>Ga0310690_10001187_pt1 | contig 47842 bp, 64 predicted proteins | sample AusTroGonzalo_MG_2_FD_207661 | JGI IMG/M metagenome (GOLD analysis project Ga0310690, IMG submission 207661) | Bovine rumen microbial communities from tropical cattle in Woodstock, Queensland, Australia - Gonzalo_04 (v2) (version 2) | ecosystem: Host-associated > Mammals > Digestive system >... | reverse complement strand
GTGCCGGAGATCACGGAGTGGCACGAGTACGATCCGGCCGGCACGCCCGGGCACTTCAGGCTGGAGATCCAGGCGCAGGACACGTTCGACTTCGCGCGGATCCTGCGCGCCGTGAACTTCGTCAAGCGCGCGTCCTCCGTACTGGACGGCACCCAGCTGGACGCTGAGCTCTCGGCGCCGATCTTCATCGGCTTCGCGATGGTGACGGTCCGGGACTACACCAACGACATGACAGCAACCTGAGAGAAGGAGACGGCTTTATATGATATTTCCTAAACTTCAAATGACCGATGCAGGCCGCGCGCTGCTCACCAAAGTGGTGGCGGACAGCGAAGAGCTGCACTTCACAAAGCTGGGCCTCGGCAGCGGATCGACGGCGGGCACTTCTGCCATGACGAACCTGGTGTCGAGCATCACGATCACCTCGCTGGAGAAGGGCACCGGCGCCGCGTCCATGACCGGCGTGCTGGACAACGCCAACCTGCAGACTGGCTACAACGCCACTGAGCTGGGCGTCTACGCCCAGGACCCGGACGACGGCGAGATCCTCTACGCCTACGCCTTCAACGGCACGAACCCGACCTACATCCCCGCGGCCAGCTCCGGCAGCTATGAGCGGATCAACCTCACCGTGGTGGTGGCGATCGGCGACGCCGAGACGGTGACGGCCGTGATCGGTGAATTCACCGGCTATGCCTCGCTGGACGACTTCAACGCGCACGTGGCCGACACGAGCAACCCGCACGCGGTGACGGCCGCGCAGGTGGGTCTGGGCAACGTGCCGAACGTGTCCACGGACAACCAGACGCCGACCTTTACCGAGGCCAGCACGCTGGCGAATATCGCCTCCGGCGAGACGTTGAAGGTGATCCTGGGCAAGATCAAGAAGGCGATCACGTCGCTGACCTCGCACCTGTCCGCGAGCAACCCGCACGGGATCACGCCCGGCGGGATCAGCGCCTACGACATGAACTTCCCGACAGCGACGACGGTGACCGATTTCGACCTTCTGACGACGCCCGGGTGCTACCTCGTCTCCGGCGGCAACCTGCAGCACGCTCCTCACTTCGGCTCCACCTTCCGCGTGGACGTTACGGGGCTGCAGCACAGCACCACATCATCCTCGGAAGTCACAATCGTGCGGCAGATGACCACGGAGCCGAACTCGGGGAAGGTGTACGCGCGTGCGTATGTCCGGTACGTTTTGAGTGGAACAGAGATCGCGACGTGGACAGCGTGGGAGTATATGTGGGACCAGGATGCCAGTGCGCTGTATGAGCCAACGGGCTACTACTCTAACAAGATCCCGTCGCTGCTTCCGGGCGTGCTGGATGATTCCACGCATGTTTCGTTTATTGTGACGACTGCGAAGAGCCTTGATAAGATCTCAGGCGTGACGGTAAACGGCAACATAACCTGCTGGATCTACGGCGTCGCGGGAAGGCTCGATTCGGACAACTCGTTCGGCAACGTCTACAGCTCCGCCACGGCGGTGAAAGAAGACGATCACCATATAAAGATCACACTCACCGGGACATTCTCCGGAACAGTGAAGACGCCGACCATGATCGAATTTAAGTACACGCCGCAGCTGTATTTCACCGAGTCGTGATCAATTAAGGAGGGAACAGATATATGGTAGTAAACGGAAATTCCAAGCCCCTCGAAACCGTAACCGCCGGCGCGACCGGCGCCACGCGCATGGAGCTGGTCGGGATATCTACGGACGAAAAGCCGACGGAGAGCTTCGAGGGTGTGGAGATCGGTGTGTGCAGCCTTTTCCTGGAGCTCGACACCGGCGACGTGTACTGGTTCGACGGAACGACCTGGCGCAAGGTCGGCTCAGGTCTCGATTAAACGACAGGAGGTAAAGACCATTGATCACTGCAGGAAACATGGACAAAAGAGCCGAGGTGTTCATCACACCCGGCGTCAAATTTGAGTTTGCCGGCCTGAGCTTCGACCGCATCCCGGTCGGAAACTACAACGGCACGCCGATCGGGAACAACAGCACGTTCTACGCGATCGACATTGACAAAAAGTATTATTACCACGACGGTGAGTGGGTGCCGGTGGGCTGCCTCCCCTCTAATCTCACCGAAGAGGAGACTGTCAACTGTGTCCGGTTGATCTGGCAGGTGTACACTGGCAAGGTGTTCCTCCTGAAATCGACGGACGACAAGCCCGGCCTGGACGTGGCCTCTGATGGAGACCACTGCTACGAGACGGACACCGGCAAGGGCTTCGTCTGCGACGAGTATGGCGTATGGACCGAAGTCCAGAGACCGTACAACTACTTCTGCTGGCGGCCCTGGGCTCAGGACCACGACGCCGATTAACCGGTTCCCGTGGGGAGGAAATAATGTGGATATTCTTCAATCTTTGTTTAACTCTGCGCTCGGAGGGAACGGCGGCGACAAGGTCGAGGTGAATTTTACCGCGGTGTACGCGCCTGCAGAAGATCCCGCCGAAGAGCACGGAGATCTCACCGGCGTGGAAACGACGACAGCGATTGCTGACATCCTCGCGGCAAGAGCAGCGGGCAAAAGCGTGATCGCAAACGCGTCGTTTGACGGTATTAACGTAAGCGTGCCCCTGAGCATATACGGCGTGACCTTTGTGAGCTTTTCAGTCGTCATTCCTGACGCTGAAGCCGGAACGCTGACGACGGCGTGCATTTTCGGATATTCTGACACGGCCGGGAACGATACGTGGATGCTCATCACTCAATAAGAAAGGAGCTGATCACGTGGCCGGACTTTTAGAATCGCTCATGTATATGGCGTGCGTAAAGCGACAGCCCCCGGATCTCTCAGATGTGGACATCGACGTGCGATCGTTGCACGCATCTGCAGAAATCGTGGGCGGAAATGTTGGAAGCCATAACCCGCCGACGGTGCCGCTCACGGACGATGAGTTCTACGCAGCTGCGGAAGCGGCCGGGCTCCGGAGATTGACGGACGCGGAATCGGCCATATTCATGGCTGAGATACAGGCACAATCCGGAGAGGATACACCATAAACAAACGGAGGCGAAAACATGGCATTTTTGAAACCTGACGCCACCAGAACCGAACACGGGCTGGTGATAAAAGAGAAGATCATCAAGGACGGCAGCACGCTGAAGCCCAACCGTCCGCTGAAAAACGGCAAGGTGGAGTGGATCACGATCCACAACACCGACGACATCAGAGAGGCCGCCGGCACGAATGACGCCGAGCAGTATGCACGCGCCACGCACAACGGCAATATGAACGGCGTCTCGGTGCACTACTACATCGACGAGACGGACTGCTGGCAGCTGCTCAGGGAAGACGAGATGGGCTACCACGCAGCCGACGGCAAGACCGGCCCGGGCAACAGCACCAGCCTCGCCATCGAGATCATCATGGACGGCTCCGGCAAGTACTACGACAAAGAGGCCGAGGACCGCGGTGCTCTGCTGGCTGCGATTCTGCTGCACCGGCACGGCCTGACCGTTGATAAGATGGTGACGCACAAGCACTGGTACGGCAAAAAGAATTGCCCGGTCTACATTCTGCCGCACTGGTCCGTGTTCGTAGCAAAGGTGAGCAATTACCTGAAGATGATGGAACAGACGACCAATGCGACCGCAGAAACCGGCGGGAAAGGCGCGAAATACATCGTGCAGGCGGGCGCGTTCAACAAAAAGGAATACGCCGAGGCTCTTGTGCAGAAGCTGAAGAGCGCCGGCTTCGACGCGGTGGTGAGGATCAACGGCGACGTGGACGCGGACGGTAAGGTAACGGCTGCGGATGCCAGAAGCGTGCTGCGGAAAAGCGTAGGCTTGGAGGAATAAAGTATGTCAGATTTCTTACAGGAAGCATCATCTCAGATTATTGCCGGCATCGGTCTGATTATTGCCGCTTTAATGGCTGTTCTTTGCAACGAGGTAAAGAAGGTTGTAGAAAAATTTTTCAGCAATCTTCAAAAAAGGAATGACGCTGATACGTGCGTCGAAGGCGTGGAGCAGAAACACCCGGAGCTCCACGGTGCGGAGAAATACGAAAAGTGTGAGGAATACCTGTGTGAGATGCTCGATGAAAAGGGCCTCGCCAGCACAGAAATCGAACGCACGATGCTGATCGAAGCCGCGGTACACAGGATGAATGCTAAAAAGGAAAAGGCAGTGAAAAAGGCCGAAAAAGCCGCCGAAAATAAGCCCGACGGCGCGGAGGTAGTGTAAGAGTGGACAACCTGGAAGCACGCGTGATCGAGACTGAGCAGCGCAGCAAGAGCAATTCACACCGTATTGATAAACTTGAAGGGAAGGTCGAGGATCTCAGCGGGATCGTAGCCACCCTGCAGGTGTTTGACCAGCGTATGGGTAATCTGGAGAAGGGCGAAAAAGAGACCCGCGAAGAGGTGAAAGGCCTCCGCGAGGACATCCAATCGCTCATGCAGAAACCTGCGAAACGCTGGGAGGCCCTCGTCGCGGCGGCCATCGGCGCCATCGTTACTGGCCTGATCGCATTTGCCCTTTTCAAATTCGGCCTGAAGCCGTGAATAGTAAGAAGTAACCCTGCCCGAAAAACGTGGGCAGGGTCTTTTTTTGTCCCTTCGGAACCTCACAGAACCTCGCAGGAACCTCACAAAACGCTATACTATTATAATTTTATAGGCGCAGCAACCGGAACAGCAACGGGAAAAGGTTTTAACAGGTTTTAGCCGGTAACAAGTGAACACAGCCGGAGATCCAGCCGGGCATAAAGAAAACCCGCAAACCCTTGTGATATAAGGATTTGCGGGCTTTTGGCGGAGAAGAGGAGACTCGAACTCCTGCGCCGGGGTTTAGCCGACCTACGCCCTTAGCAGGGGCGGGGCGGGTGCTGTAATATCAACACAAAAAGCGCCAGGAACAGCAACGGCACAGCAACGGCTCCGCTCTATTCGTTGAACGCTGCGTTCATGGCGTCGGCCTGCGCGTCCTGATCCAGATGCACGTACCGGCGGGTGGTCGTGATCTTCGAGTGCCGCATGACCTCCTGGATGATCGCGGCCGAGACCTTCCGGTCCGCCAGCGTCGTGGCCGTTGTGTGCCGGCACGAGTACGGCCGCAGCTCGGCGATCTGCCTGCACCCAGTGCGCTGCTTCATTTCCTTCCAGTAATCATAGAAGCTGCTCTCGTCTGTTTCCCACAAGCGGCCGGTCTTCCCCTCCATGAGATCCTCGACGACCGGGACGATTATATCCGGCAGCACGATCGGCGTCTCTTTGCGCTTCGTGGTTTTAAGACCGGCGCCGACGATCCGCTTCTCGGCGAGCTGGATCATGTCGACGGTGACCTTCCTGGCCTCGCCCGGCATCATGCCGGTGTAGATCATGAGAAGGAAGAAACCGGTGAGCGTGTGACCGGCCTGGAAGTCGGCCCACAGGGCGCGGATCTCGTCGGCCGTGAACGGCACGGTGTCCTTCTCGTCGAGATCCGGCAGCACGATGAAGCGGGCCTTGTTTACGGTCACGTAGTCGTCCTTCATGGCCTGCTGGTAGATCAGGCTGAGCAGGTCCCGCATATCCTTCGCCGGATAGAAGGTGGAAGCGTTATCGTCCACGACGGTCTGCAGATCCACCACGCTGAGATCTCCGATGTTCACATTCTGGATCTTCTGCAGGCGGCCGTATGCTGTTTTATAGTGCGTGCGCTTGTTTGCGGACAGCTTCTCAAGGTGCGGCTCCAGGGCGTCGTACAGGGCGCTGATCTTTTTATCCCGGACCGGGTGGAAGCGCATCTGGTCCAGGTAGGCGAAGGCGTCCTTCTTCTTCTCGAAGCCTCCCTTCGTCACCCGCCGGCTCTGGCCGTTCGCGGCCTTGCCGGTCGTGATCGATACGTACCAGGAGTTTCCGCGCTTGTATACGCTTCCCTGACCGTTCGCCCTCTTCGACTTTGTCTTATTATCTGCGACGGGCTTGCCGCAAAAGGGGCAGAATTTTGCCCCTTCCGGCAGCTCGGCGCTGCACTTTTTACACGTCATTGCTGTTATATCCTCCTATTTAATTATTGACTTTTGAGGCAGCAATGGCGTATAATAAAGACGCCATTGCTGTGTGTTCCGTGGGTAGTGTCTCGGATCTATGCGTGGCGGCTCCTCTGTGTTGGTACCACAGAGGGGCTTTTTTTGTTTTACGGGAGCTTTTCTTTGAGATCGAAGCGGGCAATCAGGTCCCGGCAGATCTGCCTGTCTTCTTCGGTGAGTATATCCGGGAACATTCTGCAGGCGGCCCGTACCGACACGACCAGGCTGTCGAGGTATTCCTCCTCGCCGCAGATCTGGCAGAGCCGGACGTGCTCGTCGAGCGGCAGGATCCAGCCGCTCTGCAGGAAGGCAGCCGGTACACCGTAGAGCTGGGCGGCGGCCTGGAGGGCCTGCGCCGGCGGCGTCGATCCGTTCTCGTACGTGGAGAGCGTCGTGGCGGAGATCCCGAGAGAGGCGGCTGCGTTCTTCTGGGTGATTTCCGCGTGGGCCCTGGCGGCTGCCAGGCGCCGGCTCACGCTGTTGTAGTCCGGGTAGTTCTTGACGCCGGTGCAGATCCTGAACCACTCATACCCGAGCGCCTTGTCATAGTTTTCGTCGAAGCGCTGGCGGTATTTGCCGGAATCGGTCTCACGCGCCGAGACCCGGACGGTGACGCCCGGAGCGACTCCGGATCTCGTGGGTGCTGCGGCACCCTTCTTTTTCTTTATGAACCACACCACTGCGGCGGCGATCGCCGCCAGCACGAAGAGCAGTATGATGGTCTGCGGCCAGTTCAGGGAAACAGTTCCAGAATCCTGCATGATGAAAACCTCCTTAAATATTTATTACATATTAAAAACGCGCGCGGAGCTCAATCACTTTACCAAGCACTCGGACGGGCAGCTCGTCGACCTGGTCCGGCGTGAACATGATCGGCTCAAAGTCCGGATTGATACCGGAGAGCTGGATGCCGGTCGGGCCCCTGTAGAACCTCTTCACCGTGGCGTCGTCGCCGTTGATCAGGACGACTGCAATCTCACCGTTGTCCACAGTCTCCTGCTTCCGGACGATCACAACGTCGCCTTCCTTCATCCTGGGCTCCATGCTGGTGCCCTTAATCCGGAGGCAGAACAGCTCACCGGAATCGAGCAGCGCTCGGGTGACTTCCTCATACCCGAGAATGTCCTCGACGGCTGCTGCCGGCGCCCCGGCCCGGACGGAGCCGAGGATCGGGATCCGCACGGATTCGGTGAGGTCGTATACCGTGACGGAATCATCAGGCCGCACCGACTTGACGTCCCAGCCCATGATCACCTCCGCAGGCGTTCCGACCACGCGGGCGATGGCCTGCAGCCGGTCGAGCGGGATCTTCGTCGTGAGCCCGGTCGCATACCTGTGGATCGCTGACTTCGGGATGCCGGTCTTATCTGCGATCTCCCCGTATGAGAGCCCTGATTTTTCGATGGCTGTATATAATCTGTTACATATACCTATAAGATAATTATTTGACATCGTTATCACCTCAAACCTATAATAACACACCCGTTTCATTTTTGCAACAAAAAATTTTTGTAATTTGTCCCAAAAATGCTTGACTTTATCAAAACCGTGTGTTATTCTTAATTCGTCCCACTTCTGGGACAGTTTGGAGGTGATCACTTGAGAATGGCAAAACTGCTCGGCGTGATGGCAGAAAAAGGCGTCACCCAGGGCATGCTCGCACAGGCCCTCGGCATATCCAAAAACACGATGTCCCGCATCATAAACCGCAAAGCCTTCCTGACGACTGACAAGGTCGAGATCGCATGCGATTTCCTGGGCATCGAGGATGATTCCATGAAGGCCGAAATTTTTTTAAGCTGATCGTCCCACAATTAGGACGACCACAAAGGAGGACATCATGAAAGACCTGAAAGAAAACCTTTTCAACGAAACCTTGAGGGCGTTTAACCGTGAACGTCTCACACGGCCTACATACGGTACGGTTACGATCAATGCCGAATCGCCGGAACATGATAAGGCGCTCGCCGCGTTCAGCGCCCTGTACGACGTGATCGAAGCCGCCGGGCTTGAACTCGAATACCAAAAATGGAAACAGGAAGAAGGGAAAAACAGTGTCGTCGACTAAATGCTGCATCTGTGGCCAGCTCTTTGACGGCTGGGGCAACAACCCGTGGCCGATCAAGCTCGAGGGCGAGTGCTGCTGGGACTGCAACGTGCATGCCGTCCTTCCGGCGAGGCTGCGCATGATCGGGATCCCGCCGAAAACCGAGACACTACCCGAAACCAATGAAGGAGGCGCCGCGTGAACCATCCGCTCTTCTACACACCGGAAGAGGCAGAGGCCGCCCTCCGGAACTATGGACCCCGCGCTCTGACCGCCGAGGCGATCAGGTACCAGGCGCACGAGGATCCCAGCAAGCTCGGCTTCCCGGTCACCGTCGCCGGCAGCCGGATCTACATCCCGAGACGGTCATTCAATCAATTTTTCGGCATAGCCGAACAGGAGGATTAAACAATGAAAGCAAAAAGACAAGCAGTGAAGGCCAGAACGGCCGCCCAGGCCAAGAAGGCCGAAGACCAGAAGAACGCGATCATCGCCGACCTGTACGGTCAGATCCGGCAGCTCAGGACCGAGTTGAACGACGCCAACACCTTCGCCGGGATCTTCGTCCGGCTGCTGGAGCGCTACATGACCCGCGAGGAGATCAGCGCCGAGGCCGAGAAGATGATGGAGCAGATGCTGGCGCTCAACGCCAAGAAGGAAGACGAGAAGCAGATCGATCCCGACGACGCGGCCGGGACCGAACCGGCGGCAGCACCCGATCAGGCCGAACCGGCCGAGGCGGCCGACAGCGACGGAGGTGATCAGTGATGCCGATCTTCGCAGTGATCCTTCTGGAGTTCACGGCCTTCGTGGCACTGATCTGGGCCTTCATCTTCCTGGACGAGCCCCTGGCCCGCTGGGAGCGGAAGACCTGGAAGAAGATCCGCCGGCACGTCCGGCACGCTCTGAAGGCCCTTTTTGACGCCCTGGAGCGCATTGAGAACCGGATCAATTGGCGCACCAGGAAGATCCGCCGGGAGATCTGCGCCAGCCTGCTGGCCCGTGACGGCGTCACCGTCGAACCGATCCAGACCGAGCGCAGAGATCTCAGCGCTGACTTTGCGGAGGTGATGCGGCTGCTCAGCGAATAAAAAAGCGCCGTCTGAGGAGAGGCCACTCCTGAAAGACGGCATGAGTAATTAACTCGTTTTCTTTATAACACAACATGAGGTAAAAAGTCAATGATTATTCAAAAATCGGATTTTATATCCATCATAAAGCCACTGAAAGCGGCGATCTCATCGAAACTCACCGGCAACACGGAAGGTGTGCTCGTGAAGGATAACCATATTATCGCAGATAATCACGCATACACGATTGCCGCAGAGTTCAAATGTCCCGAAAAACCGTTTGTGCTACCTAAACGCGCAATCGAGCTGATTGAAAGCCTGCCGGAAGGTGAGATCAAGATCGAGCCGAGCGAAAAGGACGTTGTGATCAAGAGCAAGGCCGGGAACGGCCGATTTTCGACGGTATCAGCTGACGCATTCTATATCAGTAATCAGCTTGCGGCTTCAGATGCCACCGCATGCTCCTTCAGCGCTTCAACGCTGTGTGATCTCCTTTCCAGAGTGATCTATGCCTGCGCACACGATAACAGCGTGCACAGCGGCGTTCTGATCGAATCGGACGGGGAAAGCCTTTACCTTGCCGCGATGGATGGGTACCGGCTGGCAATCGCGCACACAAAACAAAAAAGCCCGTTCAGGGTAATCATACCCGCGACCACCGCGGCGAAACTCATATCGCTCGGGATTACCGGGAACATATCGATCTGCGCAACCAAAAACGCGATCAATATCAAGACCGACAGTTATACGATATCCACGAAGCAGCTGAAGGGCAATTTCGTTGATTATCGTGCAGCGGTGCCGAAAGCGCATACCGCAATTTTGGAGATTGACCGCGCCGAGCTTACGGACGTGATCTCACGGTCTCTGATCTGCAGTTACAACGGCACTGAGAAGGCGCCTATCGCGCTCGAATACAGCGGCGGCATATTGAAGATACGGAGCATATCAACAGTAGCAGTTTATGAAGCAGAGCTCGACGCGCTTCTGATCGACGGCCCCGACGGGTATATCAAAATCGGCCTGAACGGGAAGTTCCTGCTCGATGCGCTGAAAACCTACGCGGAAGATAAGGTACAACTGGAGTACAACGGCACTCTGAAGCCGATCGTAGTCAAAGGCGCCATGCTGACCTCCATAGTTATGCCGGTCAAGATCAAATGAGGCACGCCGATGGACTACATGGAATTTTTGCGGTCGAAGGTGATCACCGCGCACGAAAGCGGATTTGAGATCTCTCCCGATGACGTCAATCCGGCGCTGAAACCGCACCAGCGGGATGCGGTGGTGTGGGCTGTCAAGGGCGGGTGCCGTGCCCTGTTTGAAAGTTTCGGACTCGGCAAGACCGTGCAGGAGATTGAATTCTGCCGGATCACCACAGAGCATGACTGCGGCAAGGCGCTGATCGTCCTTCCGCTCGGTGTAAAACAGGAGTTCGTGCACGATGCCGTTCAGCTGCTCGGCATGCCTGCGCCGCCCTACGTTCGGACAGCCGCGGAGATTGCCGCCTGCGATGCCACGATCATGCTTACGAATTACGAGCGTGTGCGTGACGGCGATATCGACCCGGCCGTATTCACGACCGTCTGTCTGGACGAAGCGAGCGTGCTGCGCGGATACGGAACAAAAACCTATCAGACGTTTCTGCCGAAGTTCCGCAGCGTGAAATACAAGCTCGTTGCTACTGCCACGCCGGACCCGAACAGATATAAAGAGATCATCCACTATGCCGGTTTTCTCGGCGTGATGGACACCGGACAGGCCCTTACACGGTTCTTCCAGCGTGACAGTACGAAGGCGAACAACCTGACGCTGTACCCGCACAAGGAAGATGAATTCTGGCTGTGGGTATCGAGCTGGGCGCTGTTCCTGCAATCGCCCGCCGATCTCGGATATGATCCTACCGGCTACGAGCTGCCACCGATCAGGATCCGATACCACAAGCTCGGCTCCGATGTTGCCTATGATACGGAGCGCGACGGTCAGATCCGAATCGTGACCGACGCCTCCGAGGGACTGACCGCAGAAATGCGCGAGAAGCGCACGACGATATTTGCCCGCGTCGCAAAGGCAAAAGAGCTTGTAGACGCCGCACCGGAGGAACACTTTATCCTTTGGCACGATCTGGAAGACGAGCGACGCGCGATAAAAGGAGCGCTCCCGGAAGCTGTGGAGGTCTACGGTGCGCAGGATCTCGACGTCAAGGAGCAGCGCGTGATAGATTTTGCCGAAGGTAAGACCCGACTGCTGGCAACGAAGAAAGAGATCTCCGGGCAGGGCTGCAATTTCCAGAAGCATTGTCACCGCGCCGTATTCGTCGGCATAGACCACAAGTTCAATGATTTCATACAGGCGATCCACCGCATTTATCGCTTCCTGCAGACCGAAGAGGTTGTGATCGATATTATCTACACCGAGAAAGAGCAGTCCATACTGGACGATCTTCTCGCCAAGTGGGAACGATACAACCAGCAGGCGGCAAAAATGCAGGCGCTGATCAAGGCCAACGGCCTCAGTAATACGCTGATCGCAGAGAAAATGCAGAGAAGCATAGGAGTACAAAGAGTGAAAATCACAGGAAAACACTATACCGCGGTGCTGAACGACTGTGTGGAAGAGGTCAAAACAATGCCGGATAACTCGGTCGATCTGATCCACACGTCGATCCCGTTCAGCAACCATTATGAATATACCCCATCATATAACGATTTCGGCCACAACGAAGACAACGAGCGGTTTTTCGAACAGATGGACTTCCTCGTACCGGAGCTGCTGCGCATCCTGAAGCCCGGGCGCATCGCCGCGATCCACGTCAAGGACCGCATTCTGTTCGGAAACGCCACCGGCGACGGTATGCCGACCGTGGATCCTTTTTCCGGCATGACCGAGCAGTGCTTTATGAAACACGGCTTTCGGTACATGGGGAGAATCATCGTTCTGACCGACGTCGTGCGCGAGAATAACCAAACGTACCGCCTCGGATGGAGCGAGCAGTGCAAGGACGGAACTAAGATGGGCGTCGGGTGCCCGGAATACATATTGCTGTTCCGCAAACTCCCAACCGATACCTCCAAAGCCTACGCCGACGATCCGGTCAGAAAGACGAAGGAAGAATATACCCGCGCACAATGGCAGATAGACGCGCACGCCTTCTGGCGGTCCTCCGGCGACAGATTAGTCACCAAAGAGGAAATACAGAATACGCCCGTAAAATCACTCCAGAAGGCCTATACCAAGTATAGCGCACAGCACGTCTATGATTACGCGGAACACGTCAGGCTGGCAAAGTCTCTCGACGAGAAGGGCCGTCTGCCCGCCACGTTCATGGTGGTAGCGCCTGCATCGTGGAGCCCGGAGATCTGGGACGATATCAACCGGATGAAGACGCTGAACACCGCTCAGAGCCAACGCCGTCAGGCAATGCACGTCTGCCCGCTGCAGCTCGATATCGTGGAGCGGATCATCAACCGCTATACGAATCCGGGCGAGCTCGTGTTCGATCCCTTCGGCGGCCTGATGACCGTGCCGTATATGGCGATCAAGATGGGACGCTGCGGCTACGGCGTCGAGCTCAACGCGGATTATTTCCGGGACGGCGTAGGTTATCTTGAAGAGGCAGAGGCCGAGATCGGCCAGCCTACGCTGTTCGATCTGTTGGAGGAAAACGCATGAAAGGAACACAGTTATTGATATCCGACCTTCTGGACGGTGAAGGTACAACACCGGACGGAAAGCTCGTTGTTGACGGGTTCGCCGGTGGCGGCGGCGCTTCCACCGGGATGGAAATGGCGCTCGGGCGTCCGGTGAGCATAGCGATCAACCACGATGAGAGCGCGATCTTGATGCACCAGATGAACCACCCGCAGACACGGCACTATAAAGATAACATCTGGATGATCGACCCTCGTGAAGCGACCAAGGGCCGCCCGGTGGGGCTGGCGTGGTTCTCGCCCGATTGCAAACACTTTTCCCGGGCGAAAGGCGCTGCGCTCGTTGACCGGAATATCCGCGGCCTTGCGTGGGTTGTGGTGAAATGGGCAGCACTGGCACGGCCCACCGTGATCATGATGGAGAATGTGCCGGAGTTCGTCACCTGGGGCCCCGTCCGGAAAGGCAAGCCAGTGAAGAAAAAGTCAGGGCAGACGTTCGCAAAGTGGCGTGCGCAGCTCGAAGATCTCGGCTATCATCTGGAATACAGAGAGCTCTGCGCCGCGGACTACGGCGCGCCGACGATCCGCACGCGCTTCTGCCTGATCGCCCGCTGTGACGGACGGCCCATCGTCTGGCCGAAACCGACACACGGCCCCCGGGACAGCGCTGCGGTGAAATCCGGGAAGTTGCTCCCGTGGCGTTCAGCAGCTGAAGTGATCGACTGGACGCTGCCTACATATTCCATCTTCGAGAGCAAGCAGGCCTTGAAAGAGAAATACGGGATTAATGCGATCCGTCCGCTGGCTGACAACACAAAGGCGAGGATCGCAACCGGACTGGATAAGTTCGTGATCAGAAACGAAGAGCCGTTTATTGTCCCGGTCGGGTATGGCGAGCGCGCCGGACAGGCGCCCAGGACGCACGATATCAAAGATCCGCTTCCCACCGTTGTCGGCAACTCAAAGCATTACCTGTGCGATGCCACCGTCGAGCCGTATATCATGTGCAACAACGCACAGAATCAACCCCATAAGCTCACCGAGCCGGTGCCGACGATCACGACCGGGAACCGTAACTTCTTATGTGTGCCGCGCGTGAGCCCTTATGTACTGGATTGTAATCACGCCGGCGGCGGGCATATCAGCGATCCGAAAAAACCGCTCGGAACGGTAACAGCGAAGTGTACGGCAGGGGTTGCCGAGGCAAAGATATCACCGTTTATTGCGCAGCAGAAGTTTTCAAACGCCGCGCAAGATGTCAAGAATCCTTTGACAACGGTAACATCTGTCGGTGCGCACGAGCTTATAACACCTTTCCTTGAACAGTACCACAGCGCAACCGCCAAAGGAGAAGCCCGCGGGCAGACGCTCGATAAACCGATCCTGACCGTGGACGCTTCCAACCGATACGGATTTGTCGCACCTTATTTGACGCAGTATTTCGGAACCGGAACACCGAAGCGCGTTATCGATCCTATGAATACCATTACCGTAAAGGATCGGGAGAACCTGGCAGCGGCTCACATCTCAAAGTTTTATGGCGGCGTCGTTGGATCCGACGCGAAATGCCCTCTGAGCACCGTTACAGCCGTAGACCATAACGCGCTGACGGTATCGCACCTCGCTCACTTCAAGGGTAAGGACAAAGGGCAGGCACCGTTTGATCCGCTTATGACGATAACTGCTGCGGATGGTCAGTTCGGCCTGATCCGCACCGTGATCGTAAAGTACGAAGGACAGCCGAATCTCGGCTACTGGCCACAAATCCGCGCGATGCTGAACAAATATACAGAATGGTCCATCAAAGACGATGAGGTGCTGCTGCTCTGGATCGGCGACGCATGGTGGTTTATCTCCGATATCGGTCTGCGGATGCTCACACCGCGCGAGCTTTACAACGCGATGGGATTCCCCGCGGATTACATCATCGACGTGGACAACATGGGCCGTGCGATCAGCCGGAAAGACCAGGTCGCACGCTGCGGAAACTCGGTACCCCCGCCTCTTGCAGCTGCTATGGTCAGAGCGAACCTGCCCGAGTGGTGCATGGCTGCGTAGGAGGGTATATGGAAAACGTGCTTGAACGCATGGAACGCATCGACGCGAAAAAGAAAATCGCCGATTTCATGGTCAAAGAGCAGATGCCGTATTCCTTCAAAGTGAAATACGCTCGGATCCGCGCGGAAGAGTTCGTCCGGGAGTGCGATGTCCGCGGCCTGAATTATCACGTTTCTGTTGGAGGGCTGGACAGCATTACTTTATATCTGTTTTTGCTATCCATCGGAATCAACGCGCCAGGTATCAGTGTATCGCAATTGGAGGATGTAAGCATTCAAAAGGTACATAAAGCTCTTGGACTGGAACGGCTCAAACCGGCAGTGCATCACGTCGATCCCGACGGGAAAGAGCACTATTGGAGTAAACCGCAGATCATACAGGAGTTCGGATTTCCGGTGCTGTCAAAAGAGATCGCCGCAAAGATCGAACTGCTGCAGTCACCTTCAGAGAAGAATGCCACGGTACGGCATGCCATCATCACCGGCGAGACCGGCGAATACGGCGGCTTCCAAACGGACAGCCGGATGCGGCTCTCTGAACGCTGGTTATGGAAATTCGGCGGCTACGAAAACGAGAACGAGGGCACGCACTATCAGATCGCCCCGTTTAAGGTATCGTCGAAATGCTGCTACTACCTCAAAGAGAAGCCGTGCGACGATTGGGCCCGGGAGCACAACAGCGTGCCGTTCCTCGGCTTGATGGCGTCTGAAGGCGGCCGTCGTGCAAAAAGCCTGCGCGTGAACGGCTGCAACTACTTCGGTGCTACCACGATCAGATCCGCGCCGTTTGCGATCTTCAACCGTCAAGATATCCTACAGCTCGCCCTTGACCTGGACGTGCCGGTACCGGAGATCTACGGTACAATCGAGCGCAAAGACGATGGAACGCTTTACACTACCAAGGCCCAGCGCACCGGCTGCAATATGTGTGGATTCGGTATTCACATGGAAAAGCGCCCGAACAGATTTGATCTTCTTCGGGAGCGCAACCCGAAGGAATGGGAATACTGGATGTTCAACTGCGTTACAGATCCCGATACCGGCGAGAAATACGGTTGGAGTCGTGTGCTCGATTATATCGGCGTCGATTGGAGAGAACAACCGGAGCAGCTGACATTTGACGAATTATTGAAAGGAGAAACAGCATGAATGATAACGAAAACAAGAAAGATCTGCTTGCTCTGATAAAACAGTACCCGGATCTGCCGGTGATCCCTATGGTGTACGGTGAGGTATTTGGAGGCGATGATTTCTATTCATATATGGGCGAATTCGGCTATGCTTGCAAGGGTGAATACGCCACATTCGGAGAACGCGTCTATTTTGACCGTGAAGAGTTCACCGAAGACGTCTATTGCCGATATGACGACAGTCTCAATGAGCGCTTCGATGATGAAAAGAAGATTGACGATTTTCTGAACGGCCTTGCCGAAAAAGCGTTCCGCCCTGCAATCATCGTTCGTATTACGGAACCGTCGGACTTTTCCGATTTCGACGTTGAGCACTATCTTGAAAACTCGGAGGTACTAAAATGAAATCCAACGAAGAGTTGAAGAGCACAACAAACCTTCTTATCGTCCACACGGCCGAAGACGGCGGCATGGGTATCCTGTTCAAGCTCGGTAAACGATACGCCTCCGTGATCTGGAGCACCGGCGGCGGCTGGGATCACGTCAGCGTTTCCCCCTTCAAGCATTCCCATACGCCCACATGGGACGAAATGTGTGCGCTGAAAGATATGTTTTTCCGGGAAGATGAAACTGTCGTCCAATATCACCCGGCAAAGAGCGAGTACGTGAATAACCGCCCGAATTGTCTGCATCTTTGGAAACCGACCGCTGCGGAACTACCTACGCCGCCCGCAATCATGGTCGGCATCAAGGACGGGCAGACGATTGCAGAGGCACGAGCAGCCATAAAGGAGGTTTCATAATATGGCCCAAACAAAACGGAAAGCCGTTATGATCAGCATTCGCCCCGAGTGGTGCGAGAAGATCGCCAGCGGGGAGAAAACCTTTGAGGTGCGGAAAACAAAGCCGAAATTGGAACCGCCGTTTAAGTGCTATATCTACTGCACCAAAAAGCATTTTGACGATGGAAACGGAGATCTCGTTTTCTATGGATTCGACAAGGAGCCCGGAAAAGAGTGCACTATTGCTGCCTCCTGCGCTGGCACGGTTATCGGCGAGTTTATATGCGACGCGGTTTTGCCTATAAGTGTGACATATTCGGACGAAAACAGCCGAGTTGCACTACGCGAGTTCCCGTACACAGGAATGACGGACAAAGATATTATTGATTACCTCGGCAATGGAAAACCGGGCTACGGCTGGCATATCTCCGATCTTGTGGTTTACGATAAGCCACAGAAAATAGGGGCGTTTATGCGTAAACCGTGTGATTATGCTGCATCTTGCGGTGCGTGCGTTCATTCAAGATGGAGCGAAGAGAATTATTCAAAATTTATTGGCTGTTCTTTTGAAGTAAAACGCCCGCCTCAAAGCTGGTGCTACGTTATGGAGGTTTAACACTATGCCGATGCAAAAAGTATATATCGCCGGGAAGGTAACCGGCGACGATAAGTACAAGCAGAAGTTCAAAGAAGCGGAAGAATTCCTTTCAAGAGGCGGCTTCATCGTTATGAATCCTTCGTTTCTTCCTGCCGGGATGAAGTATCAGGATTACATAAAGATCTGCCTTGCGATGATCGACGTTGCCGACGTTGTTTTCTTCCTGAACGACTGGCGCGAAAGCCCCGGGGCCCGCTTTGAACGACACTACTGCGATCTGATTAACAAAACCATCATCAGCGTTGAAACGCGAGATCCGATTTCGTGGTAGAAAAGGTGGTGATCTGATGAAAACAAAGGTAAAGAACGCATTAGAATCGGCCATTGCGTTCGTTTTAGGAGCAGTCCTTGGTGTTCTCTTGATCTTTTTTGTTGACTTGATATTCTCGTTTGGTCTCTGCAAAATTGAACCGCCTTTAGCCATTCAAGATGTGAGCGAAGAGAGCCAAACCGACCCGTTCCGACCCGCCATAATGAGTTTCACCCATGAGGAAGCCGAATCCCTTCTTAACCGCTTTGAAGAGGAGAAGCGAATCGAAGCGGAACGAAAACGAGCAGAGGAGCAGAGACGGGCCGCACTCATTCAAACAGGGATTTACTCAGCGTCTTATTTCAGGAGAACAGGTCGCATCAGATGGGGCGGTTGGGACTGGACGTATTATTCCGAACGAATACTCCCGGGGTATGGACTTCGGATCCCGGGCAGGCACACAGATTCGCTCGGATATGTCAGAGATGAAAACGGTTATTTGTGTCTCGCTTCGGACGCCCTCTCCCGTGGAACAGTAATCGAAACCCCGTTTGGCAGCTATGGCCGCGTTTACGATTGCGGCCCAGAAAACAATTACACCGTTGACGTTTACGTTGGCTGGTAAAAAAAGAAAAGGAGCAAGCAATATGGATATTATGAAAATGGGAAAGAATCCCAATTATCTCGGTTCCTGGGATCTTGAAGACGTTCCCGGAAACGAGCTCACGCTGACGATTAAAAACATCGACGAAGAACTCGTTGAAGGCGCCGAGGGCCGGAAAGAGAAATGCGCGATCTGCCACTTCGTTGAGGACTATAAGCCGATGGTGCTGAATCTCACAAATAGAAAGGCGCTTTCAAAACTCTATAAAACGACCGAAACGTCAAAACTGATCGGAAAGCGCATCACGATCATCGTAAAGCAGGTGAAAGCGTTCGGCGCGATCCACGACGCGCTGCGCATCAAACCGGAGATCCCCGCGGCGAAAACAGAGCCGCTGGAGAAATGCGAGATCTGCGGTGGAAACATTATGCCGTCCGCAAAAATGAGCTCGAAACAGGTAGCAGATTACGCCCGCAGCAAGTTCGGCGCTGCCATCTGCGCCTCGTGCGCAAAGGCAAAACTGGCCGAAATGGAAGAGCAAAAGAAGAAGGAAGAGGGGGCAACCGTAAATGAAAACGACTAAAATCACGATCCGTAACCTTTTCGGGATCAGAGAAACGGAGATCGACGGCCAGAGCGTTGAGCTGACCGGCGCGAACGGCACCGGCAAAACCTCGGTGATCGACGCCATCCGCTACGCGCTCACGAATAAGAGCGACCGCGACTTCATCGTGCGCCGCGGCGAAAACGAAGGTGAAATTCTGATTGAAACCGATACCGGCCTTTCGATTCGCCGCAAAAAGCGCACCAACATGAGCGACTACAAGAAGATCACCGAGAACGAGCGCGAGATCGTTGGCCCGGAAGCTTTTCTGCAGCAGCTTTTCACACCGTTGCAGCTCAATCCGGTGGAGTTTCTGGCCATGTCAAAGCAGGATCAGAACCGCGCCGTTCTGGATCTGATCGATTTTCAGTGGGATCTCAACTGGATCATGGAGAAGTTCGGCGAGATCCCGCAGGGCGTGGATTATTCGCAGAACATCCTTCAGGTGCTCTTTGATATTCAGAGGGATTCCGGCGAATATTTCCAGCGCAGGCAGGAAATCAACCGCGATATCAGAAACCGCCGCGCATTCATTGCCGAGATCGCACAGGGCATCCCGGAAGGGTATCAGGCTGCCAAATGGGACGCGTATGACCTCTCTGATGTTTACCGCCGGATCACGGAAGCGGAACGCGTCAACGGGCTGATCCAGCGTGCAAGGATGTTCGTTGACAGTTATGCGAACAAAGTTCGCGGTATTGAAGCCGATTGCGAGCTTGCCAAAGGTCGCAAGCGTGAAGAATTCGCCGTGCGCAAGAATACACTTATTGCTGCGATTGCAGATGCCGAGGCTAAAATCGAGGCGTGGAAGCGCGAGCTTTCTGAGATGGACACATCGCTTGCCCGCGAAGAAGAGCTGCTGGTCGCAAGAATGGCAGCCGAAAAGGCCAAACTTGGCAACGATCTTGCCACCGCCGAAGAATATGCGAACAAAACCCCATTTGATGTTTCCGGAATGACCGCCGAGGCCAAGGAAGCTGAGGCGATGAAAAAGCTGCTCAACGAGTTTAAGCGGATGAAGCAGATGCAAGCCGAGCTGGAGGCAAAGGAAAAGGAATCGGAAGCGCTTACCGATAAGATCGAGCTTGCGCGCTCGTTGCCCGGCGAGATCCTTGCCACAGCGCAGATCCCTGTTGACGGTTTAACCGTCGAAAATGGCATTCCGCTCGTGCACGGGCTGCCGATTTCCAACCTCTCAGAAGGCGAAAAGCTCGATTTGTGCATTGAGATCGCCATCAGCAGACCGAACAGTTTGCAGCTGATCCTTCTGGACGGTACCGAAAAGCTCTCCGACGCCAACCGTGAGCGCCTGTACCGCCGCTGTAAAGAGAAGGGACTGCAGTTCATTGCCACACGTACCACCAACGCAAACGAAATGGAGGTAACCGTATTATGATCCTCAATGAAAGCAACTATTATTCTCCCGAGGCAAACCGGGAATACATGTCCGCTTCGCAGTATAAAGCATTTCTCCGCTGCGAAGCGGCAGCTCTGGCCGAATTAAACGGCGAATATGAGCGTGAAATATCAACGTCGCTTCTGATCGGCTCTTATGTTGACGCACATTTCAGCGGAACGCTCGACATCTTCAAGGCACAGCACCCGGAGATATTCAAGCGCGACGGCACTCTGAAAGCCGAATACGTACAGGCCGACTACATCATCAGCCGTATTGAGACGCAGCCGGTTATGATGCACCTCCTTTCTGGCGAGAAACAGCGCATTTTCACCGGCGAGATCGGCGGCGTCGCATTCAAAGCGAAACTTGACAGTTTCCTTGATGGCGAGGCCACCGTAGACCTTAAAGTAATGAAAGACTTTGAGCCAATATACATTGAGGGCGAAGGCCGCGTGCCGTGGTATCAGGCATGGAAATATGACACCCAGGGCGCGATCTATCAGGAGCTTGTCCGTCAGAATACCGGTGATCGCCTCCCGTTTATCATCAACGGCGCAACAAAGGAGACCGAACCGGATCTGATAGCGTTGAATATCTCTCAAGATCTGCTCGACTACGAGCTGAAGCAGGTGGAAGAAAACGCTCCCCGTTTCGATGCAATAAAGAAAGGTCTGATCCTGCCTACCCGCTGCGAGAAATGCGCATTTTGCCGCCGCACGAAGGTGGTAAGCATCATCGATTCGGAGGTGCTCGACTATGATTAATATTCACAATCTGTGCCAGCTGCAGGGCCGCCTGGTTGCAGATCCTGAGCTCAGAACCACCGCAAGCGGGATCGAGGTCGCCTCTTTCTGTATCGCAATCGACCGCGGTTATGCAAAAGAAGGCGAGGAAAAACAGACCGACTTCATCAACTGTACTGCATGGCGAAAGACAGGCGTGTTCGTGAACACCTATTTCAAAAAAGGAAAGGAAATAAAGGTGCTCGGCAGTTTGCAAAGCCGCAAATATGAAGACAAGGAAGGTAAACAGCGCACGGCGTATGAAATCCTGTGTGAACAGGTTGCTTTCGTCGGATCAAAAAACGCCGGTGAAAATGATAGCTCCGCACCTTCTGCCGGAGCACCCGCAGCATCGCCTTCGCTCGACGTGGCGGCAGACGATGACGACTTTCCGTTCTAATGCGAAATGAGGTGTACATATGACCGTTTTCGTGGATTCGCGCGAGAAGGCGCGCGCGATAAAAAAGATCCTTGAAACCTTCGATCGGCGCGGCGTGAAGCATATCTCCAATAAGCTGTATGTGGGCGACTATCAGAACATTGAGAACCCGATGGTCGTGGTTGACCGAAAGCAAAACCTCTTCGAAATCAGCAGCAACGTCTGCCAGGATCACGAGCGATTTATCGCAGAAGTAAAACGCGCAAACGAAGCAGGGATCCGGATCGTTTTTCTGATTGAGCACGGCCGTGGGATCCGCACGCTTGACGATGTGAAGCAGTGGACAAATCCGCGCCTTCGGCATTCTCCGCTTGCTATGAGCGGAGAACGCCTCCACAAGATACTGAGTACGATCTCAAGCCATTATGGCTGCGAGTTTCGCTTCTGCACGAAAACTGAAACGGGAGATCAGATCATCGAGATTCTGAGCGTGCAGGGCCATGAGTGAGTATGACGATATCCGCGAAGCCGTCTCTATGCCTGATCTCTGCCAGCGGTATGGTCTCGAAATAGACCGCAGCGGATATATACGTTGCCCGTTCCATAACGAAAAGACGCCGTCGCTGAAAGTGTACCCCGGCACAAAAGGATATTACTGTTTCGGCTGCGGCGTCGGCGGGGACGTGATCGACTTTGCGCAAAAGTATTTCAACCTATCTTCCCGGTTTGACGCTGTTAAGAAGTTGAATGCAGATTTCGGCTTACATGTCATCCGCGACAAACCGAATTACCGCGAAAACCTTGCCGCAGGGAAAGCCACATTTGAGCGCAGGATGCGGGAAGCGAAGAAGCAGAAAGAACGGGAACGCGCCGAAAAAGAGTATTGGGATCTCTTTGATGATTGGCAACGTTTGCGCGATATCGTAAAACGCCGTGCACCGAAAACACCGGATGATGATGTGGATCCTGTTTTCCTGCATGCGCTGACCCTGCTTGCATATGTTGAAAACGAACTGGAATATGCTGAAATGAAGAGGTGGAAAGTGAACTATGGAAGAGAATAAAAATGTAATACCGGCGTTCACGCAGCAGGATTTTCTGTACACCTCGGCACCGTATGAGTACCTTTATCAATTCCAGGACGATAAATTCCAATACGCACAGATGCGAGAACAGATGAAGGTCTATGCAGCCAGCATCGGCGTAAAAGGTTTTATAGGTCTGTTTAATGCATTCCTTGAATCACAGCAGAAGTCCAGCGGATTGTCAATGGATAACGCTACCTCTTTCGATGGACAGGAGATCGAACTATATTCCGGTCCGTACACATGCGATGATTACGGCGTTACCACAGTAGACCGCTACGGTTATGACCATGTGATCTGCAAACATCCGATTATGCCGATCCGCCGCCTTGTGAATATAGACACAAACGAAGAGCGCCTCGAAATCGCATATAAAAAAGGTTCCCGCTGGCGTTCCATTATCGTTGAAAAAACCGTGATCGCCAGCAGCACCAGCATTCTGCAACTCGCTGCAAAAGGCGTGCTTGTGAACAGCGAGAACGCAAAAGAACTTTCAACCTATCTGTTGGATATGGAGCAGTTCAATTATGACGCGCTGCCGGAAAACAAGAGCGTTTCCCGCCTCGGATGGATAACAGAACATGACTTCGCGCCGTTTGTTGATGATATTATCTTTGACGGCGACGCCCTGTTCCGACAGATGTATTCCTCTGTTTCGCAGCGAGGCGATTATGAGAAGTGGCTTGACGCTATGCGGGAGCTTCGCAAAAAGCGAGGCGTCGGAAGAATATTTCTCGCTGCATCGTTCGCATCTGTCCTGCTCAAACCCCTCGGAATGCTGCCGTTTTTCGTTCACGCTTACGGTGAAACCGAGGTCGGAAAAAGCGTCGGCCTGATGATCGCCGCTTCTGTTTGGGCGAACCCGAAGATCGGCGAATATATCACGACGTTCAATTCCACTGTTGTTGGGCAGGAAATGACGGCGATCTTTCTGAACAATTTGCCGATGTGCATCGATGAGCTCCAGATCCAGGAGGCTTCCGGAGTAAAAGACTATGACAGCATTATTTATAAGCTGTGCGAAGGGAAAGGAAAGATCCGCGGTGCGAAATCCGGCGGTCTGCAGCAGACCGGAACGTGGCAATGCTGCTTTATCAGCTCCGGCGAGCGCCCGATCACAAACCACAATTCCAAGGGAGGCGCCTTGAACAGATCTATCGAATTTGAATGTTCTGAAAAAATCTATGACGATCTCCCAGGGCTTTGCAATATTCTAACGGCGAATTACGGTCACGGCGGATATGAATTCATTCGGATGCTGCAGAACGAGCCGAGAGTTTTGGAGTATATCAAAGCAATCCACAAGGAATTCTTTGCGAAGCTGCAAAAGAATAAATCGATGGATAAACAGGCCAATTCAATAGCGCTGATCCTTGCTGTCGACTACTTCTTAACGCAGAAGATGTTCTGCGACGGGAATCATCTTTCTGTAAAAGATTTCCTCGATGTGCTGAAAACCGATGAAGACGTCAGCATCAACAAGCGCGCATATGAATACCTCACAGAGCTGCCCGCACGCTATCCGAATTACTTTGAACCGGACAAGTTCAATGTTTACAAAGGCGAATGCTGGGGCAAGGTCGATAACGATTACATCTATATCATCAAATCAGTTTTCGACCGTGAGATGGCCGCCGAAGGGTACAACCCGACGCTGTTTCTGTCCTGGGCGAAGCGGAACGGCTTGTTATACAGCTCTGATGATCGGAATTCTCGCACGACGCGGGTAACCAAATTCGGCCAAAAAAGCACCCGCTGCGTAGTGCTTAAAGCTAATGATTATCAAGAGAAACCGCCTCTTTGATATTTTTTACGGTTACCCAGTTACCCAAGTTACCCGCAATATACAACGCATATATAGGAGAGAAAAAAACATGTTTTTTATTCCTTACGCGTATAGAATACTTTTTTTGGGTAACGGGTAACTACTATATATTCACACACCGAAAACCTATATAAAATCAAGAAAAACGACGGTTACCCAAAAGTTACCCAAGTTACCCGCAAATAAGGAGATTCGTAAATGATTATAAGAATATACAGCTCGTGCCTGAGGTACGTCCTCCGGGAGATGTTCGAGGCCGCGGCCGATAAGCACAGGCGCCGCTGCCTGAACTGCGGCAAGGTGCTGGCCCAGAGCCAGCGGAAGTTCTGCAGCAAAGAGTGCTGTAAGGCCTACAGCTGCAGACCGCGGGAGAAGGTGTGTCCCACGTGTGGTCGCACGTTTATCTCCCGGGAGCCGAAGAAGGAGTGCAACCGCTGCATCTGGGAGCGCCGGACCACAGGCCGCCGGAGCCACTACGTGCCGAAGACGGTCTACAGGCCGCCGCAGACCTCCGGGAAGCCTGACGGGTGGGCACTGTATGAGGAAGCCAGGAAGCAGGCCGAAGCAGAGGGCTGCCGCCTCTCGTATGGCGAGTGGGCATCCAAGAAGGAGGGGAAAACATGACGATGAACGAACTGAAGCAGCTGCGGCGCCTGCGTCACGAAATCGCCGAGGATCAGCGCAGGCTGAAAGAACTGGAGCAGATGGCCGCGAGCCCCTCGTCCCCGAACCTGTCAGGGATGCCCGGCGGGCCCGGGAACCGGATCGAGAACTACGTGGCCGAGATGTACGACCTGCAGCAGCTGATCAGCGAGAAGATCCGGCGCCTGACCGCGGAGCGCGTCCGTCTGGAGGCGTGGATCACCGGCGTCAAGGACACGTACATCCGGCAGATCATCGAGCTGTACTACGTGGACTGCTATTCCTGGAACCGTGTGGCCCATACGATCGGGGGCACGACGGAGCACGCCTGTTTCATGGCTGTGAAGAGGTACATGGCCGATCAGGATAAAAAAGACGAAAAAACATAAACTTGTTAATTTTGTTAATTCAAAATGTGCTATAGTGGTACCGTGGTTAAGCGGCGGAACCACAATGGAAAACGGGTAAGTTTGATTCTTTTGTTTTTCATGAATGACTCCTTTTTGAGTTAAAATTTGAGTTTTTTCATAGTTTTACCTCAGGCGACGAACGGCAATGGCGGATTGCCGTTCGTTGTCTTTATGTTCGAGGAGGTGGTACGCATGGGTGAGATCGATCTCAGCGTGAGCCTGCTGAACTCCGACGCGATCACCAAGAAGATCCGGGATCACGAGAAGGCAGCCGGCAAGGCTCTGAAGCGTACCGTGTCCGACTTCAAGAGCCGGGCCCCGGCGTGGATCGGCTCGGCCGTCACCGAAGAGTACGGCATCAAGAAGGCGGACGTCAAGGCCGCGATCTCCGCAAAGCAGAAGGCTGGGTCGCTGAACATCGGCGGCGTCACCGTGGACAATATCCAGATCAAGTACGAAGGCCGGGTGCTGACGCCGACGCATTTCAAAATGCAGCCGACGGCCAGACCGCAGAAGAAGTACAAGGTCACGGCGGTAATCAAAAAGGGTCAGCGACAGCAGCTCAGCTCGATCGCGTTCCTCGCACACGCCGGCGGCGCCGGAACTATGCAGATCCCGTTCCAGAGGACGGGCGACAGGCGCCTCCCTGTGAAGGTGATCAAGACGCTGTCGGTGCCTCAGATGATCACGAACGAGAAGGTCGCCGAAAAAATTCAAAAGAACATCGTGGACGGTCTCGGAAAAAGGTTCGAGCACCATCTGGAGCAGGAACTGTCGAAAATTTGAGCGGCGCGGGTCCTTCCGGCGGGAAAAATTTCCTGCGGTGCTCGCGAGCCCAAAAATCTGCTTTTTGCGAAGTTTGAAATCGGGCCCCTTCACTTCCACCGGCGCTCCTCCGGCGGCGGTTTTCGGCCGCCCGGGGCACGGATCCGGGAGGAACAGGGCCGGGATCCGGCAGTATTCCGGGCGTTTTTGCAGGATTTCTGCAAATTTGCCGAGAATAATGCGAGGATCCGGCAAAATAAACACACGACGGCGCCAGCGCGGCGAGATGACGCGCATGACACGATCGCGGAGGTTAGGTCCTGTCCTCCGCGTGGTAACATGACCGGCCGGGGCAGGACCGGCGCGCCGTCCACTTCATAAAAGCCACCGGGTGCTGATCCGAAGATGCCCTCTCCGGATCATGGCGCCCGGCGTGTTGATAGAAAGCGAGGCGGGCCTGATGGCCGACCGCAAAAAGCCGGCAGCGAAAAAGCCCGGCGAGAATACAAAAGAAGCGGCGCCTTCGGGCGCTGTTCTCGTGATGGCCAAAGACCTGGCCGAGATGTTCGACCTGACGTCGACGAGGATCACGCAGCTGCGCAAGGACGGCGTGCTCATACCGCAGCAGACCTCCGCGGGGCTGCGCTATCCGCTGACGGCCAGCGTGCGGGCATACGTCCGGTACCTGAAGGACGCCCGGAACGCACCGAAGACGACGTCCGGCAGCATCGAGCAGCGGAAGAACGAGGCCGAGGCCGATCTGAAGAGCGCCAAGGCCGCGATCGCGGAGCTGGAGCTCAAGGAGATGCTCGGGAAGATGCACCGGGCCGAAGACGTGGAGGCAGTGACCACCGACTTCGTTCTGCTGGTGCGCTCGCTTCTCATGGCGCTGCCCGGCCGGCTGGCCGTCGACGTTGCCGGAGCCGGAAGCGCGGCCGAGGCGAGCGTGATCATCCGGGCCGAGGTCAACAAGCTGCTGGAAGAGCTCTCCGGCTATCGGTACGACCCGGCGGAGTACGCCAGGCGTGTGACCGAGCGCGTCGGCATGAGCACGCAGGAAGACGAAGACGATGAAGACGAAGACTGACCTGACGCAGGCCCAGCGGGTGCGGTTCCTCAACCGGACGCTGGAACGCTGCGTGCGGCAGTTTTTGCCGCCTGAGGATCTCACGGTCAACGAGTGGGCCGACAAGTACAGGCGCCTGCCGCCGACGTCGGCCGAGTCCGGCCAGTGGCGAACGAGCCGGACGCCGTACCTGGAGGAGCCCATGCGGGCCTTCACCGATCCGGCGGTCAGCAATATCGTGATGGTGGCCGCGTCCCAGATCGGCAAGTCCGAGCTGGAGCTCAACGTGATCGGCTACATCATCGACCAGGATCCCAGCAACATCCTGTATATACACCCCAACCTGGAGGACGCCAAGCGGTTCAGCCGCCAGCGCGTGGCTCCTATGGTAGATAATACGACGCGGCTGCGCGGGAAGGTGCGGGACGCCCGGAGCAAGCGCTCCGGAGACACCGTTCTGCAGAAGTTCTTCCCGGGCGGCTCGCTGACGATCGTGGGATCGAACTCACCGTCGTCCCTGGCTTCGATCCCGTGCCGGTACATCATCGGCGACGAGCGGGACCGGTTCGCGCCCAGCGCCGGCAAGGAAGGCGATCCCTGGGAGCTGGCCCGGAAGAGGCAGCTCACGTTCTACAACCGGAAGGCCGTCGAGGTAAGCACCCCGACGATCAAGGGCAAGTCGAACATCGAGGACAGCTTCCTGCGCGGGACGCAGGAGCGCTGGTGCACGCAGTGCCCGGACTGCGGAGAGTTCTCCGACATCCGGTTCGATGACATCAAGTTCGATCCGATATGCACGAAGGGCGGACGGAAGAAGCAGTGGTCCCTGAACGGGCCGGTGCTCTGGGCCTGTCCGAAGTGCGGAGCGACACACACCGAGGCGGAGATGCGCAAGCAGCCGTCGAAGTGGATCGCCGGAAACCCGGAGGCGCTGAAGGACGGCGTCCGGAGCTTCTGGCTCAACGCCTTCGCCTCGCCCTGGGTGGAGTGGTCCTATATCTGCATCGAGTTCCTGAAGGCGAAGGACGACCCCGGACGCCTGCAGGTCGTATACAACACGCTCCTCGGCGAGCTGTGGGAGGACCGCGGCGATCTGGAGGACGAGGACACACTGATGGCCCGCCGGGAGGACTACGGCATTGACGCCGAAGGCCGCCCCGTAGAGGTGCCGGAGGGCGTCCTGGTGCTGACCTGCGGCGTGGACACGCAGGACAACCGTCTCGAGTACGAGGTGGTCGGCTACGGCCAGTACGGCGAGACCTGGGGCATCCGGAAGGGCTACATCATGGGCAAGCCGGACGCGGATGCGACCTGGCAGCAGCTGGACGACGTGATCGATCACGAGTACCGGTACAAAGACGGCAAGCGGCTCACCGTGGCCTTCACGGCCGTGGACTCCGGCGGACACTTCACGCAGGACGTGTACGAGCAGTGCCGGCGCCGGTACCACAAGCGCGTTTTTGCGATCAAGGGCCAGGGCGGCGAGGGCGTCCCGCTGATCAGGCCGCCCACGAGCGTGCCGATCCGGGACCGCAAGGGCGTGACCTGCTGGCTCTACACCATCGGCGTGGACGCCGGCAAGGCCGCGATCATGGGCGCGCTGAAGGTCCAGGAGCCCGGGCCGAAGTACTGCCACTTCAACGTGGCGCCGGAGGCCGGGTACGATATGAACTACTTCAACGGCCTGCTCTCCGAGCGCATGGAGCTGAAGCACACGAGCCGGGGCGACGCCTGGCGCTGGGTGAAGATCCAGGGCCACAACCGGAACGAGGCGCTCGACTGCCGGAACTACGCGAACGCCGGGTGCCGGATCCTGAATCCGGACTTCGACGCCATCGAGCGCAGGCTCAAAGGCCTGAGCGCTCCGGCGGCGCCGGTGCAGAAAACCAGACAGAAGACCCGCCGGAACAGCAACGTCTACGGCGGCGATGACTGGTGACAAAAACTAAGAAAATGCGGTGCCAAAACGCCCGGAAAAATCCGGAACGCTTTGGCACCTGATCTCCGGCGCGGGAATCAAAGCCCCGCCGGTATAAACGGCGATCCCAGGCGGCGAAAATTCGCCAAAGTATAGGGACCGCATGGCGAAATTCTAAGGAAAGGGCGGGAGCCTAATGACTATAACGCAGGCGATCTTCACAGGGATCGCGCTCATCGGCGTGCTCGGCCTGGGCTTCGGGTGGCTCGCACTGTGCGACCGCCTCGGGTGGTGAGCGCATGACAGGCATGAAGATGCTCCGGATGATCGAGCTCATGCAGCAGGAGCGCGCACGCTTCTCCAGAGAGCACGACCTCGAGATCCCGGAGAACGAGGAGATCGACCGCGCCTACGGTGAGACCATACAGCTGCTCGAATCGTTCTACACGAGATCCGAGCAGATGCTCCACAACCTGCGCACCTACGGGAGAGCCAGGGAGCCGAAGAAGGCCGACGAGATCGGCCTGACGCACTTTGACGGCGATGAAGCCTAAGCACTGGCGGTGCGCCTGGTCCGCTGAGGACGAGACGTACCTGGAGGACAACTGGGGCACGCTTCCTGTGCCGCAGATCGCGAGGCACCTGCACCGGTCCGAGGAGGCCGTGGTGCGGCGCGCGCAGATCCTGCAGCTCGGCTCATACTTCGAGGCCAGCGACTGCATCTCGCTGCACCAGCTGTTCCAGGCACTCGGGATCCCGACGCCGCGGGACTACTGGGAGAGCCGCGGGCTGCCGTTCATCTGGCAGACGCCGTACAAGACGCCGCACCGGATGATCATGCTCGAGGACTTCTGGGCATGGGCGTGGGACAACGTCGCCTTCCTGGATTTCTCGCGCTTCGAGCGATTCGCGCTCGGGCCGGAACCCCTGTGGGTGGCAGGTAAGCGGGCCGCAGACGTGGCGAAGGCGAACGCGATCAAGACGTCCCCCTGGACGGAGGACGAGGACGAGCGGCTGCGGCACTACGCAGCAGAGGGCAGGCGCGTGGAAGAGTGCGCTCAGCTGCTCCGGCGCGGCGTGGCAGCCACGCGGACGCACGCCCGCAAAAAAGGAATAGAGCTCCCGGCGGCACCCCGGTCGAGGCGACTGATGAGTGAGGAAGACAAACTGCAGCTCGCCGCGGGAATCGCCGCCGGTGAAGGCTGGCTGCAGCTGAGCCGGCGCCTCGGGCGTGACGAGATGCAGCTGCGCAGTCTTGTGGCTTATTACTACGGCACCTCTGTATTAGACCGCGTCCGGGCGGAACTGCTCGGCGCGGCCTGTGCCGATGAAGAATAGGAGGAGGCAGGCATGGCCGACAGAACGGTGATCGTTGAGAAGATCCAGACCGTGAAGGATCGCCTCGATCTGTACTATAAAAAAGAGCGGGAGATCCTGGACGGCGGCGTGCAGGCCTACGGCCTCGGCACCCGGAGCGTGCAGCGTTACAATGCCGCGCTCTCGGAGATCCGCGCCGCTATCAAAGAACTGAAGAAAGAGCTGGAGGATCTCGAAGCACAGCTCGGAGGCAATAAAGCCAGGAAGGCCGTGGGCGTGATCCCGCGGGACTGGTGACGTTATGCTGTGCAAGGGATGCGGAAAAGAGCAGGCCCGCGAGAACGATCTGTTCTGCAGTGACGAGTGCGCGGATCTGTGGGCCCACGGCAGGCAGAAGCGGTGGTGCAAGCGCTGCGGGAAGGAGTTCCTGCGGTACATAACCAGGAGCGCCACGATCTGCGACCGCTGCTTTTATAATGAACATTACGCCGCGCCGAAGTCTCCGGCACGGCGTGAGAACATACCGGCGCCGGCAGACCCGATCGGCGAAGTGATCGCTCTGCAGCGCGCCCTCTACGAGAAGACCGGGCGGCGGCTCTCCTACGGTGAGCTGATCGTCCTGAAGGAAAAGGGAAAGCTATGAGCCGCTACATAGACAGACAGCCGGACGGCACCAGGGTCGTGACGATCTCGAGCATGAAGGAGTGCCGCCTGCTGTATAACGATATTTGCTGCTGTGCAGACAGCGAGTTCTCCTCGGAGACGCCGAACTCTGAGGACTGTGAGACGTGCCCCTGCTGGCGCGATGAGGACGGCGTGATCCGGAGCGCAGAAGGCCGGATCCGTGATGACGAGGAGGAAGAAGATGAAGACTGAAGACCTTGTGCCTGTTATGAACACGCTGGCGGAGGCCTCGCTGATGATCAACAAGCTGGCGATCGCCGCGCAGAGCCTCACGCTCGCGGCGTCCGACCTTGTGATCGAGCTTTTCGGCGTGGCAGCCAAAGCCGAAAACGCGACGCCCGAGAAGATGGCGGAGGCGTGGATCCGGCTCAGCAGCCTGCTGGAAGCGGGCCGCGGCAAAGACGTGCCCGAGCTTGACGACGTCACGGCCGGCTTCGATCAGCTGACTTTCAGCGACCGGACCGGGGCCGTCACGAGGACCTACGCAGAAACGGCAGACGAGGAGGACGGTGCGGATGCTGATTCCGGGAACGACACCGACGTATAAACTGACGATCGACGGCGCGGATCCGGCGGAGTGCTCCTCCATCCACGTGACCTTCAAGCAGGAAGCGCACGGCGTGCTGGTGGATCTCACCGACACGGATCTGGTCATTGACGGCTACGTGATCAGCGTGACGCTGACGCAGGAGCAGTCGCTCAAATTCAAAGAAACGGTGAACAAGTACGACACGAAGCAGCTCATGGAGCTGCAGGTGAACGGCGTGCTGCCCGGCGGAGGCCGCTGGGCGAGCGACACCTTCACCGAGGCGGTCGGCCGCCAGCACCTTCCGGAGGTGATCAGCGCATGAGCACAATGATCAAAAACGTGAAGCTCAAGGTCGAGCGCAGCGGCGCCACCAGGCCGTACGTGGAGTACAAGCTGAACGAGAACGGCGAGCCGATCTCGGCCAAGCTGTACGGCTTTACGACGATCCCGGAATCCATGTTCCAGAACATGAGGTCGCTCGTGTCCGTGGATATAACCGCAAGCCCGGGGATCACGACCATCGGGAAGAGGGCCTTTCAGTTTTGCGAAAATCTGGAGAACTTCACCCTGCCGGATGAATTGACCTTTATCGACGAATACGCCTTCTACGGATGCGCAATGCTCCCGATCGAAAGGCTGCCGTCTTCGCTTGAAACGATCGGCCCGGATGCTTTCTGGGGCTGCGTGCTGCTTACAGCGTCTGAGCTGCCTGCAGGTCTGACGCAGATCGGCTCGCTGTGCTTCTACGGGTGCACGGGGCTGGAGATCACAGAGCTCCCGGCCAGCCTCAGCTACATCGGCGGCCAGGCTTTCGGCGCCTCCGGCGTCAAGATCACGAAGATCCCGAACACCGTCACACAGCTGTGGTACAACGCCTTTATAAACTGCATGGGGCTCACACACATGGAGATCGCCTGCAGCTCGATCGGCGGGTCCAATTACAGCGCCCCGTTCAAGGGCTGCAAGAACCTCGAGAAGGTGTGGCTCAGATCCAACCTGCAGACGATCGCGTTCTCGCAGCGTTCGTCGGCCCCCTTCGTTGAGTGCTCCACTGATCTGCAGATCTACGCAGAGCCGGCAGAGAAGCCGGAGGGCTGGCAGCAGTACTTCAACTCGGTCGGAACCAACGGCGCCAGCGAGGCGACCGTGACCTATGGCCAGACCGAGAGGCCCTGGTGATGTTCTACAAGAGCGAGCTGCTGCGCTGCCCGAAGTGCAGGCAGCTGCCGGAGATCATCGCAGCCCTTGAATAAACGAAGTGCACATCAACCTTCGGTTCATTCCCGAAAGCACCCGGAAAACGGGGCGTTTCCGGGAACGAACCGAACATTTTAATCACAAAAACAGGAGGGAGACCTGTGGCGGAAGAGAAGAAGCGCCGCGGATGGTTCCGGCGCCGGCAGGCGGCCGAGACGCCGAGACCGGTAAACTCCGGTTACTCGGAGGCGGGCGCCAGCCGGGTGAAGCGGTCCATGAAGGGCTTCAACCCGGCGTCGACCGGCGCGAAAAACGACATAGACGCCAACAACGGCACGCTGCGGACACGCAGCAGGGCGCTGTATATGGCGGCCCCGCTGGCCACCAGCGCGATCAAAACAAACCGCACCAACGTGGTCGGCTGCGGCCTGCAGTTCAAGGCCCGGATCGACCGGGAATACCTGCACCTGTCGGCCGAGGCTGCGGCCGAGTGGGAGGCCACCGTCGAGCGTGAGTTCGGCCTGTGGGCCAACCGGAAGCAGACGTGCGACGCCCTGGGCGTCAACGATTTCTACGGCCTGCAGCAGCTGGCGTTCGCGAGCTGGCTGATGAGCGGTGACTGCTTCGCGTTGATCAAGCGCGCGAAGTCGACGCCGATGCAGCCGTACACCCTGCGGCTGCACCTGATCGAGGCAGACCGCTGTGCGACGCCGTGCAAGTCGATATACACCGATTCGACGACCGGCGAGGCGGAAAACGGCAACACGATCTACGACGGCGTCGAGGTGGACAAGAGCGGCGCGATCGTCGCCTACCACTTCCGCAGCACGTACCCGGGGAGCTACTCGGACGACGCTGTCACGGAGTGGATTAGGATCCCCGCCTACGGCCCGCGGACCGGCCTGCCGAACGTGCTCCACATCATGGACAGCGAACGGCCGGAGCAGTACAGGGGCGTGAGCTATCTGGCCCACGTGATCGAACCCATCCTGCAGACGCGGCGCTACACCGAGAGCGAGATCACGGCGGCGCTCGTGGAGAGCTACTTCACGGCTTTCGTGACCACCAACGCGCCGGCGAGCGACATGCCGTACAACGAGACGGTCCCCGGCGATCAGAAGGAGGTCAGCTCCGGCGCCAACGACTACGAGATGGGCCCGGGCACGATCAACATGATGGAGCCCGGCGAGAGCATCACCTTCGGCGATCCTCGGCGCCCGGCGAGCGGCTTTGCTGCGTTCATGCGGACCATGTGCGAGCTGGCAGGCGCCGCGCTGGAGATCCCGGCGGATCTGCTGCTGAAGGCCTTCGACGCCAGCTACTCGGCCTCCCGTGCCGCGCTGCTGGAGGCGTGGAAGAGCTTCCGGATGCGGCGTGAGTGGTTCGTGTCCGACTTCTGCCGCCCGGTGTATGAGCTGTGGCTCAGCGAGGCGGTGGCGCTCGGCAGGATCAGCGCGCCCGGATTCTTCACGGATCCGGCGATCCGCGCCGCGTATCTCGGGGCGGAATGGATCGGCCCGAGCCAGGGGCAGCTCGATCCTGTCAAGGAAATCACCGCCGAGACGCTGGCGGTGAAACAGGGCTTTAGCACGCGTGAGCAGAGCACCGTCCGCCTGAACGGCGGCCAGTGGGACCAGAACGTGGACCAGCTGGCGCGTGAAAATGCAAAACTTTCCGAGGCGCGCAAGGCGCTCGGTGAAAACGGAGGAGACGAAACAGATGAACAACTTCTTGCGCTTGCTCAACGGCTCGGCGCCGAAGATTGAAGCCGGCGCGCCCGTGACGCGCTTCTGGAACATCGCAGCGACCGGCGACGACTCCGCGGAGATCCTGCTGTACGGTGACATCGTGACCGCGGTCCCGAAGGACTGGTGGACCGGTGAGGATAAGGCCGGCCAGTGGATCACCCCGGAAGGCTTCCAGGAAGACCTCGAGCGCGTCAAGGATAAGAAAAACATCACGATCAAGATCAACAGCTGCGGCGGTGATCTTTACACCGGCATCGCGATCCACAACGCCCTGAAGGCGCTCACCGGCCACAAGACGGTGATCGTGGAGGGCATCGCGGCCAGCGCGGCCAGCGTGATCATGTGCGCCGGCGACGAGGTGCAGATCTATCCCGGTAGCATGGTGATGATCCACGGCGTGAGCGGCGTGATCTACGACTACCTGACGCTGGACGACATCAAGAAGCTGCAGAAGAGCTTCGACGCAGCTGAGCGCGCCATCGCGCAGATCTACACCGGCAAGACCGGCATCGAGGTGGACACCCTGCGTGGCATGATGACCCGCGAGACCTGGATGGTCGGCAACGAGGCCGTGGAGAAGGGCTTCGCCGACACCCTGCTCGATGAAGACGGCGAGCCCACGGTGGAGGCGAGCGCAGACCGGAAGGTGCTGCTCGTGGCCGGGATCCACCACGACGTCCACGCCTTCCACATCCCGGACAGCATCCGGGTATCGAACCAGATCCACACCGGACAGCGTCCGGAAGGAAATAAAAAAATCCGCAAGGAGGAAAACAGCATCATGACTCTTGAGGAACTCAGAGCCCAGTACCCCGAGCTGGTAAGCCAGATCGAGAGTGCTGCCCGTAACTCCGCGATCGCGGATGAGCGTGCCAGACTGCAGGCGATCGAAGAGATCGAGAACACGGTCGGCGACGCTACTCTTGTACGCGACGCTAAGTACGGTGAACACCCCATGGACGCGGCTGCTCTCGCGCTTGAAGCGCTGAAACGCCAGGCCGCGGTCGGCGCCCAGGCCCTGCACAATCTGCACGCTGACGCCGATGAAGCCGGCACGGCGGACGTGCCCGCAGCCGGCAACGACGACGGTGAGGAAGACAAGCCCCTCACCAACGAACAGAAAATGGAGCTCGGCCGCGCAGCTGCGCAGGCCGCGCTGAAGAAGGAGGAAAAATAACATGGCTGAAAGATCCCTTTTTAGCGTGATCGGCGAGATGAATTACGACGGCCTGATCGCCGATCTTGAACCTGCCGTAACCGTCGGCGGCGCCACGATCAGAAAGCTCGGCTCGGCTGCCACTCTCAAGAGAGGCACCATCCTCGCCATGAGCTCCGGCTCCGCGGGCGACGGCAAGCTGGTCGTGCTCGGCAACACTGCCGCGAGCAACGAGACCCTGACGCCTTACGGCATCCTGTGCGAGGACATCGACGTGGGCACGGCTGCTGACGTCAAGGCTGCCGTCTATCTGAGCGGCGCCTTCGATCCCGACAAGGTCACCGTGAAGACGTCCTACGACATCACGGCTGCGGACATCGACGCGCTCCGCGTGCGCAACATCCGCTTCGTGGAAGTCTCTGACTAATGAGGAGGTAAGAGCATGCCTAACATCAATCCTTTTGATACTTATTACCTCGCCGGCATCGCCGCGGAGGTAAGACCCGAGCCCTCGTTCTTCCTCGACCGTTACTTCGGCGAGAGCGAGACGTTCACCAGCAACAAGGTCCTGGTGGAGTTCCAGGACGGCGACCAGAAGATGGCTCCGTTCGTGGATCCCAACACGGGCGACATCCCCGTGGCTCGCGACGGCTACAAGCTGCTCGAGTTTGAAGCGCCGAGGATCGCGCCCAGCCGCATCATGACCATTGACGACCTCACCAAGAGAGGCTTCGGCGAGGCTCTGCTTTCCAACAAGACGCCCGCGCAGCGCGCGCAGGCTCTGCTTGTGAAGGACATGCAGGATCTGACCAAGCGCATCAAGCGCAGAGAAGAGTGGATGGCGGTCCAGGCGATCACCACCAACTCCATCACCTGCCAGGAGTACATCGACGACAAGACCACCGGCCGTCAGCTCACCATGTACTTCTACGACACCAGCGGCGACAACCCCGGCACCTACACCGTGAGCAGCCAGTGGAGCACCTTCGCTGCCATGCAGGCTGACGTGGAGGCCATGTGCGACGATCTCGCCGAGCGCGGCCTGCCCGCGGAGGATCTGATCCTCGGCGCCACCACGTGGGCCACCGTTAAGCAGTTCTCTGACCTTCAGGCTCTGCTCGACAAGCGTCACGAGTACATCGGCGACATTAACGCCAGAATCATCGCTCCCGGCGTATCTCACGTCGGCGTGCTCGATTTCAACGGCTATCGCCTGAACGTGCTGGTGCCTCGCGAGAAGTACATCAACACCTCCAACCAGAGCGTGTCGCTGTTCGACAAGAAGGCGGCCTGCGTGACCGCTCCCGGCTGCGGCAAGCGTTACTACGCCGCCGTCACTCAGATCCCGTACGGCAGCGAGGATCTCGTGACCTTCACCGGCGAGCGCATCCCGAAGCTGGTGATCGACCAGAACGCCGACACCAAGAAGCTGAGACTGACGAGCCGTCCCGTGACCGCTCCCAGAAACAAGGCTCCCTGGATCTACGCCGCTTCGGTCGTATCCTAAGGAGGCGGCATCATGGCGCTGATCAAGATCATCAACGGCACCTACGGCGTGCGCGTGAACGCCTACACCGTGGACCGTAAGACCTCCAAGAGCGACCCCTTCACCGTGAGCGACAGCGAGGCCCGCCGGCTCGTAGAGTGCGGCGTGGCGAAGATCGTTGAACCGGAAAAAGCCGAACCGGCGAAGGCGCCGGAAGCGGAGAAGACCGTGCCCGAGTACAACGACGGCATGAAGCTCACCGAGCTGAAGGAGCTGGCCACGGGCCTGGGGCTTGACGTCTCCGGCCTTAAGACCAAGGCGGCCGTGATCGCCGAGCTGGACATGCTGTTCGGGAAGTGATCACAGGATGGGAACGCTCAAGGATCTGATCACGTCAGACGTTTCCAACCTCTTTTTTAACCTGGACGAATTTGCGGAGACGCACAGGGTCGAAGGCAAGAGCATCGACGTCGTGGTCGACGGCGACGAGCTGGAAGACCTGAAGGACGGCGCGAACCTCGGCGTCGCCGAGGCTGACCTGCTGTTCTTTGCCCGGAGCGCCGACGTGGCCCACGTGCCGCGGAAGGCGCCCGGCTCTCTGATCAATTTCGACGGTCGCGAGTACATCGTTGAAGAGTGGATCGAGAACATGGGCGTGGCGCAGATCTCACTGCGCCAGAACCGCACGGTCTGACCTTAGAGGGGGAGAGAAACGGATGACGCTGCAAAACACCATCGAAGGCGTGACCGCCTGGGCGCAGGCAGAGATCTGCGACGGATTCACGCTGAAGCTGCCGGACGACGACGCCAATGACGGCGCGTACTCCGGCGAGACGGTGACGCCGACCGCTTTCCCGTGCTTCGTACCCGCAAAGGATCGTTTGCCGCCGGGCGTAAGGGCCCCGATCCCGTCAGTCTGCGTACAGATAACGGACGGAAAGGACGATCTGGTGGGCGGGAAGCGCAAGGTGGGCATACGGCTGAACCTGGCCATATGGAACCCCGGAACGCACGGCGCCGAGATCATGGCGCCGACGTCAGACGCCGGGCAGCTCGGCGGCAAAAAATACAGCGCGTATACGAGCGAGGAAGCGCTCGCTGCGTATACGCGCAACATGGACGGCTGGCGCGGCGCCTGGGCTTTTGCAGACAGAGCCCTGAGCGCGCTCGAGAACGCGGAGTTCATCGCAGGGCTCCGCCTCGTGAAGGAAGCGCCGGACGGGATCACCTTCGGCCCCTACAAGGAAGACGGCAAGGAGTGGGACTTCTACCCCTACTGGTTCCTGTGGATCGACTTCGATCTGGAGGCCGGACCGGTGCACCGTGCGCCCGACATATACAAAGACTTACTATAAGGAGTGAATAGGCTATGGCTTATAAACACGGCACTTACGGCGAGCTGACCGCCTCCAAGGTCAGAAACGCCGCAAGCACCGATACCGTGGCCGTGTACGTCGGCACCGCGCCGGTCAACCTGATCCGCGGCTTCGGCACGGCCGGTATCATCAACAAGCCGATCAAGGTGAGCAACTTCGGCGAGGCTCAGGCGCTCCTGGGCTACGCGAAAGACTGGGACACTTACACGTTATGCGAAGCTGTCGCCCAGCACTTTGACAACTCGGTCGGCAACGTGGGCCCGATCTACCTGATCAACGTGCTCGATCCCTCGACGCACAAGGCGGGCTCCGCGACCTCCGCTTCGGTGGCGTTCAATAACGGCCGCGGCGAGATCGCAAGCGAAAAGATCATCCTCGACACGATCTCGATCACCGACAAGACCGAAGGCACGCACTACACGGTGAGCTACGACTTCGACCGCGGCGTCGCGATCATCGAGGCGATGGCGGGCACCACGCTCACCGGCAGCGTCACCGTCACCTATTACGAGGTCCTGACCACCGGCATCACCGCCAGCACGATCCTGGGCAGCACTTCCGCTGCCGGCGTGCGCACCGGTCTGGCCGCGATGGATCTGATCTACCCGACGTACAACGTGATCCCCAACCTGGTCGCGGCGCCGGGCTGGAGCCATCTGCCCGCGGTCTACACCGGGATGGTGGCGGCCTCGCAGAAGATCAACGGCCACTGGGACGCCTTCGTCCTCGCTGACATCCCGCTGGTCGATTCCAGCGCGGTGGACACCATCGCGAAGGCCGTCACGTGGAAGAGCACCAACGGCTACACATCCGAGAGATCCAAGGTGTGCTGGCCGCAGGTCAAGGACGGCGCCGGCAGGATCTTCCACCTGTCCACCGTGTGCGCTGCCACGATGATGCGCGTCGACGCCGATCACGACGGGATCCCCTACGAGAGCCCCTCGAACAAGCAGATCATGGCGGTCTCGCAGTATTTCGGCGCCGGCGCCACGAACCAGGGCATCGACCAGTACGACGCCAACGGCCTGAACGAGAAGGGCATCACCACGGCTGTCTTCTGGGCCGGCCAGTGGAAGCTCTGGGGCCCGCACACTGCGGCCTACATCTTCGGCACCAGCATGGACGCCCGCGCTGTGTTCGACAACTCCCTCCGGATGCTGATGCACATCACCAACGGCTTCCAGCTGAGGAACGCCGACCGCATCGACGATCCGATGGATCTGAACCTGCGCGAGAGCATCATCAACGGGGAGCAGCAGATCCTCGACAGCTACGCCGGCCGCGGCGCCCTCCTGGGCACGCCGACCGTGGAGTTCGTCGAGAGCGAGAACAGCTCCTCCGGTGTGGCGAGCGGCGACTTCGTGTGGCACATCAACGCCACCCCGACCGTGCCCTTCAAGAGCGGCACGGCCCGCGTGACCTACACCGACGAGGGCTTCAAGGCTTATTTTGGAGGTGAGGACTGATGGCTGAATGGATGGACAAAAAGAGCGCAGTCGTAGCGGACACCGTCTACTCCGGCTCCAAGCTCGTCGCCCGTGACGTGACGTTCACGCTGCCGGGCATCACCTATCAGACCGCCGAGATCCAGGCCATGGGCCCCATGAGCGTGCCGATCATCGGCCTGATCGAGGACATGGAGCTGGCTATCACCAAGGTCGGGATCGATCTCGGTCTGGGCAAGCTCTCCGCCCCGGAGCGCCAGAACCTGGAGTTCCGCTGGGTGCAGTCCAACGTCAAGGCGGACGGCACCACCGCGGTGGAGGGCTGCAAGGCATTCATCCGCGCCATGCCCAAGGGCGTGGGCGAGCTGGGCGTCGAGATCGGCAACCCCATCGAGGCCGAGACGACCTTCGGCGTCAGCCGCATGCAGATCTTCTACGGCGGCAAAGAGTTCCTGCTCGTTGACCGTCTCGCGGGCAAGCTCCGCATCAACGGCAAGGACTACATGAGCGGCATCGACAAGCTGCTTTAATGCTTGCATATACACGGGCCTGGGCAACCGGGCCCGTGGATTTTAACCAAAGAAAGGACAATGAAAACATGAAAGAAACGCTGAAACTGAAGAACCCGATCGAGATCAACGGCAAGCCCGTGCAGGATCTCACCTATGACGTGGACGCCATCACCGCCGCCAGATTCGCAGAAGCGAGCGCCAAAAAGATGAAGGCCGCCGGAGGCGGCGGCGTTACCGGCGGCGCCGCGGAGCTGGACTTCACCCTGCACATGTACCTCGGCTTTGCCGCGATCATCGCGTGCAATCCCGAATACGACTACATGGATCTGGAGCGCATCAGCGGCAAGGATCTCAACGCCGTGATGCAGATCGGCAGGGATTTTTTTATAGATGCGGACGACCAACCGGAAAGCGACTCAGAAGAGCCCTCCGAGACTACGCCCGAGTCTACCACACAAGCCTGACGGATCTCGAGAACATGCCGCTCACGCAGTTCCTGATCGAATACGCAGAGGCGGCGGAAGATCTCGGAGAGGAAGTAAAAAGAAGACAGCAAGCCGCGAAGATCTCGCGGCCTCACTATAAAAAACACAGGAGATGAGCACGACAAGTGGGTAAGGGCAAAAACCTGCAGGCGATCGTAGAGATCGCCGGTAAAGTCTCGCCGTCACTGGGGGACGCGCTCAAATCCGCCGAAAAAGGTCTCGGGAAGCTCAAGGCCGTGGCCGTCGGCGCTGCGATCGGCGGCGCCGCAGTGGCGGCCACGAAGAAGATGGTGGAGTTCAGCGCCGAGTGCGTGAAGGCAGCCGCCAGCTACGAGACCGCGTTTGCAGCCGCTTCCACCCTGATGACCGGGACGAAGGAAGAGCTGCAGGGGATCTCCGACGAGATCCTGAAAGTATCTAACAAGACCGGCGTGGCCGCTGACGAGCTCACCAACTCGGTATACAGCGCGCTGTCCGCCGGTATCGCCCAGGAGGACGCCGTAGAGTTCGCCGGGAAGGCCGCGACGCTTGCAGCCGCCGGCTTCACGGACGTGGACACCGCGCTCAGCACGGTGGCCAAAACGCTGAACGCCTACGGCATGGAGGCAAGCGAGACAGACCGGATCCAGAAGATCCTGATCCAGACGCAGAACCTCGGTATCACCACCGTGGGCGAGCTCGGCGCCAGCCTCGCGCAGGTCACTCCGACGGCCTCGGCCTTCGGCGTGAGCTTCGAGCAGGTCGGCGCGTCCCTGGCCGTCATGACGGCACAGGGCACCTCGACGGCCCAGGCCACAACGCAGCTGAACTCCCTGATCGCCGAGCTCGGCAAGAGCGGCACCAAGGCACAGCAGAACCTGCTGGCAGCTGCGAAGGGCACGAAGTACGCCGGCATGAGCTTCAGCCAGATGATGGACGCAGGCGCCTCCCTGGATGAAGTGCTCGGCATGATCGACGCGCACGCGAAGAAGAACAAGGTGTCCATGGCGGACATGTTCTCCAGCCTCGATGGCGGCAAGGCTGCCATGTCGATCTTCAACGGCGAGGGCGCGCGGTTCAGCGAATCGCTCGCGGCCATGAGCACCGACGCCGACGTCGTGGGCGAGGCCTACGACAAGGTGAGCGGCACCCTCGAACATCAAATGCAGCTGCTCACCAATATGTGGGAGAACGCGAAGATCTCCCTCGGCCAGAAGCTGCTCCCGCTCGTCATGAAGGTGGCAGAGAAGGCCCTGCCGATCCTCGAAAAAGCCATCGACGGCCTCGGCCCGGTATTCGATAACGTGGTCGACACGCTGATGCCCGTCATTGACGAGCTGCTGCCGGAGCTGCTGCCGATCCTGACCGGCGAGCTGATCCCGACCATCATGAACATGGCGGCCCAGCTCGTGAGCGGGCTGCTCCCGCCGATCATCCAGGTCGTGCAGGCGCTCCTCCCGCCGCTGATCCAGATCCTCCAGATGCTCATGCCCGTGATCAACGCGCTGATCCCCGTGATCACCCTGCTGGCGGGCATGTTCGGAGACGTTTTGGTCGAGGCCCTGAACCAGGCCATGCCGATCATCGAGTTCCTGATGGGCACGCTGAACGGCCTGCTCGAGTTCATCGAGGGCGTCTTCTCCGGCGACTGGGGCAAAGCCTGGTCCGGCATCAGTTCGGCCTTCAAAAACTACTTCAGCGCGATCGTTACTTACGCCGAGAATATCGTGAACGGCGCGATCGACGTGATCAATGGCCTCTTCTCCGGCGTGAGAGATCTCGCCGCGAAGGTCGGCATCACGATCCCGGTGATCCCGCACGTGACGCTGCCGCGCTTCGCGGAGGGCGGCTTCACGAACGGCCCGTCCCTTGCCGGTGAGGCAGGACAGGAGGCCATCATCAGCTTCAACCCGACGTTCCGCGACGAGAACCTCGGCTACTGGCTGGAGGCCGGCCGCAGGCTGGGTGCGGAGGATGAGCTGAGCACCGCCGGCAAGCTGCTGACGCTGGACAACTTCAGCCTCGGCGATCTGGCCGGCGGCACCACATACATCATCTACGACTTCAGCGGCCTGACCTTCGCGCCAACCGTCAACGGCGGTGGGGACGCGGACGATGTCATGGCCAAGCTGAAGGAAAGCGAGGCCGAGTTCTTCGACTGGCTCGAGGAATGGCTCTCGGTGCGTGAGGAGGGACGGTTCTGATGGATCGTGTGACCGGTTACTTGAAATACACGACCCGGGCCGGCGACACCTTCGACGCCCTGGCGCTCACCATGTACAACGACGAGCGGCTGGCTGACCGGATCATCCGGTTCAACCCGGACCACGCCGACGTGATCATCTTCGACGCGGGCGTGCAGCTGCGGCTGCCGATCGTGGAGAGCGACGTCACGCCGGCGACGCTCCCGCCGTGGAGGTCGTGACATGAAACTAAGAATAAACGGAGCGGAGATCTTCGACAAGGTCTCCCTCCGTTACTGTGTGACGGACGCCTACGCCTCCGGACGCAGCGACAGCATTGTGCTGCGCTTCAACGATCCGGACGGCCTGTGGACCACGTGGGCCCCGAAGACCGGCGACGAGATCGCCTTCGAGAATGGCGACTTCAAGACCGGGAAGATGTACATCCACGCCGTGCGTCCGGAGAACGGCTGCTACACCATCCGGGCCTACTCGGTGCCGGCGGGCGCCAAGCTCCGCCGGAGCAAGTCCTGGCAGGGCGTGCACTTCCTGCAGATCGCCAGTGAGGCGGCTGTCAGGGCCGGGCTGCAGCTGGACATCCACGGCGCGGCCGATCACCTGTACGGCTACATGCAGCAGGCCAACCGCACGGACCTCGGCTACCTGTCCGAGCTCTGCGCGCTGGAGGGCTACGGCATGCTGGTCTACGACGGCCGGCTTGTGATCTACGACGAGCTCGCCCTGGAGCGGCAGCCGTCCGGGAAGTCCTTCCGGATCGGCGCCGACGGCGTCTACACCTTCGAGGATCGATCCGCGGCAGCCTACGACGGCGCCACGGTATACTCGGGCGCCTTCACCGGATCGTTCATGATTTCGGGAAAGGTGCACGATAGGATCCTGTACCCGGAGACGGCGATCACGGCCACCAGTAACGCAGAGGCCACCCGGTACGCCCGCGGGCTGCTCAGGCAGGCCAACAAGGCGCTGGTGGGCGGATCCTTCCGGCAGGAGCTCCACCCGGAGATCTCCGCCGGCAGCGTGATCAACCTCGAGGTGCAGAAGGCCAAGCCGTGGAACGGCAAGGTCATCGTGACGCACGTCCGGCACGATCACGTGAAGAACTGCAGCACGGTGACATTCCGGAGAACACTGGAGGACTACTGATGGGACAGATCGACAAAGGCGTCGTCGTTACGCTTGTAAACAGCGCGACGGCGCGCGTGATCCCGTACGGCCCGGAGACCGTTTCCTACGACGTGACGATCCCGGTCAGCCTGCGCGGGTATCTGGTGAAGGGAACGCCGGTCGTGTATGCCACCTTTGCCGATCAGACCGGCGTCATCCTGTGCCGTGCCGACGGTGTGGGCGGTATGGGCGGAGGATCCTCCAGCCCGTTCCTGGAGCTCCGCGGCACGTCCGTGCAAACGAAGCCGACGACCTACAACGGCGAGGCGATCCCGTACGGCAGCACGTTCACCGAGCTCGACACCGCGGACATCTACTACTTCGACGGCACGAGCTGGCACCCGTTCGGCGGGAATACTTCCGGAAACGCCGGCAGCATCAACGCCGCCATGATCGACTTCACCGACGCGGACCTGCACGTCAGGACGCTGGAGGCAGACGGCGAGATCAGAGGCGCGGCCGTTCTCGGCACCGGCGACGTCGGCACCTATCAGGCGCCGGTGATCCTGGCCACCGCCGAGGAGATGGCGGCCGCAGCCGCAGCGGATCCGGAAGACGACGGGCTCACTGTCCTCACAGCAGCGGAGGCGGAAGAGATGGGCCTTTTTGAGGAGGACGACGATACATGACGCAGGCAAAATGGCGCGACATGACCTTCGAGGCAGGCAAAGAGCTGGAGGGCCTGGCGTTCAGCTATGAGCAGATCGCGGACAGCAACAACGACGCGGAAGGCACGCCGCAGACCAACGAACGCGGCACGGTCCTGTTCCCGCTGTCGTTCTCGATCACGCTCCACGCCGGCACGGGCATCGACGTCCGGGCCGAGATCGCGAAGTGGGAGGCCAGAGTCGCGAAGGCGGGCTTCCTGTACCTGGCCGGGAAGCGGCTCGGCCCCAGCGTGCAGCTGCGCAAGGTGAACGTGAGCGACGTGAAGCTCGACGCCTACGGCCGCATGCGCGTGGCCAAGCTGGCGTTCACGTTCAAGGAATACGACCGGGCCACCACCTCGGTGGTGGACAACTCGGCCTTCGCGATCGGCGCGGATCCCTCGGAGAAAGCGGACCGCAAGCCAGAGAACGCGCAGGCCGCGACCGCCGAGAAGGTGACGATCTCGGTGGGGTCCTCGGTGAAGATCACCGGGACGACATACTACACCGGCGGGAAGATCCCCGACTGGGTGCTTCAGCGCACCCACAAGGTGAGCCAGATCAGCGGCGAGAAGACGCTGCTGGGCTATCCGGACGGGATCTGCAGCTGGGTCAAAACGAACGAGCTGTCGCTCGCATAAGGAGGGCGCGGACATGAAGGCAAGCGGAAACGGCAGGCCGGAGCAGTGCGCGCTCAACCTGCTGCGGATCTCCCGCGGGGAGGTCCCGTATGACCGCATAAAAGGGCGGAATTTCGGCACCGTAGACGCGCCGGTCGTTTCGGCAAGCAACGAGGCGACCGCGGACGCGGAATGGCTGCTGGGGGCTTATGAGCCCAGAATTGACACAGAAAAGATCGACGTCGCCGGGACGATCCCCGGCGATATGAATATAAACGCAAAAGTGATAGTTAAGAGGGAGAGTGAGGAAGCGTGAGCGAGCTGGACTTCATTCAGCGGTCGTCCGCTGACGTCCTGCAGACGATCATCGAAACGCTGGAGAACGGGTGCGCGGAGCCCCTCTATCCGGGAGACGAACGCCGGATCTTCGGCGAGGCCATGGCGCCGCTGTTCGTCGGAATGTACGAGAGCGTGAACGACGCCTGCAGGCAGAAGATGCTGCGCTACGCGCGCGGCGAGGTGCTGGATGCGCTCGGAGAAAACCGCGGGATCGAGCGCCTGGATGCGCAGCCTGCGAAGACGACGCTGCGCTTCGGTTTGAACGCCGCGCTCTCCGCGGCCGTATCGATCCCCGCCGGCACGAAGGTGACCGGCGACTACATCCGGTACTTCGCAACCGACGCGGCTGCGACGATCCCGGCGGGCAGCACCTACGTGGACGTGGCAGCCACGGCCACCGAGGGCGGCGCGGCTTATAACGCCATCCCGGTGGGCGGGATCATGATCATCACGGACCTGCTGCCGTACGTGGACACGGTGACGAACAAGACGGCCACGGCGGACGGTACCGACGAGGAGAGCGACGACGCCTTCCGCGAGCGGATCCGGGCCGCGGCAAACATGCACACCACCGCCGGCAGCGCTGCGTCGTACCGTTACTGGGCGATGCAGGCCGACGCCTCGGTGGTGGACGCCATCGTGAGCACCGACGTGCAGACCGTCACGCAGACGATCCCGGTGTGGACCGGTGCGAACTCGGCCAAGCTGGCCGTGATCGGCGGCGACAACCTCCTCACCTCGACCCTCATCGTGAAGAACCACGGCAGCAGCTCGGCGGCCACGCTCACCACGGACTACACGGTGAGCTACTCCGGCGGCCTGCTGACGATCACGCTGACATCCGGCGGCTCTCTGGCAAGCTCCACGAGCCTGGACGTCTCGATCAGCAAAACGCAGGAGAACTGCGTGACGATCACGCCGATCCTGGAGGGCGGCGGGGTGCCGTCCCAGGCGATCCTCGACAAGGTCCTGGCCGCCTGCAGCGCGGACGACGTCAAGCCCCTCACGGATCACGTGAGCGTGGCGGCGCCGGTCCAGGTCAGCTACGACATCAACATCACGTACTATACCACCGTGGAGGACGAGACGAAGTGCGTGGCGGCCGTGGAGGGCTCCGGCGGCGCGATCGATCAGTACAAGGCCTGGCAGTCCGGCGCCCTGGATCGGGACATCAACCCGGACATGCTGCGCAAGTTCGTGCTGGCTCCGGATGGCGACGACGCGGTCGGCGCCACCAGGATCACGGTGACAGCGCCGAGCTACACGGCGCTGCAGCCCAACCAGGTGGCGGTGTTCAGCGGCTCGCTCACGGTGAGCCACGTCGTGGAGGGCTGAGACCATGGCCATGACGCTGAGCAACGCAGACCTGCGGAGACTGCTTCCGGTCTTCATGCAGGACGACGACGCGGTGATCGCGCTGGCTGAGGCGGTCAACGAGCTGATCAGAGGCCCGGGCTCCAAGGTCAGGCGGATCCGCGAGTGGGACCAGTTCGACAACCTCACCGAGGCTGAGCTCGACGAGCTGGCCTACGAGATGGGCATCGACTGGTACGATCCCACCGTGCCGATCGCCAACAAGCGGGCCACGATCTCGGCCGCCAAGCTGTTGAAGGATAAGTCCGGCACGGCCTGGGCGATCATCGAAGCCGTGAAGGCGGCCTACGGCGCGGTGCCGGAGATCACGGAGTGGCACGAGTACGATCCGGCCGGCACGCCCGGGCACTTCAGGCTGGAGATCCAGGCGCAGGACACGTTCGACTTCGCGCGGATCCTGCGCGCCGTGAACTTCGTCAAGC
>Ga0310690_10001185_pt1 | contig 47856 bp, 34 predicted proteins | sample AusTroGonzalo_MG_2_FD_207661 | JGI IMG/M metagenome (GOLD analysis project Ga0310690, IMG submission 207661) | Bovine rumen microbial communities from tropical cattle in Woodstock, Queensland, Australia - Gonzalo_04 (v2) (version 2) | ecosystem: Host-associated > Mammals > Digestive system >... | reverse complement strand
CGTCGATGGCGGTCCCGATTTGCTCTATTTCGGGCATATTCGCCACAAGATTATTGAAATCGAGCGGCTCCAAAGCACCCGTCTGCGGATTCCGATCCATTCCAATCGTTCCGCCAGTATAGAGGAGGAGAATTTTTCGTTGTAACATCTTCATTATTTTCTGCAAAGGTAATCATTTTTTCGGTATTATGGCGATAAGAATGTCATTTTTCTATCAACTTTATCATTTTTTTATGATTTTGCTTTTTTTCTTCTAAATAATTTCGTAATTTTGCACCGAAATTCATTAAAAAACGTGTAAAATTGAAACTTTAATATGAAAAAATTATCGATTTCCATTGTCGCCATGACAATGATTCTGCTCTTGGGCAGTTGTACGGGAAGTAGGAAAGTCACTTATTTCCAAAACATTGACGAAATTAGTTTGGCTGCATCGAAAGGACTTTACGATGCACGTATCATGCCGAAAGACCAGCTCTTGATTACAGTGAGTGGTGTGAGCGATCCGAAGGCAGTCAGCCACTTTAACATGACGATGAGCAATGCGATGAGCACATCGGGAAATATTTCTGGTTCTGGCGGTTCGATGATCGGCTATCTGGTCGATAACGACGGTACCATCAATTTCCCGCGTATCGGTCGCATCCGCGTAGGTGGACTGACGATGAGAGAGTGCGAGAAACTTCTTCAGGATAAAGTGAAGATGGACTTGTCGGAGAACGAGAACCCGATTGTGACGGTTCGCCTCCAGAGTTTCCGCGTGGTGGTGATTGGTGAAATCGGTACGAGAGTCGTTCCCGTGAACAATGAGCAGATGAGCATTATCGAGTGTATCGCACAGTGCGGCGACCTCGGAATCTACGGTAAGCGCGACAACATCTTGCTGATTCGTCAGGATGCCACAGGTCAGAAGCACCACGTGCGCCTGAACATCAACGATGCCAATATCTTCAACTCGCCTTACTATTATCTGCAGCAGAACGATATTATCTACGTCGAGCCCAACCGCATCAAGCAGAAGAACGCCGTGCTCGGTCAATCTACGAGCATGTGGTTCTCCTTCATCGGAATTATCACCTCGATGGCGACGCTGCTGGTGAGTATCTTAAACAAATAAATCGCGCAACAGAAAAGAAGAATGACGACAGGCGCCCTGCTCATTCTTCTTTTTTTATTATATCAATCGATAAAACAGACCCTAATCGGATGGAGCAGTTGAAACACGAATGTGGCGTGGCGATGATTCGCCTGCTGAAACCCATTGAGTATTACGAACAGAAGTACGGCACGTGGCGATACGGCCTGAACAAACTCTATCTGATGATGGAGAAGGAGCACAACCGAGGTCAGGAAGGAGCTGGTATCGCGTGTGTGAAACTCGACACCGAGCCCGGCCACGAGTATATGTTCCGCGAGCGAGCCGAGGGCAAAGATGCCATCGGCCAGATTTTCGCCAAAGACACGAGCCAGTTCCGCGGCGAACTTTACATGGGTCACCTGCGCTATTCCACGACGGGAAAGAGCGGTCTGTCATACGTCCATCCCTTCCTGCGGCGCAACAATTGGAAGGCGAAGAATCTTTGTCTGTGTGGCAATTTCAACATGACCAACATCGACGAGATTTTCGAGAAACTCACCCGACAAGGGCAGTGTCCGCGAATCTACAGCGACTCTTATATGATGCTCGAACTGATGGGGCACCGCCTCGACCGCGAAGTCGAAAGGAATTTCATTGCGGCGCAGGCGATGGAACTCGAAAATACCGACATCACGCGCTACATCGAAGACCACGTGAAGATGAGCAATGTCTTGAAAACCACGATGGCCAACTACGACGGTGGTTATGTCGTCTGCGGAATGACGGGCTCGGGCGAGATGTTCTCGATGCGCGACCCGTGGGGCATCCGACCCGCGTTTTATTACATGAACGATGAAATTGCGGTTTTGGCCAGCGAGCGGCCTGTTTTGCAGACGACTTTCGACCTCGAATGCGACGATATCAAGGAACTTGAACCCGGCACGGCACTTATCGTGAAGCGCAATGGCGAGTGTAGCATCGAGCGAATCATGCCGCAGAAAGGCAACTCCGCCTGTTCTTTCGAGCGAATCTATTTCAGCCGTGGCAACGATCGCGACATCTACAAAGAGCGCAAACGCCTCGGCGAACAACTCGTGCAGCCCGTGCTCAAGGCCATCGACGGCGACACGAAAAACACCGTTTTTTCCTTCATTCCGAACACCGCCGAAGTCGCTTTCTACGGCATGGTCGATGGTTTCGACGAGCGCGTTCGTTCCGAGAAAGTCGTTTGGAAAGACATCAAACTCCGCACTTTCATCACCGAGGACAATTCGCGCAACGACCTCGCCTCGCACGTTTATGACATCACCTACGAGAGCATTCGCGCCGGTCAGGACAACCTCGTCGTCATCGACGACAGCATCGTGCGCGGAACGACGCTGAAAGAAAGCATTTTCCGCATCCTCGACCGCCTGCATCCGAAAAAAATCGTGATGGTGAGCAGTGCGCCCCAGGTTCGCTACCCCGACTATTACGGCATCGACATGCCCCGTTTGGAGGAGTTTTGCGCTTTCCGTGCCGCCATCGAACTGCTGAAGGAGCAGGGACATCACGAAATCATCGACAACACCTATCGTCAATGTCTTGAGGAGCTGAAAAAGCCGACGAGTGCGATGGTGAATTGTGTCCGAAACATCTACGAACCCTTTACGGTCGAGGAAATCAACGAAAAAATTGTGGAAATGCTGCGCCCAGAGGAGATGGAAACGCCCATCGAACTCGTTTACCAGTCGATTGAAGGTTTGCACAACGCCGTTCCCGACCATCGTGGCGACTGGTATTTCACGGGTCACTTCCCAACACCCGGAGGCACAAAACTTTGCTTGAAAGCCTACGTGAACTACATCGAAAAATATTATCAGTTCGAAGAGAAATTTTAGTCGAATTTCTATTCAATGGTATCCTCGACAATGATTTGATGCTCGAAAATATCGCTCAAATCAATGTCGTTGATGATTCGGCTGCGGAGCGTGTCGCGCATATTTAAAATCATCTTTTGAATCTGTGCGATGCGCGGTTGGTCGGCTGTGGTGTTGCGGAAACGCTGGTAATAGTCGAGCGCGGCCTGGAAATACTCGGCTGCGGTGACGGTGTCATTGTTGAACAGATAGCAGTAGCCCATACGATAGAATGCGTCGGATTTCTCGTTGTCGTAGCAGACGTTGAGCGCCTGTTCGTAGTAGGGAATTGCCTGCTCGTATTGCTTGAGGTTGAAGTGGCTCTCGGCGTTGATGTAGTAGTAAATCGAACGCTCGTGGGGCGCGAAGGGTTCCAGCAGCGGAATGAGCGAGTCGAGGTATTCGCAAGTCTGTTCGTCGTTCCAGTCGTAGTAGTGGCAAACGGCGATGAAAGCGCGAAGACGTGGATTGAGTTTGTAGCGGCGGTCGAGTTTGTCGAAAATGAGCAGTGCCTCGTGGAATTTTCCGCTTTGGAAATAGTCGATGGCCTTCCCGAGCAGTTCCGAATCGTTTTCTTTCTCGTCGGCGACGGGTCGCATCGATAGCATCGCTGTCAGGAAAAACGCGGCGGTAATGACGAAAAAAGCCTTTTTCATGCTATTTCGTGTAGAAATCGATGAGTTTTCTGATGGATTGACGGCACACTTCGCAAAATTCGGGGTGCTCGGTGGTGCGCATCCGACAGTCGGGGAAGGCGCGATAGACACCTTTCGTGCTGTAGCCTGCACCTTCATAAACGCCGATTTTTCCATAGTCGAGTGGGGTGGGGACGGGTGCTTTAGGGTCGAGCATCGACTGCCATTTCTGCGAGAAATCGGCCAGTGTCGTGATGTTGGGCTCCCACGGCTCGATATCGTGCGGATACATCGGAATTTCCTCCGTTTCGTAAGCGTATTCGTCGCCCAAACCCGCGAAACTGTGTCCAAATTCGTGAACGACGACGGGACGGAATCTCGGATGGTGGGTCATTGAGAGGTTATACGAGTTCAAAATGCCGCCACCGCCGTATTCATCGGTGTTCACAAGTACGATGATGTGCTCGTAGGGGATGCCGGCAAGTAGGTCGTGCATGTCCTTGAGGTGGAGCGTGGTGAGGTAGCGCTGGCTGTAAAATGTGTCGAAATGCGAGTGGAGCGCGGTGTTTTTCCAGATGCCGTTGTGGGGTTCGCTCGTGCCACTTTCCTGCGACGGAACTTGCACGGCGACAATCTGGAAGCGGTCGCGCAGCGATTGGAAAGGTTCGTGGGCGAAAATGGCTTCGACGGCGATGTTCACGTCGTTGAGAAACGTTTCCATTTCCGACTGCTGATAGCCTTCTGCGACAAAAGCGATATGGATGCAGCGCGACTTGTCAGCAGCATTTTGCACGACGGTGTAGGGTGTGACGTCGCGCTCTCCGATGCGTCGGATGAGAATGTCGGTCGGTACCACTTCGTGGGTCATCGTCGAGGTGATTTCGCGTCGGTTGTTGAACAAACTGACCGTCACATCGACCGTGTCGAGCGGCATCGGAATGAGAAAGACGTTTTCAAACGACCGCCACGTTTTTTCGGCTTCGGGATACGACTGCCATTCTTGGAAAAGCGTCGAAAATGAGTTGCGATAGACGATTTCGCCCGTTTTTCGACTGCGCACAGCGATTTGTCCGTTGCCCTCGACAGGCAGTTCGGCGAGTCTGGTGCGCTTTCCGAACCATCCGGGCGCGACGTTGAGTTGGTCTAAGGCGATGACCTGATGCGTCGCGTCGCCTGAGAAGGTGTAGTCGATTCGCAGCGTTCGATTTTCGAAAAAATCGTTAAACTCTTGAGCCTTCACGCGCGCGTGCGCGAATAAAAATAGAAGTAGAAATGTCAGTTTCCACCAATTTTTCGCCGTGCCAACCGTCGTTTTCATTGCCTTACTCCACGTTCAATTCATTCATCAGAAGTTTGATGTGCGGACGTTCCCAATCGGCCTCGTGCATCCGTTCGTCGCCGTATTTCAGGATGTCGAGGTCCAACTTGACCGTTCCAGCGTGCTTCATCGCCTGACTCACGCCGCACCTGCGCTCAATCTGCTTCAACGCCTGATGAACCTGTTTAAAACCGTGCACCGTGCGGACTTTCGCCAGACAATTCAGGAATCGGTCGGACTCGGGCAGGTCGATGGGGTCTGACCAAATTTCAGAACTGTACTGGATATTGTGGAACAACTCCTCAAGGCGCTGTTTGCCCATAAACATATTGATACTTTGCTCAACATTTGTACCAATGGAAATAATCAAATCTTTCGCTTCTGTCATATTATCTTTTATTTTTTCTGCAAATATACTAATTATTCTTAAAAATACAAACATTTTTTGTGTTTTTTTAGAATTTTATATACTTTTGTACAAAATTCCACCCCATTTTGCTGTTTGGGATGAAAAAAATAGAACTGAAAATGAGAAAAATTCTGATTACTATCATCGTATTTGTCTTTTGCGCGCTCACGGTCAATGCCCAGAAAGTCGTTCGACATTATCAAGAATATGTTCAACGATACAAGGACATCGCCATCGAAGAGATGAAGCGTTACAACATTCCGGCGAGCATCACGCTGGCGCAGGGAATTCTCGAAAGTGGAGCGGGGCAGAGCGAACTTTGTCGGAAGGGCAACAACCATTTCGGCATCAAGTGTCACGGCTGGTCGGGGCGCTCCGTCTATCACGACGACGACGAGACGCAGGAGTGTTTTCGGGCCTACAACTCAGCGAAGGAAAGTTTCGAGGACCACAGCAAGTTTTTGGCGACCTCGGCACGCTACAAGCGCCTGTTTCAGTTGCCTCGAACCGATTATAAAAGTTGGGCTTACGGCCTGAAGGAATGTGGCTATGCGACGAATCCGCAGTATGCGCAGAAGTTGATTCAACTCATCGAACTCTATCAGCTTCACCAGTACGACGTGCCCGGTTCGAAGCACCATCAGCCAGTCGTTTCGCCGGCTGACCAGCACATCATCCGCATCTACAACAAGAATCTTTATGTCCTGGCACGACGAGGCGACACCTTCAAGACGATTGCCGACGAAGTCGGGCTTTCCTACCGAAAACTCGCTAAGTACAACGAGCGCGATCGACGCGAAACACTCAGCGAGGGCGACATTGTCTATCTGAAAAAGAAACAGAAACGCGCTGACAAAGCCTTTAAAAACAAGTTCCATGTTGTCCAGCGGGGCGAAAGCATGTACTCCATCGCCCAAAAATACGGCATTCGGCTGAAGTCGTTGTATAAGAAAAATCGCCTCGAACCCGATTACCAAATCAAGGTTGGCGACCGTTTGAAAGTCTATTAAAGTTCAATTTTGCGAAATCATCAATAAAAAAATGGTAGAAAACGATATTTCCAGCATTCAGAACCCGAAAATCAAGTTGCTGACGGCCCTACAGAAGAAATCGGCCGAGCGGCGGAGTCGTGGCGTATTCGTCGTGGAAGGACAACGCGAATTGCAGCACTGCGTTGAGGCCGGTTTCGAGGTCGAGAGTTTGTTTGTCTGCAAAGAGTTGTTCACGGGCGATTTCGACGTGAAAAATGCCGCTGTTTACACGGTTTCGCCGAAGGTTTATGAGCACATTGCCTATCGTGGTAGCACGGAGGGCGTTGTGGCAGTGGTGAAATGCCGAGAGCGGAGTCTTGACGACCTCGAACTGGGCGAAACACCGTTGATTATCGTGCTTGAAAGTGTCGAAAAACCTGGAAATTTGGGGGCTGTGCTGCGCTCGGCAGATGCTGCGCGTGCCGATGCCGTCATCGTTTGCGACCCACTGACCGACCTCTACAATCCGAACCTCATCCGAGCCAGTATCGGGGCGGTTTTCACGGTTCCCGTCGTGGCCTGCGACTCAACGACTTGCATCGATTTCCTAAAGTCGAAAAACATCAAGATTCTGACGGCGCAACTCCAAGATTCAAGCCTCTACTACGACACCGATATGCGTCGCGGTGTGGCACTCGTGATGGGAACGGAATCGACGGGACTGACGCCGCAATGGCGCCTCGCAGCTGACGCGCACATCCGAATCCCGATGCTCGGCAGGCTCGACTCGCTGAATGTTTCTGTTTCGGCGGCAATTTTGCTGTTTGAAGCCGTCAGGCAACGAAAAAAATAGCCAAAAATGCACATTTTGGGGTGTTTAGTGCAAAATTTTATTAAATATTGACATTTTTGTTTGGCTAATTGCACAAAATGTAGTACTTTTGCGCAACTTTTCGAGAGAAATTGTAATTTTATACTAATTTCATACCTTTAATAATTAAAAATTAACATGAGTGTAAAGAGAGTTTATACTTTCGGAAATGGAAAGGCCGAAGGTAACGCAAAAATGCGTAATGAACTTGGTGGCAAGGGAGCGAATCTTGCCGAAATGAACCTGATTGGCGTTCCAGTGCCTCCGGGCTTCACGATTACAACCGACTGTTGTAATGAATATTACGAGGTGGGTCAGGAGAAAATCGTTGAGATGCTCAACGACGAGGTGATGGCCGCTGTGAAGCACATCGAGGGCTTGATGAATTCGAAGTTTGGCGATAAGGAAAACCCGCTGCTGGTGAGCGTTCGTTCGGGTGCTCGCGCTTCGATGCCCGGTATGATGGACACCATTCTGAACCTCGGTCTGAACGACGAAGTGGCCGAAGGAATGGTTGCCAAAACACAAAATCCGCGCTTCGTTTACGACTCGTATCGTCGTTTCGTGCAGATGTACGGCGACGTGGTGCTCGAAATGAAGCCCGTGAACAAGGAAGACATCGACCCGTTCGAGGAAATCATCGAACAGGTGAAGAAAGAGAGTGGAGTGGTGCTCGACAAAGACCTCTCCGTCGATGATTTGAAGAAATTGGTGAAGCTGTTCAAGGCTGCCATCAAGGAGCGCACGGGCAACGACTTCCCGAACGACCCGATCGAGCAGCTTTGGGGTGCTATCTGCGCCGTGTTCCGTTCGTGGATGAACGAGCGCGCCATCCTCTATCGCAAGATGGAAGGAATCCCCGACGAGTGGGGAACGGCCGTGAGCGTCATGGCAATGGTGTTCGGCAACATGGGCGACACGTCGGCAACGGGTGTTTGCTTCAGCCGCGACGCCGCCAACGGTGAGAATATTTTCAATGGTGAATACCTCGTGAATGCACAGGGTGAAGACGTTGTGGCAGGTATTCGCACACCGCAGCAAATCACGAAAGTCGGTTCACAGCAGTGGGCCGAACGTGCCGGTATCAGCGAGTCGGAGCGTGCCGCCAAATATCCTTCGATGGAAGAGGCGATGCCCGAAATCTATGCTGAGCTCGACGCCATTCAGAACAAGCTTGAAGAGCACTATCACGATATGCAGGACATGGAATTCACCGTCCAGGAAGGCAAACTCTGGTTCCTCCAGACCCGTAACGGTAAGCGCACGGGTGCTGCCATGGTGAAAATCGCCATCGACCTGCTCCACGAGGGCAAAATCGACGAGAAGACAGCCATCATGCGCTGCGAGCCCAACAAACTCGACGAACTTCTCCACCCGATTTTCGACAAGAAGGCTCTGACGCAAGCCAAAACCATCGCACAGGGTCTGCCTGCCAGCCCGGGTGCTGCCTGCGGTCAGATTGTCTTCCACGCCGACGATGCCAAGACTTGGCACGAAGACGGCAAGAAAGTGCTGCTTGTCCGCATCGAAACTTCGCCCGAAGACCTCGCTGGTATGGCTGCTGCAGAAGGCATCCTGACGGCCCGCGGTGGTATGACTTCGCACGCTGCCGTTGTTGCCCGTGGTATGGGTAAGTGCTGTGTGAGCGGTGTTGGTGCTTTGAACATCGACTACCACAAGAAGACGCTCGAAGTTGATGGCGTCGTTTATAAAGAAGGCGATTATCTGTCGCTGAACGGTACGACCGGTCAAGTTTATGCCGGTGAAGTGCCGACGAAGGCTGCTGAACTGAGCAACGACTTCCAGGAACTCATGACGCTCTGCGACAAATATTCGAAATTGCAGGTCCGCACGAATGCCGACACGCCGAAAGACGCGAAAATGGCTCGTCAATTTGGTGCCAAGGGTATCGGTCTGACCCGTACCGAGCACATGTTCTTCGACGATCAGAAAATCATCGCTATGCGCGAGATGATTCTGGCCGAGGACGCTCAGGGTCGCGAAAAGGCACTCGCCAAGTTGCTGCCCTATCAGAAGGCCGACTTCAAGGGCATTCTCGAGGCAATGGACGGTCTGCCTGTGAACATTCGTCTGCTCGACCCGCCCCTCCACGAGTTCGTTCCCCACGACATTGCCGGTCAGGAAACGATGGCCAAGGAAATGGGCGTGAGCGTCGAAACCATCAAGCGCCGCGTTGATTCTCTCGCCGAGAACAACCCGATGCTCGGTCACCGTGGTTGCCGTCTGGGTATCACCTTCCCCGAAATCACCGCGATGCAGACTCGCGCCATCTTGAGCGCCGCTTGCGAACTGAAGAAGGAAGGCAAGGACCCGCAGCCCGAAATCATGGTGCCGCTGATTGGTACGCTCCACGAACTCGAGCAGCAGAAGTCAGTCATCGAAAAGGCTGCGAAGGAAGTCTTCGAGGAGTATGGCACAGAAATCAAGTTTGAAATCGGTACGATGATTGAAATTCCGCGTGCTGCCCTGACAGCTGACAAGATTGCCAAGGCTGCCGAGTACTTCTCGTTCGGTACCAACGACCTGACGCAGATGACCTACGGTTACTCGCGCGACGACATCGCTTCGTTCCTGCCCGTCTATCTCGAGAAGAAGATTCTGAAGGTTGACCCGTTCCAGGTGCTCGACCAGAACGGTGTCGGACAACTCGTGAAGATGGCTGTAGAGAAGGGTCGTTCCGTCCGCCCCGACATCCGCACAGGTATCTGCGGTGAGCATGGCGGTGAGCCTTCGAGCGTGAAATTCTGCGCGAAACTCGGCCTGAACTACGCCAGCTGTTCGCCCTTCCGCGTGCCTATCGCACGTCTGGCCGCAGCGCAGGCAGCAGTTGAGGAGTAATTAAAGAACTCTGAATATAAACAAATTGGGTGCAACATCCTTTATTAAAAGGGTTGCACCCAATTCTTTTTACGTTACTGTTTCAAAAAATGATAGTGTTTCAATGAATCACTTTTGTGAATGACTTTCAGCTCTCGAATCACGGTGGCGGACCTCAAGCGGATGGTAAGGCTTGGGGCGGCAGGTATGTTGCGTTGGATTTCATAGCCCAGACACTCGGCATAGAGCTGTTTCTGCTCACGTGGCATCCAGAAGGAGAAACGTCCTGTGGAGTCGGTCGGTGCTCCTGCCCCAGCACCACGAACGCCTACCCATACATCTACCAGCGGACGGTCGTCTTCGTCTATGACAGTGCCTGACACATGGTGCAGCGCCTGTTGTATTTCGGGATGCTGGCTGACATAGGCATCGCTGAGCGTGTCGGACACGACGGTCAAGTCCATCAATGGACAATTCGTGTCGTAGCCCGAGTAGTATTTTGCTCCGTATGCCGACCAGTCTTTCACGGTGGCTACCATCTGTCCCTGCTGGTGGTAGTACTGCCTTACCCTGTAACGAATCTGCTTGCTAAGCGAGTCTGGTAATGGCTGCTTGTTGACCACGATAACGAGATGGTTGTAGTCGAACTGCACGGGCAGCACGGCTTCCTTCGTGTCTGCCAAAGTTTTTCTCAACGTGGATTCTGCCAATAGCGAGTCTTTGTGGAGGACATCGTTCCGATAGACAGCTTCAACTAACTCGTTGATAAATGTGGCAAGAGGATTCTCTCCCCACGGGGTTTTCGCCCGCAACGTACCTAAAGGAAATTCAATTTTTGTGCCATCCAGGGCAAATGCTTTCTTCTTCTCTGCACAGCCGAGGGCATCGGTCCACATCGTCTTCAGCCGCTGTGCCTGCTCGTGGGTGATTGGCATGGAGTAGGATTTCACTTTCAGTTTCTTGGTGCTTTTCGGATGTTTCCGTGGTACTCTCTGATAGCGGTCCTTGCCGATCTTCTTTTCCTTATACAAGGCATCACGTGTCCACCAATAGATGTTCTTCTCCGCCTTCGTGTAGATGAGGGCGTGAGCAACAGAGTCGTAATAGAGTGACCACTCGTTCGACCGCGATGGCTCGCAACTCATGCCGAAGGCCACATGCTTTGGCATCATGAGCCGTGTCCGTATCTTGTCGTAGAACGCCATCCTTTTGTGTCGTTCCTGCCATGACTCCGATGCACTATCGACGGGGATGAGCAAGTGCTCAGCAAGTTCCTTTCCTTGTGAATAATTGGTCAAGAACTTGAGTGTACCAACTGAGTCTGAGCCAATGACTTTTACATCACTTACTTGATTCTCTGTACGTTGTGGAAGGTCCTTGCCAGCGATGCGTGCTTGCATATCGGGTATAATCTGAGTGTCTGCTTCAGTACTTCCAAGTCTCACAACAATATCATCCTGATGGCTTGTAGGTGTATCATCCTGATGGAAGTTCAATGCAACTTGCCCTGCCTTCAAAGGCATCTCCGTAGTCTTTTCCATGTCTGTATTCAAGACAAAGAGCAATAATATAACAGCTGCAATGCCAATACCAACTACCCATGTGGCCGTGTGTCGAAACCTTGGTTTACCACTTGTAGCGATAACCTCGCGCTCAAACTTTGCCCACTCTCCATCCACGTCGGGCATACCTATCCTCTTATCAATATCTTCTCTTTTCATCTTACTTTGCAATTTTAAGGGTTTGTCTGATTTTTGCCAACGACCGTGTAATGTGCTTGTTCACCGCCGAAGCACTGATGCCGAGGACGGAAGCCGTTTCCGCGTAGGTCATCTCTTCGTCGTAGTGCAGATTCAGTACACGTCTGTCTTGCTCAGTTAGATTGTTGTCAATGACTTGTCGAAGTTGCTGCATCAATTCCTCATGTTCCTCGTTCTCACTTGCGGTGATTTCTTGTTGAAGTTCTTCTTCCATCTGCCGCTGCAACTGTCGCGAACGTAGCGTGTGTAGGCATTGGTTACGAGTGGCAGCCAACAAGTAAGCGCGAATGCTGTCATTAGCCACCCATGGCTTGTTTCTCCAGATTTGAGCAAACACCTGATGCACCGCATCCTTAGCATCGTCGGCATTCTCCACCATTGAGAATGCCATGCGATACATGTGCGGATAGCTGTCCTTGAACAGGCGTTCAAACTCTTGTTTACTGTAATTCATAAATGAATTCCTAAATGTCTTTTGGTCCTTAATCATATATAAGACCCTCGGACGTTCAAATCAAATACCCCTTATTGCAAAAATACTCGCCATTTATCATCATTACCCCAATTCGGGATAAGATTTTCTTGCAAAGATACAGAAATTCCACCAATTATACTAATTTGAAGAGGCCAATCTGCTTTTCTGGTGAACGATGTGAAGGAAGGCATTCGTAAATATGCCATTTGTGCCTCGCAAACGATACATTTAGAAAGCGTAAACGATACTTTTTTGAGACGGGTTTCACCTTATTTATATTGAATACAAACATTCTGGAACAAAAACGTCGCAAAATATGCGCTATTTTGCGTTTTTATTTGGTGGTTCGACATTTTTTAAGTATTTTTGCCGCAAAATTTGCGACGATACGAATCATAATTCGTCGCACAACGTTCAAAATACATTATGTATATACACGAAAGAGACATTTGGACAAACTTCCGTTGGGACACTTCTAAGGTGTCACTTCTTCAGGAGCAAGTATTCCGAAAACAAGGCTTGCTTTATGGCAGGCTGAGTTCGCTGGGCTTTGACAGTAAACTACGTGCTATGGCAGAGAATCTGACATACGATGTGGTGTATTCTTCGGAGATTGAAGGCATACGGCTGAACGTAGATGAGGTGCGTTCTTCCATTGCCAGAAAACTTGGGATTGAGAGTGTGAAATATACTGCGCCATCGCATTATGTCGATTCTGTTGTTGGTGTAATGCTCGAAGCGATTCAGCACTATGATATGCCTCTCAGTAAAGAGAAGTTGTGCGCTTGGCAAGCCGCGTTCTTTCCATCTGGCTATAGCGAAGGCAGCCAAATAGAAATCGGACAATACCGTACAAACGAGGAACATATTGTCAGCGGAATGTTCGGACGCGAGAAAGTTCACTATATTGCTCCGTCTCCAGATCGTTTAGAAGAGGAGATGCAAAAGTTTCTTGATTGGTTTGACGGAGAAGAGCTGGTGAGCAGTGTCATTCGTTCTGCCGTCGCTCATTTCTGGTTTGTGAGCATTCATCCCTTCGAGGATGGCAATGGTCGATTGGCTCGCATTCTTTCAGATATGTTGCTGGCTCGTGGAGAGAAAAGTGAGTTTAGTTTCTACAATGTTTCATCACAGATTAATAAGGATAAGAGTCACTACTACGAGATTCTGGAGCGTATGCAGCACGGCGATGGCGACCTTACGGAGTGGTTGGTATGGTATATGCAGAAGTTAGTGGATGCACTCGACGAGGCAGACACCATTGTGACCACCATCTTGAACAAGAGTTTCTTCTGGCAGAAAGCTTCGTCTATTCCGATGACTGAGCGTCAAACCCAGATGCTCAACCTCTTCCTTGACGGCTATGAGGCAAAAATCACGTCAAAGACTTGGGCGACATTGGCGAAGTGTTCGAAGGACACAGCCATACGCGACATACAGGATCTTGTCGATAAGAATATACTCATAAAGGACATCCCTGGTGCCAAGCGCCCAAGTTACTCCATTGTCTATGATGCAGAGGATTTAACGCAATTCTTCACCGATATAAACATCACAGAGGAGAATGGAATTCCGTATCTCAATGCTTTATATAAGGGAAAGAAGCAGATTTGCGAAAGAATTCTAAAACTCGATGCAGATCGCTACCAGAAAGGAGATTTGCCATCGTCCAATCTACTCAGTAAATACTGCTCGTATATGGTTGCAAGTAATAGAGAATAGCAAAAATAAATAGAAATGTAAACTTATGAATTTATAATTATGACCAGAGAAGAATCAAGGGCGCGTAATTCATTGAAGAAAGTCTCAAATAACTGTAGGAAACAAGTAGCGAAGAGGTTTGGTTGGAAACAATGCGACTATCTCAATTGGAAAATAGATTCTGGCTACTATTTCAGTTTGTGTCATTGTGTCTTGGAGCAGGTTGAACTTTCCGTGAAGCCATATTTCATTGATGATTTATTGTGGGACATACTTGAGATGTCAGACAACAAACAAGCACCTAAAAGTTTAAGAGGTAATGGAGCTTTTGCTGTTCGGGCTGTACATTTAAAGGAGTACGTTGTCTTTGATAAAAGCCAAATTCCAGTTTTCACAGAAGATGATGTGGTCGCCCGATGGGAAAGCACGTTCAATGCCATAGAGTCAGACATTACTCGTTTCCTCAGTGAAAATCCTAATCCCGATAGTTTTTGCCCAGCGGGGCGAACTAACCGCATTTACGAACTAATGATGGACATACACTCAGGCAATTTTAGCCAAGTTCGAGAAAAGATAGAATTATCTAAGACAAACCACATTGGAGGATTCTTTCGAGGCCCCAAAGGTTATGATTATGAGTATATTGAGAGATGGCTGAGTGGTCAGAAGCGATAAATTCAATTTAGCGAAAATCAAGATATTGCTGCACCTGATGAAGCTTGTCCATGAAGGTTAGGGTACTATCTTGTTCTTGCGCTGCGACACTCAAAGAGGATAGCAGACAGCAGATGATTGTTCTCCTATCATATTCAAATCATTAACTTGGCACAAAGATATACATTTTTTTGAAACAATCTTGTATTTCGCTCAAAAAATGAATAAAATTTCTCTCGTTCGACAAAATAAATTCTTCATTCTGTTCTCACTTAATAGAAATTTTCGTAACTTTGCAGGTCGAACGAAAAAACGTCTATAGTTATGAATATTTCTTACAAATGGTTGAAAGAATATGTTGATTTCACGCTCTCGCCCGAGGAAGTGGCTGCCGTGCTGACGGCTGGCGGTCTTGAAGTGGGTAGCGTTGAAGAAGTGCAAAGCATTCGAGGCGGTCTGAAGGGCCTGTTCGTGGGAAAAGTGCTCACGTGCGAGGACATTCCCGACACACACCTCCACCTGACGACGGTCGATTTGGGCAAGGAAGAGCCGCAGCAAATCGTGTGCGGTGCGCCGAATGTGGTGGCTGGTCAGAAGGTGATTGTGGCCGACGTGGGCTGTGTGCTCTACGACGGCGACAAGGAATTTGTCATCAAGCGTGCGAAACTGCGCGGCCACGAGTCGAACGGAATGATTTGCGCCGAGGATGAAATCGGCATCGGAACTTCGCACGATGGCATCATCGTCTTGCCCGACGACGCTGTGGTGGGTACGCCTGCCGCTGAATATTACCAGTTGGAAAGCGACTTTGTGATTGAGGTCGATATTACGGCAAACCGTTCCGACGCGCTGTCGCACTGGGGTGTGGCTCGCGACCTGTATGCTTCGCTGAAGCAGCAGGGTTACGAAACTTCGCTGCATCGTCCGTCGTGCGACGACTTTGTTGTGGATAACGAAAATCTGCCGATTGAGGTGGAAATCGAGAATACGGAAGCCTGCAAACGCTACGTTTGCCTGAGCGTGACCGATTGCGATGTGAAGGAGAGTCCCGATTGGCTGAAAAACAAACTGACGACCGTCGGTTTGCGCCCGATTAACAACATTGTCGATATTACGAACTATGTGATGATGGCCTACGGACAGCCGATGCACTGCTTCGACGCCGATATGGTGACGGGGCACAAGATTGTGGTGCGCACCCAGCCCGAAGGCACGAAATTCGTCACGCTCGACGGCGAAGAACACACGCTCGGACAATACGACCTGTCGATTTGCAACGCCGAGGAACCGATGTGTATCGCTGGCATTTTCGGCGGAAAGGGTAGTGGAACCTACGAAACGACGCGCAACGTTGTGCTTGAGGCCGCCTATTTCCATCCGACGTGGATTCGCAAGTCGGCGCGTCGCCACGGTCTTTCCACCGATTCAAGCTATCGTTTCGAGCGCGGAATCGACCCTAACGGCACGGTTTACGCGATGAAACAGGCGGCGATTCTCTGTCGCGAACTGGCAGGCGGAAAAGTGTCGATGCAAATCAAGGATGTCTATCCAGAACCCATCGAAAACGCCCGAATCGACCTGAAATACGACTATGTTTTCCAGTTGATTGGCAAGCATATCGGTGCGGAAACGGTGAAGAACATCGTGACCTCGCTGGAGATGAAAATTCTCGAAGAAACGACTGACGGTTTGACAATCGAAGTGCCTGCCTATCGTGTCGATGTGCAGCGTCCGTGCGACGTGGTCGAGGACATTCTGCGTATCTACGGCTACAACAACGTGGAGATTCCGACACAGTTGAAATCGTCGCTCACCGTGGCCGGCGAGCAAGATAAAGACCATCGATTACAAAACATTGTGGCTGAGCAACTTGTGGGTTGTAGCTTCAATGAAATCTTGAACAATTCGCTGAGCAAATTATCTTATTATTCCGACGATTTGAACGTCTATACGTTGGACACGACGGTGAAGGTGATGAATCCGCTTTCGACCGACCTCGGTGTGATGCGCCAGACGTTGCTTTTCGGTGGTCTTGAGAGCATCGTGCGCAATGCGAATCGCCAGAATCCGAACTTGCGGTTCTTCGAGTTTGGAAATTGTTATCGCCTCACCCCCAACCCCTCTCCAAAGGGCGAGGGGAGCACTGAGGAGCCGCTGCCGATTAAAAAATATTCCGAGGATATGCACCTCGGTCTGTGGGTGACGGGCAAGCGCGTCGAAGGCAGTTGGATTCACCCGAACGAGGACGCGTCTTTCTACGAACTGAACGCCTACGTGCAGAACATTCTGGCGCGTCTGAGTGTGGCACAGGGACAATTCGTCACCGAAAAGTCCGAAAACAACATTTTCTCGTCGGGTCTGACGCTGAAAAATCGCGGTGGAAAGGTGCTCGTGGAACTTGGCGTCGTCAGTCGGAAGTTGCAGAAGCAGTTCGGCATCCAAAACGAGGTTTATTACGCTGATTTGCACTGGACCGCGCTGATGAAGGCCATTCGGAAGAACAAGGTCGAATATACGGAAATCTCGAAGTTCCCTGCTGTGAGCCGCGACCTCGCCCTGCTCATCGACAAGCGTGTGGAGTTTGCGGAAATCGAGCAAATCGCCCGTCAGAGCGAGCGGAAATTGCTGAAAAACGTCGAACTTTTCGATGTCTATGAGGGAAAGAATCTGCCCGATGGCAAGAAATCGTATGCCGTGAACTTCATCTTGCAAGACGAGCAAAAAACGCTGAACGACAAGCAAATCGATGCGATTATGCAGAAAATCATCGAAAATCTCAAAAAGCAACTCAACGCCGAATTGAGGTAAATGTTTAAATTCTTAAATTGAACAATAAATTGTAAATTGAAAAATTGTAAATAATTATGGGAAGAGCATTTGAATATCGTAAGGCTGCAAAGCTGAAAAGATGGGGCCACATGGCCAAGACATTTACGAAGATTGGTAAGCAAATCGCCATCGCCGTGAAGGCTGGCGGTCCCGATCCTGACACGAACCCGGCACTCCGCGCCATCATCGCCAATGCGAAACGCGAGAATATGCCGAAAGACAACGTCGAGCGTGCCATCAAGAACGCGATGGGCAAGGATCAGAGCGAGTACAAGGAAGTGACCTACGAAGGCTACGGACCGCACGGAATTGCTGTGTTTGTTGAGACTTTGACCGACAACACCACCCGTACCGTGGGCGACGTGCGCTCGGTTTTCAACAAGTTCAACGGCAACCTCGGCACACAGGGCTCGTTGTCGTTCCTCTTCGACCACAAGTCGGTTTTCACGTTCAAGAAAAAGGACGGACTTGACATGGACGAGATGATTCTCGACCTCATTGACTACGGTGTGGAAGACGAGTTCGACGAGGACGAGGAAACGGGCGAAATCACAATCTACGGCGATCCGTCGAGTTTCGGTGCCATCCAGAAGCACCTCGAAGCCGAAGGTTTCGAAGTGACGGGCGCGGAATTTACCCGTATTCCCAACGACCTCAAGGACGTGACCGCCGAACAGCGCGAGACCATCGACAAGATGGTCGAGAAACTCGAGGATTTCGACGATGTGCAGACGGTTTACACGAACATGAAACCCGAATAAGCCATGAAAAAGAAAGTCGTTTCAATCGTGACGCTTTCGCTCGCTGCGATGCTGAGCATGGGCGGACTGTCATCGTGCAACACGAAGCAGCACGCCATCAATCGTTTGGAGAAATTCTCGGTGGAACTCCGCGACCACAGTGCGCAATACAGCGTGAACGAGTGGAAGAAGGCTGGCGAGAAATTCGTGGACATTCGAAAGGACATCAGCAAGCACGAACTCGACTACACGCCCGATGAAAAAACGAAAATCGGTAAGCTCGAAGGCAAATGCGCCGGCTACATGGCGAAAGGCATGAAAGAGGGTGTTTTTGACAAGTTAAAAGCCTTCGGCAACGAGTTGAAAGGTATTCTGATGGGTATTTTAAACTCCGTGATTGACTGAAAAGTCTGACTGCCAACCACGAAAAAGCGTGAACCGATGAGGATTCACGCTTTTTTGTTGGGATGACGGATAGCTTACTTCACAGTAATCTTCTGCGAACGAATCACGTTCTTGTTCTGCATTTTTACGATATAGACACCGTCGGCCAATTTCGCAGCCACCGTGGTGGGATTCTGCACGAACTTCACAAGTTTGCCGTCGGCGGTGTAGATCCAAGCCTTTTCAACGTTGCGGAAGTTGAATTGTCCGTCGTTGTAAAAGGTTTCAGAAGCATCACCTTTCACGACTTCCACGCCATCTGTTCCGTTGAGGTTCTCCGGCTCGTCGGCAACACCCTCATCGACCGGGCTGACGGTGGGTTGGCGTTCCTCGTTGTCGCCGCTGATTTCAACGCCAAGGTCGATGGTGAAACCTTTGGCGGTCAGACCGACCGGACCGGGATGGGCTGCCCATGCGTCAGTGAAGACGATGCGGATACGGCTCTGTCCACGCACGGCATCTTCGGGAATTTTCACGGTGAAGGGCACGAAAGGACTCTTCGACCAACCATTGACATGGAGCGGGGCACCCGTCTGAGTGCCTTCAGGTGTGTTTTCGTAGCTGTTGCAAGTGTTGGCCGTGCCTTGTTCGATGATGAGTTCGTCGGTTGTGCCCTCGAAGAAGCCATTGATGTTCCAGTCGGCATAACCCTTCATGATGCACCACTGAATACCATCGGTAGCATTGAACCATTCGTAGTTGATGGTCACTTCATCGCCCTGTTTCACCTTGAGAACAGCAGTTTTTGAAGCATTCACATAGTTCAAATCATCTTCGGGACCGGGAGCATTGCAAGTATAGTTCAAATTTTCGACCGAAGCACCTGTCGTTGTCACTTTCGTCAGGAAACGAGTTGCGATAGCGGTTTTGTAGCCATCGGCATCGGGGTTGATTTCGCTCACGCCGTATTCCATTCCATCGGCATCGGCACCCTGCGGAACGTTGCTGCTGCGGCTCACAGCCACCCACTTCGGTTCACTGTAAGTCTTGAGGTCGGTGGAAACGGAACGCACACCGAAGTAAGGCTGCTCGCCCTCGGCCATCGGCATGTCGCCGACAAATGCCGACCAGCCCTGCACGTGGCTGACCACGCTGACGCGACCGTTTTCGCCGTTTTTGTAGAGCACTTCAAAGTGATCGACATCGCCCTCGTCGTTATAGACAAGTCCGTAGGGGCTTGCGCCAGCCTGGTTGAGGCTCCAGTTGAGTTTCACGCTGAGTTTCGAGGTGGTCTCCTTCTTCACTTCGGCCATAATGTCGTTGATTTCGGCAGGCGTGGTCTGCACGCCGTCGTTCAACTGGATTTCGCCGACAAATACCTGGTAGTTGCTCGTGATGTCCTTCGCACGAAGACCGACGAAGTCAATCTGGTCGCTGCTGGAAATGCCGTTGAGCGTGATGGTTTTCTCCTCCCAAGTTTTTCCAGAAGTCGCGCCGATGGGGAATTCCTTCCAACTGCTACCAACCTTTACGATGAGGTAGAGATTGGTCTGGGTCGTACCGTCTTTTTTCGTTTTCACGGCGACTTTCGCATACGGTGTACCCGAAGTACCCGTCAGAGCCGTGCGGAAGAGGATGAGGTCAGCCGAACCGCTACCGTTGCCTTTCAAACTCAGGCACGAACCGCCCATGTAAGCGTCTTCGATGGTGAATTCGGGGTTGAGAATCGTCGTAGCCTCCTTGGTCCCGGCGCTATAAACCAGCCAGCGATAGGTCGGCACGATGTCCTGCGTCGAAAGGTTGTACCAGTTGCCGTGGGTCTTTTTTCCTTTGTAAGTATAAACCTCGCCGATACCCGTATTGAAATAAGTGTGGAAGGGATATTTGCCCTGAATCGTACTGCGCTCGGGGAAATAGGTGGCCAGTCCGCCGAAATTCGACATCGGAGGCGTTGTGCCGTTCCATGCCCATTCGTTGCCCGTGTTTTGCATCTTCGGACGGTCGGCCGGATTGCGCTTACCGCCAGAGAACGTGCGCTCGAGCAGTGCCTGATAGTTGGCTTGGAATTCCTTCGCGTCGTTGCCGACGTTATTCGACCAGAAACGGCTGTTGGCGTGTTCACCCCAGAGTACGGCACCGATTTCGCGACCTGCGAGGTTCGTCCACGAGCGATTCATCGTCACAATCCATGCGCCGGCATAGAGTCCGTCGGTGGTTCCCATCGCGTTTTTGGCAGTCGTTTCAGAACTACGCATCGACATGGCCGAGGCAAAGTCGTTGCCCACGTAGTTGAGGAACGTGTCGGCCGTGCGACCTTCGGAATTGCCGAAAAGTGCGTTGGCGTTCGACGCTGTGAGGCTGGAAATGTTGGTGTAGAGACCGACGTGGAAGTTGTTGAATCCACGAGCGGCGGCCTCTTTGTAGAGTGCCTTGTGGAACGCCACAACGTCGGCATTGCTATACGAAGCGTCTTCCCAGTTGTAGTTGATACCGTCGGCACCGAAATACATCAGCACGCTGATGAGCGGCTTGACGTACTTGAACGAGCCGTCAGCATTTTTCTCAGTGATGAGCTTCGAATAGGCTTGGTCGCCAGCACCTTCCGTCCACGACTCAAAGAACTTGATACCCGAAAGGATGTCTGTTCCGTTCTGGTGGGCAGCGTCAATCCACGCGCCTGGTGCCTGGAACAGTCCGTGGTTCCACGAGCCGAACAGATGGGTGTAGTTCCAGAGCGAATAGGTGTCGTCGCCGGCGTTGGTGCCGGGATAGCCACCGATGCTGCGTGCCGTTCCCATCGGGATGTTAAGCCAGAGTCGGCGCGTGTTTTTCACGTTGCTGACGAGCTGATTGGCCTGGTCATTGATGATGACGCGAGGACGCACGTGTGAGCGCACGAACTCAATGTCCATCATATTGAAACCTGCTGCCTCGAATTCCGCCTGTGTAGGGTATTCGCGACCGGCCTGCTGCGCGTCGTAAAACAGGTTGAGCAGTCCGCTGTCGGTGAACGGCGAAAAGTCGAAAATCTCTCTCGATGCCGAAGGATCGTACTGAGCCTTGGCGGTCTGTACCGTGGCTGTGAAAAGCGTCACGAGTGCAGAAATGAATAAGATTCTTTTCATAATTACTCCTTTTTTTAGAATTATATATTATTTAGAAATTCGGTTTGTTGACATCCCACCAGAGTCGCGTCGATTGCCAGTCCTCGCCACCGAGTGCGTCGAGTCCTGTCTCGATGATGTCGGCCACAGAAGCGTCGTCGGTGTCGGGGAAGGGAGCACGGCGAATGATGTCGCCATACTTCAGCGTGCCGTCGCCCTCGTCGGCATTGAGCACGGGGAAGAGCTTCGGATAGCCCGTTCTGCGCAGGTCTGTCCATGCTTCAAACGAGTAGGGGAAGCCGGCGATGTATTTCTGGGTGATGATTTTTTCGAGCTTCGTCTCCTGCGAGTCGCTTTCGTCCCATTTCACACCGATTTTCGTCACGCTGGGCTCGTCATCGACGTTGCCGAGCGGGTCGTGATAGGTGTAGGGAACTGCTTCTGCACGTGCCAGATAGTCTTCAACCAGCATGTCGTATTCTTCGTGGAAATAGGCTTCGGAACGCTCGAAAAGATAGGCGTTGCGAATGCCGCGCTCATAGAAGAACTGCGCCGAGCCGCCCATGTTCCAACCGCGAACCGCACCTTCGGCACGAAGGAAATCGACTTCGGAAATCTTCATGATGTAGAGGGGCGCTTCAGCCATATAATCCTTGTCAAACACGCTGCACGCCAGCATTGGATTCGTGGCCATGCTTTGTCCCATACCCGGGTGGATGCCCTCGCGAAGTCCCACGATGCGCGTGTCGGCTTCGAGGATTTCGCCAGTCTTCTGATTGACCATCGCACCGCCGTTTTTCTTGAAGAAAGGATATTCGCCCTTCGTATAAGGGTGGTCGAGGCTCATCAGCAGGCTCTCGAAAGAGGCACTGAGTCGGGCATCGTTCCACGAAATCCAAATCATGTTGAGCGGATGGCCGAATCCGAGTTGCATACCCATCAGCGCAAATTCTTGGTCGGTGGTTTCGATGACACCGCCAGCGACGGCTTCCTCAGCCCATTTTCGGGCGAGTTCGGGCTCGACTTTCACGCAGTGCATCGCGATGCGCAGTTTCAGCGAGTTGGCGAAGCGAATCCACGAGTCCATTCCCTTGTTTCCGAGGTATTTGTCCTTTGAAATTTCCAGATTTTCGTCCATCAGCGCCTGCAATTTCGTCTTGTACCAGTCGGGGCGCGTCTCGTAGTGGCGCAGGCAGGCCGTAATCAGGTCGATGTGCGAAATGATGCTCTTGTAGATGTGTTCCACGCCGTTATAGGTGAAGGGTGCGCCCTGCTTGTTGACAAGGAATTCCTCGTAGGGCAGTGCACCGTGAACATCGGCTATTTCCTGCGTCGAATAGTCGAACATCAGCAGGTAGATAGCCTTCATTTCGGGAATCGAGTCGATGGCGGGATGGTTGAGCAGCGGCACCATCGCGTTTTTCACCAAAAGATACAATCCGTTCGGACCGCCGTTGAACTCGGCACTGACGTCGTAACTCGTCTGAAGTGTTCCATACATAAAATCGTAGTGGGGAACGGTGGTGTATTGGGCGTAGTTGTCGGGACCGAGCGAGAACTGCCGCTGATAGGCGTGTTCGCCCGGATAGTCGCCGTTTTTGCCGCCACGCATCGAATATTGGCCGCTTTTCGCCTGTTTCAGATAGGTTTGAAGGCTTGCCAGCGCGTCGTCGAACTGCGCTTCGGTGATGTTGATGTTGTAGTCGATTTTCGTCGGATTGCCGTGATAAACCGAGTCTTCAAGTGCTTCTTGATTGAAGTTCAGCGTGTCGATGGGGTCGTCGAAATCGAGGCACGAAGTCAGTCCAAGAACGGCGACGAATATCCATAAAATCTGATATTTTTTCATGATTTTCGTTGTTTTAGAAGTTCATTTTCACGTTAAAACCATAGGAGCGGGTCGAGGGCATGTTGAACAGCTCGAAACCGCTGAGTCCGTTGCCAGTCGAGAGCGACACATCGGGATCGACGGGTGCTTTCTTGTAGAGGAAGAAGAGGTTGCGCCCGATGAACGACAGCGAGAGATTCTTGCCTTCGCCGATCAGATTTTTGAACGTATAGGCCAGCGAGAGTTCGCGCAGGCGGAAGTTCGTGGCATCATAGACGTAGAGCGGCGAATATTGGCTGTTTCGCGCACCCATCACCTGATAGTAGTTGCGCACGCCGATGATTTGTCCGCTGCCGTCGGGCAGGTACATCGCGGGTTCGCCCTTCGCCGTGAAAAGGTTGTTGGCGTAGGCGTAGTCGCGTGCGTCGGCTGTGCGCTGCGAGAGTCCGAGTTCGTCGAGGAAGGCCTCGGTCAGCGAGATGACCTTGCCGCCAATGCGTCCGTTGATGAGGAACGAGAGTTGGAAGTCCTTGAAATTCAGCGTGTTGGTCCAGCCGAGTTGATATTTCGAGTTCATATTGCCGATGAACTTCGTGTAGCGGCCTTCTTTCATAATGTTTCCGTTCGACGAGAGGAAAATCGTGCCGTCGTCGTTGTGGCGGATGTCGCGCACATACATATCGCCGAAAGCATCGCCCTCGGAGTATCGCACGCGCACGCCTGCCACGTCGGTATAGATGAGCTTCTTGCGGCCAGCCTCGTCGTAGCCGACGGCCAGCACTTTGTTTTCGTTGTACGAGAAGTTCACAGCCGTGCGCCAGCGCAGCGACTTTCCGAAGCGGAAATTATAGGCCAATGTCGTCTCAAAGCCTTGGTTGCGCAGTTTCGCCGAATTTTCATAGACGGTGAGTCCGGCGACGTTGCCGATATTCATAAACAGACCCGAAACGGTGGCGTTGTAGTAGGTTACGTCGAAACTCAGGCGATTGTCGAAGAAGAGCATTTCCAAACCCGTTTCAAACGAGTGGGTGCGCTCAGGTTCGGCGTTGGTGAAGAGCGTGGAACTGGTGGCGGTCATCGCTCCCGTGCGCGAACTGCGGCTGCTCAGGTTGTAGTAGCGGTTGGGCACGGCATTACCCACTTCCGAATAGGAAACGCGCAGTTTCGCATAGTCCCACCATTTCGGCAACGTCACAAGTTCGTTCAGCAAGGCATTGGCACCGAAACCGAAGTAGTCGTAGTGCTGAGGCTTGTCGGGCCACTGCTTGAAGACGCGATACTGGTCGCTGCGGTAGGAAGCATCGAGGTAAATCTTTTCTTTCCAGCCGATTTGCACGGTTCCGAGCCAAGCGCGGTCCCAGTTCGATGTCTCGCCCTCGCCTGTCACGCCGCTACTGCCGTATGACGTGTTGAAACGGTTGATTTCTGTCGAAAGTTTCTGATTGAGCGGATCGACGTAGGTCGCGTTGGCGATGTAGGTGCCGTAGCTGCTGCCTTTCGTCGTGTGGCCGACCCATCCGGCACTGGCGCTGAGGCTCCACGTGTCGGCGAAAGTCTTGTTATAGTTCAGCAGGAAGTCGAGGTACATTTCCGTCGAGTTGTCGCGACGCTTGTTGTAGGTTCCGAAATCGTACATCGAAGCCGGTGCGAAGGTCGAGGCATAGCGACCGCCCTCTTCCTGATATTTGTCGTGGTCGAAATTGAAGCGAGCCTGCAAGGTGAGGCCGTCGATGATGTCGAGCAGTCCGTGGAAACCGCCGTAGATGCGGTCGTTTCGGTGGATGCTCCAGTTTTGTTTGAGCAGCCAGTAGGGGTTGTTCTGACGGGCGTCGAGATAAGCGTAGTTCATCATCGGACCTTTGAGTTCAGCAACGTCGTTCTGGCGAATGAAGCCGTTTTCGGTCTGTACGTAGTGACCTTGCGGGTCCGACAGCCAAGTGCCCTCGCTGAGCGCGTAGTTGTCGCGATAATATTGCATATCGATGTTGCGCGGCGCAGTGTAGAGGTGGTAAATCGGATTGCCGACATAACCACCGCCGATGCGATTCTTCGTCTTCGTCTGCACATAGTTCAACGAGGCGTTCAGCGTCAGGCGATCCCAAATTTTATAGGTCTGACGGAAGGCGATGGTGTTGCGGTTGTAGCTGTTGGTTTCGACAAGGCCGAGCGCGTGGCTGTTGGCCACCGAAACATAGGTCTGAATCAAGTCCGTACCGCCCGACACCGACACCGAGTTGTTCGTCGTCACGCCCGTGCGATAGAAGTCCCTCACGTCGTCGTTGCCGTAGTTGCGCAGGTGGATGTCGCGCTCGTAGGGGATTTTGTCCGTGGCACGCGACTTGGCCGTCGTCGGCGACTCGCTGATGCGACCGCCCCAGCCGTTGGCCTCGCCCAGATAGCCCTGTGCATCGACCGCTGCGCCGTAGGTGTTCTGGATTTTCGGCAGCAGCAGCGGCGTGTCGAACGTGATGTTGCCCGTGTAGTTCACCGACATTTTTCCAGCCTTACCTTTTTTCGTCGTAATCATAATCACGCCATTCGCAGCCCTCGAACCGTAGAGCGCGGCGGCGTTGGCACCTTTCAGCACGTTCATCGACTCGATGTCGTCGGCGTTGATCATCGACAGCGCGTCGGCACCCTCGGCATTGGAATTTTCCGTCATACTCTGGGCGTCGTTGATTTGTCCGCGAGTCTCGTTGGTCATTGGCACGCCGTCGATGACAATCAGCGGCGACGAACCCGCCAAAATCGACTTGTTACCGCGCAGTTGGATGCGCGACGCACCGCCTGCACCGCCCGCACTCGGCGTGACGACGATACCCGCCACCTTACCTTCGAGCGAGTTCGCCACGTTCACGTCCTGCACCTTCATCAGGTCTTCGGCTTTCACCTGTTGCGTGGCGTAGGTCAGCGATTTTTCCTTGCGGAGAATACCCATCGCCGTCACCACCACTTCGCGAATGTTGTGGCCCGTTTCGGGCTGCATCGTGATGTTGAGCGGTGTTCGCACGTTGGCCGCCACCTCCTGCGTTGCGTAGCCGATGTAGGAAATGGCGATGGTGGCCGTCTGGCCGTTGATGGGAAGCGCGAAGTGGCCGTCGATGTCGGTAATCGTCTTCGTGTTGCTTCCCTTGATGGCGACCGTCGCTCCGATGAGCGGTTCGCCCGTTTCGTCGAGCACCGTTCCCGTGACCTTTCCAGCCGTGGTTTGGGCTGTCAAGTCGGTTGCGAACAGCATGCCGGCGAATACTAACAATAGGGTAAATAAATGTCTTTTCATTTCTGATAGATTGTTGATGAATATTTTTTCTTTACAAAAAGGCAACTTTTTCGAGTTGCCTTGTCAGCGGAGAGAGAGGGATTCGAACCCCCGGTGCCTCTCAGCACGACGGTTTTCAAGACCGTTGTAATCGACCACTCTACCATCTCTCCGTAATTATGCTGCAAAATTAAGCTTTTTCTATGAAAGAAAGACGAAAAACGATGGAATTTATCGGCTGATTAACCTTTTTTATGATAATTATGGCAAAATCGTTGCACGTTTGGAAAAAATGTTGTAATTTCGCAAACAAAATAAGTGAATAGTGAATAGTGAAAAACTGTCAACTGTCAATTGTCAACTGTCAACTTGAAAAATGAACGACGAATATAAAACCATCACCGAGCGAGTGGGGGAGGGCTACTACTCCGAAAAGCGCAGTAAGTTTCTGGCTTTCGCCCACCACGTCGAGACGCAGGAGCAAATCAAGGAACTGCTCGCGCGCTATCGCAAGGAGTATTACGATGCGCGCCACGTCTGCTATGCCTATATGCTCGGGGCGGAACGGCTCGATTTCCGTGCCAACGACGACGGCGAACCCAGTTCCACTGCCGGAAAACCGATTCTCGGCCAAATCAACTCACGCGAACTCACCGATGTGCTCGTCGTTGTCGTGCGCTACTACGGCGGTGTGAACCTCGGGACGAGCGGTCTCATCGTGGCCTATCGCGAAGCGGCTGCCGACGCTCTCGAACACGCCGAAATCGTCACGCGGCAGGTCGAGGAACTCGTCAACTATTCGTTTGCCTATCACCAGATGAACGACGTGATGCGGATTGTCAAGGAAATGGCACCGCGAATCGTCAGTCAGCAGTTCGACAATACCTGCGAAATTACGTTAGCGATTCGAAAAAGCGAGGCCGAGCAACTTCGCGCCAAACTTGAAAAACTAAACGAGGTTCGAGGAGCGAGTAGCGTGGAGTGAGGAGTGTGAAGTGAGGATTTTTTGGATTTAAAACAAAAAAATGGCAAAAAATTTGGTGCAATCAAAAAATGTTTGTAATTTTGCAGCCGCTAACGAAAAAATCGAGGAAGGTTGGCAGAGTGATCGATCGCGCTGGACTCGAAATCCGGTATACCCTTTTCGGGTATCGGGGGTTTGAATCCCTCACCTTCCGCTGAAAAAAGAGAACTCGAATGTTCTCTTTTTGTTTTCTGAATGATATCGTCTAAATTTCTTCCTCGACCATCGCTATTCTCGAATCAATTCCTCAAAAAAAGCATCGAGTTCCTGGTCAAGGTCCTCCATCAATTCACCACCGATGATGACCGTGTCGTCGTCGGCGACGTAGAGTTCGGCCACAGGCTCGCGCTCGTCGTCTTCGAGCACGAAACTAAACGGTTTCATAATGCCCATCGCGTCGATGGGTTCGCTCATCTTCTTGAGTTCGCTGCGAAGCGTTGCGGTCACGTCGTCGAAGAAGTTCTCGTCCTTGTTTTCAATCCATTGGTCGATGACGCAGCGATTGATTTCGCGGTCGTCATCGTCGAAGGCGAGCATCTCGCCGCTGTCTTGCGACACACGCACGTGGATGTCGGTGAAAACGGCCTCGTCTTCGTTGAATGGGAACTTCTGTACTACCTTGCGAATGAAACGCTCGGTCTGCTGAAGGGTCTGTTCGGTTGCTTTCATAACGTCGATTTTTTCTTTCCTCTGCAAATGTACGGCAATTTGATTGAAAAACAAAACTTTTCGGCAAAAATAATGGAAGTTTCAGCCTTTTTGCGTAATTTTGCACCCAAAATTATCAAAACAATGCTGAATTTTATCTCATTTGGCAGTGGAAGCAGCGGCAACTGCTACTTACTTTACACGGAAAGCGAGGGTCTGATTATCGACCACGGAATCGGCACGAGGACACTGAAAAAGTATCTTCGTGAATATGGCATTCCGCTCTCGCTGGTGAAGTATGTGCTGGTGACGCACGACCACGCCGACCACGTGAAATCGGTCGGAAAGTTCAGTCAGGAAAACGACTTGGACATCCACGCGACGAAGCGCGTTCACGTGGGCATCAACAATAACTATTGCGTGCGCTACAAGGTTCCAGCGGCTCACGCCCGTTGTGTAGAGCCGAATGTGCCTTTCACGCTCGGCGAATTTCACGTGATGCCGTTTTCGGTGCCTCATGACAGTGCTGACAACATCGGTTTTCTCATTGAGACTCAGGGAATTAAGTTTTGTCTGATGACCGATGTCGGCCACGTCACCGAGGAAATGGGGCAGATGATTGGGCAGGCGAACTACCTTGTCATCGAGGCGAACTACGACACGGAAATGCTGAAGGCTGGCACCTATCCGGCGCATCTGAAAGTGCGGATTATGGGTCTTGGCGGCCATTTGTCGAACGCCGATTGCGCTCAGGCTCTGGCCGAGAATGCCACTTCGGAACTGCGCCACGTTTGGCTGTGCCATTTGAGCGAGGAAAACAACCATCCCGAACTGGCGCGGAAGACGGTTGAGCAGGTGTTGCGAAGCTATGGGCTCGTGGTTGGTGCCGATTTCAAACTCGATGTGCTGAAACGCACGATGCCGACGGGAGTCTTTGAGTTGAAGTCAGAAGATTGACCGCGAAAAATCGGTCGATTTACAACGATTTTGGGTCGATTTACAACGAAAGGAAATAGAACAATTTATAATATTTGAACAACCGCAAAGATGGTGAACCGCAGAGGTCTCTTCGCCATCTTTGTTGTTTTTTGGCGAAAATTTTGTTGCAAAGTCCTTTTAGACCCAGCGACTCGATGATTTTTGCCGTTCTGAGCAGCCGCGAATAGCCGTCGAGTTCGTCGCGGAACTGGTGCAGCGTGCGCAGACCTTCCTCGGTCTTGTCGAGGAATCGCTCGTTGGTCTCGAAACGGTCGAAGGCGACGGGATTGGCGATGTGGTGAATCGTGATGCCGGCCTCGGAAAGTTGTTTTCCCCAGAAAACGTCCTCGTAGCCGTAGTTGCGGAAGCGCTCGTCGAGCGGATGTAGCAGGAAAAGGCTCCGTTTCACAAGAAAATTCGACGTATGGAAGTCGCGATTGGGATTTTTCGCCCTGTTTTCGACCTTGTGACCCTCGGCAGCGGCCATTTCGTAGCAATAGCGCAGGTTCGAGTGCATACTTTTATGGTCGTCGCACGACACGGCGTAACCGCCATAAACGGGCGTTTCTTCGGTCGTCAAATAGGTTTTCACGAAGTCGTCGCGTGAAATGCCCATACCACTATCGACGAAGAGCAACCACTCGAATCGAGCCTCTCGCGCCAACAGGTTTCGGATAGCAGCCCGTCCGATGTTCTCGTTCTGACGGATGTAGCGGCAGGTGCGAATGGCGGTGCATTGGCTGTTGCGCGAGGCGATTTCAGCGTTGTCGGAACCGTCGTCGCCGATGAGAATCTCGAACTGCAAACCATCGATTTCGAGGGCTTGTCGCGCCAGTTCCATCACCGCGTCGCAGCAGTCGTCGTTGAACGTGGGCATCAAAATCGAAAGTTGCTTTCTCATCTCAGTTTCTCCTTCAAAAATTGTGCTGTGATACTGTTTTTTTGCTCGGCGACCTGCTCGGGTGTGCCTTCGCAGACGAGTTCGCCGCCCTTGTTGCCGCCTTCCGGACCGAGGTCGATGACGTGGTCGGCGCATTTGATGACTTCGAGATTGTGCTCGATGACGAGAATCGTGTGGCCGCGCCCAATCAGCGCGTTGAAGGCCTTGAGCAGTCGTTGAATGTCGTGGAAATGCAGGCCGGTGGTGGGTTCGTCGAAGATGAAGAGCGTGGGCTCCTGCCGTTCCATTCCGATGAAATACGCCAGTTTCACGCGCTGATTCTCACCGCCCGACAGCGTCGAAGAACTTTGTCCGAGTTTTATGTAGCCGAGTCCGACGTCTTCGAGCGGCTGCAACCGCTTCGTGATGGCTTTTTCTTTGTGTTCTCCGAAGAAGGCGATGGCCTCGGAAACCGTCATATTCAGCACGTCGTCGATGTTTTTGTCGTGGAATCTGACATCGAGAATGTCGCGTTTGAAGCGATGGCCGTGACAGGCGTCGCACTCGAGTTCGAGGTCGGCCATAAACTGCATTTCCACCGTAATCACACCCGCGCCCTTGCACTCCTCGCAGCGTCCGCCGTCGGCGTTAAACGAGAAATACTGCGGCGTGAACCCCATCTGCTTCGACAGCGGCTGTTCGGCGAAAAGTTGGCGAATCGCGTCGTAGGCCTTGACGTAAGTCGCCGGATTCGAGCGCGTGCTTCTACCAATCGGGTTCTGGTCGATCATTTCCACGTGTTTCACCTGTTTCCAGTCGCCTTCAATCGACGAATATTCGCCCGGCAGGTCGGCCACCTCGTCGAGATGGCGCTTGAGGGCAGGGTAGAGGATGCCTTTCACGAGCGACGACTTGCCCGAGCCCGACACGCCCGTGACCACCGTGAAAATATTGAGTGGAAACTTCACGTTGATGCCTTTCAGATTGTTCATTCGGCACCCTTTCAGTTCGATGGCCATATTCCAAGGTCGCCGCGACGACGGCACTTCGATTTTCTCCGTTCCGTTGAGGTATTGCACCGTGTGCGAGTTGGGATGCGGCTTGTCGAGTTCCTTGCTGTCGCCTGCAAACACGACCTCTCCGCCCAATCGTCCAGCCTCGGGACCGATGTCGATGATGTAGTCGGCGGCACGCATCATTTCCTCGTCGTGCTCGACCACGATAACCGTGTTTCCCAGCGATTGCAATTCGCGTAAAACACCGATGAGTCGCTGAGTGTCGCGGCTGTGCAGACCGATTGATGGCTCGTCGAGGATGTAGAGCGAGCCCACGAGCGACGAACCCAGCGACGTGGTCAGGTTGATGCGCTGACTTTCGCCGCCCGACAGCGAATTCGAGGCGCGATTCAGCGTCAGATAGCCCACGCCAACCTCGACCAAGAAGCCCAGTCGGCTTTTGATTTCCGTCAGCAGGCGTTTGCTCAGCGTCGCCTCGTGTTCGTCGAGTTGCAACTGCTCGAACCATTGTTGCAGGTTGATGACAGGCATTTCCACCAAGTCGGAAATGCTCATTCCCTGAATTTTCACGTAAGAAGCCTCTTTTTTCAGACGCGTTCCGTGACAGTCGGGACAGGCCGTCTTTCCGCGGTAGCGACTCAGCATCACGCGATACTGAATTTTATACTGATTGTCGGCGACCATCTGGAAAAATGCGTCGATGCTCACCTGTTCGTGAATGTCGAGATGTTGTTCCGAGGGCAGACCGTGCCAGAGCATATTCTTTTCCTCGCGAGTCAGTTCGTAGTAGGGCTTGAAAATCGGGAAGTTGTCGCGAGCCGCCCGACGGCAAAACTCGTCCTTCCACATTCCCATTTTGTCGCCGTGCCAACACTGCACACAGCCGTCATAGACGCTCAGCGACGAGTTCGGAACCACCAGCTTTTCGTCGATGCCGATGATTCGACCGAAACCCTCGCAAGTGGGACAGGCACCCATCGGCGAATTAAACGAAAACATATTGTCCGACGGCTCTTCAAAGGTCATTCCATCGGCTTCGAAACGTGTCGAAAAGTCGTAGCTGATGCCCGACGGCAGAAACACCAACCGACAGCAACCGTCGCCCTCGTACATCGCGGTTTCTGCCGAGTCGTACAGGCGCGAAATGGCACTTGGGCTGAAATCGACTTTCATTCGGTCGATGAGGAGCCAGAGTGGGGTTGAGGGGGTAGGTGTTGGGTGTTGGGTGTTCAGGAAATCTTCGATGCTCACCGCCTCGTCGTTGAGCCAAAGTCGAGCATAGCCCTGCTTCATTTCGACCTCCAACTGCTTCTGAAGCGACCGACCTTCCGCCAGTTTCAGCGGTGCCAGAACGACGAATCGCGTGCCCTCGGCATATTGCCGCGTGGCCTCGATGATGTCATCGACGCTCTGTTTCTTGACTTCTTGACCCGAAATCGGCGAGTAGGTACGGCCAATTCGGGCGAACAGCAGGCGCAAATATTCGTAAATCTCGGTCGAGGTGCCCACCGTCGAGCGCGGATTTCGGGCGATGGTTTTCTGTTCGATGGCGATGGCAGGCGGCAAACCCTTGATGAAGTCGCATTCGGGCTTGCTCATTCGCCCCAGAAACTGCCGTGCGTACGACGACAGCGACTCGACGTAGCGACGCTGGCCCTCGGCGTAGAGCGTGTCGAAGGCCAACGACGACTTTCCCGAGCCCGACACGCCCGTGACGACAATCAGTTTGTCACGAGGAATCTTCAGACTCACGTTTTTCAGGTTATTGACCCGCGCCCCCTTGATTTCAATGTATTCTGCCATTATTTTTGTTAAGAAATGCTGTTTTAATTTGAAAAATCTTGCAAATTTACGCTTTTTTGAACAGATTTGCAAATAATGTAGTAATTTTGTGGCCAAAATCATCGTCGATATGCATTCGAGAAGCGTTTTTCAACCGATTTCAGTCGCCGTTTTCTGCCTGATTCTTCTGCTGGGAAGTTGCCAGAAAAGTCAGCGCACCGAGGTCACGCCCTTTGGCACGACCGTCGGCGAAGAGTCTGTTGCCGAAACGCCCGTCGCCACCAACGATTTCACCCTGTCAGACATTATGGCCAACGGCGAGTTGATTATGCTCACGCTGAGCGGTCCCGAAACCTACTACGACTACCACGGTCGCGGAATGGGAACGCAGTTTCTGCTTTGCGAGAATTTCGCCCATTCGATTGGCGTTTCGCTGCGCGTGGAACTCTGTCAGGACACGGTGGAAATGGTTCGGAAACTGAAAAATGGCGAGGGCGACATCATCGCTTTTCCACTCGAAAAAAACGATTCCAACTTGATTTACTGTGGTTATAGTAAAGATTCATTGAACAGCGAACAATGGGCTGTGCGCGAAGGAAATACCGAACTCGCCGACACGCTCAACCGATGGTTCCGACCCGAACTGCTTGCCGAAATCAAGAAGGAGGAAACGCTGATGGCGACCAACACCGTGAAGCGCAAGGTCTATTCGCCGATGTTGAGCCGTTCGGGTGGTGTGATTTCGCGCTTCGATGCGCTGTTCCAGAAATATGCCGCGACGGCCCGTTGGGACTGGCGACTGCTCGCTGCGCAGTGTTATCAAGAATCGGCTTTCGACCCGAAGGCACGCTCGTGGGTCGGCGCCTGCGGACTGATGCAAATTATGCCTGCCACCGCCACCGACCTCGGCCTGGCACACGCCCAAATCTACGAGCCTGAGCCCAACATTGCCGCCGCTGCGAAATACATCCGACAACTCACCGAGCATTTCCACGACATTGCCGACTCGAACGAGCGTCGCTATTTCGTGCTTGCGGCCTACAACGGCGGTTGGTTCCACATTCGCGACGCGATGGCGCTGGCGCAGAAACACGGCAAAAATCCCCACCGATGGAACGATGTGGCGGAATTTGTGCTCGCCCTGAGCAAGCCCGAATACTACCGCGACCCCGTCGTGAAACGAGGCTATATGCGCGGCTCGGAAACCTACAACTACGTGGCTTCGATTCGCAATCGCTACGCCCAATACAGAGGCTTCGCGCGACCAGGGAATTCAGACCTTGGCACTGTGGCCACTCCCCATCGCGCGAAGCGTAAGAATAAGTACAAAGTCAATTAAATGCTTGATTCTCAGTCGATTCGTGACGACGAGAAACTACCATTTCCATTGCTTGACAACCGCCAGAGCCTTCACCCAGTTGGTGTCGAGCGAGAAACGTGTGATGTAGTTTTCGTTGTTGTAATACGACAGAATCAGTTCCTTGTCCATATCGTTGAACAGCGGATAGTTGATGCTGGCATTGCGGAAAACCGTCATCACCACATCGCGGTCCTCCTTCTTTTTCGATGCGCCGAGCCGTTCCAGATAGAAATTCAGAAATTCGTGCATCGCAAACGACTGTTCGTTGAGCATCGCCACCGTTTTGTTGAAAAAGTCGAGGTCGGTGGAATCGCGCAGCACGTCGTCGCGCACCTGCATCGCCATGTAACTCAGTTCGTCGTATTTGAACGTGGCGATTTTCCTCGTTTCAATGTCTTTCGACTTGTCTTCAGCGACGGTTTTTGCGTCTTGCAACAGCAGTTTGAACACGTCTTGCGCCTTGGCGGTCGCGGTCAGGCAGAACAGGGCTGCCACCATCAGTATTTTCTTCATATTTTCAAAAATTTTTTGTCGTGAATCACTTTTGTTTGACGAAATTTTTTCTCTTCCGTTTAAAATTCGGTGCAAAGTTACGAAAATTTCGATGAAGTGAGAACAGAATAAAAAATTTATTTTGTCGAACGAGAGAAATTTATTCAATAAGAGAGCGAAAAACCAAATTTTTTTGAGTTTTTCCGAACGATAGAAACTTCGAAAATTTTTCAAAGTTACTACGAAGAGAGTGAAAAACCAAATTTTTTTTGTAACTTTGTCCCCGAAAATCAAAGAAAACGCACAAATGAAACAAATTTGCTGGGGTTTTATCGGTTGTGGCGAGGTCGCGGAACGCAAGTCGGGACCGGCTTTCAACGAGATTGCAGGGTCGCGCGTCGTGGCGGTGATGAGCCGCAGGGCAGAGCGGGCCGCGTCGTATGCCGAACGACATGGCATCGCGAAATGGTACACCGATGCCCAACGCCTCATCGACGACCCCGACGTGAACGCGATTTACGTCGCTACACCGCCGAACTCCCACGCCACGTTTGCCATCATGGCGATGCGGGCGGGAAAGCCGGTGTATGTCGAGAAACCGCTCGCGTCGAACTATGAGGATTGTGTGCGCGTGAATCGCGTGAGCGAGGAGACGGGCGTGCCGTGCTACGTGGCCTATTATCGTCGCTATCTGCCTTATTTCCAGAAAGTGAAGCAAATCATCGACGAAGGGCTGATTGGCAACATTGCCTACGTGCAGGTGCGTTTTACGACACCGCCGCGCGAGATGGACGCGATGAAAGGCGAGAAACAGCCGTGGCGACTCAATCCTGTGATTGCTGGAGGCGGCTATTTCTACGATTTGGCGGCCCATCAACTCGATTTGTTGCAGAAATTTTTCGGTGTCATCGTGCGTGCGAATGGCTTTTGCACGAATCGCGCCGGACTCTACGAGGCCGAGGACACGGTTTCGGCGTCGTTCCGCTTCGAAAATGGCTTGGTGGGCAGTGGTTCGTGGTGTTTCGTGGGCCATGAAAGTGCGCGCGACGACCGCATCGAGGTGGTTGGCGAGCGTGGCATGGTGTCGTTCTCGGTGTTCAGCTATGCGCCGATTCGCCTGATTACGAGCGATGGCGAACAGTTGTTCGAGGTGCCGAATCCGACCTACGTGCAGCAGCCGCTGATTCAGAATGTGGTGGAGGCGTTGCAGGGCTTCGGCCTTTGCCAGTGCACGAGTGTGAGTGCGACGCCAGTGAATTGGGTGATGGATAGGATTTTAGGGAAATTCTGATGAAAAGAGTATTGTTTTTAATATTGTTCTTCGCATCGGTTTCGGCATCGGCAGAGATGTCGGACAGCATCGCTTTGCCGGAAAAACGCCCATTTTTCAAGCGACTTGTTGAGGTTGTGAAGGAGTTTAGCCGCATCGACACGAACTACATCGAACCGCAGCACTACAACTTCACCGCCATGCTCCAAAACACGAATACCTACGAGTCATACACCCTGCGCAACGAACAAGGGCAGGAAATCGTTCTCTCGCCCGAACCAAGCATCAGAATCGGACCCTATATCGGTTGGCGATGGCTGTTTTTGGGCTATACCATCGACGTTTCCCATCTCAACAGCGGCAGTCAGTTGCAAGACTGGAACCTCAGTTTCTACAGCAATCAGGTCGGTGTCGATTTGTTTTATCGGAAAACGGGCGAGGATTATAAAATTCGTTTGGCGAAGTCGAGCGACGACATTCCCATTCCCGTGAAAGATGTCAGTTTCGGCGGTTTCAGGGCGAGTATCAAGGGTTTCAACCTCTATTACATCCTCAATCACAAGAAATTTTCCTATCCGGCAGCCTTCAACCAAAGCACCTGCCAGAAAATCAGCGCTGGCTCGCCCCTCATCGGCATCGGCTATACGAAGCATAAACTCACGCTCGACACCGAAGAATTGGGAAAAATGGTCAATCGCTACACGGCCATTCTCGGCATCGACCCGATTGATTTCCCGAATACTGCCGAGGTCAATTTCACCGACATTGCCGTCTCCGGAGGCTATGCCTACAACTGGGTCTTCGCGAAAAACTGGCTGGCGGCGGCCTCGCTGTCGTTGGCTGTGGGCTACAAATACAGCACGGGCGACACCGAGAAAGACGGTGAACAAGAACGGAATTTCTCTTTCAGCAACTTCAATTTCGATGGAGTGGGGCGCTTCGGCCTCGTGTGGAACAACACGCGCTGGTATGCCGGCTCAAGCCTCATTCTCCATACCTATCGCTACTCGAAAAGCCAGTTTTCGACCAACTCGTTTTTCGGAAATTGGAACATTTATGTCGGCTATAATTTCGGAATAAAACGCGAGTATCGCAACCGATGACTACAGCACACGAACCACGCGGATGCCCGTCTGCGACAGGTGTTTTTGCATATATCGCTTTAGCGTCATCGGCTCCTCGACCACCTTTTTGTGAATCATCGAAGCGTTGAGCAGGTGCAGTCCGTCTTTGTGCCAGACGGCGATGCCGACGTGCGAGGTGTCAAGTCCCTTTTTGCTCGTTGTGATGGCGAGAATATCGCCATTTTTGATGGTTTTTCGGAAAGAATCGTTGTCTGCAATCCGATTTTTGGGGATATAAAAATAGGTTTTTCCCGTCAGCGCACGCTCCGATTTCGCGATGTCGCTTGTCCATTCCGGATGCGCCACGAGCATCGGATAATATGGGGTGTGGGTCGTGATGAAGTCGATTTTCAGCGTTTGCTTTGCCGTCGGAATGTCCTTGGGAAACGACCGTTCTTTCACGAAACCGAGCGACGTGTTGTCCTCGATCCAGTCGGTGAAATAGTGGAGGCGGTCGATGTAGGAAATGCGCCCCTGACGATAGCGGATAAGACGCAGAAAACGGCAGAAACTCTTGAAATCCGCCTGATTGTTTTTCATGCAAAGCGACAGCGCAAGGGCATTTTCTACGAGCGTGAGGCAGTCAAGTTGTCGCAGGTTCACGATGAGCCGTTCCTCTTTGTTGATTTCCAATGTTTTCGCCACGTAGGGCACTCCGCGCAGTTTCCTCCCGAAAAACAGCATCCAGTTCGTGTCCGATTTCTGTTGTTTTGCCTCGGCAAACAGTTCCATCACGCGCACGCTGTCTTTCTTCGTATATTGCTGAGCCTCAGCCGTTTGCAGCGTCAGAAACAGCATCGTCAGCATCAAAAACACTATTTTTTTCATATAAATTATTTTTTCTCTTCACACTCCACACTCCACGAAGCACACTCCACGAAACTAAATTCTCGCCACCGACTTCACACCCTTTACCGTGCGGATTTTCTTGATGAGCGCTTCCATGCGCGAGGTGTCATCGATCATTACGGTCAGATGGCCGTCGAACAGGCCGTCGTGCGAGTCGATGTTGATGGAGCGCATCATGATTTTCTCTTCTTTCGAGATGATGCTCGTGATGTTGTTCACGATGCCGATGTCGTCGTTTCCGATGATGTTGAGGGTGATGTTGTATTGCGACGTTCCCTTGCCGCTCCAGCGTGCGCGGACGATGCGATAGGGCATATTCTCGCGCAGGTGGCGGGCGTTGGGACAGGTGGTTCGGTGGACTTTGATGCCGCCATTGACGGTGACGAAACCGAAAATCGGGTCGCCGAAAATGGGGTGGCAGCACTTCGCCAGCGAGTAGTCGATGCCTTTCAGGTCGCTGCCGATGACGAGTTCGTCGTCTTGTGCGCCCGAAAAATGGTTTTCAGCAAGTTCAAAATTGTATTCCTCGGCACTGCGCGTCTGCACGGGTGCGTTGAGGTTGAGGTCGTAGTCGCGTGTCTCGATGTATTTCTCGACGACGGTGTTCACGTCGAGTTTTTCCTCGGCGATTTGCTTGTAGAAGTCGCTCGCGAGCTTGAATCCTATTTTTTTGATGGTGTGCGCCATCACGCTCTCTGAAAGTTCGATTTTCTTGTTTTTCAGTTTGCGCTCAAGCATTTCCTTCGCCAGAAGTCCCTCTTTTTGCTGTGTTTCCTTGAGTGCGAGGCGGACTTTCGACTTCGCCCGTGCCGTTTTCACGATTTGCAGCCATTCCTGACGCGGTTTCTGGTTGTTTTGCGTGACGATTTCGACGGTGTCGCCCGACCGCAGTTGATGGCGGATGGGTACAACCTTTCCGTTGATGCGACCGCCGACGCAGGTCGAGCCGATGCGCGAATGGATGTAGTAGGCGAAATCGAGCACGGTGGCACCCTTCGGAAATTTCAGCAGGTCGCCCTTTGGCGTGAAGACAAAGACCTCGTTTTCGTAGAGTTCCATCTTGAAATGCTCCATCGCCTGCTGGTCGTCGGCGGCTTCGAGTGCCGTGCGGATGTTTGCCAGCCACTCGTCGATGCCTCCCTCACTTTTCACGCCCTTGTAGCGCCAGTGGGCGGCGAGTCCGCGCTCGGCAATCTCGTCCATTCGCTCGGTGCGAATCTGCACTTCGACCCATTTCTGTTCGGGACCTAAGACGGTGATGTGAAGGCTCTCGTAGCCGTTCGATTTCGGCACGCTCAGCCAGTCGCGCAGTCGCTTCGGATTGGGCTGATACATATCGGTGACAATCGAAAACGCCTGCCAACACTGCATTTTCTCCTTTTCCAACGGCGCGTCGATGATGATTCTGATGGCGAAAAGGTCGTAGATGCCCTCGAAGGCGCATTTCTGCTTTTTCATCTTCTGCCAAATCGAGTGAATCGACTTCGTGCGACCTTTCATATGGAAATTCAGACCCGACTCGCGTAGTTGCTGTTCGACGGGGCGGATGAAACTCTCGATGTAGGCATCGCGGCTCTTTTTCGTCGCGTTGAGTTTCTCGCGAATCATATAGTAGGCGTCGTGTTCGAGGTATTTCAGCGACAGGTCTTCGAGTTCCGATTTCAACTTGTATAGACCGAGTTTGTGGGCGAGTGGCGCGTAGAGATAGGCCGCTTCCTCGCTGGTGTGGCGTTTCTCTTCCTCGTTTTCCGCGTCGCGAATCTGTCGCATCAGGTTCACGCGCTCGGCAATCATAATCAAGATGACGCGCATATCCTCGGCAAACGACAGCAGCAGGTTGCGGAAATTCTCGCTCTCGACCACGTGACTTTTGCCGTGCAGGTCGTGGGTGCGCGACAGTCCGTGCAGAATCGTCGCGACCGAGCCGCCGAAAGCCTTCGCCTCGTCGGAATGGCCTTGAAGCCTGCTGAAAATGATGGCAATGACGCCGTCGCGCCGCAGTCCCGTGTCTTCAATCGCCACGCGAGCCGTCTGCAATGCCGAAACGACGGGGTTCAACCCGAACACGTCGCGCAGCAGTTCGCCACGCCGCATTTTCTCCTTGAAACAACGCCACAAAGTCGATTCGTCGCCTGTCTGCAACGAGTCACCCAAGTGCTCCCGCAGCCAGACGACGAGTTCGCGTGCGATTCGCCGCTCATCGGTCGTGAAAATCAGTTTTGCATCCATTACGGTTGCAAAGTTACGCTATTTCTCGCGATTGTGCAACAATCAATTGTTAATTTTCAGGTCGCTGACATCGATTTTGCCCGTTCCCTGCACTTTTTTCACCAAACTTTTTACTTCGCCAGAGAGGTCGATGTCGCCCACACCTTGCAGCGTACATCTCACCGAACCGCTCTTGACGAAATGGGCGTCGATGTTGCCGACACCCCGCAGGCTAATTTCGGCTTGTTGGGTTTGCAGTTGGTGGAAATCCATGTTGCCGACACCTTGAAGATGGGTTTCGATGCGGTCGCAGATGATGTTGGGGAAATCCATGTTACCAGCGCCTTTCAGCCGCAGTCGCAGCGTGTCTGTGTCGAGTTGGCCTTCGACCTCAAAGTTACCGGCGCCGTGCATATTGACTTCGATGAGGTCGGGCGAGGTGACGTAGATGGAAACCGACCTCTTTTTCTTCCAGTTCGACCATCCTTTTCCTTTCATTCGAATGTCAAGACATCCGCCGCCAACCATCACCTTGGTCTTTTTCATCACTTCCGAATCGGAAGCCACCATTTTTACTTTCGTCGTGTTGCCTTGTGTGAAATAAACATTGCAAGGCGCGTCGATTCGGATTCGCTCGAAAGGCTGCACATTCGGAAGAGTTGCCGTCACTTTCGGGCCGTTTGAACTTTTGAAATGTTTTTCAACTTTCCAGTTGCAACTGCCGACCAGCACGACGAGGGCTGCCAGCGCCATCAAACTCATTGTTTTTTGCTTCATCATTCTTGATTTTTAGTGATTCATTATCGTTTAGACGGAAAAAGAGGTGGAAAAGTTGCACAAAAATGATTTTTTTTTCATTTTTTTCGTAACTTTGCGCTCAAATTTTGTAACAATATTGATTTTCAAGACAAGATGAGAAACAAAACTGCAAACGGAAATTGGTTTGAATGTACCGTGCGCTACGAGCGCCAGATGGAAAACGGAATGACGAAGGCCGTGCCCGAACTTTATGTGGTTGAGGCGGCGTCGTTTGGCGATGCCGAAACGATGATTACAGAGGAAATGTCGTCTTTTGTGAGCGGCAGTTTCGAGGTGAAAAACATCAATCCGGCGACCTATCGCGAGATTTTTTTCAGTGAAAACACCAACGACGACCGCTGGTATAAGGCGAAACTGTCGTTTATCACTTTCGACGAGAAAACCGAGAAGGAAAAACGCTCGACGGTGACTTATCTCGTGCAGGCTTCGACGTTCAACGGAGCTGTGAAAAACATCGAGGAAGTGATGGGTTCGACGCTGATTGACTATGTCATCGCGAACATCACGGAGACGAAGATTATGGATGTTTATACGAGGAGTTGAGGAGTAAGGAGTTGAGGAGTAAGGAGGAGCGAGAAACGAGTAACGAGGAGGGAGGAACGAGGAAGATGGAGAATATTGCAGCGAATCTAAAAAAGGTGCTGGCGACGCTGCCCGACGGTGTGCGGCTCGTGGCGGTGAGTAAGTTTCATCCCGTCGAGGAACTGCGCGAGGCTTACGACGCTGGACAGCGGATTTTCGGCGAGAGCCACGTGCAGGAATTGCAGCGGAAAGTCACGGAAATGCCGAGCGATGTGCAGTGGCATTTCATCGGCCATTTGCAGACGAACAAGGTGAAATATCTCGCGCCCTACGTGACGATGATTCACGCGGTGGATTCGCTGAAATTGTTGCAGGAAATCGACCGACAAGCCGCGAAGAACGACCGCGTCATCGACGTTTTGCTCGAACTTCACATCGCCGAGGAAGCCACGAAATACGGTTTTTCGCCCGACAACTGCCGCGAATTGCTCGCCAGTGGCGTGTGGCGCGAATTTCAGCATGTGCGCATCTGCGGCTTGATGATGATGGCGACCTACACCGACGACACCGCGCAAATCCGTCATGAAATGGCGACGGCGCAACAACTTTTCGACGAGTTCAAAACCGACTTTTTCGCCGACGAAGATTCTTTCAAGGAACGCTCGTGGGGCATGAGCCACGACTATCCGATTGCCATTGAAACAGGTGCGACTTTCGTCCGCATCGGCACAACGATTTTCGGCGAACGAACTTATTAAAATCATCGAAAACGATACGAAAAAGGGAATGACCACGAAGCCATTCCCTTTGTTTTTCGGTCGTCTCGAACCTTATTTCACGACAAATTTCTTGCCATTTTTGATGTAAATGCCTTTGTTCAGGTCGTTTCCAGTCATTTTTCGACCCTGCAAGTCGTAAATGGTCGTGCCCGTCGTCACATTCTCCTGAGAAACGCCGTCGATGGCCAATGTCGTGTAATCTTTCAGGTAGTCGAACGTGATGATGCCATTCTCCTCCTTGATGTTATAGATGGGTTTCTCGATGACGCAGTTGTTCATCTGCACGGAGAGCAGTTGGCTGACCCCCAACGTGCCTGGATAGGGGTCGCTGGCGTGGCTCTGGCGATATTCATCGCTGCTGTAAGGCTTTTTGTCGGTCTTTTTCGCTGGATCGGTGCCATAAACGCGGTAGGAACTGATAATCAGACCATCGGCCGGAGCCAGCGTAATGCCAGGCTTGCCTGCGGTGTTGTTCGGATAGTCGTTTAGGTTCACGGACGTCTTGTTGTAGTCGATGCGATAGACGAGCATTCCGTGGCACTTCAATGACGACGAAACGACGCGCTGACCCCATCGCTTGTTTTGGAAATTGTGCAAAATCAGGTATTCGTTGTTGTCGTCGGAGGTGATTTTGTAGTATTTGTCCTCGGTGAGCGTGATTTGTGCCGAGTCGGTCAGTTCCTCGATTTCGGTCCAACCCATCACTTCCTTTTCCCACGGCGTGTAGGGCGTGGGAACGTAGCCCATATCGGTGTATTCGCCGTTGTCCATCAAATCCCAATATTCCAACGCCTGATTATCGACGGCTTGCGCACTTTCTACCGTCGGATAGATGTCGGGCAGGCCGAGCGTGTGCGAAAATTCGTGGCAGAACAAACCGATGCCGTTGATGACGATTGGCTGCAAATTGATGGAGCGGTTGATTTCGTTGTTCACACCGTAGCGGCTCACGGTTTTGCCGTCGTAGGTTCCGAAACTGCCCGTGCCCGATTTCGGCCAAATGCAGTTGTCGGGGTTGCCCGTGATGCTTTGGGAATAGCCTGCGTAGATGATATAGACCAAATCGACATAACCGTCATCGTTGCTGTCGTATTGCGAGAAATCGACCTCGTCGTCGATGGCTTTACAGGCCTCTTTGATGAGTTCGCTGAGGTTGATGTCTTTGGATTTTCCTTGGTCTTTTCCGTAATAATCAGAGCCTTTTGGCATGGTCACAGGACCGTAGATGTCGAATTTCGGACGGAAAAGTCCGTCGCTCATATCGGTGAAATATTGCTGTACGCTGCCGTAGTTGAGGTGTTCGTAAAGTCCTCGGTCTGGCATCTGCCCCCGACCTTCAGCGTTCAAATAGTCGTTGAACGACGCTTTCGGGTCGGCCACGCGGAAGGTCGTGTCGGAGAATTGCACGAGAATCACCAGCGCACGCGGTTCGCCCGTATGGGGAAAATAGGCTGGCTTCACCGTTCCGATGGGGATGCGACGCTGCATGGCAGCCTTTTTTTGTGCACTCGCATGGTTGAAAAAGGCTGTGCGACGTGGTTTTTGCTTCGCAATAAGCTGTTTTTCGGCTTCGAGGCGGTCGATGGCGTTGTGGGCGAGTTGTTCCGAGGCTTTCATGGCTCCGTTCTCGTCGATTTCGGCCACGAAGAAGTCGCAGCCCACCTGTGCGAGCAGAACGCCGTCGGTGGTGGCATACCAATGGAAATCTTCGTCGCCGTAGCCGATGACGGTCAGTTGCGTGCCGTCGCTCTGGGTGACGACGACGGGTTCTGGATAAGCTTTCACAGCCCACGATGCCGTCGAAATCAGCATCAGGCAGAGGGTGAATAGTAGTTTTTTCATATCCGTTTCTGTTTTAATAGTCAATTGTGAGTGGCTTTCCACCAATTCGTCCGTTCTTTTCCTTGATGGGCAACAACATTTTGGCTCGGATCGCTGATGGTGAGGCCCGAAAAGGTTCTGATGTCGTAATATTGTGGAATCCAGTAGAGATACGAGTAAATCTTCGGCGTGTTGGCCTTGTTCACGACCGTTTTCGCCAGTTGGTTGTTGAATTTCTCGATCAGATACGGGTCGGTGCAGAGTTTGGCGACATAATCGCCCATATCGAAGAAAATCGGTTCGTTGAAGCCGTCGAGCACCTGAATCTTCTCCAACAGCGACTCGTCGAACGTGTAATGCTCGTTGATTTGCTTCATCACGGCGGCGAGATGGTCCATCTGACGGCAGTCGATGGCGGCAATCGTACCGCAGGGCGTGCGATAGTTCGTGTAGAACGAGAGGAACGCATCAACCGCCGACTTGTAGTTGGGTGCCTGCACGTTGAGCGACTTCCACATCTCGGCGTAGGGCATGCCGATGGACATGATTTCGCTCGTCGATGCAATCAGGAAATTGGTGACGTCGCGCAGTTCGTAGGCCACTTCGACATTCGCCATGTAGCAGTCGTCGAAAAGGATGAATTGCATTTTCAACCCCGACTTACGGATGCCCTCGGCCAGCGTTTCGATGTTGGTTGCCCAACGGTCGTCTTCGACGCTGCCGAAGAATCGGGTGCGCTCGAACTGGTTGTCCGACGGACGGTTTCGCTTCACACGCAGGGCGTGGCTCTTGGCTTCGTAGGGATAGTCGTTCCAGTCAGAGAAATAGGTCCATCCAACGCCATGACAGCCGACCATGAGGGCGTAGTTAAGGGCTTGGGCCGTGTTTCTCGTGTCGTTGAGAATCTCGGCGATGCCTTCGGCGGTCGTGTAGGCCGTTCCCGTGTAGGTTTTCAGCAGTTCGCGCTTGCAAGCGTCCTTTTCGTAGATGATTTCATAGAGTTTCGACGTGCTTGCCGTCTCGCTGATGAAGATGAGAGCGCGTGTTTTGCCCAGTCCTTTCCGCCTGACGATAGCCGTCTCGATGCTGTCGAGATTATGCAGGAAATTGGGGTAGAGTCCTTCATACGACTCCGAGCCCGACCACGGCATATAAATCAGTATCGTCTGCTGATTGACAGAACTGACATCCTCCGAGTCGCTGCCGCACGAAAACAGCATCAAACTCGTCAGAAATAGGGCAAAAACGACTTTTTTCATATCACTTCACACTTCACACTCCTCACTTCACACTTTTCAACTCCGCGAGCGTCTGCTTCAGCGCAGCAATTTTCTCTTCGGCATCGCTTTGTTTCTTGCGTTCCATCGCCACGACTGCCTCGGGTGCGTTCTGCACGAAACGCTCGTTGGCGAGTTTCTTCATCACGCCGTTGAGGAAGCCTTCGAGGTGCTGCAGTTGGGCCTCGGTCTTCTCGATTTCCGCCGTCACGTCGATGAGACTGCCAAGCGGAACGGCAAATTCGTCGGTGCCGACCATAAAGGTCGAGGCGGTAGCGTCTTTTTCGTCGGTTGCGCAGATGCTTTTCAGGTTCGCCATCTTCGCAATGATGGCGTTGAACGGCTCGTAGGCGTTCTTGCCGACGATTTGCAGTTCGAGTTGCTCCTTCGGGGCGATATTTTTCTGCGACCGAACCATTCGCACGCCGCTGACAATCTGCTTAACTTTCTCGATGTCGTCGATGAGTTTGGTTTCTTCGCTCGTCGGCGCGTCGATTTTCAGGCACTCGCGCATAATGCTTTCGCCGTCTTTTCGGTCGTAGAGGTGTTGCCAAAGTTCCTCGGTGATGAACGGCATAAACGGATGCAGCATCTTCAGCAGAGCATCGAAGAATTCAAGTGTTTTCGCGTAGGTTACGCTGTCGATGGGCTGCGGTTCGCCGTTGATATAGGCAGGCTTCACCATTTCGAGATACCACGACGAAAATTCGTCCCAGAACAGTTTGTAAACGGCCATCAGAGCCTCGCTGATGCGGTATTTCGAGAACAAATCATCGAGTTCGACGGCGACTTCCTTCAACTTGGCTTCGAACCATTTCACGGCCAGTTTGTCTCCTTCCGACGTTTCTGTATTTTCGGCTACTTTCCAACCTTTTACGAGCCTAAACGCATTCCAAATCTTGTTGTTGAAATTGCGGCCTTGTTCGCAAAGTGCCTCGTCGAAAAGGATGTCGTTGCCGGCAGGGGCACTGAGCATCATTCCCATACGCACGCCGTCGGCACCGAATTTTTCCATCAGTTCGATGGGGTCGGGCGAGTTGCCAAGTTGCTTCGACATTTTCCGACCGAGTTTGTCGCGAACAATACCCGTGAAATAGACGTTTTTGAACGGAATCTTGCCCGTATATTCCTCGCCTGCCATAATCATTCTGGCGACCCAGAAGAAAATGATGTCGGGCGCGGTCACGAGGTCGGCAGTCGGGTAGTAGTAGTTGATTTCTTCGTTGCCGGGCTTGCGGATGCCGTCGAACAGCGAAATCGGCCATAACCACGACGAAAACCACGTGTCGAGCGCGTCTTCGTCTTGCTTCAAATCTTCCATTTGCAACTGCTGATTTCCCGTTTTCTGACGAGCCATTTCCAATGCTTCTTCGGGCGTTTCGGCAACCACGTAATTGTCAATTGTCAATTCTGAATTGTCAATTGGATAGTAATACGCCGGAATCCGATGACCCCACCACAGTTGCCGCGAAATACACCAGTCTTGGATGTTCTCAAGCCAGTTTTTATAGGTGTTCACGTACTTCTGCGGATAGAATTTCATCTCTCCGCTGAGCACGGGCGGCAGGGCGATGTCGGCAAAATGCTGCATCTTCAGGAACCACTGCAGCGACAGCCGCGGCTCAATCGCCGTGTCGGGATTGCGCTCGGAATAGCCCACTTTGTTCGTGTAGTCCTCGACGCGCTCCATCAGTCCAGCCTCCTGCAAATCCTTCACAATCTGGCGGCGGCAGTCGAAGCGGTCCTTGCCCACGTAGAGCGGACTCTCTTCGGAAATCGTGCCGTCGGCATTGAAAATGTCGATGGTTTCCAAGTTGTGGGTCTTGCCGAGCATGTGGTCGTTGGTGTCGTGGGCAGGTGTCACCTTCAGACAGCCCGTTCCGAACTCAATATCAACGTAGCGGTCTTCAATCACGGGAATTTCGCGACCGACGAGCGGCACAATCACCTTCCGACCCTTCAACCACTGGTTTTTCGGGTCTTTCGGGTTGATGCACATGGCCGTGTCGCCCATAATTGTTTCGGGACGCGTCGTTGCTACCACCGCGTAGTAGCCTTTTTCGTCTTTGTGAATCACGTTCCCGTCGTCGGTAGCCTCCACTTCAGGGGCATCAACCACATAATATTTCAAATGATAGAGTTTCGAATGTTCCTCCTTGTAGATGACCTCCTCGGTCGAGAGCGCCGTCAGTGCCTTCGGGTCCCAGTTCACCATTCGCAAACCCCTGTAAATCAAGCCTTTGTTGTATAAATCG
>Ga0310690_10001184_pt1 | contig 47858 bp, 43 predicted proteins | sample AusTroGonzalo_MG_2_FD_207661 | JGI IMG/M metagenome (GOLD analysis project Ga0310690, IMG submission 207661) | Bovine rumen microbial communities from tropical cattle in Woodstock, Queensland, Australia - Gonzalo_04 (v2) (version 2) | ecosystem: Host-associated > Mammals > Digestive system >... | reverse complement strand
AAATGGGGCCACGTTCTCATCGGTCAGGATGAAGACTTGAGAGGCTTCAGCTATGGTTTGTTTCATTTTATCGTTCATTTCCAGCCTATTAAATAGGGATAAATGCTTCCGTATGTTCTACTTGATTCCTCTTCAGTGTTCCAATTCAGAATCTCATCTTTGTCGTTACAGACCAATCCAACTGGAACATAATTCACACGCTTATAATCTTTTAACAGATTTTTACATTCGTTGTTGATGAAAATCTTGTCGAAAAAGCCTTGCCGTGATGCCTTGCTGAACAAAAACACGTTGACATTGAGACCTTCCAAGCGCATGACTTCGTCCAACTCACCGATGCAAACGACGATAATCGCCTTTGAATCAGAGGCATTACCGAGATAAGGCTTCAAGTTATTCTCGAAATCACTTTGCCCTGCTGGGCACCATGAAGTCATAAAGTAGAGAATCGTCGTGTCGTGAGAGGCAATCACTTCAGCAACATCTTGCCTGTCGTAAGTCTCAGAATTCTGATTTTCACCAGAAAAACAACCGGTCAACAAACTTGCAGCAAAAATGATTAATACAAATAGTAATCTTTTCATAATCAATCGTTTATTAGCTCACATTTGATAACTCTTTCATCATCGGTTTCGCCATGCTGAATCTCCACGCGAATGTACTTTTCAGGTAAAAGCGGTTCAATCATTTCGGGCCACTCGATGAGACAAAGGTTGCCGCTGTCGAAATAGTTCTCATAGCCGATGTCGTAGGCCTCTTCTAGCTTCTTAATACGATAGAAATCAAAATGATAGACCGATTCACCTTCCTCAGTGACGTACTCGTTGACGATGGCAAAGGTCGGGCTGTTAACCTCGTCGGTGACACCCATTCGGTGGCATAAATTTTTGATTAGCGTGGTCTTGCCAGCGCCCATTGAGCCATAGAAGGCTATGACATCGGCCTCGTCACGCAGGGAAATCAGGTAATCGGAGACCTCGGTCAGGGCTTCGACACTGTTTATTTTGAATTGCTTATCCTTCATTGCAAACTTATTACGCTGCAAAGATAACCATTTATGGGATTGCCTTGCGGCAAGAAATCTATCAAAAATCAATTATAAAATCTGCCAAAATCTATCTTGCTGATTTTCATTGATTTTTAAAGTTATTTTAATAGATTTCTTTGCGAAGCAAATTCCAAAACAACCATTATTTCGCCGTGAGATGCGTCACGGGAATTAGCATTTCGCTCATGGAGATGCCTCCGTGTTGGAAGGTGTTGCGGTAATAGCTGACGTAATAGTTATAGTTGTTCGGGTAGGCGAAAAAGTCGCTCTCACCAGCGAAGACGTAGGTCGTACTCAAGTTGACTTTCGGCAAGAAAATCTTTTCGGGGTCTTTCACCTCGAAGACTTCTTTCGGGTTGTATTTCAGGTTTTTGCCGTACTTGTAGCGCAAATTGGTGTTCACTTCCCTATCTCCCAAGATGCGAACGGGCTTTTCGACGTAGGTCGAGCCGTGGTCAGTGGTGATAATCATGCCACAGCCCTTCTCGGCGATGAAGCGCATCATGTCGAAGAGACTGGAATGTTCAAACCACGAATACATCAGCGAGCGGTAGGCTTCCTCGTCGTCGGCCAATTCACGAATGATTTCCATTTCCGTGCGAGCATGCGACAACATGTCAACGAAGTTGTATACAATGACATTCAACTTGTTAGGCATCAGGTTGGCCATTTGCTCGAAGAGCTTCTTGCCTGCCTGCAAGTTCAACACCTTATTATAAGAGTACTTGATATTCTTGCCAAAACGCTTCAATTGCTCGCCAAGTAGTTCGCCTTCAAACTGGTTTTTAGTGCCTTCGTCCTCCTCGTCGACCCACCATTTCGGGTAGCGGCGGCGGATTTCAAGGGGCATCAGTCCGGCAAAAAGGGAATTTCGAGCATATTGCGTGGTCGTAGGCAAAATGCTGTAATAGATGTCGTCGGCCTCCACGCGGAAGTAGTTCTCAATCAGCGGCTGGATGGCCTTCCACTGGTCATAACGCAGGTTGTCGATGACGATGAGAAACAGCGGTTTGTCGTTGTCGTCGAGGCGTGGGATCACCTTATCGCGTACCACGGTGTGTGACATCACGGGTTTCTCCGACTTGCCTTGAATCCAGTCGACATAATGCTTTTCGATATAGCGCGTGAACTGTGTGTTGGCCTCCTGCTTTTGATCGGCGAGAATGCCCTTGATGCCTTCATCAGTCGATTTTTGAAGTTCCAACTCCCAGCGTACCAGTTTTTTATACAATTCAACCCATTCGTCAAAATTGAGGTTGTTATTCAGATCCATGCTAATCTGCCGGAATTCCTGTTGATAACCCATCGTCGACTTCTCATCGCGAAGTTTTTTGTTCTCGAGGTTGCGTTTGAGCGACAGCAGTATCTGGTTCGGGTTGACGGGCTTGATTAGGTAATCCGCTATGTTAGAACCTATTGCGTCCTCCATGATACGCTCCTCCTCGCTCTTGGTGATCATCACCACGGGGAGGTTGGGGTATTCGCGCTTGATGACTTCGAGTGCCTCGATACCCGAGATGCCTGGCATCTGCTCATCTAAAAATACAATATCGAAATGGCGTTGGCGCACGAGGTCGATGGCATCGGAGCCGTTGTTGGCCGTAACTACCTCGTAACCTTTTTGTTCCAAAAACATGATATGGGGCTTTAGGAGATCGATCTCGTCGTCGGCCCAAAGGATTGTCGTTTTGTCCATAGTTTGTGTATTTATATGGATAAACGCAAAAATAGAGTTTTTGTTTTATATGATTGCAAAAATACCATTTCGAAAAGCATAGATTCCCGCTCACGCAATTGCCCATGCTGGAATGACATGCTTTTCGAAAAAAAGCACTACCTTTGCAGCAAATTTGCAACCGATGGCTTCAGCATCCAACAAAAAGAAAATCTTCAACGACCCGATTTACGGTTTCGTCAACATCCCCGACGAGTTGCATTTCGACATCATCGAGCACCCTTATTTCCAAAGGCTTAGGCGCATCAAGCAGGTCAGCATGACCAACTTGGTGTATCCAGGCGCCAACCACACGCGTTTCGCCCATAGCCTTGGTGCCATGCATTTGATGCGGCGCGCCATTCAACTGCTGCGCGGCAAGGGATATGATATCACGGACGAGGAATTGGAGGCCGCTTCTTTGGCCATTCTGCTCCACGACAGCGGGCACGGTCCATTTTCGCACACCTTAGAAAACAGCATCGTGCAAGGTATTTCACACGAAGACCTTTCGTTGATGGTGATGCAAAAATTCAATGAAATCCACGACGGACGCTTAGATAAAACCATCCAAATGTTCAAAGGGGAATACCAGAAAGGTTTTCTCAGCAAATTGATTTCCAGCCAGTTGGATGTCGACCGCATCGACTACCTGAAACGCGACAGCTTCTTTACCGGCGTGGCTGAGGGCAGTGTGAATGCGGAACGTTTGTTGGAGATGATGGAAGTCGTTGGAAACGAGTTGGCGATTGAAGCCAAAGGTATCTATTCCGTGGAGAGTTTCATTGTAGCTCGCCGCATCATGTATTGGCAGGTGTACATGCACAAGGCCGTGCTGAGTGCCGAGTATATGCTGCGCAACATCCTGAAACGCGCCAAGATGCTCAGCCAGAAGCGCGATTTGTTTGCCACCCCTGCCCTGTCATTTTTCCTCAAAAACCCAAAGCCTTTCCAGAGCGACGACTCCGATTTCGTCTTGGACAAGTTCTGCCAGCTCGATGACTACGATGTGATGACGGCGGTAAAGGCCTGGTGCGATGACGAAGACCGCGTGCTTTCAGAGCTTTGCCGACGCCTGACGGACAGGCATTTATTCAAAATCGAGATGCGCGAGGACGAGTTCGACCCGAACTACATCGAAGAAATTAGGAACAAGATTGCAAAGTATTATGGTTGGACTCATGAGGAGGCGGATTTTGCGCTGCTGCAGGGCGTTTCTTCGAACCATGCATATCATCCTAAAAAGCCGGCCATCAATATCCTTTACAAGGACGGCACGATGAAGGACATCAGCGAGGCCTCCGACCAACTCAATATTTCGGTGCTCTCTCAGCCCGTGGTAAAGCATTTTATTTGCTATCCGAAGGAACTACAGATTTAGCGTCTCCTAAGCTTTGGCTTCCTGATATTCTTCTCAGGATGTTTCACGGAATCAGTGAAATCCGACCAATCCTCCACCTTGAAGCCTCGAATGTCGCGCACTGAGTTCCTGAACCATTAATGCTTCTCCAATTGGGCGACAACCATGTCAAAGGCTATTGCAAACATAGTTCCTTCTCATTGACGGGTTCAAAATAATCGCTTTCACCCCAGAAAATGCGACCGAGATTGTCTTTTGCAGCAATGACAATACCTCGATAAGGATTGTCCTCAACCTCAATCACTTCGCCCATCACCCAATCGGTCAAATGGGTGAGATATGGGCTGATGTTCACATATTGTCCGACTTTCATAACTTTTCAATTTGGCGCAAAAATAAGCAATATTTTCCTTAAAACCGAATCATTACACGAATTTTCATAAATGTATCACAAATTAGTCAAAAATTCAATTTCTCACAATTCGTGTTTTATTCGTGATAATTCATGTTTATACTCACTGCTTTCCAGCAGCATTCATAGCCTTTGCCCGCCTCTTCGAATCCTCCATCACTTCCAAAGCCTGCTGCTGCAAGAATTTTTCTTCTTCCGTTTCGGGTTCGATTGTGATGCCATGAGGCTTGGAATGGTGGTTTTCATCTAGATAGGAGAAGGTGGCGAAGCCGTCGGCGGCGACTTTTTCAGGCTCGCGGCTGCGATACATTTTTGTATACACAGTCAAGGTGCTGCGACCTACAGAAATAACTTTACTTTCGAAGGTAACGATGTCGCCAGCGAAAATCGGGAACTTGAAGTCAATGCCGTGAAGCACGAGAAGGACGGTGTCTTTCGTGTCGACATACTGCGCCACAGCGAAATAGGAACTCTCCAAAAACCACTCTGAGCAACGGCCTGCGAAAAAGGTCTGGTGGTGGTTTAAGTCAGCGAGTTTGATTAATCTTTGAGAATAGGTTGCTTTCATTTTTAATGCGGAATTATGAATGATGAATGCTGAATGTCGCAATGCGCTGCTGGGCTTTGCCCACATTCCGCATTCTTCATTCCGCATTCAGCATTTATTTTATGGAATTGGTATTTTAAGTCCGTCATAAGCGAGCATCATACCTTCGGGGAGTTCGCGGTTGATGTCAGCGGCGAGGCCCATGCTATGGCTACAATGCGTGAACCAAGTCTTCTTCGCTCCCACCTTTCGCGAAATCCTTATCGCCTCATCCAAGGTAAGATGCGAGTAGTGCTTTTTCTTTTGCAAGGCCTCAATAATCAGGTATTCAACACCTTGAAGTTTCTCAATTGCTTCTTCGGAAACCTCGCTCAGATCGGTGACGTATGCAAAATTACCTATGCGGAAGGCATAGCAAGTCAAGGTGAAATGTTTCAGTTTGATTGGGATGAAATGCAAATCACCAATGTCGAAGGGAGTCTCATCAAGGCGGTGGATGTCGTAAGTCGGTGCGCCCGGATAGGGATGTTCGTCAAAGGCGTATGAATACTCCCTTTTGATCTCGGGCAGAGCCGTGTCATCGACATATAGCGTCATGGGCTTCTGTTGTCTGAAGATATAAGGGCGCAGGTCGTCGAGACCACCGATATGGTCCTTATGCTCATGGGTGATGAGTACCGCATCCAACTTAGTGACGTTCTCGCGCAACATCTGTTGGCGGAAGTCGGGACCGGCATCCACAGCCACCGTCACCTCGTCGGTCTGGATCAAGATGGAGGTGCGCAGACGCTTGTCGCGCGGGTCCTTCGAACAGCACACGGGGCAGGTGCAGCCGATGACTGGTACGCCCTGCGATGTTCCGCTACCTAAAACAGTGACAATCATATTTTTAGTATTCTCTTGCATCCCAAAGGCAATTGCAATAATAAAAGTGCAAAATTAGCGTTTTTTGAGCAAAAAATCCGCTATCTCATAGAATTTCCCTAAATTTGCGGCATGAATATTTCCTCTTATCTCAGAAACAGAGCCTTAAAGCGTGCTCTTGAGCAGTTTCTCGCCGAGAAGACGGCTCCAAAAATGCCCAATCTCCAGCGGGTCACCTCGGTATTGATTATCCTTGACGAGCACGACAAGATCATCCATAAGAATATTGAAAGCAGCGTGAAGGCCTTGTTTGGCGCCGGCCGTTGCGGCTTCATCATCCTATGCAACCAGATGTCGGACACCATCCTGCAAAGCGACCTCTACAACGAAATCACGCCCAAGGATTTCGGCTTCATGAGTGTGCTGAAGCCTGACAAACACGAATACCTCAGGAAGTTGCCCTACAGCACCATGATCGTCAACATGGCGGGGAAAAACGCCGAAATCAGCGACTACCTCTGCACCCTGCCCAAGTCGGACTTCAGAATCAGCTTCCATCAAAGCAAAAATGTCGGCATCTACGACTTAGTCATTGAGAACCCGAGAGGCATCGATCCTGTCTCCAACATCCATGTGCTGCACAACTATTTAAAAGCTTTGTCGGGAACGCAACAATAATAAAGACGCGGGACTGCGAGACTATGAGACTGCAGGGCTTGTCAGCATTCGAGAATTAAACCGAACAAAATAATGAAGCATAATCCATTTAAAGGTACGGGCGTTGCCCTTATCACCCCGTTTAAGCAAGACTTTTCCGTTGATGTGGAGGCATTGGAACGCATCGTCAACCATGTCATTGACAATGGCGCGGATTTCCTGGTTGTTTTGGGAACAACTTCTGAAGCACCCACCCTTACTGCTGATGAGAAAAACTTGGTAATCAACACGATACTAGCGACTAACAATGGCCGTCTGCCCGTCATGCTCGGCATGGGAGGCAACAACACGCAAGCCGTCATTGAGGCCATCAAAGCCGTCAACTTCAAGAACATTCAGGGTATCTTGAGCGTTGTGCCATATTACAACAAGCCCAACCAGCGTGGCATGAGGGCCCATTTCGAGGCCATTGCCGATGCCAGCCCCGTCCCTGTCATCGTTTACAACGTGCCCGGCCGTGTGGGCGTAAACCTGCAAGCCTCCACCTGTGTGGAACTCGCCAAGCACCCCAACATCATCGCTGTGAAAGAAGCTTCGGGCAATTTACAGCAAATCATGGAAATTTTGCGCGACAAGCCCGCCGACTTCGACGTGATCTCGGGCGACGACGGCATCACCCAGCCCTTGATGGCCCTTGGCGCACAAGGTGTCATCTCTGTGGCCGCCAATGCCTACACCGCGCCTTTCAGCCGCATGATGCGTGCCATGAAAGAGGGTCGCACCGAAGAAGCCCTTCGTCTGCACTATGCCATGCTCCGCATGAACCAACTCATCTTCGCTGACGGCAACCCGGCTGGTATCAAATGCCTGATGAGCCACATGGGCTTGTGCGAAAACGTGCTGCGCCTGCCTTTAGTGACCGTGAACGAGAAGGTGGAAGTTGATATCCTTGAAGAATGGAAACAATTGAAAGACAAATAATTAAATATAAAATGAAGACTTTACGTTACTTTATTCTCATGCTTGCCGTCGTTCTTGGCGGCAACATCTTTGCCCAAAAGAGCCAGCAAGAACTTAACCAACTCATGCAGCAACGCAATGAGTACTATTTCACCTTCAACCTGAATGGCGACGACGACCTCAATGCCATTGCCCACACCATCTCGGTGGACCGCGTCGACGGAAAGACGGTGACTGCCTATGCCAACAACGAAGACTTCGTCCGTTTCCAAAAACTCGGCTATGAAGTCACCCTTCAGACGCCGCCTTCGCTTCGCGAGGTAGTGGCCATGTGGGATGGCAGCAACCGCGCCGAATACGACTGGGACAGCTATCCCACCTATAGTGCCTACGAGAACATGATGTTCCAATTCGCCACCGACCACCCCGACAAGTGCGAAATCATCACCCTTGGCACTTTGCCCAGCGGTCGTAAGATCTTGATCGCCCACCTCAACAATGGCACGGCTGACGGTAAGCCGAAGTTCCTCTACACCAGCACCATCCACGGTGACGAGACCACAGGTTGGATTATGATGCTCCGCCTCATCGACTACCTATTGGAGAATCCCGACGAACCTGAGGTGCAGACCGTGATGAACAACATCGACCTTTACATTGGACCCAATACCAACCCCGACGGCACCTATCATGGAGGCAACAACACCGTCAACGGTGCCAGAAGAGAGAACGCCAACGGCATTGACATGAACCGCAACTATGCTGATCCTCATGGCGGTCCCCACCCCGATGGCCACGAATACCAAACTGAAACCCAATGGTTCATGGACTTTGCTGCTGAAATCCCCTTTGTGATGGCTGCCAACTACCACGGCGGTGCCGAGGTGATGAACTATCCTTGGGACAACACCTATACCCTCCATGCCGACGACGCCTGGTACCAACTCATCAGCCATGAATACGCCGACGAGTGCCATAAGGTTAACCCGAACTACATGACCGACTACAACAACGGCATCACCAACGGTGCGCAGTGGTACATGATCGGCGGCGGCCGTCAGGACTACATGAACGGCTATGCCCAATGCCGCGAGCTGACCATCGAATGCTCCAACACCAAACTGCCCAATGCCAACCAACTGCCCAACTTCTGGAACTACAACAAGGCATCGCTGTTCCTTTACATGAGCCAATGCCTCTATGGCATCCACGGTGTCGTGACCGACTCCATCACCGGTGAGCCGCTTGAGGCCACCATCACCATCAGTGGCCACGACGACCAATACTCCTTCGTGGAGAGCCACTTGCCCGCTGGCGACTTCCATCGTCCCATCAAAGGCGGCAGCTGGTCGGTCATCGTCAGTAAAGACGGCTATTGTCCTAAGGCGTTTGACGTTACCGTAGGCGACTACGAGACCGTCAACCTTGAGGTTCAGCTTGTTCCTGGCAGTTGCCTCATGCCCAACTTCACTGCTTCGACCACCCAAGTCGCACTTGGTGGCAGCGTTAACTTCACCGACAACTCGTTTGGCGAAATCACCTCTTGGAGCTGGACTTTTGAAGGCGGCACGCCGAATACCTCATCGCAACAGAACCCGAGTGGCATCGTCTATAACGAAGCCGGCACTTTTGATGTCAGCCTCACCATCACCGATGCCAACGGCAATAGCGAGACCTTGACACGCAGCAACTATATCCGTGCCGCCGAAGCCTACAACATGCAAGACGGCACCTTGACCACCTGCAATGCCTTCTTCTACGACAACGGCGGCCCGAACAATAACTACGGCAATAACAAAGACTACACCATGACCTTCTTGCCCGCCACCGAAGGCAACATGATTCGCGTCAACTTCCTCGAATTCAACACCGAGGCGAACTATGACTACCTGTATATCTACGATGGCACTTCGACCAATGCCACGCTCATTGGCGAATATGATGGCGCTAATAGCCCAGAAGAAGTGACCGCCACCAACAGCGATGGTGCCCTCACCTTCCGCTTCACCTCCGACTACGCTACCACTTCCTTCGGCTGGATGGCTGAAGTGAGTTGTGTCGGTGATTACGAGCCCTTGAGCCTCACAGTCACCGCCGATCCTGAAGTGATCGATTACGGTGAAAGCAGCCAACTCAACGTGGCCGTCACTGGAGGCTCGGGCGAATACACCTATGCCTGGGAACCCGTGGAATCGCTTAACAACCCGAGCATCGCCAACCCCGTGGCCACGCCTACCGAAGCCGAAACCATATACAAAGTCGTGGTGACCGACAGCGAAGGCAACCACGAATCGGGCGAAGTCACCGTCACCATCAGGAACTGGTCGGTGCCCGAAGACGGTTTCATCCCGAAGATTTACCCCAACCCGGCCACAAACAGCTTCACCATCGACATGCGCGGAGCATACAGCTACACACTTTGCAACGGTGTCGGGCAGCAACTCCTTTCGGGAAAGGCCGAAGGCAAGGCCTTCGTGGAGGCGCTGCTGGCTCCAGGCGTGTATTTCCTCCAGATCATTGGCGAACAAGGAATTCGGACTGAGAAACTCGTCATTGAAAAATAATAGCAAAAACCCCTCGTTAGTATTGTAAAAATGAGTAATTTTGCAGCCCGATGAAAAATAGACTCTTGATATTGGCAGTTTTAGGGTTAATGGCCTTCACCTCGTGCAACGACTTCAACCGTCTGATCAAAAGCACTGACAACGAGATGAAGTACGAAGTCGCCGTAGACTATTACGAACGCGGCGACTACAACCACGCCCTGCAACTGTTCGACCTGCTGCAAGCCTCATTCCGTAACACGCCCAGAGGCGAGTCCATCAACTACAAGACCGCCTTGTGCTATTACTATCAGGACGACTACGAGATCGCATCCTATTATTTCAAGCGGTTCACGCAGACCTATCCCTTCTCAAAAGACGCCGAGAAGGCGGCATACATGAGCGCTTATTGCAGCTATCTGCTCTCTCCCGAGTCGGGGCTAGACCAGACCAACACCCACGATGCCATCAAGCAGTTGAACAACTTCATTGAGCAATATCCCCACAGCGACAGCCTTGCACGTGTCAACCAGCTGCTCACCGACCTCAACAACAAGTTGGAAGAGAAGGATTACAACATCTGCAGGCTTTTCTACCGCATGGAGAACTACAGCGCGGCCATCACCTCGTTTGAGAACATGCTGAAGAAATACCCCAACACCACGCACCGCGAGGAAATCATCTTCGACATGGCCAAGACCTACTACGATTTTGCCGAGAACAGCGTCAGCGAGAAACAGCGTGAGCGTTACGAGTCATGCATCGAGCAATGCAACACCCTCTCCTACCTCTATCCCAACAGCCCCTATCTGAAAGATGCCGAGGGTGTCGCGGCCAAAGCAAGAAAGAAATTAGATAATATCAAATAACAACCATGGATTTCAAGAAAATCAAAACCGAAACGACGGTGGTCACCCGTCAAAAAGACCAATTCTACAAAGGCACTGGCAACATCTACGAGACCGTGGCCATCCTTTCCATCAGGGCCAACCAAATCGCCGCTGAGATGAAGGCCGAACTCAACGAAAAGATTGAGTCGTTTGCCTCCGCCACCAACGACAGCCTGGAGGAAGTGTTCGAGAACAAGGAACAGATTGAAATCGCCAAGTTCTACGAGCGTCTGCCCAAGCCCACGCTGATTGCCATCCACGAATTCCTTCACGACGAGATCTACTTCCGCAATCCCGCCAAGGAAAATCAGGATGCCTTCTAAAACACAATTCGAAAGGGAGCAACCATGAAAAAGTTCCTTGCCACACTACTCATAACCCTCGGCTACATGCTGAGCATCAACACCTTGCAGGCGCAAGAGCTGCAATGCGACATACGTGTCGTCTCCAACAAGGTGCAAGGTAGCGACAAGTCCATCTACCAGAACCTTCAGACCTCCCTTTACGAATTCATCAACAACACGAAATTCACGGAAATCAACTTCCGTCAGGCAGAGAAAATCGAGTGTTCAATGCTCGTGGACGTGACCAGCCGGGAAGGCAACTACTTCACGGCCGAAATCACCTTGGCTTTGCGACGTCCTGTGTACAAGTCGAATTACAACACGCCGTTGTTCAACTACATCGACCACAGGTTCTATTTCGAGTACACCGACGGGATGGCCTTGGACTTCAACCCCAATACCTACATCTCCAACATCACGAGCACCATCGGCTTCTATGTCTACCTCTTCCTCGGCCTTGACTTCGACAGCTTCTCGCCCAACGGCGGAGACCCATTCTTCGCTATCGCCGAGAGCATCGCCAATGCCGCGCCACAGGAAGCCGGAGCTGAGAACGGCTGGAACAGCACGGGGCGTCAAAACCGTCACACCATCATCAGTGACATCAACAACGCCTCCAATCAGCCTCTGCGTCAGTTCCTTTACGACTACCACCGCAATGGTTTGGATGTGATGGCCGAACATCCCGATCAAGGTCGCGAAGCCATCCTTGGCACCCTCAGTAATCTGCAGGGTGTGCATGATCGCACCCCCATGTGCTATTTCCTGCAACTCATCATCGAGACCAAGCGTGATGAAATCATCCAGGTTTTCTCGCAAGGCGAGATGAAAATCCGCACCGAGGCTGCCAACATCATGAAGGCCATCGACCCCTCGCAGACATCGAGGTACGAAGCCATGCTGCAAAACAATGGCAGATAATCTCCTTTTCCATGCTCAAGCGACTGCACATCAGTAACTACGCCTTGATTGACGAGCTGGATGTCAGTTTCGAGAGCGGTTTCAATGTCATTACCGGCGAGACCGGTGCGGGCAAGTCTATCTTGCTCGGTGCCTTAGGATTTGCCTTGGGTGACCGTGCCGACACCAATGTGCTCTATGACAAGAACAAGAAATGTGTGGTGGAAGCCTCGTTTGAACTAGAAGATGAGATCTTGAGGCCCTTGTTTGAAGCCAACGACCTCGACTTTGAGACCGACTGCATCTTCCGCCGCGAGCTCAATCCACAGAAGAAAAGCCGCGCCTTCGTCAACGACACGCCCGTAGCCTTGCAAACTATGAAAGAGCTTGGTTGCCAGTTTGTGGACATCCACTCGCAGCACGACTCCCTCCTCCTCACTGATGCCGACTTCCAGCTCAGGTTGTTGGACGACATTGCCCAAAACAGCAGCATTTTGGCTGATTACCAGACGGAATACAGCAACTACAACGTCCTCAAGCGGAAGTTGAACGACTTGAAAGAGATGTCGACCAAAAACACCGCTGAAAACGATTACCTGAAATTTCAACTGGACGAACTCGACAAAGCCGACCTGAAAGAAGGTGAGTATGCCGACATTGAGCAGATGCTCAGCGTAATGGAAAACGCTGAGGAAATCAAGACCTTGCTCGTTGCCGCCAATGGGCTGATGGAAGACTCGGAAACGGCTATCTTAGGGCAGGTCAACGAATTAGCCTCCACCCTTTCGTGCCTGAAACATCTCTTGCCTGACACCGAGGATCTTAGCGAACGCATCGAAAACCTGAAAGTTGAGCTGAAAGACATCGCTTATGACCTAAGGCGCAAGGAAGACGACACCCAATTCGACGAGGGACAACTGCAAAGCCTTCAGGAACGCTACGACCTGCTCAGCCGCCTGATGATGAAGCATCGCGTCAAGGAGTTTGAGGAACTTATCGCTCTGCGCGACAGCCTGAAAGCCAAAGTGAATGCCTTCGAGAACATCGACGAGGCCATCGCCCAAGCCGAGAAACATCTGAAAGCCAGCGAGAAGCAACTTTCAAGCCTCGCAAAGGCGTTGCACGACAAGCGTTGCCAAGCTGCCACGGCTTTTGGCGAAAAGGTCGTCGCGCTGGTGCGACAGCTGGCCATGCCTTTCGCCCAATTCCAAGTCAGCGTGGAAAGCCAAGACAGTTTTGGCAGCAAGGGTTATGACGAAATCTGCTTCCTCTTCTCCGCCAACAAAGGCATCGCCGTCGACGACCTCCAGCGTGTGGCTTCGGGCGGCGAACTGTCAAGGCTGATGCTCTCCATCAAGAGTGCCGTTTCGAGCTACAACTACATCCCCACCCTCATTTTCGACGAAATCGACACGGGTGTCTCGGGCGAGGTGGCGGCCAAAATCGGAGGCATCATGCGGCAGATAGGGCAGTCGCTGCAGCTCATCTCCATCACCCACCTGCCCCAGGTGGCCAGCCAAGCCGAACACCATTATTTCATCTACAAGGACAACGAAGGCACGCGCACACAGTCACACATCCGCGTGTTGAACGCCGAGGAGCGCGTCACCGAAATCGCCAAGATGCTCAGCAACGACAAAGTCACGCCCGAAGCTTTACGGGCGGCGGAAGTGCTCTTGAATTAAGGGAGAAATCAGTCTTCGTTCCCAACAGCATTCTTCATGATGCCGATCTTGGAACTCTCAATGAAATCAAGAATGAAATCGCGGTCTTCCGAGACGGGAAGGTTTTCGCGGATGTATTGCACCGACTGAGTGACATTCATGCCCACGCTGTAAATCACACGATACACATCCTGTATGGCGTTGATACGCTCACGCGAGAAGCCGCGACGCATCAGTCCGATGGAATTGACACCCGCATAACAAACGGGGTGTCCCGTACCCGTCTTCACAAACGGCGGGATGTCTTTGTTCACCATGGCGCCCCCGCAAATCATCACATGTGCACCGATGCGGCAGAACTGGCTCACGGCAGCAAGGCCACCGAAGATGGCCCAGTCGTCGACAGTGATATGTCCCGCCAACGTGGCCGCATTAGCCATGATGACATGATTGCCGAGGTAGCAGTCGTGCGCCACATGGGTGAACGCCATCAGCAGGCAGTCCTTGCCCACCACCGTCTTGCCCGAGGCCGCCGTGCCTTTATTAACCGTAGCCGACTCACGCACCGTAGTGCCGTCGCCAATATAGCAATAGGTAGTCTCTCCTTGGTATTTCAGGTCTTGCGGAATGGCCGAGATAACTGCGCCCGGGAAAATCTTGCAGTTTTTGCCAATGCGGGCACCGTCCATAATCACGGCATTGGGGCCAATCCAAGTGCCGCTGCCAATCTCCACATCCTCGCCAATCCACGCGAACGCCTCAATCTTCACGTCTTCCGCGATGCGGGCATTCGGGTGAATATAAGCTAAGGGCTGGTTCATATTTAATATAATAAGGTGTGCTTGATCTTCCTTGCGAAGGAGGTGTTGGAGAAATGGCCCGGTTTCACTGCAGTCACCTTGCCCTTGATGGGACGGCCGACCAACGTAAGGTCGCCGATGACATCCAGCAGTTTGTGGCGGGCAGGCTCATTGTCGAAATAAAGCTCCACATTGTTGAGGATACCGCATTCCTTCACCGTGACTTTCGGCTTCTTGAAGAAAGCGGCAATGTGGTCAAGCTCCTCGGCGGAGACATTGCGGTTGACGAACACGATAGCGTTGGTGAGGTCGCCGCCCTTGATGAGGTTACGGCTGATGAGGGTCTCCAACTCATGGAGGAAAACAAAGGTACGGCAGGGAGCAATCTCGTTTTCGAAGTCCTTGAGGTCGTGCAGTGAAGCATGTTGCTCGTCAAGGACCTTGGTGTTGTATTTCACCTTGACATCAATCTCAAAACGGTCGCAAGGCTCGATGGTCAGCTCAATGCCCAGGACTTCGTTCTTGTAGGAAATCGGTTCCTCGATGACGAGATAGTTGCGGGGGGCATTCTGCTCAACGATGCCTGCCTGATGGATGGCTTCGACAAAGAACTTGGCACTGCCGTCCATAATAGGCGTTTCTTCCACGTCGATGTCAATCAGCACATTGTCAATGCCCATGCCACGCAACGAGGCCAACACATGCTCGACAGTGTAAATCTTCACGCCGCCTTTGCCGAGGGTGGTACCACGGGCGGTATCGATGACATTGTCGACATCGGCTTCGATGATTGGCTGATTATCAAGGTCAATTCTACGAAAACGGATTCCAGAATTTATGGGAGCCGGGTTAAAGGTGAGGGTGCCGCACTGACGCGTGTGGAGGCCTGCTCCTTTGACACTGACTCTATTTTTGAGCGTACATTGTTTCTCCATAAAAAATCAAATTCGTGGACATAGATTTCCACAAAAAACGTGCAAAGATAGGAAATATTCTATCACCTCCAAAAAAAATCCACAAAGGGGGCCTATTTTCCACCTTCGCGACCCTTCAATTCGGCCAATTCCTTCTCGAGTTTTTCCAGTTTCTTAGCCATCTCATCGATATGGCGGAAACGGGCGTTGGAGACCAAATATTTTCGCAATGGCTGTATCGGGGTGCCCATAAACTCCTGGTTCTCCTCCTTGATGCTGCCCATGATGCCGCTCTGTCCGCCAAACTTCGATCCATCGGCGATGGTGATGTGTCCGACGAAGCCCGACTGCCCGCCCACCACACAGTTTTTGCCGATGTGTGTGGAGCCACTCACACCGACTTGAGCCGCCATGGCGGTATTCTCACCTATCTCAACATTATGTGCAAGATGAATCAGATTGTCGAGCTTCACGCCCTTGTGAACGCGTGTTGAGCCCATAGTGGAGCGGTCGATGGTGGTGTTGGCCCCGATTTCCACGTTGTCCTCGATGACCACGTTGCCCACCTGCGGGATCTTCTCGTAATGGCCGTCAGGTTGAGGCGCGAAACCGAAGCCGTCGGCACCGAGCACCACACCGGCATGAAGGATGCAGTTCTTGCCGATAACCGTATTGCGATAGAGCTTCACACCGGGATAGAGTACCGTGTTGTCGCCGATGATGCAGCCGTCGCCGACATACACCTGAGGATAGAGCTTTACATTGTTGCCGATTTTGGCGTTTTCGCCCACGAAGACAAACTCTCCAAGATACAGATTCTCACCGCATTGCGCCGTGGAAGAAACGAAAGCCAAGGAAGATGTGCCTTGCTTGTTCTGCGTCATCTGGTCGTAAAAAGCCAACAGTTTGGCAAAGGCAGCGTAGGCATCAGGCACACGGATCAAGGTGGTTTGAATGGGTGCCGTCGCCTCGAAGTCGTCGTTCACGATGACGATGCTCGATTGGGTCTCGTAGATATAGTGCGTGTATTTAGGATTCGCCAGGAAACTGATCATGCCGGGTGCACCTTCTTCGATTTTGGCCACATTCCAGACCTCGGCGTTGGGGTTGCCTTCCACCTTGCCTTCAAGGATTCCGGCGATTTGGGTAGCAGTGAACTTCATTTCAATGTGTGTTTATGAGTGAAAAACGGCTGAAGGGTTGAATTAGTGTTTTTGATGCGATGGTTTGTTTAATTCGGAATGCAGAATGCGGAATGCGGAATATCGCGATGCGTCGCTGGGCTTCGCCCCTATTCAACATTCAGCATTCCTAATTCCGCATTTACAACAGTCTTTCAAAATCGCGTTTCAGGACAGCCACGGCCTGCTCCACCATCGGGTTGGGCAAGGCCACGAGGCTCTGCGCCAAGATGGAGACATCCTCTTCGTCCTTCAGTTGCTCAAAAGTCGTATTGATTTGGTTGACAAGTTCTTCCTTTGCGTTCACCACGGCGTTCCAAGTGGTGTTGGAGACATAGAGCTGCTGGGCAATATTATGCTCAAACTCCTCACGCACGTTTTGCAAAAGCATGAGGTGGAACGTGCCTTTCTCCATGCCGGGGGTATAGACACGCTTCACCAGTTGGGGCAGCTGCACGCGTTCGAGATAGAGCAGGAAACGCTCGTAGGCCTGCACCTTCAGCGGCATGATGATTTTGAGGGCTTGCACCTTCAGTTCATATTTGCTGCCGTTGCGCAATTCAGCGTCCTTCATCTTTGCTAGACGAAGCAGTATCATCAATGCCGCGACCATCAACAGAAGGCCAGCGGACATGATGGCGATGATAATCCAGGTGTTCATTTTGTATGAATTTGGCTGCAAAGGTAGGGAATATTTTGGAGATAGGAAAATTGACTTTCATTCCATCCCCTTCATCACCTCTAACAAACTGCCATACGAATCCACACAACCATATCTCACCTGACTGGTTGAGACATTGTTGAACAGCTTTTTAGCGCAGTCAATCTTGGCCTTTTCCACGCCTTTCAACTGCATGGAATCCATCGAGCCTTTGGTTTCAGCGATGAAGAACACGTGCTTGACACCCATGTTGTCGTTGAAGGCAATGGCCCAGTCAGGAGCGTAGTTGCCCACGGGTGTCGGGATTTGGAACGACCTCGGCAATTTGGCATAGACACAGACTTCTTCCGCTTTGTCCAAATCTTCGGCAAAAGTGCGCTCGCCTTGGCTGTCGGGGAACACATAATCAAGAATGTGCTTCTTGGCTTCGTAGGCTTTATCCACGGTTTGGCGACTCTTCTCTTTGGTGAAGATGTCAGAATCGTATTGGTTTTCCGTGCGGTTGTAGCTGATATGCTCCACAATCATCGTGGCTTTCTGCTCACGGATGATATGACTCACCTTGCGGATGAACTCTTCGGGGTTGTTCTTGAACATGAATAACTTCGACCGCTGAATCCCTTTCAAAATTCGGGTGACTGTGCGACGAGTCAATGTGGCCGCTTTGGCGATGTCGCCCACCAAGTCGTATGGCACATTGCTGGTTGACACATCGCGCATCTCCTTCGTCCGAGTGCTCTGTTCACCAGTGAAATCCAGTTCGTCATCGCCTTGGATACCTGTGGTGACCACATATTTCAGCTGCGTGACATTCAACTCACTGTTGATGGCGGCAATGGCTTTCTGTATCAGCTCCTTGCTGTCGTAATGCACCGTATAGACATAGCGGTGGTTGATTACATTCCACAAGGCCTTGAATTCCTTCTTCTCGGCATTGTCGTTCAAACGCTCGTTCACCACTTCTGCCTTGCCATTGGCATCTTCTACCATATCCTCCAAAGCGGCTGGGTCGAAGATGCTTTGAATCAGCTTATGTACTTGCTCTTCAATAGGTTGCAATTTCTTGCTCATCGGGGCCAAAGTGCCCTTTTCCATATCGGTGTGGTAGTCTTGCTGGATATTGCCTTTCTCATCAATATAGTCGTTGTCGAACAAATAGCTGACAATGCTGGCGGCCTCCTGTTCTGTGATGGTGTGCTTCTCCTCGCCCACTTTGACGGTAACACCCTTGAAGTAATCGACTGTGGCTTGCGTCGGACGTTCGCGAAGAGTATCCTTGGTCTCTTTTTGCAAGGCATCGACAAAAGTGCTGTAGTTCTCGTTGGCGATAACGGTCAGCTTGTTGGTGTCGTGCACGGCATCACCCAAACGTTCCTTGTCCATGCGGTTGCCATCATTATCGACGCAGATGCGCAGACCCCGACCTACCTCCTGCCGTTTGGCGGTACTGGAGTTGGCATGACGCAAGGTGCAGATTTGAAACACATTGGGATTGTCCCAGCCTTCGCGCAAGGCGGAATGTGAGAAAATGAAACGTGTCGGCTCATCGAAACTCAACAGGCGTTCCTTGTTTTTCAGAATCAAGTCGTAGGCCGAAATGTCATCCGAAGTGTCTTTTCCCCGTTTCACCTCGCTATCAATCGAATGCCCTTTCTTGTCAATGGAAAAATATCCGTTGTGCACCTCCGTTGCCGAGAAACGACGCAGGTATTGCTGATATTCATCTTCAAACAGCGTCAGATTCTCGTTTAGGAAACGATTGTATTCATCCTCAAACATCTTCCATAGCGGACCAGGCACTTCGTTCCCCTCCTCGTCGTAGCTTTTGTAGTTGGCCACTTCATCAATGAAAAACAATGAAAGGGTCTTGATACCCTGCTGGAACAAGGCTCTCTCCTTCTCGAAATGTGACTTGATGGTTTCCCTGACTTGAATCAACTGGATGGCTTTTTCGCTGACATCGCCCATCACCTCACCTTGACGCAACGACTGGCCATTTTGGAAATGGATGGTATTGGTCTGTGGAATGATTTCCGTAATCACAAAATCCTTGTAAGCAGGGAGTTGCGAAACGGCAAAAAGAGAATCGCCTTGTTCGAACTTGCACAGTTGGCGGCGTGTGCTGCTTGCGCCTTTCACCTCAATCTCCAGTTTGACCACTGGCGCATGGTTCTTGGAAAGGATGATGCCATCAAAATAGATGTAGCTCTGCGTTCCCAACAGGTTCTGCACCGTGATGCCTTTCACTTGGATTTTCTTCACCAAGCGTTGCTTATAGGCATCGTAGGCATCCAATGCATAGATGCAGTTGTGCGAAGTCTTGTGCGTGGCCGAATAGTTCAGCACAAACAGCGGCTTGAAGTTGCGCAAGGCCTTTTGTGTAGCCTCGCCTTCCATCTTTTGCGGCTCGTCCATGATAATGATGGGACGGTTGGCGGCAATCACATCAATGGGGCGGCGGCTTTGGAAGTCATCGCGCTTGGAGTAGATGATACGCGCCTCCTTGTTGGCTGCGCCCTCCTTGAACGAAGTGTTGAACGCCTGCACGTTGATAATCATCACATTGATGCTGGCATCGCTGCTGAACGAGTCTATCTGCGTCAGGTTGTTACTGTTGTAGATGAAATAGCGGGCTTTCTTGCCGTAGAGTTCCATGAAATGTTCGTCCAGCATGGTGAAGCTCTTGTACACGCCTTCGCGGATGGCGATGCTGGGCACCACCACGATGAACTTCGACCAACCATAGCGTTTGTTCAGCTCAAACATGGTCTTGATATAGACGTAGGTCTTGCCAGTACCCGTCTCCATCTCCACATCCAACGAGCAGGCACCGAGGCCGTTAGTAGCAGCCAACGATGGGCTCTGTGGAATGTCGTTGAGCACTTGCTGTTGGTGGATGTTCTCCAAAAGCTGACTGGTATTGAGTTCCACATCGGCATTGCGGTAGCCCACATACTCCTCCTCAAACTCAGCTTTCAACTGCTGTTTCTGCTTACCCAAATCTCTACGATACTGCATGTTGGTCTTCGAAGGCTGCCCCACGAAGACATTCACCGTGCTTTCCACAGCATCGGTCTGGTATTGCTGTATTTTGAATTTGAATTTCATTGTTTACTTTTTAAATAGTATTGGATTAAACCCAATATGATTAGGATCTCTTGTGACCACTTTAGTATTTTCGACAACCTTAATGTCAGTCAGTGTAACCACTTTTTGTCGTACAGGAGCATTATCCGCTGCTATTGTATAACCAATCTGTAGAGTTGAAAGGTCACTATCATCATTTTCAAAACACAAATCTATACTCTTTACTTTCCCTTTCGTACCAGGTAATATAGGATTGTATCTTGTCGGACCATATTCATGTTTAAATCCATCTACAGCCGTTAAATCTCTTACTGTATTGGCACCAGAAAAAACATAAAACTTATTATTCCCATCAATATCTCCATACTCCTTCTCATTTTCAGGAACAAATTCTATTGGGATAAATATGAAATAATTGATGTATTTTGCATACACCATTCCATCGTTCACCAGCCGATATTTCAATTCATATTTAGTTTCCGTATAATGCTTGTCTTCTGATAATGGTTCATTGAGAATGTTTCGCTTAGGTTTTTCTGTAATATTTGTTATCGTTTTATGCAATTCAAATTCAAGCTCAATAACAGGGTGTTTTGTTCTGTTCATCACATCCCGAATCTCATAATCCTCCATCGCCTCAATAGTAGCATTCCTGCGCTTAAAATACTGGTGATTTAACTTATTTTGATGTGCCGTATTGCTTTGAGGAATCTGCACTACAAAGAAGCCGCTATTATCATCATTTGGAATTACGGTTATTTCAACATTATCAATGACTGGTTGGATATTAGATGACAATAATTGAGACAGTTTGTCTTTAGACATTTTCGTATATGGAATTGGCAACAATTCACTGGGGATAGCATGGCCATTACCCCCTTCTTTTTCTCTAACTCCATATATAATAGTTCCACCATTTGAATTAGCCATTGCACTAACATCCTTTGCCAATTCTTCTTTCCATTTAGGATTCTCCATGGCAAAAGTGCTTTTGTATTCCAACTCCGTGGACTCCTCAATTTCGTTGTCAATCAACGATCGCAAATCTTCAACAGTATTGTATTTCATTGCTTTACTTGGTGTCTTTAAACAAAAGCATCATACAATTCATTATAGTCCGTGATATCGAACACCTTAAAACCTAAAGCCTTCAGAAACACCTGTTTTCCCTTACTAATTCCTTTATCAACAAACCACCCTTCCAAAGGCCTACCATACATTCTTGAATACTTTGCCCTTTGAATAAGAAGCCATCTTAAAAAGACCTCGTTTTCATCAAGTGCCAAACCAAAAACGAACAGTGGCTTATTAAAAACAACATGCAGCCACGTGTTTCGTCCGACCCAGAGATCATTATTCTTTCCATCAAAAAACTCATTCATATTCGTGGAGTGAATCATGTTTCGCGCTCGTTCAACACAGCCCATATAGTCACTCAGTCCAATTTTAATACTCCTAGGATAATCTATCATCCCATTGACATGCCATATCCCAAATCCATCAATCGGAGAGTATAAATCTCTATCGCTAAAATAGACATTCCATGGATAAAAATCTGTGAATTTCGACCCCATTTTTATAGGTTTCAAGCCTATTGAATCGCTCATATAGTTGTCAAAATTTGTTGTTAACACAGGAGCTTTCATCTCTCTTAAAATTTCCATCAAACGGCTAAAATCACTATTATCCTTATGGTTATCATATTCGTGTGCTATGTCTTTCTTCAATTGATTTCTATACAATTGATTCTTTGTGCTATTGGAAAGAACTTCCATCATTTTTAGAACGCACTCAAAATCAGATAATCGGTCTGCTTCCAACAAGTTGTCATTACACCATTCTCGGCACTTTTCTTCCAATTCACGATTCTTCCCTTGGAACTCATTTATCAATTCAGCACGAGATTTAGAGTAGCTGTATTCAAGCAGTTCTTTTAACCCCTCTCGCTCTATTGGGCTTAAGCTCTTCATAGTTATTGGCAATTTTATTCCTGAGCGAAAATACGTCTGATGCCCACTGTTTGCCGCTTGACTATACCAATTCAATTCTATTAAATCAAATATCTCTGTTAAGGTGATCCCTTTTAGCCTTTTTGCATTACTTTTATCATCAGTGTCAAGAAACTTTTCCCATTCATAATTCTTTGGAAGTCTTGAACCATATTTATTCCATAATGATTCTAATAATTCCATCCATGATTTCACGCCACTTAAAAAGCGTCGATTGACACCATTCCCAATGACAAAAGCAATGTTGTCACGATTCTGATCGATTATTTCTTTGATTTTGTTTTCCATATTCATATTATCCTCCTTATCGTTTCTTTCGAATACTCCTCCCAAATCTGCTCAAAGTTGTCCGCCACGTTGTCGGTGGCGAGGCTGCTGTCGCGCATGACGAAGTAGTAGGGCTTTTGACGCGCGATTTCGGTGATGGTGGTTTCATTCACATCTGTGTCGAAGCAGGCCATGAGGTAGCCATTGGCGACGCTCCACACGGTTTTGCCCGCCAGCTCTTGCTTTTCGATTTTGGCAGAAAGCTCGATGCCCAGTTCTATCATAGCTTGGAAGAGCAGGTCTTCCTCCGTGCGGTCGGGCTTGATGTTGTCCTCGAAAAGCAGATTCTCGTTGAACTGCTCGGGCGAGTAATACACATCCTGCATGTTGGAACTGTCGAGTTTCAGTACACGGAAACCGACGTCCAATGATTTCTGCTCTCCACTAAACAAATCTGCTTGTTTTGCCTGCTGTCCTTCAAGGATTTTCTTGCCAGCACGGCGAATGCGCTCTTTGCCGATTTCGCATATATTCTTGTAGCCAGCCTTAAATGCCTCGCTTTTCTCATCAGTCGCTTCGGGCAGTTGTACCATGATGAATTTACGGTTGCCTCCATCTTCTGCATTGAGTTGCAAAACGGCATGGGCGGTTGTGGCAGAACCGGAGAAAAAGTCAAGGACAATGTCTCCGTCTTTCCATTCAATAAATTCAAGAATACGAGAAAGGAGGAAAACTGGTTTAGGATAACTAAAAACTGCACTACTTCCCAATAGTTCTTTTACTTCAATTGTGCCATTTTGGTAATTAATCTCCGCTTCGTCCCAAATCGACTTCATCTTTGTGCGTCTTTCACCCTGCTTATCAAGATAGTCTTTTTGAAATACATCCCAAACTTTTTCTTCATTCCTTGTCACCAGTTTAGCTATGAGTTGGTCGGAATCGCTTGTTATCTTTTCCTTGCTCCACCGCCAAGTTCCATCTTCGCCAGTCGTAGGCTGGATAGGGAGTGCCTTTGACGTAAAAACCTGAGACTCGTTAATTGAAACCTCACCTGTATCAGGATTAATAAAAATCGGAAAATATAACTTTGGGCGGTCAGTCCTTCGCCAAAATCCACCGCGCATACGGAGTCCTAGCAATCTATATGCACCTTTAGAATCAGAATACTTGTACTCTGATAGCATATCTTCAGAGAGTTTATGCCCAATTATTACTTGTTTGTTAACATCTCTACAGAATATTACCAAATACTCATGAAGTGAAGCCACAACCCCTTCTGCCATTGATCCTCTCGGATTACTCTTTACAACAATACTACCCACATAATTTTGGGTTCCAAAAATTTCCGAACCAATTTTAACAAGGTTGTTAATCTCATGTTCATCTATTGAAATGCAGCAAACACCTTCTTCTGATAGGATATCCTTCGCCACTTTCAAGCGAGGGTAAATCATGTTGATCCAATCCGTGTGGAAGCGGCCGTTGCTCTCGGTGTTGGCCACGAGGCGGTTGCCTTCCTCGTCCTCCTGTCCGCTGTTGTGGATATACTCGCCGGCACTTTGGGCGAAGTCGTCGTTATACACGAAGTCGTTGCCTGTGTTGTAAGGCGGGTCAATGTAAATCATCTTCACCTTGCCGAGGTAGTTCTCGCGCAACAACTTCAGCACCTGCAGGTTGTCACCTTCAATGTAGAGGTTTTGCGTGGTGTCGAAATTCACGCTTTCCTCACGGCAGGGACGCAGCGTGTCGGTGGTCGGGGCGTTGGCCAGTCGGATGGCGTTGCGCTTGTCGGGCCAGGTGAACTGGTAACGTTCCTCGGGTCCTTCCACGATGCTCTTCGAGAGTTCCTGTCGCAGCAGGTCGAAGTCGATGGCCGTCTCGGGCCTGCCGTTCTCATCGAGCCGCTCGGTGAGGCAGTTGGGGAAGAGTTCCCCTATGCGCTTTATGTTTTCGTCCACGACGTTGGTGGTTTGAAGGTTTAGTTTATCCATATATTCTCATTTTTTAATAATCCAATCCTATCCGTTCTAATGAAGTAAGTTTACTAATTAAAATCAGCCGTTCTTCCTCACTGATATCTCTATTCCCCAGTATTGTTTTTGATTGTAACAATGTTTCTATCATTTTTGGAATTTGAACTTCTTTTTTTACCACGATATGGGTTATTGCACTCGCAAGCAATCCTTCGCAGAACGTAATATAGTTATTCTTTTCATGGGCAAGTTGTTCGTTCCATTCGTTTTTGTTTTTATTGTACTCCTCTTGAGAAACGCCCCATTTCCATCCTTTATTTTTAGAATTGATATTTGGCCAAAAAACCCTCCACTCTCTTTCATCGTAGTAGCAATAATTAGTGCTTAGATCATAAACAGGTTTTACCAATCCAACAACAAAGCCCATATTGTACTTACGTTCTACAAACGATGAAATCAAGTTATTTACTTCGTAACTTTTTGAGCTTTTGCCTTTTTTTGCTAGACCCACCATGCTTTTCAGCACGCCCATCTCACTTTCAGTGTATAGGCCAGAGAAATCATCCATTGCTTTTCTAAGTTTGTCAGAGCTAACATATAACACAGGATTCATGATCAAATCATAAACTTCAATCATTATTTTTTTATCAAATCCAATGGCATATTCCCCGTATTTGTCCATATGTACGGATGCTCTTGTAATAGGAATATCACAGAACGAAATCATAGGTATAGCGACGCCATTATCGTTTTCTTTCAACCCCTCCAAAGCCGAGTTTTGTCCTATTATTGACATAACCTCTGGCGAATACTTCTCATATGCATAAGAATATCGAAGCCCATTTTTTACTATGCTCTGCAAAGTATCAAATCTTCTTGTGAAATGAAAAAGCGAAGAAGCATTTATATTGTTTAGTTTTGTTCTCATGAATACTGTTTTAAACACATATGATCATAAACAAGAACAACATTTACTCATCCTTTCTGATTATCTCCATTGCCTTGTAAACCATCGAATAAGATTCTCCTTCCGCTCCAAAACTCTCTGCCCTTGCACAAGCTTCCTCCTGTCGGCCTTCATCCACCATTTCAGCTACCCATTTCTCCTGCTGCAAGAATTTCTCAGTCTTATCGTATTGGGGAATGAAATTCTTCAAGTCATCAATCACAGCCTGCGAAGTGCCAAAATAACGGTTAGTATTCCTGTAGTGCAGCAAAAACCAATACTCTATCGACGGAAGCGAATCGCAAAGCATCACCGATGGATTGTCCTTGTACTTTCGCCGCAAGGCATTCCATCTTTTAAGTTCCAATTCATTCCATGTTGACACATCGGCATCAAACACACAAATGGCAAAACCATCATTCCGAAGTACTTCCTCTATCCTTTTCGCCATGCCATTGGCCGTTTCCGTTCCAAAAAAGCGCGGGCGTATCTTCACACGGTAATCCTTCAGCGTTTTCAAATGCTTGAAATACCATTGCTCAGTAATACCCGCCCCAATAAGGGTTGGTATCGGGCTTTTCTTTATTCTTATGGATGCTTTTCTCGCCATGTGAAGGGTTTATTTAATATTCGGCAATGCCCCAAAGACTCCATTGCGATAAGCCTTTTGCAACGATGAGATCCTATTCAATCCCTTGAATTCCACCAATGAATAAAGATCGGTGTTTCCTGTTTCGTCTTTTTCAGTAAACCAAACGGAATCCTTGCGAATGAGGTCATCCCCAACGGTATTTAACAAGGGGTCATAATGTGTTGTGACAAGCAATTGCGCCCTATTGCGCTGCGAAAGGAACTGCTCGATAATATATTCAACCAAATCAGGATGCAAGGAGGCTTCGATTTCATCTATAAAAAGGAAAGCCTGTTTGTTCAAGGCCTCAAAGATGCCAGCTTCTATTCCAATGGTACGCATCGTGCCAGCTGATTGGCTGCCAGCAGGCAATGTATAGGTTTCTTCTCCTCGAACATTCCTGACAGAATGGACAAATTGAGTCCTTACGCTATCAATACTTGTATCCTTTTTCAACTGTTCCTTGACGTTGGCAGGGGTATTTTCATCCAAAAGCATCATGTTGACAAACCTTTTGGAAAGTGGCCTTTTGACTAAATCCGTTTTCACATCAGAGATATTGAAATCAGCATGGTTGACAAAGTTCAATAAATACTTTTTGAGCCCATCATCATCCAACATTTTTTCGCTTGCATATTCAAACATCTCAGTCTCAGGCTCAACAATGGGCATAATACCATTCCTGAACCACTCTCTAGCTGTATCTATCTCTGGCATAGACACATTGACTTGTGCTCTTGCAGCAAAGAACGACATATTGGGCAAACATTTTAAGGAAAGCTCTTCCTTGGCCGCCGCACTAATTTTCACGACGGCGGGATTAAAATAGAGCACGGACTCGCCTTTTTCCCATGTCCGCTCAAACAATTTTGTGGGTTGCGTAGAAGTATAATAAAAAAGCCGCTCCAAATAGACCCTTTTTTGGTCTAACTTAAGCTCATACCAATACTTGGTATCGCCAAGATAATACTTCAAACTAAACTCAGAAGGCTCTTGGGGTGTAACGGCATCCAACCTAAACGGAGTAGTTCCCGTTTGCGTTTCCAAATCCGTCGTTCTCTCAAAAACGAAATTACGAAGGAACTCCAACGCATAAAGAAGGTTTGACTTACCCGAAGCATTGGCACCATATACCATGGCGAAACGGAGCAAACGAACTCCCGGAGTCACCTCAACAATATGGCTATCTTCAAAGGTCTTGTCTTTTGTCGCTTCGAAACTGAGCGCCACCTCATCCCTGAACGACATAAAGTTTTTTATTTTAAACTCTTGTATCATAAAAACACTGCGTTTATCAACAGAATTGGGTTATTAACACCGCAAAAATACACTTTTGCACCCAAATTGCCAAATAAAATTGCATATTTTTACATTTTATATCATATTTTTACACATACTTTGTCATTTTGTCATATAAAATGCAAAATCTGTCGTATTTATATGCGAATTTGACAGAATTAATGCAATGGCACGCAACTTGACATATTTTCATCGACAGGATACTTCAGCACCTGTATAAAGCAATCGGGCTGAAGCTGAACTATCAGGGAATAGGATGTCGAACATAAACTATCTTTCTTTATGTTAGTAAAAAACGTGATCGGCTCAAGCAGATTCCCAGCGCCGAGAGGATATAACTCTTGGCTAGAGTATTGGGAAGCTATGACTGGCAAGAAAGCTCGTTATTGCGGTGCAACGAACTGTTACAACACAGAGAACCTTTTCGGTGCTCATGTGCAAAAAGCTTATAGCACCGACCAACATTGGTACATCACACCACTTTGTAAATCCTGCAACGGAAGAACAGATGTTTTTGATGTAACCACGGAGTTAGTGCCAGTTCCAAGCAATCTGTAAGTCGTTTCGGGCAGCTCATCTCGTCAGAATCGAGCGGCCGAAGCGGTCCGGCCAGGTGACCGCACTATGTATAACTTAAACCAATATGCATGGGAAAAAATATACATGTTGTAAAAAGAGGCGACCATTGGTCAGCTGTTCAAGAGAAAGCCCAACGCAGCTCTGGCAACTTTAGAACTCAAAAAGAAGCCACTGAAAGGGCTATTGAAATCGCCAAGAATAACAGGCAAGAAGTCTGTATTCACGGCGTAAATGGCAGAATCCGCCAAAAGAACAGTTATGGCAACGACACCTATCCTCCAGAAGGATAAGTGAATAATCGCCAAGTAGGTGTCGTCAAAAGCGGCACCTACTTTATCTCTTTCAACTCCACAATCCGTTTATACAGTTCATATCGTTTCCGCGGTTGTTTCTCCACCTTGAGCTTCTTCTCCAAACTTTCTATCAACTTAATCGTCTTCAGCTTCTCACCATCCATGGCAATCTGCTCTTCCATGGTCACGCCTTCCATCACCTCGAATGCGCCAATGGTGGTTACCAAATATTCCCATACTTTGTCCAAGTCAAGTCCCATCAAGGGCAATGCAGCATCTTCCAACGGCTCCCAATCCATAACAAACAGCTTTTCGTGGACGACGGCAAAACGCACCATGTCGTTGTAAACCAAAGCGAAAATCATGTTCTGCTTAATCAACTTGGTCAAAAGCAGGATGTTTTTCTCGTCATAGTGTTGGTGTTTCAGGGCGACAAGCAACACATAAAATTCTTTTATCCGTTCCCCTTCCTTCAATCCAGGCACGGTGGATGGCGAAACTACATTCACAATGTCAATACGGCTGATGTCAGCATCAAAGGCATCGCGCTGTGCCGACTTCAAGCCGAACTTCTCGTAGACGACCTTCTTCGGCAACGACTTCTTGATTTCCGTTGTGGCAGGCAGGGCAAACATCACCTCACAATTAAAAAGTCAATCAATTCGAAATCATCCAAGCCCTTGATTTCCTTAGTAAAAAGTTCCGTTTGGACCCCTTCAAGGAAACAATCCAAATCGCTCTTCTCCTTCACATTGATGATGGATTGGATGGCCTTGCCTAGCAATTCAGAGTAATGCTTCATATTCTTGCCGTCCTTCGTTTCCTTGTTAAAAGCGACACAAAGCGCTTTTTCAGGTTTCGTCTTGCCTTTGCATAAGAGCCTGAAATCATCAAGCAAGGTCTTGGGCGACAAATGGTTCACCACCACACCACCGTCATCGGCCACGTACACCAGATAGAAAGGATGCAACTGGTTCTTATGGTCAATATTGACACCTTGAGAACGGTTCCTCAAGACATAAATCACGCCCGCTGGCATACCCTCGCCGCCTTTCACCACAGCATGCATACCGTATGGCGTATGTTCGATGTCGTGGCCATCGTGCATATAATCCAACAAGTCGAGGCGGAACTCATTCAAGCCAAGGTCCATGATACTGATACCCGTGTTCATGTCTTCGAGGTCAACCACTTCCTCCTGCAAGCGTTTGAGCTGCTGGCGACGGTATTCCAGATCGCCCTTTTCTTCCACCGACAAAGGATTGTCGTCGCCCGTGCTGGTCAGCACCGAAATCTTCATCCTCGACTCCACACGGCCTTTCAGGTCGATGTAATCGTCAAGCTCCATGTCGGGCCAATAGTTCACCAACTGAATCACCTCGTTTTTACTGCCAATACGGTCGATACGGCCAAACCGCTGGATGATACGGACAGGATTCCAATGAATGTCGTAATTGATCAGGTAATCGCAGTCTTGCAGGTTTTGGCCCTCCGAGATGCAATCCGTGGCAATCAGCACATCCACTTCATCCTTTAGGCTAGGAAACAACACATCCTTTTCCTTTGACACAGGCGAGAACAAGGTCAACACCGTGTTGAAATCCATCTTCTGCTTCAGCTTGACAGTGCTTTTCGCCTCAATTGTACCCGACACCATCGCGGAATGCAATCCGGTCTTCTCCAGTATCAACGGCGCCAGATTCTTGTAAAGATAATCAGCCGTGTCAGCGAATGCGGTGAAAATGAGCACTTTCTTGTTTGTGCCATTGATGGGATTGGCAAACTTCTCCCTCAAATCACAAATAAGTTGCTGCAATTTGCTGTCGTGTTCAGGGTTGATGTCTTTCAGCATCAGAAGCAGCAGATCGAAACGTTCTTTGTCCGCAACCAAGTAACTTCTCCAAGAAATGGTGTCAATATCCCGCAGGTCGATCTTGTTTTTCTTGTTGCCGATAATGGTATCGCCTTCATCCTCAATGTCAAGGTCGTCGAAATCAAATTCCTCAACATACTCATCCTCCATCCGTGAGTCAATCTTCTCAATCATATTGGCAATGAGCTGCTGTATTCGGCTAATGGTCAAGCGGAACGAGTTTACTGAACTTTCAAGCCGTTTCAGCATGTTGATACCCATCAAGCGACGAATACCCAACTCGCGGTCTTCGATGGAAAGGCGGTGCGACCCTGTTTCGGCATCCAACTCATCCTCGGTGTCAATGCCGTATTTGTCCTTCTTGCTCGGCAGGATGAACGCCGAAGGGGTATAAATGGAAAGATTGAGCTGTTGGACGATTTCGATGATGTCCCTGAACGTAATAGCCTTGTCAATATCCGTTAAAGGCGGCGTTTTGGAGATGGGTTTCAGACGGGTTGGGAACTTGCCGATGTCAGCCGTATCGTAAAACCGTTCAATATGCTTACGGCTTCGGGCAATTGTCACCGAATCGAGCACCTCAAAGAAATCGAAGCTCAACGACTTCAACAACCTTTCAGTCGTTCGGGCATCAAGCGGCAACTCTACCCATTCGTTATAAGCCCGCTGTGCTTGACGAAAGATTTCATCAATGGGTTTCTCGGTTTTCAGCAAATCGTTGATCCGCGAAGCATCGCCTTCGTAGGCCAACTGCAGCTGGTTCTTCAAGTCATTGAAACGGTTGTTGACAGGTGTAGCCGAAAGCATGAGCACCTTGGTCTTCACGCCTGCCTTAATCACCTTATTCATCAGACGGAGGTAGCGGTTTTCCTTTGGGTCTTCATCATCCTCTGCAGCAGTTATCTTGCCTCCATTTCTGAAGTTGTGGCTTTCATCAATGACCACAAGGTCATAGTTACCCCAGTTGATATGGTTCAGTTCCATGCCATTCGACACACCAGATGTCCGCGACAAATCCGTATGATACAACACATCATAGCGTAGCCTATCTTTTGCAATGGGGTTGTTCACGTAATTGCTTCTGTATGTCATCCAGTTGTCGCTCAGTTTCTTGGGGCACAACACCAGCACCGATTTATTACGGTTCTCGTAATACTTGATGACGGCCAATGCTGAAAAAGTCTTACCCAAGCCTACGCTGTCGGCCAAAATGCAACCATTGTATTTTTCCAACTTGTTGATGATGGCCAAAGCTGCATCCCTTTGGAAATTGTACAATTTGTTCCAAATCAAGCTGTTCTTAAACCCCGTCGCCTCATTGGGCAGGTCATCTTCTGACAAGTCGTCCAAAAACTCATGGAAGATGTTGTAAAGTGTGACAAAGTACAAAAACTCTGGAGCGTTCTCCTTGTAAGCGTTTGAAATGTTATCGATCACATCATCCGTCACCACTTGAAGCTTTGAACTGTCGTTCCAGATTTGGTCAAACAAAGTCAAAAACTCTTTCGATGAAGGGTAATCGTTTTTCACAATCATCGTATAGGCGCTATCGCCCTTCTCACAACCTAAATCCACGGTAGTAAAGCCATTCAACGGCATGTAATTGGTCTGGTCAACATTGGCAAAACCCGTCATGCTCTCGTTGGTCTTATTCGATTTGAAGCAAGCCTTTTGCCTGATCCATTCCGCGCACTCTTTGGCGATGGCCTTCTGTGTTAGTTCGTTCCTCAATTTGATTTCAAACTCAGACCCATACAGACTTCTCTCACGATACAATCGAGGAATATAGAATTCACGCTGTTGCTTGCTCACCTTGTCCGTGGTGAAAGTGGGCGATGTGAAGATGAAGCGAAGTTCCTTGACGTCTTTCAGTTGCTCTTTCAACTCCTGAAAAGCATAAATGGAAAAACACGAGGCCGCAATGGAAATCTTGCTTTCGGGCTTGATTTCCACCATAAGGTCATCTTTAAGGGTTTTGGATATGTTGTTGATAATCTCCATCGAGAAAGTTGCTTTATTTTAGAGTTCAAAAATACAGAATTTTACAACGCTACCCAATAAAGCAACAAAAATAAACACTTTCTGCTCACCCAATCGAAAAAAGGCCTACCTTTGCCCTTCCAAAGACACGGGATGCGGGACACGGGACTACGAGACAAAAAGCCCCTCGTCTCGTGTCTCGAAGTCTCGCGTCAAACAACGATTAAACAATTAAACATTCAACAATTAAACATAAATATGAGCGAAATCATCCTTTCCAACAGAGTTTTGAACATGGCTGAGTCGGCAACGCTGGCCATGACCAACAAGAGCCGCGAACTGAAAGCCCAAGGCATCGACGTCATCAGCCTGAGCATCGGCGAACCTGACTTCAACACACCCGAATCGGCCAAGCAAGCTGGTGTCGACGCCATCAACGCTAACGACACGCACTACCCGCCCGTGCCTGGCACGCCCGCACTGCGCAAGGCCATCGCCGAAAAACTGAAGCGCGACAACGGCCTCGATTACAAAGACACTGACATCCTCGTGTCGAACGGTGCCAAGCAAGCTATCAACAACGTGCTGCTGGCCATCATCAATGACGGCGACGAAGTCATCATCCCCGCCCCGTTCTGGGTCTCCTACCCCGAGATGGTGAAGCTGGCCGGCGGCGTGCCCGTCATCGTGAAGAGCGACATGGCCCACGACTTCAAGATTACAGCCGAACAGTTTGAGAAGGCCATCACGCCCAAGACCAAGGCCCTGCTCATCAACACGCCTTGCAACCCCAGCGGCAGCGTCTTCACCAAGGCCGAACTGACCGCCATCGCCGAGGTGCTGAAGAAATATCCAAACATCATCGTCATCTCCGACGAAATCTATGAGTTCATCCAGTATGAGCACAAGCACGAGAGTATGGGCCAGTTCGAGTTCCTGAAGGACCGCCTCGTCATCGTCAACGGCGTGGCCAAAGGTTATGCCATGACGGGCTGGCGCATCGGCTACATCGCCGCTCCGCAAGCCATCGTGAAGGCCACCAACAAGATCCAAGGCCAAATCACCTCAGGTATCTGCACCATCGCACAAGCCGCCACTGTGAAGGCCCTTGAGCTGTGCCCCGAGAACTCGCCTGAAATCCAATACATGCTGAAGAACTTCCGCGAGCGTCGCGACACCCTCGTGAAGCTTTTGAACGAGATTCCTGGCGTGAAGTGCAACACCCCCGCTGGTGCTTTCTACGTGTTCCCCGAAATGAAGTCGTACTACGGCAAGACCGATGGCGAGACCGTCATCAAGGGCAGCGACGACCTCTGCATGTGGCTGCTTTACAACGCCCACGTGGCCTGCGTGGCTGGTAAGTCCTTCGGCAACGACGACTGCATCCGCCTCTCCTACGCCACCTCGTTGGACAAGCTCATCGAAGCCGCGAAACGCATTAAAGAGGCATTGGCTAAATTACACTGATTAAAAGAATGCGGAATTATGAATGCGGAATGCTGAATGTCGCAATGCGATTTAGGGCTTTGCTCATTCAGCATTCTGCATTCCACATTCTGCATTAAAAACCAAACGCCATGATCATCCTCTCCACTGCACCCATTCTCCCCATCTTTAACCAAGCCATCGCCGACTACCACAAGTTCGACGATGTGGACCATCCTTGCGAGAACCCTTACGATGAAAAGACCATCGAGTGGTATCTATACAACAAGGCGTGGATTGACACGGTGCAGTGGCATTTGGAAGACCTCATCCGCGACCCGAACATCGACCCCGTGGAGGCCTTGGCCTTGAAACGTCGCATCGACAAGTCGAACCAGGACCGCACCGACATCGTGGAGATGATTGACGGGTATTTTGTGCTGCTCTTCCAAAAAGTGGAGCCGCAGCCCAATGCCACCCTCAACACAGAGAGTCCTGCTTGGGCCATCGACAGGCTTTCGATTCTGCAACTGAAGATTTACCACATGAAGGCCGAGGTGGAACGCGCCGATGTCAGCGAGGAGCACAAGGCCAAGTGCCAAGCCAAGTTAGACGTATTGCTTGAGCAGAATACCGACCTTTGCGCCGCCATCGACCAACTCATGGAGTGCTATAAGAGCGGCGAGAAAGTGATGAAGGTCTACAAGCAGATGAAGATGTACAACGACCCCGCGTTGAATCCGGTGCTTTACGGGAAAAAATGAAAAAGCTCCTCGTCATACGGTTCTCCGCCTTGGGCGACATCGCTATGACTGTGCCCGTCGTCCATGACTTGGCCGTGCAATATCCTGATTTGGAGATTACCATGCTCAGCCGGGAGATGGCGAGGCCTTTGTTTGAGCGGATGCCCAATAATGTACATTTCATCGCCGCCGACTTGAACGGACGACACAAAGGTCTGTTTGGTCTCTGCCGACTGTGGCGGGATGCCCATTTGAATAGCTTTGACTACATCGCCGATTTCCACGATGTATTGCGCACTTGGTGGCTACGTGTCGAGGGTTGTTTGCACTGTAAGAAAACCGCCAAAATTGATAAAGGCCGTAAAGGCAAAAAGGCTTTGACTCGACAGAAAGACAAAGTCTTCGTCCAGCAAGCCACTTCATTTGAGCGTTATGCCAAAGTGCTGGAACAGTTAGGCTTCCCGATAATACCCCAATTTACCAAACTTGACTATTCTGCTTTTTGCGAGACGCAAAAACCGACCAATGAGACTTGGATTGGCATCGCGCCGTTCGCCAAGCATGAAGCCAAGGTCTATCCTATGGACAAGATGGAGCAAGTCATCAAGACTTTGAGCGAGAGGGAAAACACAACCGTATTCCTTTTTGGCGGTGGAACAGCTGAAAATGAAGAAATCGATAGGCTTTGTGCCAAATACCAAAACGTTCAACCTGCCAAAAGCCATCAAGGTTTGAAAGGCGAACTTGCCCTGATGGGCCAATTGGATGTGATGCTCTCGATGGACTCTGCCAACATGCATCTGGCATCTTTGGTCGGCACAAGGGTCGTTTCCATTTGGGGCGGCACCCATCCATTTGCCGGTTTTCTCGGCTGGAGCCAGAAAGCGGAAGACTGCATCCAATTGGATTTGCCTTGCCGTCCCTGCTCGGTTTATGGGAACAAGCCCTGTCTGCGTGGCGACTACGCCTGCATGAACGGCATTACGCCAGAACAAGTCGTCGATAAACTGGGCCTGTCATGAGCGTCTCCCCCATCGCCACCATGTTCGACCGCATCTCGCCCAAGTATGACGCGCTCAACCATCTTCTTTCTTTCAATATAGATAAGGTGTGGCGACGCAAGACCGCCAGAGAAGTCGCGAAGCGCCAACCCGCAACCATCTTGGACCTCGCCACAGGCACAGCCGACTTAGCCATTGCTTTGGCGAAGCGCAACCCGCAGGCACATATAGTAGGGATGGACATTTCCGAGAAAATGTTGGAGATCGGAAAGAGAAAAGTCGCCAAACAAAAGATGGATTCTCAGATAGAATTACGCATTGGCAACGCCGCCAACCTTCCTTTTGAGGACAATACTTTCGACGCTGTCACGGTAGCTTTTGGCGTAAGAAACTTCGAGGATTTGGACAAAGGTCTTTCGGAAATCCATCGCGTACTGAAGCCTAATGGGCGGGCCGTCATTTTGGAATTCTCCATGCCCGAACATTTTCCCGTGAAGCAGCTCTACCGTTTCTATTTCAAGCACTTACTACCACACATCGGGAGTATCGTTTCCAAAGACAAAAATGCCTACAGCTACCTTCCTGCCTCGGTGGAACGCTTCCCGAAACCGAGTGTTTTTGTCGAGATGTTGGCCCAAAAAGGGTTATCCAACGGCCAAGCAAAACCCTTAACCTTTGGCATCGCCACATTATACACGGCCACCAAAGTCTAAGGTATTCCATTTTTTCCTAATTTTGCTGCCGCATTCGCGCAATAAAAGCAAAGAAGCATCGTTTATTTCACATTCAAAACCCGATAGACTTGAAAAAAGCACTGAAAATATTGGCTGTCACGCTGTTGCTCGTTGCAACAACGGTCCCAGCTCAGGCCCAACGCAGGACCATCCACTACCTGCCCAAGTACGAACAAGAGCCTTACCATTTCGGTTTCCTCTTGGCCTTCAACCAGATGATGTACACCATCAAGACCACGGAGAACTACCAGAACATGCCCCAGCCCGCCGATTCATGGCCCAACGGCCCCTACAGCATCTCCAACACGCAATGCCTCTATGTCTACAATGTTGAGACACAGCGGACACCGGGCTTCACCGTGGGCATCATCGGCAGCAAACGCCTCGGCCGCTACTTCGACCTGCGTTTCATCCCTTCGCTCAGCTTCAGCGAGCGTCGCATGCGCTACAACATCGGCATCATGGACGAAGAAGGCAACATCGACATGAAGGCCTTCACCAAGTCAATTGGCACCACCTTCGTCGAGTTCCCGCTCAACATCAAATACCGCTCAAAGCGTTACAACAACATCGGGGCATACGTGATGGGCGGCATCAACCCCAAGCTTGACCTGGCCTCGCAAAAAGACAACAAAGAGACCATCGATGGGCATGAGTTCATCAACAACCTCGTCACCAAGCGTTTCGACTGTGCCGCCGAAATCGGGGCCGGTTTCGACATCTACAACCAGTGGTTCAAGATGGGCATTGAGATCAAGATGAGCTACGGTTTGCTCGACATCGTGAAGAACGAGGCCTTCATCTACACCGCTCCCATCGAGAAGTTGCGTAACAAACTGTTCCAAGTTTCGCTGATTGTGGAATAATAGAATCTAAACAATCAATTGATTGACTGTAACTTACAATATTTTTGACAAAAATATCGCCAATAATGTTGTACGTAATGAATTTTTGTCTACTTTTGCAGCGTCAAAATTTGACACGAAGTGGTCTCTTCGTCTAGTCTGGTCAGGACGTCAGGTTTTCATCCTGGTAACTCGGGTTCAAATCCCGGAGAGACTACAAAATCAAACCCTAACTTGCTGGAAACCAGAGTTAGGGTTTTCTTTTTGCACTATTTTTGCCCCACCCGTGTCAACCCTGTGTCAACCAAAACAAAAAAAAACATGTATCAACTCCAAGTCGTCATCAGCAACCAATACAATCCTTTCCTCAATCGTGCCGTGGAGCAATACCTCACAGACCATCAGGAGGAAGGCATCGTGACCATGTATCTCTGGAAGAACCAGCAGACTGTCGTCATCGGCTACAACCAGAACCCTTATTCGGAATGTAACGTCAAACTGTTGCTTGACGAAGGCGGTCACCTCATGCGCCGGGGCACGGGCGGCGGGGCCGTCTACCATGACTTGGGCAATATCAACTTCTCGTTTATCGCTGACAAGTCACGGTACGATGTTCAGAAACAACTCTCCGTTATTCGGGAGGCACTTCTCACCTTCGGCTTGCAAACCGAGATTTCGGGACGCAATGACCTCACCTGTGAGGGGCGCAAATTCAGTGGCAACGCCTTTGCCAAAGGGCAGTGCAACAACCTGCACCACGGTACCATCCTCATCAAGACCGACGGCGCGATGATGCAGCGTTACCTCATCGTCGACAAAGCCAAGCTGATGAAAAACGGTGTGAAGAGCGTGGCCAGCCGCGTCGTCAATCTCAGCGAGCTCGTCCCCGAACTCACTTCCGAGAACATCAAGCAGCCGTTAATCAAGTCCTTTGAAAAGGTTTACGATGGTCAAACGGCTATCATCGATTTCGACACTTTAATCAATACGTCGGAAGTGCGCGCCATCGAAGCGGAAATCTCTTCCCATGACTTCCTCTTCGGTCGCTGGGAGCAGTTCAAGACCACCAAAAAAGCCCGTTTCCTTTGGGGAGGTGTGGAGATTGCGCTGCAAATCGATGAGGCCAATGCAGTTATCAAGGATGTGCAGATTGCAACGGATTGCTTGGAACCCGAGACCATCCTTGAAGCCGAACGACTGCTGCGAGGTGCCTCCACTAAGGACTCGCCCAAACATGATGTCAATAATGAAATCATCCGCGACATCATCAACTTGATTTACGGCTGAATAAAAAAGCGTACCTTTGCAGCCCGATTAATTCATTATATGAAATACTATCTTCTCCCTTTAGGCTGTCAAATGAATTTAAGTGACAGCGAGCGTGTACGTACCGTCCTGGAAGGCATGGGCTTTGTGCCCACAGAAAACGAAGAAGAAGCCACCATCCTCGGCATCATCGCCTGCTCGGTGCGCCAAAAAGGCATCGACAAGGTGTACGGCCGAATCGAGAAATGGAACTCCATGAAGAACCGCCAAAGCGTCATCACCTTCGTGTCAGGCTGCATCCTGCCTGCCGACCGCCTGCGTTTCCTCAAGCTCTTCGATTTGGTCTTTGCCATGAACGAGCTGCCCAATCTGCCCGAGATGATCCGCCAATACGGCATCGTGACACCCGCCTCGTTGCGTTATGGAGAAGAGATAGAATTTCAACCCGTCGTCAAGCCCTTGGCACCACTGTTCCACAAAGACGACATAATCAACCCGTCGGCTAACATGGACAAGTTCTGGGCCATCACGCCCACACAGACCTCCAACTTTGAGGCCTTCATCCCGATCCAGAACGGCTGCAACAAGTTCTGCACCTACTGTGCCGTGCCATACACCCGAGGCCGCGAGGTGTCACGTCCCTCGGAAGAGATTCTGGCCGAATTGAAAGAGCTTGTCGAGAAAGGATACAAGAGCATTACCCTTTTGGGGCAGAACGTCAACTCCTACGGCCTCGACAAGAAAGGCGAAGAAATTGACTTCGCTGAGCTGCTACGTCGTGTGGGCGAGTTCGGCAAAGCCAGCGGCAAGGAGTTTTGGGTGTATTACACTGCGCCGCATCCCCGCGACATGAAAGATGACGTCATCGAGGTGATGGCACAATACGACTGCCTCGGCAAGCAGATCCACATCCCCATCCAGTCGGGCGACGACAACATGCTGCAACGCATGAACCGTCACCACAACCTGGAGACCTACCGCCATATCATCCAGACCATTCGCGAGAAGCTCCCCATCGCCACCATCTTCACCGACATCATCGTGGGCTTCACGCATGAGACCGAGGAGGAGTTTGAAAACACGCGCAAGGCCATGGAGGAGTTCAAATACAACATGGCGTTCATTGCGCAATACAGCGTGCGTCCGGGTGCCGTGGCTTCAGAATGGGATGACGACGTGCCGAAGGAAGTGAAACGCCAGCGTTACCACCGTCTCACCGAGGAATTGATGAAACACAGTCTCGTCTATAATCAAAACCTGATTGGCAAGACCGTCAAAATGCTGGTGGAGACCCAAGACAGAAAGAACGGCTATCTCACCGGCCACACCGAAGGCAAAATCGTCATCCGCTTCGCCTCACGCGACAAGAGCCTCATTGGGCAGATTGTCAAGGTAAAAGTGACTTCGGCCTCGCCGCTGTCTATTGAGGGGGAGCTGGTACTTTAACGAATCCAGAAACTACTCATTATTGCCGAGGAAGGCAATTCTCTTTAATGGAAGCATGTTTTTGTCTTCATCTGACATCTTGTCGTAGAATTGTTGCCACATCTCAATAAACTCATTCCCATCAATAAGGCGAAGATAGCTTTTTCCGATACTTGCTGCTTGCTTAGCCGCAGAAGAGAAAGTACCAGAAGTAACGAACAGACCTATATCGCCATCACTTAAAATACCGACAAGTCCTCTGATATCTGGTGCTCCGATTGGAGTATCAGGATAGTGCTTTACCTGTACTTTTATTCGTGGAATTTGAGCACCAAGAGGGTCTACATAAGCTAACACATCAACACCACCATCCTTGCCTTTAGGAGCGACAAAAGGAGTATGGTATCCCATAGCGCGGAGCAAAGCAGCAACCATAAACTGGAAATCATAAGGATTCTTTTTGCGTATGAACTCCTTTATGCCATCTATCGCCTCACTTTCAAGTTGTTCGAGATTAATAATGTTTTCTTTTTCCGATTCTTCTTCGGTTTCTGTTATATCATCGGACACTATAGGTTTTTCTTTGACCCATTTTCGATAAGCTTGATTAGCTGCACGCATCATGCCTTCTTCACCTAGCTTCATGGCCTCTTCACCCTCAGTAGTAAGATACCAAACATTGTTCTTCTTCACAATGAAACCTGCTTTTGAATAATCTATCGAATAGAACTGGGTCATAGTCATATAACGATAATACTGCATTTTACCCGCCCTTTCCTTTTCCCAATCGGTCAAAGGCACATTGGAGGTAATGAAAGAATCGATTTCTTTTGTGGGAATGCTTCCGCCTCTTTTCTTCATTTCTTTCATCAATGCCATCAAACATTTGGCGGCGCAAGCAGCTGACCGTGACAATTCTTTTGTGGTTTTCATTTTAGTATTACTAATTGAACAAGTTCGTCTTATGGGGTATGAATCGACCTTCAAAAATACGATTTTTTTCAATAGCTCAATACCTTGTAAAGCTTGAAAAGAAAAAATGTTACTTTTGCCAGACGAAACAAAGACACATAGAATGCAAATCAATAAACTCGGATATTACTGGTTGGACACATGGGTGCTTGCCAATGTGATACAACTGGCCACTCAAGACTTCTGCACTCGCAACCTCAACCACACCAACGACCCTTGCGGGCGGCAGTACGACCAAATGACACAAGCGGCGCGATCCGTCCCCGCTAATATCGCAGAAGGCAACTCGCGGCACTCCACCTCAAAAGAGACCGAGATGCGCCTTACCGATGTGGCCAGAGCAAGTTTGGCAGAATTGGCCAACGATTATGTAAATTGGCTTATGCGAAATGAGGAGGTCCCATGGTCGGCCAAGTCAGAGGAGCACAAAATCGTGAGCAACATCCCTTTAGACCGTCCCACTTACAAAGACGATGTGCAACATCTCAGCTGTGTTCACATTCTAAAGCAGAAACACAAGTTCGATGATTGGCTCAGTTCAAACAACTCAATGACTGAGGCCAACTGCCTGCTTGTTCTCTGCAATCGCCTCATTATGATGTTGGGCAAACAAATCGAGAACCAACTTGAAACTTTCAAGGAGGAAGGCGGCTTCACAGAGGCTTTGACTGCTGAAAGACTTGCCCACAAAGTAGAACAAAGCATCCAAACCGATGCACCGGTTTGTCCAAAATGCGGCAAGCCAATGATAAAACGCATGGCCAAAAAAGGCAAAAACGCAGGCAATGCTTTCTGGAGTTGTTCAGAGTTTCCAAATTGCGACGGAACAAGAAGCGTTTGACTATTGTCGTTTAAGCTTTTCGTAATAACGAAATTTCGTAATGACGTTATTACGATTGGCATCTGAATCATCAAAAGAGATGTTTTCTCGGTTAAGAAAAAGCCTTACATTTGCGAGATGGAAACTCATGAAACGAAAATAAAAATCGCTTTCAAAACCTTAGGTTGTCGCGTCAATCTCTATGAAACAGATGCCTTAGCCTCGCGGTTCAAGGCGGCAGGCTATGAGATTGTCGAAGGCGACAGCACCGCCGACATCTTTGTCGTGAACACCTGCACCGTCACCAACACCAGCGACCAGAAATGCCGTCAGGCCATCCGACAGATACGACGCAAATATCCTGAGGCCTTGATTGCCGTCACGGGATGCATGGTGAACCATAGGAAGGAAGAGTTGCTGCAATCGGGCATCGCCGACTATGTCATCGACAACGAGCGCAAAGCCGCCTTGTTTGACATTATCGACGAGCACTTCCGCATCGGCCACAGCGACCCTGAGGGCTACGACCATGACCTATTCAGCTACCAACCCGCCTTCAACACTTTCCACACCCGCAGCCTCATCAAGATCCACGACGGCTGCAACAATTTCTGTTCCTATTGCATCATTCCCATGGTGAGAGGACGCGCCACCAGTCGTCCCGCCGAAGACATCTATAACAATGTACGCGAGGTAGTCGCCCACGGCTTTAAGGAAATCGTGCTGACTGGCGTCAACATGGGACGATACCAATATGAAGGCACCAATTTTGAGCAACTCGTCGAAAACATCCTGGACATCGACGGCGACTTCCGCGTGCGCGTCTCTTCCATCGAACCTGACCAGTTCAGCGACCGCTTCTTGGCCTTGTTCCAGCATGAGAAACTCGCGCCACACATGCACATTTGCTTGCAAAGCGGCTCTGACGACTCCTTGAAGCGCATGCACCGTTTCTACACTGTGACACAATTCCGAGACATGTGCCAGCGCATCAAGACCTTCCGTCCCGATTTCAACCTCACCACCGACATCATCGTGGGATTCCCTGGCGAGACCGAGCAGACCTTCAAAGAAAGCTGTGACTTCGCAAAGGAAATTGGTTTCAGCCACATCCACACCTTCAAATACTCGGTGCGCACCGGCACCAAAGCCGCCACTATGCCCGATCAAATACCTGAAAGCATCAAGACCGAACGCAGCGAAGTGATGCGACAGATTTCGTTGGAGAACAAAATCAAGTATTTCGAGATGATGCAAGGCAGGCCGCAGCGCATGCTCATCGAGCGCATCGATAGCAGAGGCATCGCCCGAGGCTATGGCGAGAACTATGTCCCTATCATCGCTACCGGAAAAGGCCTCGAAAAGAACGCCTTTATTAATATAAGGCTTGGTGAAATCATCCATCGCGAGAATGAAGACAAAATGGCTTTTATTGGGAGTTAGTAGTTAGGAGTTATTCAGTTAGGAGTTGAATAGTATTGAACTGAATATTAGAAACTTATATTTAAAAAAGAAAAATTTTCAAGTTTTTGGGTGTCATTTAAGAGAAAAGTTGTAATTTTGCAGCCCAAAACAAGAAGAACAAAAGCTAAAAAAGGAAGAAAGATATGGCAAACCACAAAGATGCTATCAAGAGAATTCGTCAGACAGAGAAAAGACGCTTGCACAACCGTTACTACGCCAAGAATATGCGTAACGAAGTGAAGAAATTCAGGGCTTTGACCAGCAAGTCGGAAGCTGAGGGTCAACTTTCGAAGTTGTACTCCATCATCGACAAGGTCGCCAAGCGCGGTATCATCCACAAGAACAAAGCCGCCAACCTGAAGTCGAAGCTGACGAAGTTCACGGCAAAATTGGCATAATTGGAAGTTTTATTCATACATGTTGGTGCCCCTTCTCCACAGAAGGGGCTTTTTTGCTTGTAGCAAGCCGATAAAATGCCTATCTTTACCGCCCGAAACACCATTGTCATGACTGAGAAGAAATCCATCAAGGAATGGGCGCCCGACGACCAGCCGCGCGAGAAGATGATGGCCAAGGGCAAGGCCGCGCTGAGTAATGCTGAATTAATGGCGATCCTGCTGCGCACCGGCAAGGAAGGCCAATCGGCCGTGGATGTGGCACGCTCGCTCCTTGACAGCGTCGGCAACGACCTTATCGCGCTCTCCAACCTTACTTTGGACGACCTAATGCTACACAAAGGCATCGGAGAAGCTAAAGCCATCACTATTATCGCGGCCCTCGAGTTGGGCAAACGCCGTCGCGCCGCCGAAGCCGCCGTACCTGCCGAGGTGAAAGACTCCAAAGACGCGTTCGAGCGTTTTCTCCCCCTCATTGACGATATGCGGCAAGAACATTTCATGGTGCTCTTTCTCGACCAAAGCAACCACCCCTTAAATGTGGAGTGTATCAGCAACGGCGGCACCACCCATGTCATCGCTGACCCGAAAATCATCTTCAAAAACGCGCTGAAGCTTAATGCCACCTGCATCATTTTGGGCCACAACCATCCGTCAGGCAACCCACGCCCTAGCGCTGACGACCGCAAACTGACACAAAAACTGGTGGCGGCAGGGAAACTCCTTGACATCACCGTGAAAGACCATATCATCATCGGCAACGAACGCTACTACAGCTTCCTCGACCACGGGGAGATGACCTTCTGAAACACCAACCAGCCATGAAACTCGTCACCATCGTAGGGGCACGCCCCCAGATCATCAAAGCCGCAGCATTGAGCCGCGCCATCCGCAACCATTATGCCGACCAGATACAGGAAGTCATCGTCCACACGGGCCAGCACTACGACGACAACATGTCGCAGGTTTTCTTCGACGAGCTGCAAATCCCGCGTCCAGACTACAACCTCCATGTAGGCTCGGCCTCGCATGGTGTGCAGACCGCCCGCATGACTGAAGGCATCGAGGCTTTATTAATCCAGGAGCAACCCGACTTCATAGTGCTCTACGGCGATACCAACTCGACCCTCGCCGGTGCCGTGGCGGCAGCCAAAATCCATGTGCCTATTGTCCACATCGAGGCGGGGCTGCGCTCGTTAAACAAAAGCATGCCCGAGGAAATCAACCGCATCGTGTGCGACCACTGCTCCACCCTGCTCTTCACGCCCACTAAGGTGGGACTTGAAAATCTGAAACGCGAAGGATTCCCCTTGGACAACGACGGACCTTACAGCATCAACAACCCGAAGGTCTACCACTGCGGCGACATCATGTACGACAACAGCCTGCATTTCGCTGACATCGCCGAGGAAAAGACCAACATCACACAACGCTTGGAACTGGCTGGCAAGCCTTTTATCCTAGCCACCATCCATCGCGATAGTAACACAGACCATCCCGAGAGACTGAGCGCCATTTTCAAAGCGCTTATCCATCTCTCTGATGAGTGCCAAGTCGTGTTTCCGCTTCATCCCAGAACGGAAAAGCTCATCAAGACCAACCTTGACGAAGACTTACAAAAGCAAATCTTCGGCTGCAAGAACATCAAACTCCTTCCACCCGTTTCCTTCTTGGAGATGGTCGCCTTGGAGCGCCACGCAAAACTTGTCATAACTGACTCGGGCGGCGTGCAGAAAGAATCCTATTTCTTCAAGAAACCTGGCATCATTCTGAGGCCCGAGACCGAGTGGGTGGAGATTGTAGAGACCGGCAACGCCATCCTCGCCGACGCTGATGAAAGCCGCATCATGCAGGCCTGGCAGCACTTCAAGCTCAACCCGCCGACCGCTTTCCCCGAAATCTTCGGTGACGGCCATGCCGCTGAGTTCATGCTAGATCAAATCCTACGCACCAACAATAACAACTAATGAAAAACACAGTGTTTTTCCTTCTTTGTGCTTTCACACTGTTTTTCAACGGTGTCCAAGCGCAATGGCAATCCATAAACGGCCCACAGGGACGGTATGTCAGGAGCATCCTCTGCACCGACAGCCTCTATTACGCTGCCACAGGCGGTGGCGTTTTGGTGAGTAGTGACCAAGGCCTCAATTGGGAGTTCCGCAACAACGGACTCACTTCTTGCGACACGAAATGCCTCGTCACCTACAACGACACCGTATTTCTTACCACCGACGAGAATATCTTCCGCACCATCGATGGCGGTCTCCATTGGACACCCGACCCCTACCTACACAACCATTACATCAAGCACATACTGGTCCACCACGGCTCGCTCATCGCCTCTACCTACGTGCAAGGCGTCTACCAATCCATCAACGGCACACAGGGAGCATACCTTTCAGACGTTTTTCCCCATGACGTGCGCTATCCTTATTACATGGCCGACAGCGAAGACGCCATGTTCATCGCCACCTACAGACGAGGCATCTACCGCTCTTTCAACGACGGAGCCTCATGGGAGCCGTGCAACAACGGCTTGAACCCCGATATTCTCGGCATCTACTGCCACAACGGGAAGGTCTTCGCCACTGTTCTCGGCCAAGGCGTCATGATGAGCAGCGACAACGGCGACACCTGGACAAGTGCCAACCTCAACAAACAAGCCAAAGGCTATGCCCATCTGGGCGACACGCTCTATGCCGCCTGCATCGGACAAGGTGTGTTCGCGTCTTTTGATGGCGGCAACACTTGGCTCGACTTTAACTCCAACCTGCCATCAAAGAACCTCTGGTGCATGGACGCCCATGACGGTCATCTCTTCGTCGGCGACACCGAAGGCCGCATCTACCGTGGTAACAGCGACGGTACTGGCTGGATTCGTACCAACACACCCTCGTTTCTTGCTACTGTGGGTAACATCGGCATCAGCAACGGGCGTGTGCTGGCCGCCACCCACGGCTCCGACATGTTCTACACCGACGATGGCAACAACTGGACACAGAGCACCAACATCGGGACGGTGGAGATACGCGGCATGATGGTGGAAGGCAACAACGTCTTTATCGGCACCGACATGCTGGGGAGTTTCCTCTCCACCAATGGAGGCGCATCATTCAACTCGGCGGGGTCGGGGCTGCCAGAAGCACAATGGCTTCAGAGCCTGCTACGCTGTGGTTCGCAAATCGTCGCGGGAAGTAAAGACAGGATGTATGTCTCTTTCGGCCTTGGCCAGCAATGGTATGTGCCCACTTGCCTGCCGCTTGACATTGATGTCGTCGACCTCACTTGGGACGGTAGCATCATGTATCATGTCTCCTACGACGGCGTACTGCGCCACAGCCGTGAGCAAGGCTCCAATTGGCAAGTCCTCAACTCCCCGTTTGAGGGCGTCAATTACACCACACTGCGTTACCACGACAACGGCTTGTATTTAGGCACGCGCGAGCACGGGCTCCACTTTAGCGACGACATGGGCGAGACTTGGCAAGCTGTCGAAGCGTTGCCTGCCGCTGCCACCATCCGACGCATCACCACCACCGACACCATCATCGCCGTGGGCTGCGAAGACGGTTCCATCTACCTGAAATACAACAGTAGCGAGGAATGGCAGCAAATGGAAGACATTCCCGTCGAAGGTCCCATCTATGACCTTTGTATTGACGGAAATCTCATCTACGCCTCGCCTATGGCTGGCGGCATCTGGTTCACCGAGCTGCCCGCCATGCCTGACCATGTCATTGAATCGAGCGAAATCGCACTGTCCATCGCGCCTAATCCTGCCTCGGCTTACATTACTATTTCGGCCAGCGAGGCCCTTTTTAATGCCGAGTTGACGGTCTACGACCTCCAAGGCAAGGTCTGCTACAGCGCCACAATGCAGAGCAACATCCAAGAGATTCCAACCTCCGCTTTGCCGGCAGGTATCTATTTTGTGAAAGTGGCAAGTGACAAGGCCATTTGGGCACAAAAGGTAGCGATCCAACACTAAATCAGACTTTTTTTGAGACAAGTGTTGTGGATAAAGAAATTTTTCGTACCTTTGCACCCGCTTAACAAGCAAACACTAACAACAATTTAATCATTTAACAATCAAACAGTTATGAATCAGTACGAAACCGTTTTCATTTTAACTCCCGTTTTGTCTGACGAACAGATGAAGGAAGCGGTAAAGAAGTATGAAGATCAGCTGACCAGCAGAGGTGCAGAGATCGTTCATGAAGAGAGCTGGGGCATGCGCAAGCTTGCCTATCCTATCCAAAAGAAGTCCACGGGCTTTTACCAACTCATTGAGTACAAGGCCGAGGGTACTGTGATCGCTGATGTCGAAACCGAACTGAAGCGTGACGAGCGCATCTTGCGCTTCCTCACCGTG
>Ga0310690_10001183_pt1 | contig 47868 bp, 21 predicted proteins | sample AusTroGonzalo_MG_2_FD_207661 | JGI IMG/M metagenome (GOLD analysis project Ga0310690, IMG submission 207661) | Bovine rumen microbial communities from tropical cattle in Woodstock, Queensland, Australia - Gonzalo_04 (v2) (version 2) | ecosystem: Host-associated > Mammals > Digestive system >... | reverse complement strand
AAAACCACCCGCCAAATTTCCGTCAATGAACAAATAACAATACACCAAGAACCTTATAAATAAAAGGAAACTGACGCATTTCACACCAGGGATTGTGGTTCTGAATGTCGTCGGTTCGAGTCCGACTAGGCACCCTCAAAAAAGAGAACTTCCCAGGCAAATTTGCTTGGGAAGTTCTCTTTTTATCGCTATGAAGTAACCTGTGCTTACTTCGTGCTGAACCTATAGGTAGTTGTGGTCAGGTATTCTTCGCCGGGACGAAGGGTTGTGCTGGGCCACTCAGGATGGTTGGGGCTGTCGGGATAGTGCTGTGTCTCGAAGCAGAAAGCGCTGCGACGGGGATACTTCACGCCTTTCTTGCCTACGAAGCTGCCGTCCAGGAAATTGCCTGCATAGAACTGCACGCCGGGCTGGTCGGTGAACATCTCCATGAGAATGCCTGTGTTGGGGTCGTAGAGCGTACCGAAGAGCTTAGTGGCGGTGGGGGAAGCGTCACCGATGCCGTTAATGATCCAGTTGTGGTCGTAGCCGTGACCGTTTACAATCTGCTCGCTCGTCTCATCGTCGATGCGGCCACCAATGGCAGTGGGAGTGCGGAAGTCGAAGGGAGTACCCTCTACGCTGAGCACTTCGCCTGTAACGGCAACGTCGGCATCAACAGCAGTGAACTGGTCGGCATCGAGCCATAGCTCCTCATCAAGGCAATCCTTCGAGCCGTCGCCACTGAGATTGAAGTAACAGTGGTTGGTCAGGTTCAGAACTGTCGGCTTGTCGGTCGTGGCTGAATATGTAATTGAGAGGGCATTGTCGTCAGTGAGCGTGTACGTAACAGCCACATTGATGTTGCCGGGATAGCCGTCCTCGCCATCAGGACTGGTGGTAGTGAACGCTATGTTCTGCTCGTCAATCTGATTGGCTTCCCAGATGCGGTTGTGGAAAGCAATCGGGCCGCCACCATGCAGGCTGTTGGGACCATTGTTGATAGGAAGCTGATAGGTCTCGCCGTCGAGTGTAAACTGCCCTTTTGCGATGCGGTTGCCGTAACGACCGATGAGTGCACCGAAGTTACAGCCCTCTGCGCCATACTTCTCATAATCAGCGATATTGTCGTGACCAAGACAGACATCCGTCATGTTGCCATCCTTGTCGGGCACCATGATGCTGACGATGCGACCTCCGAAGTTGGTGAAGCATACCTCCATACCATTCTTGTTAGTAAGCGTGTAGAGTGCGGTAGAATCGCTGGCGAAATCAGCGGGATTAAGACCAGAAAGAGTAACGGCACTCTCTGCGTCAATGGCTTTCTTGCTTTCGCAAGCAGTCAGAAAAAGTCCGGCAGCTATTGCTGCAAGACCGAGAAAAAGATTTTTCTTCATACTTTGTTAAATTAGTATTAGTTGCTCATTTCTTTTTGTCGCAAAGTTACAATTATGCAAGTGAAATGCAAAAGAAATAAAGCAAAATGTTGCTTTGTATTGAAAAATCTGTTATCTTTGCGTAGAAATATACAAAAAAAACGCTATGTTACGACTCTCAAACATACACAAACTATGCCTTTCAGCAGTGTGCTTTGTCTGTCTGTGGGGCTGTAAGGAAAACATTGACACTTCGGCACGCTACGTTTTCACGGAAGAAACCATCCTAAGTTATCTGGAAAAGCACGAAGCCTATAGTGAATACGTTGATATCCTGCGCCAGGTCAATGTCAGCAAACTCAGCAACTCGAAAATAAGTCAGTTGCTTAGTGCACGCGGCGTCTACACCGTGTTTGCCCCTACGAACGAGGCCATCCATAAATATCTGGAATACCTCGTTGAAGATGGACTCATCACAGCACCGTCCTGGGATGCATTCACAAACGCACACAAGCTCGACTCCATCCGCCAAGTCATTGTCTTTAACAGCATTATCGACAGTGGCGACGAACTCAACGCATTCTTCTATACAACAGATTTCCCAGAGAAGAGTGGAGATGAATTTACTCTGGGCACCCTCAACGACAAGAAACTCTCCGTGAGATATGTCGACAAAAGCCCCGACAGTATATACATAAACGGTGATTGTCCCCTCAGCGTCAAAGAACGAGACATACTCAACATCAATGGAATCATCCATCAGATGGAAAAGGTCATTGCACCAAAAGACGTCACTGCTGCCAACTATATTCAGCAATGTCTCGACGAGAAGAGGGACGGTTTCCTTGCCTGCTTCCGCGTCATTCAGGCTTGCGGCCTGCTCGATACACTTAGGACTGTGCGCGACGAAAAGTACGAAGAACTATACCAGGCAGGTCAGATTCAGGACCTGATTGGCATGACGAGTTACGGCTTTGCAGAAGGCGAGATTGGCTATGCTCCCAAGCACCGTCTCTATGGCTTCACCATCTTTGCCGAACCTGACGATTTCTGGCGTAGCGAAGGCATCGACCCCCAAGACCCCGACTTACTCAGGAAAATCACTCAATGGATTCTCGACAAGCACCAGTACAGCGATGATGACAAGTTCACGACCGATGAGAACTATGCGAATGAGAACAACTTACTATACCAATGGATTACATATCACATACTTCCGATGCGTATTCCTAAAGGGAAACTTGTGTTCCACATCAACGAGTATGGTTACAATTTGACCAAGCCCAACAGCTATTCTATTCCCGTTTATGAGTTCTATACAACGATGGGTAAACGCCGCCTTTTCAAGTTGATGGAAAGTGGAGCCAGCAATGGCGTATATATCAACCGCTTCCCCATCACTGACAACGGACGACGCGGCAATGGTGAAGAGATTGGCTGCGACCCCGACAAGGTGGGTAGCCTTGTGGATTCCGATTCTCCCCTGGCAATTCTCAACGACATGGTCAACTGCATCGTTTACCCCATCGGTGCTCCTATCTCCTACAATGACCAAACGCGCGACAACTTCCAGAAGAACCGCATCCGCTTCGATGGCATGAGCCTCTTCCCTGAAGCAATGAACAACGACCTTCGACTGAAGAAAGCCAGTGAAGAGCGCTACAAACACGTCTATATTCCCAACACTGTCCGCGCATACAACTATCTCGAGAATATGCAGCAGAACGCCGACATGAACTTCGTCTATTACAATGCGTGGAACGATGATTGGTGTAACCTCCACCGCGACGAGATGAAGGCGGTAGGACGCTTTGATGTAATGTTCAAACTTCCACCCGTGCCGCGTCGAGGCACTTACGAGGTACGCTACAAGGTGCTCGCCAACAGTAATCGAGGTGTGGCACAAATTTATTTTGGCTCCGATCCGAATAAACTGCCCGTTGCCGGCATTCCTATAGACTTGACGATGGACTGTAGAAACGATGTCTCTGCCAAATTAGTAGGTTGGGAAAGGGATACAGATGACGATGACTACAATGCCGAGGTCGATAAGAAGATGCGCAATAACGGATACATGAAGGGGCCAAAATCTATTAACTCTGCCGACGGCACAGAACGAGACTATAACGACCGCGAGAACATTCGCCACATTTTTGTTCGCCAGACGCTCGACCCCAACGAGACCTACTACATCAGGCTCAAGTCTGTACTCGACTCCGACCGCAAAGAGTTCTACATGGACTTTATCGAATATTGCGCAAAGGAGATTTACGACAATCCAGAGAAGCCGGAAGACATCTGGTAAGGACCCCTCCAAGCCTCCCCTAGGGGAGGCTTTTTCTGCTATTCCCCCTAACCCCATTAGGGGGTTCGTCTTGTTCCCCTCACTGCTTCTGCCTCCAACGGATTGTTTGGCCAATAGTGCTTCGGATAGCGGCGGCGCAGTTCGCTCCGCACCTCAAAATAAGTACTCTGCCAAAAACTGCTTAGGTCTTGGGTGAGTTGAACCGGCTTATAACCAGGTGAAAGCAATTCCATAAGCACCGGCACCCGACCATTGTCCACACGAGGTGTATCTTTCAGTCCGAAACATTCCTGTAAACGGACACTCAGTACTGGTGCCTCCGCCCCCACTCGGTAATCCAAGCGGATACGGCTACCTGTCGGCACCGTGACATGCGAAGGAGCAAGGCGCTCTATCTGCTGTTGCAAATTGTAAGGAATAAGCGCCCACAGTGCGGCACATAAGTCAATCTTCTGAAGCGCAGCCTTGGTGGTACATAAGCGACCGTCTTCTTCAAGATAAAAAGGAAGCCAATCATGTACTGTTGCAAGGAGATGCGATGTCGAAAGATCGGGAATGTTTAAATCCGGATGCCACACCACAACCTGAGCGACACGACGTTGCAGAGCACTGACATCTTCGTTCCAAGATAGCATACCGAGGCCGTTTTTTTTCACAGCATCGCAGATTACACGCTCCTGCAATTCTCGCGGAGCATCGTGGATAGGTTTGAAGTACAACAACAGTTGACCGATACGCCACTCTCGCTGCATAAGAAGACATTCCTGTTTGCTGTCCCACGCAACATTATCACGCTCCATAGCCAGTTCCTCAAGGTCCGATGGCTCGACAGCAGCCGCCATGAAAACTTTCCCTAAACCTCCCTTAGGGGAGTTTTGGAGAGGACCGATGGCAATCCAAGGATATGACGAAAGCTGATCGCCAAGGTCAAGCCTCACCTCATCGCCACTAGCAAGCCGATATCGTCCTGCTTTGTCCATCTGCATGGCGACACGCTCGGGATAGGCATATGCAACTATACGTCCAATTTCTTCCGTTGCCACATCTTTATTATCCTCTCTCGCCTTCATCATATGGCGATAAGCTTCTGCCACTTGTGCGATACGTTGCCATTGACCGAAGCTTTTGCGGCTGCGTGCCTTGCGAAGCAGACTGATTCGTTCCGCTATATCCACTTCATTCTCCTGCTTAGCGAGGGGGTCTTTCTCTTCGAGCAGGGCAGCGATGTCGCAGGCAAGAGCGACATCACCGAGAGACGTTGCATGAAGTATCATCCTAGAGATACGCGGATGACAGGGAAGTGCTGCCATCCGTTTGCCAAGCGGTGTGATGACGCCCGCAATATCAATGGCACCAAGTGAGAGCAGAAGCTGACGGGCAGCGACAATGCCACGGACCGGAGGCAGTGTTAGCCAAGGTAATGTCAAAACATCCGACTCGCCAAAAGCCGCAACGTCCAACATCATTGGTGCCAAGTCGGCAGACTCTATCTCCGCCTTACGCTGTTCCGTCATACGATGCTCTGCTACCTTTGACCAAAGGCGATAGCATACGCCTGGAGCCAATCGGCCTGCACGCCCCGCGCGCTGCTTGGCCATATCCATGCTTATAGTTACCGTCTCAAGATGACTGAGACCTGTGCGCCGGTCAAAAACGAGAGTGCGACAGAGTCCGCTGTCGATTACAATGCGTACGCCCTCAATCGTAAGTGATGTCTCAGCAATCGGTGTGGCAAGCACAACCTTGCGCTCTCCTTTGGCCGACGGCATGATGGCGTGACGCTGTTCTGCCAGTGGGAGGTTTCCATAAAGAGGCAGCACCATGGCGGGAACACCTTGAAGCAACTCGGCGCAACACATAATCTCTGCCTGTCCAGGGAGGAATACCAGTATGTCGCCCTTCTGCTCCTGCAAGGCACGACGCACAGCACTCGCTGCAGTCTGCGGCATATCCCATTTGTCTGTGTCTTCCTTTGCATAGACAATCTTGATGGGAAATATGCGTCCCTGGCTCTCAATGAGCGGTGCCTGCAACGCCTCACAAATGGCAGAAGCATCTATCGTGGCAGACATTACGACAATTCGCAGGTCAGGACGCAGTATCTGCTGCACCCGTCGCGTGAGGGCAAAAGCAAGGTCGGAATGAAGACTCCTTTCGTGAAACTCGTCGAAAATCACGGTACTGACACCATCGAGCGTCGGGTCACTCTCGAGCATACGGGTCAGTATGCCTTCTGTCAGCACCTCAATGCGTGTCTCATTACTCACACGCGGCTCAAAGCGAATGCGATAACCGACCTTCTTGCCAACGGGTTCGCACAACAGTTCCGCCATGCGCTCTGCAATCTGCCGTGCGGCCAGTCGCCGAGGCTCCAGCATCAGGATCTTGCTCCCTGCCGGAGCATCAGACAAAATAGTAAGGGGCAACAATGTCGATTTGCCCGCTCCCGGCGGTGCGGTGATGACAACAGCCTGACGCTCTGCAAGCGCTTGGTTAACCACATCCGCAATGGCTGCTACAGGAAGGCTTATCCGACAATCCACTTGCTGCCGGGCAATAAGGAGATGAGTTTCGTGGTGACAGCACAGCAGATGTAGCTCAACACAGCAATGGCAGGAATGGCTGCCCATACGGGGATGAGCGGCTCTGCTTGACTGCCATTAACAAAATAGACAGCGATGGGAGCCAAGAAGAACATATGCATCAGGTACATGCCAAAACTCAGTTTGGCAATTGACGTGATGAGTCGCGGAGCAGGCTTCTGTATGGTGGAGAACATGAGGAACAGTCCATAGGTTGCTACCAGCACATTCAGCGTGCAGAACTCCCAACTCCATTCCAGCATCGGTGTCTCGATGGCGACACCCGGCACGCCTTTCAGCCAGAAGCTCCAAGCCGTGAAGGCAGCGCCGATGAGGAAGCAGATGAGGCCCACGCCGATGCGACGACGCGCATCCCACTTGAGGTGGAAACGAATGTAGTGCGCCAGCACCAAATAGCCTAGGTAGCCGGAGCAGTACCACAGGGCGTGGAAACCATTCCAGAAGCACTCGCCCCACAGCTCGTCGCAAACGAAGCGGTGCAGCCAGGGCATCGTCGTGGAAAAGGCGAATATGTAGAGGAACAGGCGTTCTTCCTTGGCGGAAGCCCGTTCCAGCCACGGCGAGACGACAGGTATAATAAGGTAAAGGCTAATAAGGGGGTACATGAACCAAAGATGCCCAGCCATCGATGGGAAGTTCCAAGGCAAGCGGCAGAAGTCAGCCCACGAGGTTTCCCACGTCATACCGCCCCAGACCAAAGGCAGGAAGCAGTAGAGCAGCATGAAAACAATCATTGGGGGCAGGATACGCAGAAAGCGGCGATGGTAAAAGTCCGTCATGCCCATACCCGGTTTCATCGGCACCAGCAGGAAAGCGCTGATGGTCATGAAAAGAGGCACGGCAGTACGCCCCAAGCCTCCGTCGTAGAAGGCCACCCAAAAGCGGTTAGCTTCATTGGCAAGCATAGACACATTGCCGGCCAACCCGCTGTCGTCGGCACCATAGAAGTTCTCGCTGGCATGCACCAGCATCACCATAAAGCAAGCGATGACGCGTATCCAATCGACAAAAGCGACACGTGATTCAGTTCTGTTCTGCATCGTTCTGATTATTCTGAATATTCGGAATACTCTGATTATTCTGAGATTTACTTTTTATCGAAGCTACGATAATCTTCCGCACCTTCATGGGATGCTCTATGCAGTGCACCTGATGCGAAGTGCCGCCGCTGCCCACCATCTCCACACAGCCAGTGCCCAGGATGCGCTGCCACAGAGACTGGTAGAAATTCACCGTCTCGATGCGGGCCAGAGGAATCTCCGTCATCTTGATGTTGAAAATGCCGTCCTTCTGCACGAAGCGCGTGTCGGTAACCGCAAATTCCGTGCGGGTCCTGACGATGCGCCCCCAAAGCCAGATGAAGAACGCCAGCACCAGCAGGGCGATGCCTGTATAGAAGAGCATGTCCTTCTGCTCTGGGAACTTGTAGTAAGCCAGCCAGATGACGATAATGCCGCCCGCAGCAAACAGGAATGTAAAGAAAAGGTATCTGAAGATATACGACCAGTGGAGCCGTCCCTTGTAGACGATTGTTTCGCCTTCCTCCAGGCTTCGTTTGATATAATTTGCCATATTTTTATGAATTTCTTCTGCAAAGATAAGGTGTTTTTGCTTACAAAGCAAGAAAGAAGGCAGAAAGTTTGCTTCTTTGCTTCCTACTTCTTTCGAAAATACCTAACTTTGCAGAAGCATTATGAATTATAGACATACCATACTTACTTCCCTGCTGCTTGCGACAGGCTTATCTGCACAGGTGCGTCAGTACCCGACCTGCCTCTACCCTATCGGCACCGCCGTCGGCACAACATTCTCCGACAAGAACAACTACGCCCTGCATGAGGACGCTCCCGACGCAGGCATCTACAGCGGTGTGCTCACATTGACGAGCGGCACGTTGGCCCTACACAGTAAGCCCTACAAAAAGACGACCAACACGCGCCCCATCGCTCCCAAGCTGGCCTCGGGAGCAAACATCAAGCTGCCCAAACTGCGCTACAGCATCGAGACGGACAGGTGCTGCTACAAGCCGGGCGAGACGGTCACACTGACCATCTCATCCATACCGCCATCCAGCTCGCGCATCCGCTACCGTTTCTTGGGCGACATTATTGCCGACACACTCTTCACCTCGCGCACCTGGACCTGGCAAGCACCGCTAGAGGACTTCCGAGGCTACATGGTGGAGGTTTACCACCCCGGCGAGGACACCGACGACATTTGCGCAACGATTGCCATCGACGTCAGCTCCGACTGGACGCGCTTCCCACGATACGGCTTCGTGGCAACCTTCGGAAGCGACAAGACACAAAGCAAGACAAAAACAGAAATGAAGTGGCTCAACCGCTGCCACATCAACGGTGTGCAATTTCAGGACTGGCACTACCGCCACGACTGGCCGCTGGGCGGCACGCGCGAAGGCGGACTTTGGAGCACCTACAAGGACATCGCAAACCGCACCATCTACACCTCCGCTGTCAAGAACTACATCAAGGCACAGCACGACCGAGGTATGAAAAGCATCTTCTACAACCTCTGCTACGGCGTCCTGGATGGTTGGGAAGAGCTGGGCATAAAGCCCGAATGGTTCGTCTTCAAGGACAAGAACCACACGACAAAGGACAAGCACGACCTGCCCGACTCGTGGAAGAGCGACATCTATCTGGTCAACCCTGCCAACGAGGAATGGCAGGCCTATCTGGCAGAACGCAACGACGAGGTGTATTCCTTCCTCGACTTCGACGGCTACCAGATTGACCAGCTTGGCGGGCGCGGCACCGTCTATGACTACGGCGGCAACAGCCTCAACCTACGCGACGGCTTCGGGCCGTTCATCAACTACATGAAAAACCGGCATCCCGATAAGCGGCTCATCATGAACGCCGTCGGGCAATGGGGCGTTTCGCAGATTGCAGGAACGGGAAAGGTGGACTTCCTCTACTCCGAGGTATGGGGAAATCAGCAAGGCAACAGCCTGACAAGCGGCAAAGGACGCTTCTCGAACATCAAGGCCGTCATCGACGAGAACCTCGAAAAGAATCCTACGCTGCGCTCCGTCCTGGCCGCATACATGAACTACCTGACCGACGACAAGGACTTCAACACGCCGGGTGTCGTGATGGCGGACGCCGTCATGTTCGCCCTTGGCGGCTCGCATCTCGAGCTTGGCGGCGACCACATGCTCTGCAGCGAATACTTCCCCAGCAACGACATGAAGTGGCACAGCCAGATAGAAGACTGGATGACGCGCTACTATGACTTCCTCACCGCCTACGAGAACCTGCTGCGCGACAGCTGGACGGAGAAGACAGGCGTCACAGCCAGCTGCTCCGACGTAACCATCAATACATGGGAGCCAAAGGCAAACCAAGTGACGATGTTGGCACGCGAAGTGAACGGCCGGCAGGTCATCCACTTGCTTAACTTCACGCAAGAGGACGGAGCGACATCTCTCTCTTCCCTGGGGGAGACGGAGGGGGCTAACTACATGCTCTGCTGGCATGATAACATGGCGATACGTCCTTGGCCTAAACACTTTGATAACCTTTCGATACGGTTGACCGGCATGAAGGGTATGGGCAAGGTGCGACGCATTTGGGTGGCATCGCCTGACTACTGCGGTGGCGCCATGCAGGAACTGACAGACTACAGATACCTTTCCACTACCGGCACTATCACGCTGACACTGCCCTTCCTGCAATTTTGGACAATGATTGTGGTGGAACCAGAAACAGCCACCACCAAGGACAACATCTGCTATGCCCCTACGGCCAACAATGAATCGCTTGTCCCAGGTATAGCCTCATCACTCCAAGCAACCACCTCCAGCACACGCACCTGGAGCCTGCAACTCGATGAGGACATCTATGAAACACATGCCGACATCCCAGCCGGCACGCTCATAATAAAAAGAAACAACGAAGATGCCATAAAAATCCCCCTCGCACCGAATGGCACTGAGGGGGTATTATTCACACCTGCAGGTTTGCCAGCAAGCAAACACTCGCACGGCCTTTTAATCGGCAAGGATAGAAAAACTATTCTTTCCAGTAGATATCAGTGAACTCCTTCTTGATGTTCACCTCCTCCAGCTTGAAGTACTTGCGGAAGAGGCTCCACGTGACGTCCAGCATCTCCTCCGTGTTCAGGTTGACGTCGATGGCAAGCAGCTTGCTGGAATAGTCCTTCGCAAAATCGAGGCAACGGTTGTCGTAGTCGGTCAAGTCGAAGCCGTTCTCCAGCTTTGTCTTGGCGTTGGCAGCGTCGGCATAGAGACGGATGGCAGCATTCATCACCTGGCTGTGGTCCTTGCGCGTCTTCTTTCCGGCAACGAGCTGCTTCAGACGGCTGAGCGAGCGGAATGGGTCGATAATGACCTTGCCGACATCACTGTCGCGGCGCAGATAGAGCTGACCTTCGGTGATGTAACCCGTGTTGTCGGGCACGGCATGTGTGATGTCGCCGCCGCTCAATGTTGTTACGGCGATGATGGTGATGGAACCGCCGCCCGCACTCTCGGGGAACTGCACGGCCTTCTCGTAAATCTTTGCCAAGTCGGAATAGAGAGAACCAGGCATAGAGTCCTTCGACGGAATCTGGTCCATACGGTTGCTCACGATGGATAGCGAGTCGGCATAAGAAGTCATATCGGTCAGCAGGACAAGAACTGTCTCATGCTTCTCGACTGCGAAGTACTCGGCTGCCGTCAGCGCCATGTCAGGAATGAGGAGTCGTTCGACAGCCGGGTCCTCGGTAGTGTTGATGAAGGAGATGATGCGGTCCAAAGCACCTGCATTCGCAAAGGTGTTGCGGAAGAAATAGTAGTCATCGTTGGTCATACCCATGCCGCCCAGGATAATCTTGTCGGCCTTAGCACGCATGGCCACCAATGCCATTACCTCATTGAAGGGCTGGTCGGGATCAGCGAAGAAGGGAATCTTCTGACCGGAAACGAGTGTATTGTTAAGGTCGATACCGGCAATACCTGTGGCGATGAGTTCGCTGGGCTGCTTGCGGCGGACGGGGTTCACTGAGGGGCCGCCAATCTCCACCTCTTTACCTTCAACCTCTGGCCCGCCATCGATAGGCTGACCATAAGCATTGAAGAAACGTCCTGCCAACTGGTCACTGACCTTGAGGGACGGGCTCTTACCCATGAATACTACTTCTGCATTGGTGGGAATGCCGCCTGTGCCTTCGAAGACCTGCAGTGTCACATCGTCACCTATTATCTTTACCACCTGAGCCAGCTTGCCGTTGATGGTTGCCAACTCATTGTAACCGACGCCCTTCGCCCTGAGCGAACACGTAGCCTTGGTTATCTGGCTTATCTTTGTATATACTTTCTGAAATGCTGTTGCCATAACTTGAGAATTAGAAAATGTGAAATTAAGATATTAAGAAATGGACTGCAACTTGCGTGTCTTATTTTCTTATTCTCTACATTTCTTATTTTATCATTTCTTCGATTTGCTTGATGTAGTCGTAGTACTGCTCGCTCTTATATTGTGAGTAGTTCATCTGCTTGCAGAGGTTGATCAACTTCTTGAAGTAATCAATGACATCAAGGAAGGTATCAAACTTGTAGTCGTCCTTGTCACATATCTTCGTAACGAGGTTAAGTATCTCCTCCTGACGCTCGAGGGGTGTCACGGCGTCAACTTCGTCGAAGGCATCCTGCTGCAGAATGACATAGTCAATGACCTCTGATTTCCAGAAAACAATATGGTAATCAACAGGAACACCGTCGTCGCCCAAAATATTGATTTGCTCCGCAATCTCCTTACCGCGCTGCATCCTTGTCTTCAAGGCAAGCACTTTCGGAATCCACTCCTCGTTGATGTGCTCCTTGATATAGTCGGCGAATTCGGGGTATTCGAGGTACTTGGAGTAGGAGTCGATGGGGTTGACAGCCGGGTAGCGCTTCTTGTCGGCACGATCCTGCTCGAGAGCATAGAAGCAACGGGCAACCTTCTTAGTGCTCTCGGTAACAGGTTCCTTGAGGTTACCGCCGGCAGGCGATACAGTACCAAGGAAGGTAACGGAACCCACCTCACCATTGTTGAGATAGACGTAACCGGCACGACCATAGAAGTTGCTGATAAGGGCACCGAGATCCATGGGGAATGCATCGGGACCTGGCAACTCCTCCATGCGGTTCGACATCTCGCGCAGAGCCTGTGCCCAACGGGAAGTGGAGTCGGCCATCAGCAGGACACGAAGCCCCATAGAGCGGTAGTACTCTGCCATCGTCATGGCTGTATAGACGGAAGCCTCACGGGCTGCAACGGGCATGTTGGAGGTATTGGCAATGATGATAGTACGCTCCATCAACTTGCGCCCTGTGTGCGGGTCAACCAGCTCGGGAAACTCGGTAAAAATTTCCACAACCTCATTGGCACGTTCACCGCAAGCTGCGATAACCACGATGTCAGCCTCTGCCTGCTTCGAGATGGCGTGCTGCAACACCGTCTTACCCGTACCAAAGGGACCGGGGATGAAGCCTGTGCCGCCTTCTACGATGGGATTGAATGTATCGATAGTGCGGACACCTGTCTCCAACAATTTGAATGGACGAGGTTTTTCGCGGTAGTTTGTCATAGCGAACTTCACGGGCCAGTGCTGCACCATATCGACATTGATGTCGTTTCCCTGCTCGTCTGTCAGGACGGCTATGGTGTCGTGTATCTTATACTGACCTTTTGGCACGATGCTCTTAATGGTTGCCGTTCCTTTCATTTGGAAGGGTACCATAATCTTGAGAGGCTGGTGGTTCTCCTCCACCTTGCCGAGCCAATCACTTGCTTGCACCTTGTCACCTGCCTTTAAAAGAGGCTCGAAGTCCCAGAGGCGTTCGTCGTCAAGAGGCTCTGTGTATTGTCCGCGTTTGAGGAAGACGCCATCCATCTTGTCAAGGTCGTTCTGTAGACCATCATAGTTATGACTGAGCATACCCGGTCCAAGCTGTATCTCAAGCATATGACCTGTGAACTCTGCCTCGGCACCGACCTTTAGGCCGCGTGTGCTTTCGAAGACCTGCACATATACGTCTTGTCCGACCACCTTGATGACCTCGGCCATTAATCGGTCGCCTCCTGTGGTGATGTAGCATATTTCGCCTTGGAGCACGGGACCGTCCACACGGAGCGTGACCATATTGGCAACTACGCCACTAACAATTCCTTTTGTCATGTTTATTTTAATATTCTTTCGTTATTTCATTATGACGTTATCTCGTTATAACGTCTTTTGCTGTGATACGCTCTGGACCTTAAATTCCTCCGGCACTTGTGCCTCTGAACGGAGGTCGTCGATTATCTTCTGGAAGGTTTCCTTGCCCCGCTCCACATCGAGCTTTGCCCAGCGCTCTTGCATCTCGAGCTTGCATAGATATGCAAAGACGGCTTCCATGCTGAAGGGTTCGAAAAAGATACGCTCATCAAGCCATATCCACCTGAAGGCATCTATCATCTTCTCCTTACGGACTGGGTCTTTTTCATCGACAATCTTCATGAGCTGCGGAATATAATCAAGTTCATGACTCAGATTGAAATCCTTCGTCTTGTTCTCGCGTATCATTTCCTGTACTTCGCCATCTCCCTTGATGAAATCGCTAACACTCCACCCTTGCTTTCGTGCGAGCATAGCAGTAAGGATGTTGGTGATATCGAGGTTGAGTTTATACCAACGGCGCATCATACGACTGGGACAGGTGCGAATGGCGTAATCAAGGAACTCGTAAGCCATCTCGTCTTCGGGGAAATAACCTGCCTTATCTTTGTTGAACGCGTACTCACGGGCAAAAATACTCATAAAGGACGGGTAACGATGCACGTTGAAGTTAAGCTCGGTGGCGCTGGTAATGAGGTCACGCAACTGGTCGAGAGAGAAGTTGCCCCATTGGTCAATGCCGGCTTCAGGGTTTTTGAGAAGCTTAACCAGATTGACGCAGTCAAAGCGCAGAAAGAAATAAAAGAGCAACTTCTTGTCGTATGCTGTAAGCTGTTCTTCGCATTGTTCCCGCATTGCTTCGAGGCTCATTCCGGGCTTCGTGTCATGCTGGTCAATATCCGGCAAGCCGGCTATCATGCAATAATAATTAGCCATCTACCTTAGAAAAGCATTTCTATAAGCTGCGGACGCAGGAAGTTTTTGAAATAGGTTTCAAACTCCTCCTTACCAAAATTCACCTTATAACTGCCATCGGCAGGAGCGATAGTCAGCAGGGTATCCTTGCCGTTGACTTTGTTGATGGTTACGCCCTTGTCAAGCAAAGATTTTGCCCTTGCTGCGAAGTATGCCTTGAGGCTTTCTGCCTCACTGCTGGAGATGACAACAGGTTCGTTGGCACTCCACTTCTCTGCCAAAGCAACAACAAATTGTCCCAAGAAGTCAGGGTTTGCAGCCAAGCCAGCCACAGCATCCTTGACCACAGTATCTGTCAGGACATTGGTTACCTCGCTCTTGAGAGCGCTCAAAGCCTGATCTGTATACATCTTGAGTTCGCTACGTGTATTGGCAGCAGTCTCTTCAGCTTTCTTCTGTGCTTGTGATATAATCTCCTGAGCCTGCTGACGGGCATCCTGCAAAATCTTTTCTGCCTGCTCTTTTGCCTGCTCTATTATGCGATTGGCTTCAACCTGCCCTTTCTCCACGCCTTCGCGCAAGATTTTCTCGGTGAGTTCTTGTATCTTTTCCATTACTTTTTGTATGTGTTGTATGAAATTTCGGCACGAAGGTACAAAAAAACCAAGAAATATCCATGCGTCTGCAAAAAAAAAATGCGCTATCTGTCGTTATATGAACAGAAAGCGCAAGCACGGAATATTCTTTAATATACGCCTACTTCCGATAGGGCAAGTTTGCCATGATGCCGGGTAACGATAATGCGAACCTTCTCTGCCTTGACAGGCGGGAAGCGATGCTGCTTGACGCGGCACTCGGGAGCGTCGCCGTTGAAGAGGGGATGCCAGCGTTTGCCCTGAAAGTATATAATCTTATAAGCCTGCAAACTGCCCTTTTGTTCCTCTACGATGGTGACGAGCGAGATGCTTTTCTCGCCCTTCAAGTCCACCTCCCACCAAGGTTCCTTGACGGTGGGATGCGACGTCCAGCCCGTACCGAAGTCATCGTCGTTGGCAAAGTCGCCAAGTCCGTAATCGTAGCTCCAGCTGTACTCCGTGGGGCAGCCCTTGGCGATGTTGCACAAAGTAATGGGTGCGTCGCACTCGGGAAGAGGCTTCGTAGGGCCTTCGTTATGCCAGAGCTGGCCTATCTGGCGCAGTGCCTCGACGGCGTTGTCGTCCATCCTGCCCTCACGGTTCGGGGCGACATTGAGGATGAAGTTGCAGTAGGCATCGTTGTAGGGGCGTATGTTCTCCTCCACGAGCCAGCGGACATCCTTCAGCTGGTCTGTCGGCATGGATTTCTTCCAGAACCAGGTGCGCTGAATGCTCAGGCAGGCCAGGGCGGGCAGGCGGTTCTCGCTGGTGCTTATCTTCTGCCCCGCGCCCTGCTCATAGGATTTGATATCGGTATAGAAGAGCGCCTCACGGGGATACTTGGCAGCATTGAGATCCATCACCAGGCAATTGGGCTGCAGACTCTTGATATAGTTATATATCTCGGGGAAGGATATCTCGTCATAGGAAATTCGCGACCATGGCGCATCCCAACCATCAATAATGAGTGCCGTTATCTCGCCATAGTTGGTGAGGAGCTCCTTCAACTGTGCCTTGATGTACTTAGTGTGCTCGGGCTTGATGTGGCCCGGGCGGATGCGGTGGTGCGTGTCGAGGATGCTGTAGTACAGCATCACACTCAACCCTTCCTCGCGGAAGGCATCGACGTACTGCCGGACGACATCGACCTTGGCGGGCGACTGCATGGAGTTGTAGTCGGTGGTCTTGGTGTCCCAGATGCAGAAGCCGCTGTGGTGCTTGGTGGTGAGGCAGCCGTAGCTCATGCCGGCAGATTTCGCTGCCCGAGCCCACTGGTGGCAGTCGAGGTGCGTGGGGGCAAAGGCCCGTGATGGCATATCAGGGTCGGGCCAATCCTCGATGGAATAGGTGGGCATGTTGTAGTGGATGAACATGCCAAAACGCAAATCAACGAAAGCCTGCTGCAGTTCATGCAACGGTTTCTGCTGAGCCGAAGAAAACAGGGCTACCAGCAGGAAAAGGGAAAAGAAGATTCTTCTTCTCATAAGGCTTATATGGCTTATTGGGCTCATAGGCCCAATAGGCTGTTACCAAATATCCTCGGGTTTCTCGGGGCTGTCGTAGATTTCCTTGGGACAATACTCGAAGTAGTCCAGATAAAGCTCTGGCCTTGACAGGTCTGGCTGCACAGACTTGAAACGAACATAATAGGTTTCGTTAGGATCAAGTGTCTGCCGTACGATGATATGGCGACAGCAATTCTCCTTGGCACGGGCAGTCGTTGAACTCATCTCCGTCTCATGCTTTGTGGCTTTCATCAGGCCATGGTTGCGGAGCTTATGGTCAATGTCGATGATTGCATCTTCATCCTTGTTAGAGTCACTCAAATCTCCCCAAGTTGCACTTTCACCGAAGGTTAATACCACACCATGCGTCATGTTAATAGGAATGCCTGCTACTGGCAACTTATCGGGGTCATTACCAAAATAGACCTGCACAATGCCTCGGGCAGCAGTGGCAAGAAGCTTGTAGCGGAACTCGTATGTGTTGCGTTTGGGAACAGGCGGCAGTCTAAACCTGATATCAAACTGGCCGAAAGCTTTGTCTTCATCACCACTATAGTTCGCCCATGCGGTCTTATAGCCATTGTAATGGATAAGGTGCGTCTCATTGTTCATGATCGTCATGTTGTCAAAATAGTTGTATCTATTGTAGAGAGACACAAAGACATGCTGCCACTTGCCAAGCGGACTGTCTGCACGACGAATGCCATTGGTGATAGCTTCGGGGAAGAGAGAGAAGAGGTCGAAGCGGATACGTTCCTTACCCAAGTCATCTCGAGTGACATCTGTATAGGCCAAAGGTTCGTCTATAGGATAGATGCAGGCATTGGATATGTTCGTGACCTCTGTCATTGCATCGTCTGTCAGAACTTTAATACCGCGCTTTTCTGGAGCACAGTAGCTTTCATGTCCGGTGCCGGTTATGCCGTTGTCTCTTTCCGGGAAGCTATTCAAGTAGATACCTTGACTCTCTGGACTCTCATATATCTTAATCAGCCGTCCGCCGCCATATACAGGATACCACTCCATGACAGGAATCGTGTATTTGGTGGGAGAACTGTAACTATAACCCAGTTCGTTGCAGTGATAGACAAGCTTGTTGGCAGGAATTCTCATGGGCAGAATATGATATGCCACCCATTGATGCAGCATATTCTTGGGCGACTCATAGTCGGTGTCGGCTATATAGCCGCCATCGGTTAGATACATTTTATTTGTAACAATCCAGTTCTGTAGTTTTACAACGGCATCAGAGGCAGCAGGGTCAATACCTTGGGACTGCCAGAATTCATCCTTCTCGCAGAAGAAAGTGAAGCCGTACTTACGGTGTTCGGGAGCATGTGCATCGGGGTCACCGGCCGTTGCGGACATATCGCCGCCACCCTTATCCTGATAATTCTTCATATCGAGATTCTCGCCTTCCGCTTGGTACAATGCCTCGTATGCCTCGTCGCGTACCTTGCTCAACGTATCAAGCAGTCCGCAAGCCTGTATCGCTTTGGCGAACATCAGATAGCCCGGGGTCTTGGCGTCCAGAATATTCTGCAGATAGCGGGCACAGGACTCGTCCTTAGGGGCTATCACTTTGTGGAGTTTATGTATAACGCCATTGATAACGGGAATATCGCAATTGATGGGGTCAATGGCACAGTCTTGGTCAAGATAAAGTGTGTCAATCTTATCTTTTCTCCTGACCGTCAGTTTATGGTCATATATGTTGGGCAGAGGGAACTCTGCATTTTCTTTTCCGCTTGCAATTGTAGTAATCAGCGAAATTGTATATCGCTGTGATTCCATGTCTTCGCCGTCAATGACTGTATTTTGCACGACGACCTTACGTACAGAGTCAAGCTTGTGCTCGTCTGTAAAAGCGTCCCATGAAGGTTCGTTGATCAAGCCCTGTTCTACCAGGTCTTGCAGGTAGGCATCAATAGCCTCATTGGTGAGGGCGAAGCAGGTGTAATTACCTCGCGCCGTCAGGAGTTGATAGACGGAAGACTTACTCCTTCCACTCACGGGCACCACTTTCATCAGTTCGACATACTGCGAATAGTCCGCATGTGCCTCAAGGTAACTGACTATAGTATAATCCGTGAAAACATAACGCGCAGAAGTGTCAATCTGCTCTGTACAGGAACAGATAATTAAGAAAAGGGTCGAGAGTGTAAGGACTAATTTCCTCATTGTCGTAAAATAAATGTGGTTTGTTTAATTTAAATATATTCTCTTGGTCAGGCTCGAGGCCTGACCAAGAGAATTAAAAGAGTTATCTGTATTATTACTGCTCAGCCATAATGTTGAGAACCGTCACGAAGTCGGCAATATCAACCTTGCCGTCACCGTTCAGGTCAGCAGCAGGATCATTGGTACCCTCAGCCATGATGTTGAGGATGATTACTGCGTCTGCTATATCAACCTTATCATCGCCGTTCATGTCACCTTCTGAGCCATTGAGGGGCTTACCGCCCTCGGCCTTCATCTGGGCCTTAGTGATGATGTGGAAGTTGCGTGCACACAGGCTAAGAACATCTTCTGCGGTAGCATTGTAGTTGATGTACCAGCGAATGCCGTGATCAACACCACTACCGAACTGAAGTTTCTTTATACCAGCAGATACGTTGTAGTAAACCTTAGTCCATTCAGCAACTGCAGGCAGAGTAGGAATCTCATCCTTCACGTCAGTCATCAACTGGGGAGTCTCGTACATGAAGATACCGTTTTCAACATCCTGCTTAGCTGTGTACTCGAAGGTAAGAATTACCTCGTCTGCTTCCAGAGCCTCATAGAGGTTGTGCAGAGAGAGATAGGGCCTAGCACCTGTTGTTTCGATGTCGAAAGCAAATTCATCCAGCTGAACATCTGCCTTACCACTACTTGTCATTTCCAGATAGTCGGGGAAGTCTGTATAGAGCTGAGCCTTGGCTGCCAGAGCAGCTGCTGCATCGTCATAAGCGCCTGCATCAAGATTGTCTCTTACTCCATAAACAGCCTCTTCTTCAGCATCTGAATATTGAGACCACTTATCCCAAACCTTTGTGGTAGCGTCAAAGAGGACAACATATGCCTTCTTTGTATCGTAGATAGACTTCATTGTCTCACCGATGGTCAACTCAGCCTCGTAGGTAGCCTTGCCACTGTTCTCCTTAAGTGTTGCCTTCTGAGCAGCACCAAAGTTGGGAGCGTCTGAGTAATCCTCCAGATCTTCTACGAAGGATTCGTAAATCTCTGTCAGAGTAGTGATGCGGGCAGCATTGTAATCTGCAGCCTCTGCAAGAGCGGCAGCAGCATCTTCCTCTGTCTCACCGAGGTAGGTAAGACCGAAGTTACCTACAGCAGTCCATTCATCACCCTTAGTACCGTCGTTCTTCACACCGATTGTCAGATTGCCGTCAGTTACCTTAGCAACCAAGGTGATTGCATAGCGGCCCTGAGCGAATGCGTTGGCTGCACCTTCGCAACCCCAGATACCATAACCATAGGTCTCGGTAGAGTCGGCGCTGTAAATCTGCTTGTCGGGATATGTGCCAGTCCAAGCATCTTCTTCATCTTCTGCTGCGCCTTCAATAAGAACAGGAACATAGGTAGCAACTTCATTGGCGTATGCCATAGCTGCATAGTTGTAGCTCAGCATCTTGTCGTCGCCATTAGCGCGATAGCCGGCATTGAGCGTTACCTTATAGTAACCGTTCTTCAGGTTAGAGAGAGTCTGGCTGATGTCGAAAGTCTTGTTACTATCAGTGCAGAACTCTGCTGCATATACATCACCTCCAGCGTTAGCGGTGCGATAGATGTAGCCATCCCAACCATTAGCCTCGCGACCAATATTGTTGCCCTTCTCATCCTTCAGCATCTCACCAGCCTTTGCGAATGTACGGTTTACAATAAGAGAAGATATATCCATACCCTTGCCATAACCAGCAGCAACAGCAGCAGACTTTAGAGACTCCATGAAGTCCATCTCATCAAGCAGAACGCTGTCAGCCAAGACATGCTCATCAAGAATGTAAGCAGCAGGACCATTAGGATAAAGTTCTGAAGGCTCTGTAGAAGCATCTGCATTCAGGTAGTTTTCAAAGATAGTCTTTGCCTCACTGTCTGCCAGAGGATTCTCTTGGAGATAAGTCTTGTTCTCCTCAACCTTACCTTCGAACTTTGCATAAAGAGCTGCACTTGCAGTAATAGCATTGCGGAGAGTCTCAAGCTCGTAGTTGACACGGAAGAGAGCCTCCATATTAGCGCATTCTTCTATTTCGGGAATGGTTGCCTCATACTTGTCGATGAGTTCCTGCTGAGCGACGATGTCATACTCAAAGTCCTTAGCTTCATTGGTGTATTCGCTCTTAATCTCTTCAAACTCTTCTGCAGTACCGAAGTACATTTCGTTCATCTGAATCTGAGAGCCACTATAAGCCTTAGTTACAACAACCTTATAATAGGTGTATTCTTCGGTTGTCTCGGTGCTGAAGCCAAAGTAAGAAGGTGTTTCATTTTCAGGATGCAGACGATCCTGACCGATATTCTCCTTAGCATCGATAAGTACCCAACCCTCAGCGTCCTTGGTAGCGTCACCGTCACCTTCGAAGTTAGCACCGTAGATGTACCAGGTGCCCCAGTTACGACCTGGGTGATCTGCTGTATCGTTACCAGTGGTCAATGTGTAGAAGAAAGGATTGGTCTTGTCGAGCGTACGGAAAATAATATAAGTGTTCCCGTCAATATTAGCATTGCCGCCCCACTTGGTACCCTTCTGAACAGGATTGCCTTCCTCGTCTTTCTCCTCACTGTCCTTGTAAATACCGTCGATGAGGTTGCCGTAGAAACCGTCGCCCCATTCGCCATCGGTATGACCGCCAAGCAGAATATAGAGATCCTCATAGACTGCATTGAGAATGTTAGTTAGATAAGTAACCTCTGCCTGAATGCCGTCATTGTCAAGAGAAAGGTTCTCCATGATGTATGCGTAAGTACCACGGATGTACTTGGCACAAGGAGCTACGTTCTCTGTGGTATAACCTGTCTTCCAAGCAGTCAAGCTCTCAGACTCTGTATCCAGACCTTCTATCTCCGCATAAATATCTTGATACTCTTCATACAAGTCGGCAGATGTTTCAATCTGGTTCTGGAGGGCTTCCAATTCATTCTTGAGCTTCATCACATCGGGAGCATTAACGGTGGTGCTCAACTCCTCATACTTTGCCTTATAGGCATCGATGTAACCCTGGTAAGCAGGTCTTGCTTCGGGGTCATAATCAGCGAACATTTCTGCAAACTCTGTACGGTATTCAACCAAGTTACCAGTGTTGTAGAATGTGAACTCGTTCATCTGGATGAGATCGCCGCTGACGGCTTCAAGAACTTCAATCATGAAGTACTGGTAAGGCACCCTACAACCTTCGGAGAGATAGATGTAGCTCTCGAACTCGTTCTCGATATGGAGGACATCCTGACCGACATTCTTCTTGTCGTCGATGAGGACCCATGCATCGGAATTACGGACAGTCTCTGCATCGGGCTCTTCGTCGAAGTTGGCGCCCCAAATCTTCCAACTCTTCCAGTTACGGCCAGTGTAGGTATAGGTGTCGTTACCTGTTACGAGACCATAGTATGTGGGCTGGATGGGTGAATCGGCCTTGAAGACAGTCCATGCTGGCCAAATGTTGGTACACCACTTGGTTGCTTCGTCTCCCTTTGCTTGTCCGTCGTAAAGGCTTTCGTCACTCTCACCACCCCAATTAGAGCCACTACCGTTAATACGGGTGTAAGTAGCGTAAATGGGATCGGGTATCTCTGAATTATTAATAATGTATGAGTTGATGCGGTTTGCTTCCTTCAAAGCCTCGTCACCAGTAATCTGGCGGTTAGCCTTGAGGTAGGCAATGTTACCAACAGGGAAATCTTCGCTGGGAGCAACAACTTCTGTCTCGCTTGCCCACTTTGTCAGGTAAGCAATGCCCTCTTCAGAGAGATCGCCTGCCTCGATGGCATTGAGAGCCTGGTTGCGAGCAGTAATCAGCTCTGCATAGCTGGCTGCAGAGGCATTGATTACATCTGTCATTTCATCGACAGCTGTGCGCAGTTCACCCAACTGAACAGGGTCTGAACAGCTCTTGACCTGTGCAATGAGTGCTTCCATCTGGTCGAGGAGAGCCTTTTCTGCAAAAAGATCAGGATTGTAGTTAGCCTCTGCAGACGCAGCGATAGCATCGCGGTCGAGGATAACAGTGTACTGGTCGCCGAGAGAAATATCGGACATCTGCATAGTGCCGCCGCCAACAATCTGGTCAACCTCAATCTTGAAGTACCTGTACTGTGTGGTGTTCTCCTCAGAGAGGGTGAAGAAGGATGGCATGTAGTTGGCTGCAGGAAGTTCGTTCATGCCGGTACCAGTAGGCACGTTAGCCTTGTCATCAAGGAGAACCCAATTCTCCGACTCGCGTTTCACGTCTCCTTCGTTTTCGGCATTCATGCCGTAAATTTGCCACTGCTTCCAGTTACGTTCGGAATACTGTTGTGTATCGTTAGCCGTAGAAAGGATGTAATAGGCAGGAGCCATGGCACGTGAAGCCTTGAAGATAACCCAAGCTCCATTCGCAGTCTCGCCCTTGCTTCTGCTGGTGAAACCGCTGCACCACTTAGTGGATGTGCTGCCGTCAAAGAGGTTGGCAGGACCCTCGCCATCGTAACCGGCACTACCTTCCTTGAAGAAGTAATTGACAGGGTCGTCGGTGCTTGTGCCAAGTTCTTCCAGATATTTGAGGTAAGCCTGGAAGTCACCGTAGGTACCCAGACCCCACTCGGACATCTGCATATAAACGTCTGCTCCTTCGACACTCTGGGTAATCTCGATCCAGAAATACTGGTAAGCAGTTGCAGGAGTCTCGCTGAAGTCAAAGTTGGCAATACCGAAGTTCTGAGCCGGCAGAGGCTCTTCCTCACGATTGTCAATAAGTGTCCAACCTTCGCCTTCGCGAACAGCCTGGCTATCGCTTTCGAAGTTACCACCATAAATCTTCCAGGATGCCCAGTTACGACCAGGATAGGTACCCGTATCATTACCGGTAACGAGGAAATAATACTCTGGAACGACTGCTTTCTCTGCCTTCACGATAATGTACATTTTATTGGCAGATTCATCTGGATTTTGGGGATATGAGTCCTCATCTGTGAGGTCTGGATTGAACCAACCACCCCACTTGCTTTGGGTATTCATGTCCACCAACTTTGGATAGGCCTCTTTGTTATCTGTATTGGCCTGACCCCATGAAAGCATACCGTCAATAGCGGTGACCTTCACGTACTCCGCACGAGCACTCTGAGAGACCATCATCATTGCCAAAGCAACGAAGCAGGACCAAAGAATGCCTGAAGATGTAAATACTTTCTTCATCTTGTTTGGTTTTTGTAGTTAATAAAAAAGTTAATTAAAATATGAATTTTCACTGAATTTTATGTGCAAGGACAAGCCTTTTGCACCTTATAAAGCGCAAAGTTAGGGTTTTTCCCATTTTTTTTTGCTTTCATTGACATATATTTCCTCCCCTTTAACATTTTTTAATGATTTTATGTGCATCTGAGCAAACATTTCGAGGAGTTATTGCAATAAGAGTACAGAATCCAAATGACAATGAAACGTTAAATTTATGACAGTGAAACATTATATTTATGACAATGAAACGTTATACTTTTGACAATAAAAACGTCATTTATATAACAATGATATGTCCTGCTTTCTTCTATCTTATATCTACCCTATCTCCACTTTTAGCACAAGTCAAAGGAGGGTCCAACCCAGCACATGTTGTTGTCCGATAGTTGTCCGATAGTTGTCCGATGATTTATCGGACAACTATCGAACAACTACTGCATATCTATCGGACAAGAATAGGTGGTACACCTTAGGTGCATGTGGGGTACGACAAAGTTAATCGAATGGAAGACATTCACCCGACTAACTATGAATTATATTATGACCTATAGGGATTACAAGAGAAGGATTAGCTTTACCAAATCCTGAGCGTTTATCTTTCCGTCTCCGTTGAGGTCGGCAGCATCAGGAACGAAATCCTCCACTGGTTTGCCAACGATGTATGCCTTGAGGGCTTCATAGTCCAGTGCATTCACCTCCCCGTCACCATTGACATCACCTGGTGTGACAGGCTGCGGAGTAGCGAAGAAGAAGTCGTAGGGCTGGTAGTTGGCGGCACCAAGAGTGGTATCGTCCTCGCGGTGGTCAAGGAGCATCCATACCTCATCGTTGGGGACTTCGCTTCTGGTGTTACTGCCCAGCAATGACCAGGAGACCGGATTGCGTCCCGGATACGTCTTTGTATCAGCAGCTGTGGTCATGCGATAACCGGAAAGCTCGACTGGCATACCCGCATCTATATAAATATATAATGTAGTGCCGTTAGTGAAGGACCCACAGTACTTGGTGGTGACATCGTCATCGAAGAGGTTATTCTGCGAATGTGTTTTGATGTACGTTCCTGTGCAGGCATACATCGTAAGCGGCTTTATTTCTTGACCGTCTTTGTCCAGGAGGTCGAACTCGGAGAGCTGAATCGTTGAGCCGTAGGCTATGGCCTCGATGGCAAACTGATAGTAGCGGAGTCCGGGAATCGTCTCCACAACAGTTATGGTACAGGTATCGCGCAACGTGCTGACGTTGGGGGCAGAGAGGATGATGTCTGCTGTGCCCATGCCGGTAGCCACCACATGTCCTGTCTGATCTACGGTGGCGACTGCCTCATCTGTAGATGTCCATCGCAGATTCAGATTCATTATTGTGAGAGGTGCATAGCTGGCCTCCAGCTGCAACTCATCGCCGGGGAGGAGCATTGCCGTATGCTGGCTCAACGTCAGAGACTCGAGCGTACGTGAAATGAAGAAGTCATAGGGTGTATAATTGGTAGCCCCCATCGTCCAATCATTATTTCGCTCGTCGAGAAGCACCCAACCATCATCAGAGCTTGTCAGCCTGTCATTGCTGCCATAAAGCTTCCACGAACTGGGATTACGTTCGGGGTAGGTTCTTGTATCGTTGGCAGTATAGAGACGATAGCCATAGACATCAATCTCACTGCCGGCATCGAAGAGGAAACTGGCTTCTCCATAGAAACCACCGCAATACTTGGTATATACGTCATTGTCGGTAGCATTCTCCCAACCTTCTCCCCAGTAGCCGTCAGGACCGTCATAAGCAGAGAGCTCTTCCACCTCGCTGAGTCTTTCATCCAGGATGTCGAACTCCGCAAACTGCATAGTGCCATAGTCTCCATCCTGTAAGCGCGTAAAGACGAGTTTGAAATAGCGGAATCCCGTTGCATCGGCATTGAAATTGGTGTAGAGTCCGTCTTTTTCATAAACTTTGCCGCTGGTCCTGCGGAGCACTGGATAGAGGTCGTGCTCGCGCCCGTTGTCAAGGTTCTGACGCCAGGAATCAACACTTCCGTTGTTGTTGAGCCGGAAGCAGAGATAGCCGTTATCGACTTCTCCGGGTGTCATGTTGTTGGTCTGCATAGAAGTGTAATCCCAACAGTTGTCGATGGTGAGGCTCTTTGTGGCGAAGGCAAATTCCTTGCCTTCCGTTGCACCAGTGACAGTACCGATATTGTAGCTGTTCGTCACAGTCATCTTACCGGCAGAAGGACCGACAAGGGCTGCTGCATTGCTTTCTGCAGTGACATTGCCAGTATTGCAGCAGTTGTTAATGTTGAATGTCGCCAATATACGGCCTAAACCGACAAGTGCTCCTGCAGAGTTTCCTGTGGCAGTGACCGACCCGTGGTTCTCAACACCGGAGATGGTGACAGTTCCATTGCGGGCAGCACCGACAAGCATACCGACATTGTCCCTTCCCTCCACATGGCAGGACTCGTCAAAGACGATGTTACTCAACGAACAGAAGCCGGCATAGCCAATGAGACCAACCGCATCGCCTTCGCTACTGATATGGAAATTGCTGATAACATGTCCCTTGCCATCAAGGTTTCCGGCAAAGGAATTCGACATCGTACCGATGGGCTGGAAGCCTTCGTTGTACTCTGCCATATCGATATCGGAGGTAAGGACAGCTTGAGCATCTGTCTCACCGCCTTCGTTCACCATCTGGGAGAAAGTGCAAAGGTCCAGACCAGATGTTATCTGATAGATGCCGTTTTCCTGACGCAACCTGCCATAGGAGAGCATAGCATCCATCCATTCTACACGATTATACACGAAATCGCGTACGCGGTCAACTTCTGCTTCCCAATTGCCGGGAACAGCAGGGTTCAGGGAAAGCCATTGGTTGAGGTATGGCCAACGAATGAAGTTCAGATTGGCAGAAGCACGAATCTCACTACGAAGTGAATCCACGTCTGCTGCCACGTCTTCGGGCTCGAAGGCACCTTTCTTACGCAGCTTAGCCCACATCTCCTGCAATTTTGCAAAGACCGAAGGGTCGGAAAGGACACGACCGACGAACTGAGTCCAGTTTCCGGTATCGCGCACTTTATAGGTCCAGTCCATCCGCTCGTTGGCAGGATAAGTGGTCTGGTCATTCTCAAGGGCAAGGTCTGCATCCCAAACAGGACCAGTATAGAAGTGGTCGTCACCGCGCTCCTTGTAATAGAAGACCTGACAGAGCATATCGGTATTGCCATTGAACTCACTGGTAAGGAAATGTCTGAGGAACGTCTCTATATCAAGAACCGAACGTTGGCCTTTCTCCTTGTCGGTGTAGTCTGACCCGAAGACAATATCCTCCATGTTGTTCCAGGTGTTCCAGATGTACTGGAACTGCACGTTTTGCATGATATCCTCATCGGGGTCATGCACGGAGATGGGGTTGCCGTGTGCGGAGTTGAACCAATATGGCTCGCGGCTGGCATTGTTATCCACCTCCACGTAGTAGCCACCGGTAATGGTTTCATCATCAATGTCATACTCGGTCATTTCGGTGATGTCAATGCGTCCCTGATGCACATCCACATGGTCGGCAATGGTGTAGGTGCCGTGATAGTCGCCATTGACGACGAGGTCAACGACCTGACTCCATGGTGTCCATTGCATCTCAGCTCGTTTCGACATGGCCCATGCCACAGGGTTGCGCATCAAGGTCTTGTCGCGATAGCTGTTGATGAGAACCCACTTCTTGGCCTTGACGGGCGATTCGTTCTGTCCTCCCTTCATCACGTGGTGGCTCTTGCCGTCGTTGTACTTCATGCGGAAGGCCTTGTTATCATGCGTAGCCGAGTAGTTGCCACGAACACGGAACAGGATGGGATACTCCTGTATCATCGTACCGTTTTCGTAGATGAGGACCGACTGCGACTCGAAATCCTCACCACGATTGGTCGGGAGGATATTGTCTTGCACATGGACACTCAGGGTTGGCAGGTTGGTAATCTGGTAGAACTTGCTGTCATCACCTTCACCGGCATGACCGTAGAACTTCAGTTCTGCAATATTACAGTAAGAGCCTGCGCTGCCTACATAGCGGACATAACGGAAGCCCCTGCTCACGTTGACATCAGCAGTTGTAAAAGTCTCTCTGGAAGGTTTCGTGCTGATAAGATAGAGCGGCATGGCATCCATGAAGTCGGGGCTGTTTGCACCCTCGAAGAGACTGAGGAGCATGCGGTCAGGCCCCTGACTGCCCGGAGCCGGAGTATAACCCACGCGGGTAATGACGTAAGGCTCGCCCAGGTCCAGGCCCACCCATTGCATCTTGTCTGAATTGGTGCGGTAATACGTCGATTCATCATCGTCGAAGGCAAGGGCTGCCAGAGACTGGGTGCCAGAATACATTATCGTACCTTCGAGAAGATTGTCTTGCTTCGAATCGACTGCATGCAGAATATTTGTAGTGAGTAAGAAGACGAACAGGAAGGAAAGCCTGCAAGATATCTTTTTTTTCATGAATTTAGACATAATTTTTCCAGCCTACATGCGTATTTTACACATAAAGCGTCGCAAAGTTAGTATTTTTTTCAATAAATACTACAAACACAAGAGAAAAAAACTGCCTATTTTAACTTGGCATCTTCCCTTCACGGTACTGTTGGGGCGACATGCCCGTCTGCTGACGGAAAAACCTGCCAAAATGCGACTGGTTCTTGAAACCCATCATGGCTGCAATCTGTTTGATGCTCTTACTGCTGTCATGCAATGTAATCTGAGCTGAACGAATAATCTCCTCACTGATAAGCTGGTTGGCAGTCCGACCAGTGAGGCGTTTGCAGATACTGGAAAAATACTTCGGGGTAATGCTGAAGAGACTGGCGTACCCGTTTACATTAAGGTAGGGCTGAGCTGGGTCGTGCAGGTGCTGCATGAACCGGCGCAGGATGTTCTCGCCGGAGCTATAGGTCTGGTGCATCAGTTCATCATCCTGGAAATTGTGCAGGTCGTGCAAGTCGTAGGCCATCGAGGCAAAGAGCAGGCGCAGGCTGAGTTCCTTGTGCGGCGTTTCGGGACAGGAGAGATGATTGCGAAGCAAATCGAAGTAGAGTCGGAAGCGCTTCATCGCCATTTCATCTGCATGCAGTATCTTGTAGGAAGAGGAGAACATGGAATGTGTCCACTCCATGCGCACCAGTTGCGAGAGCTGAGCCATATACTCGGGCGAGAGGAAAAGCACCAGCGCATTGAAGTCCATGCTCATCATGCTATTCTCAAAGATATTGCGCGGCTTGCAGGTAATGATGTCACCTTTCTGCAACTGATAGGTCTTTTCATCGACCGAGAACTGGGCCTGTCCGTGTGTCACCAACGCAAAGAAGAAACCTTCTATGAGGATATCGGACATATTGAGGTTACGCACCTCATCAAAGTCGCAGAAAAGTGCAATATGTTCATTGCAATGAAAATGGAATCTGCTGTCGGCTATAGCCTGAAGGTCTAATTTCTCCATAATTGTTTTATTTTTCTTCGCAAAGATAAGACTTTTCTTTCGTATTTTGTGTGATTTTTACTGTATATTTGTTCATTTTTTCATTATAAAATGTGGTTAGTGGAGAAATAGGACAAGCTTTGCGCCGCTTTCTTATACATTATTTTAATAAAAAGTTGTTACTTTGCACCGCAAAAAAAGAAAAGACACATTAAACTATGAATAAATTATTCCTTTTTTCCCTTATTCTTGTTTTGACTGCTTGCGGCAGAAACGAGAATAATTACAAGGTGGAGGCATTGAAGGTCACCACCGAGACTGTCAGTGCAGGCACCGCCAATATTGGCAAGCACTACGTAGGCAAAGTGGAGGAAGACAGCAGTACACCCGTCAGTTTCATAGGCATGGGTACCGTCACAAAAGTCTATGTCGAGGAGGGACAATATGTGGCAAAAGGCCAACTCATCGCAGAAATGGATCCCACACAATGCGAAAACACCCTCCAGGCAGCAAAGGCTACACTGGACCAGGCACTGGATGCCCAGAAACGCATGCAGGTGCTACACGAATCACAGTCCATCTCAGACATCGACTGGGTTAACGTGCAAACCAAAGTGCGCACTGCACAATCCAGCCTCGACATTGCAAAGAAAGCTTTGGCCGACTGCCGGCTGACTGCCCCATGCAGCGGCATCGTGGGAAAGAAGCAAATGGAGAACGGCATGACTGCTCTGCCCTCGCAACCTGTCTGCACTATATTAGACATTACAAGAGTGAAGGTGAAGGTATCCGTTCCCGAAAAGGAGATTGCTTTCTTCAACCCGAAGCAGAGCTTGGGCAAGAGTGTGAAGGTTACCGCTGAAGCTCTTGGCGGCAAGATTTTCCGCAGTTCACAGTTCGTTCGTAGCGTGCAGGGCGATGCACTGACGCATACCTATGACGTGCGCTTCTCTGTGTCCAACCCGGGCGGTGAACTGCTTCCTGGCATGGTGGTAAACGTATCGACGGAAGATGACGGAACCGACACCGACCAGAGAATTATGACAGTACCTGTTCGCTGCGTGCAGCAAGATGCCAGCGGCAATCAGTTCGTTTGGCTCGCAAAGGGAGGCAAGGCCTGCCGCCAGCCTGTTGAAACGGGTCAGGCACAAAATGACCGCATTACCATCCTCTCTGGCTTGACAGAGGACGAAAAGGTCATCGTTGAAGGCTATCAGAAAGTCAGTGAAGGTTCTGAGATAATCTTATAGATTCCCTTTGGCCCCATAGGCCCTATAAGCCCTTTTGGCCCCAAAATTGCAAAATATGAATCCAGAATTTAAACAAAGTGTTTTGATGCGGCATTGGTCTGCATGGCCACTCAAGAACCCAGGCATCACAGCACTGATTACAATTATACTGCTGGCTTTTGGCTTCTACGGTCTGGAGCAGATGCCCAAGGACGAATTCCCACCGTTCACCATGCGAATGGGCGTTGTAGTAGCCGTGATGCCAGGAGCAACCAGCGAGGAGATAGAGGCCCAGGTGGCACGTCCGCTGGAACGATATATCTTCACCTTCAAGGAAGTGGACCGCGCAAAGACGACCACACAAAGCATGAACGGCATGTGCTTCATGAAGGTTTATTTCGATGCGAAGCTCACGAATCTTGCTCCGGTATGGAACAAAATCAAACATGGTGTGAACGCCTACAAGAGCCAGTTGCCAAGTGGTGTCGTAGCCCTCATCGTCAAGGATGACTTTGGCGATGCTTCCGCTCTGCTCATCACGCTGGAGAGCGATGAACGCTCCTACCGCGAGCTCCAGGAATACAGTGACGAGTTGGCGGACCGCCTGCGCCGCATTAAAAGTGTCAGCAATGTGCGCCAATATGGTGAGAAGAAAGAACAACTGAGCGTCTATGTGAACCGCGAACGCCTTGCAGCCTACGGCATCGGACAAGCTGCCCTCATGACAGCCCTCTCGAACGAGGGACTTACCACCCTGAGCGGTAGTGTCAGCACCGCCTCTGTCAACATTCCATTGCATCTGACCACAACACGCCACTCGGAGCAGGAAGTGATGAACCAGATTATCTTCTCCGATGCCAATGGGCAGGTGGTTCGGGTGCGGGACATCGCTGAGGTACGGCGCGAGTATGACACAAGCGACAACTACATCGAGAGCAATGGCAAACGCTGCGTACTGCTCTCGCTCGAGATGACCCAAGGCTATAACATCGTGCACTACGGCAGGGAGGTCAACAAGATTATTGAAAACTTTCGGGCAGACTATCTGCCGGCTGATGTGGATGTGCTGCGCATCACGGACCAGCCAAAAGTCGTGGAGGCCAGCGTTTCGGATTTCCTCGTCAACCTGATTGAGTCGATGGTGGTTATTATTCTGGTCATGATGCTGCTCTTCCCCCTGCGCAGTGCTATTGTGGCTGCCATCACCATTCCACTCTCCACCTTCATCAGTGTGGGCATCATGTATCTCCTGAACATCCCTCTGAACATCATCACACTGGCTTCGCTCATCGTGGTGCTGGGTATGATAGTGGACAATAGCATTGTGGTCATCGATGGTTATCTGGAATACCTCGGTGCTGGCATGGATCGCCGCGAAGCCGCCGTCATGTCAGTCAAACAGTATTTCATGCCTATGCTGCTGGCAACGGTCTGCATCTGTGCCATCTTCTACCCTATCCTCTTCACAGTAACAGGCGAACCGGGAGACGTGATAGGCTTTTTCCCCGCCACCATCACCATCTGCCTGATGGTGAGTCTGGTTGTCGCAGCTTGTGTCATACCTGCCCTAAATGTTCGCCTCATCAAGAAGGTGCAGGAGAGGCGTCCTGGGAAGCGCAGTATTACGGAACGGGTGCAGTTCTACTATTTCAAGGCCCTGAAATGGACGTTCCGCCATCCTTGGCTTACTATCTGCAGCAGCATCGTGCTGGTTGCACTCACCTCCCTCATCTTCCCGACACTGAAGCTCCGGCAGTTCCCCTTTGCCGATCGTGCTCAGTTTGCTTGCGAGGTCTTCCTTCCGAAAGGAGCCGGCCTGGATGAGACACGGGCCATCACAGAGGCATTGCGCGACTCACTGGCAAAAGATGAGCGGGTAACAAGTGTCACAACGTTCATGGGATGCAGTTCACCACGTTTCCATACATGCTATGAGCCGCAATTAGGCGGCAAGAACTTTGCACAGCTCATCATCAATACGACGAGTATTGAGACGACTTTCCAGATACTGAACGAATATGCACCTCGGTTGAGCAATCATTGGCCTGGTGCCTATGTCCGCTTCAAACAGATGGACTACCTGCCCGTACCAACCTACGAGTACCGCTTCTATGGCAGCGACCTGGACAGCATCGAACTTGCTGCAGAGCGACTGATGGAACGGATGCGCCAGATGCCTGAGCTGGAATGGGTACATACCGACTACGACCTGCCCTCGCCTGTCATGGACATCACACTCGACCCCATTGCCTCCTCACAGCTCGGTATCACACGTACCATGGCCGAATTGCAACTGGCCATGCAGACGGGCAAGACACAGGTGGCATCTATCTGGGAAGGGAATTACGAAGTGCCCGTTGTACTGCGTGACAAGCAGGCAGAGCAGATGACAATCGGAGATGTGGAGAACCTCTACCTCACGCCACTGACGCAGCCTCTCAGCAGCTTGCCACTCCGCCAAGTGGCAGATGTCGAGGCACGCTGGATGCCCACCAACATCATACACCGCAACGGCGAACGCTGTATCACCGTAACTGCTGAGAACAAGCGCGGCGTACTGGCTGCCACTGTGCAGGACCGCGTCAAGGACATTCTGGAGAACGACTTCCCTATGCCCTATGGCGTACGTGCTGAGATTGGCGGTGAACCAGAGAAGAATGATGAAACCGTGCCCGGAGTGGCATGGGGACTCGGCATTGCCTTGGTCATCATATTCTTCTTCCTGCTCTTCAACTTCCGACACTTTGGTCTGACAGGCACTTGCATGGCATCCATCCTGCTCTCCGTGCCCGGAGCAATGATTGGCCTGGGCATTACGGACATCACGCTTGGCCTGACCAGTCTCTTTGGCTTCATCACGCTCATGGGTATCATCATGCGTAACGAGATACTCATCTTCGAACACGCTGACCAGAAGATTGCGGAAGGCATGTCGGTACACGACGCAGCCTTCGATGCCGGACGACGCCGCATGGTGCCCATCTTCTTGACAACCGCCACAACAGCAGTCGGAGTCATCCCGATGATACTGGGCGGCTCATCGTTCTGGATGCCAGTAGGTATTACTATCTTTGCCGGTGGCATTGGCACCCTGATTCTCGTCGTAACAGTCCTGCCTGTTGTCTATTGGAAACTGAATGACAAACAGAAATAAATGAAAAATTAGAAATTAAATAATGAAAAATTGTATGTCAAAGCGAATTGTTGTATTAATTTTTCACTTAATTCTTCACTCTTCATTCTTCACTCTTAATTCGATATCTGCCCAGACGCTGACACTCTCGCAGTGCCTTGAGCGGGCAAAACAGAACAACTACGAGCTGCAAAAAGCAGCGCTCGAGATTGAGGCTGCCACAGAGCAGCAGCGCGAGGCTTTCACCAACTACTTCCCCCGCATCAGCGCCAACGTGATGGCATTCCGTTGCTTCGACGAACTGATAAAGGCTGATGGTACCTATCCGCAAGAGATTGCCCTTTTGAGCCCCCAGCTTGCCCCCCTTGTCGGTACGCCCTTTAGCATCTCGGAACTCAATTATGGCTATGGCGTTGCTGCCACACTCGTCCAGCCACTCTACTATGGAGGACAGATTGTCTATGGTAATAAACTCGCCCAGGTGCAGCAGGACATCGCGACCATCAAACAGCAGATGACGGAGAAGAACATCCTGCAGAAGGTGACGGAATGCTACTGGAATCTGGCCAGGGTACGCTACAACCTGAATACCATCGAGGCTGCAGAAAAGCAGATAGAAGCTGTAATGGCACAGGTGGAGAATTTCCTGAAGGCTGGTGTCACCACACGTAATTCTGTGCTCAAGGTACGTCTGCGCCAACAGGAACTTGCCAGCACACGCCTCAAACTCGAGAATGCCGACCATGTGCTGCGCCTGTTGCTTGCACAGCAGATAGGTATCGAGCCTGCTGAAGCAGACAAGGGCTTCGATATTGTCCTTGAGGACAAGCCGGTGGAAGAACCCATTGGGGCAGATTTGTTGAGCCTCACACCAAATCATCGCGAGGAGTTGCAACTGAAGAACAAGGTAGTGGAGGCACAGGCACTGCAGGTGAAGATGCAACGCGGCAAGTACCTGCCTCACTTGGGCGTTGGCCTGGCTGGCTATCATGCTGGCCTTGGCGGCTATTCCGACAGAGTAAAAAGCATCATGCAAAGCTCAGGTATGGTTAATGGTCTCGTGTTCGGAAGTCTCTCCATACCTATCAGCGACTGGTGGGGCGGCAGTCATGCCATACGACGGCAGAAAATCAAGCTGCAGCAGGCACAGATAGAACGCGATGATGCCAGCCATACGCTGCAAATCGACATCGAACGCGCTTGGACAAACCTGCAGGAAGCTTACCGACAGACACAGATTGCAGAGGTCAGCTGCGAAGAGGCTGCAGAGAACCTACGCATGACTTCCGACCAATATCGCATGAGTACCTGCACACTGACAGACCTGCTCGATGCCGAGACACTCAACCGCCAGGCACAAAACGACCTTGCCCTAGCTAAAGCCAACTATCAGATTGCCCTGGCCGACTACCGCCGCAAAGCATTCTAAAACCCCATTGGCTCCATTCCCCTCAAATGCCATAGAAAAGTCGGTTTTTCTTTGGCATTTTGCTTGCTTATTCGTAAATTTGCAGTGCAATTATACATTTATAACAAATTAGTTTTATGAAAAGATTGTTGACTGCCTTCGTGGCTGCATTGGCTTTTACCCTCATGCCTGGCATAGCACATGCTGAAGAGGTTTATCGCGACAACACTGTACGCTTCACCCTTATTGATGAGGGAACCATCCGTCTGGAGTATGCTCCCGATGGCAAGTTTGTTGACAACAAGAGTTTCGTGGCTGTCATCCGCGAATACGGCAGTGTGCCCCACAAAGCCTCAACCAGTGGTGGCAAAGTGGTCATCACGACCAGCAAGTTCAAACTCACCTATAAAAAGGACGGTGCACCGCTGAGTGCCAAGAACCTCACCATCACTTCTGCCAAGACACTCGACACACAGTTCGTCTGGACTCCTGGCACAGCGCAGAAAGGCAATCTGAAGGGCACCTACCGCACACTGGACGGCTACGACGGCAACATGTATCAGTACAGCAACCCCAAGCACGAGATGCCTTTGGAGGACGGACTGCTTGCCACCGACGGCTGGACACTTATCGACGATTCCAAGAACTACCTCTTCGATGGGGCACAGGATTGGGACTGGGTGACGGAGCGTAACAGCGCTGAGGGCGCTCAGGACTGGTACTTCATGGCCTACGGCCACGACTACAAGGGCGCCCTGCTCAGCTTCACGAAGTTCGCAGGCAAGGTGCCTTTGCCACCCCGATATACCTTCGGTTATTGGTGGAGCCGCTACTGGACATACTCCGACAAGGACCTGCATGACCTCATCGGTAACTTCCAGCGTCTGAACCTGCCCCTCGATGTGCTGGTCATCGACATGGACTGGCATCCCAACACTAAGGAAACCGGCGGCGGCTGGACAGGCTGGGATTGGAACGAGAGCATCTTCCCCGACTACAAAAAGCTCCTCTCTTTCCTCGATGAACAGGGCGTAAAGACCACCATGAACCTGCACCCTGCTGACGGTGTACGTCCCTATGAAAAGAAGTACAACGAGTTCATGCAACGCTATGGCAAAAGCGACGGCAAGACCCACGAATGGATGGGTTCCGACAAGAAATACGTGAAGGCACTCTTCGACACTTATCTGCATCAGTATGTTGACGAAGGCGTTGACTTCTGGTGGCTCGACTGGCAGCAGTGGGAGAAAGACCGTACCCTCAAGAATCTCGACAATGTCTTCTGGTGCAACTACATCTGGTTCTCGGACATGGAGAACAACGGCACCAAGCGTCCTTTGCTCTACCACCGTTGGGGCGGCCTGGGCAACCATCGCTATCAGATTGGCTTCTCGGGTGACTCCTACGCCACTTGGGAGAGCCTTAGCTTCCTGCCCTACTTCAACAGCACCTCTTCCAACGTGCTCTACGGCTACTGGAGCCACGACATAGGCGGACACCAGGTCAGGAGGTACGGCATGGGAGTCGATACTGAGCTCTATACCCGTGCCATGCAGATGGGACAATACTTGCCCATCCTTCGCAGCCACAGCGCAAAAGACCCCAGCCTGAACAAGGAGCCTTGGGCCTTCGACCAGATGACACAGCGTCGTCTCACAGCTGTCATCAACGGCCGCTATACCCTCATACCTTATATCTACACGATGGCCCGCAAGACGTATGAGACGGGCGTCTCCCTCTGCCGTCCGCTCTACTATGATAATCCTGAGGTGAAGGAAGCTTATGAATTCAAGGAAGAATACATGTTTGGCGACAACATGCTGATTGCACCCATCACAAAGGAGGTGAGCAAGGAGGATGGCTATGCTACTATTAATGTATGGCTTCCCGAAGGCGAGTGGCTGGAATACGAGACCGGCACAATGCTTCAGGGCGGTCATACCGCAGAGCGTCATTTCTCGATGGACGAATACCCTGTCTATGTCAAGGCAGGCAGCATTCTGCCCTATTATGGTAAAGTCAAGAACCTGAGCGGCACGGAGCAGCCCGTTATCGTTCGCGTCTTCCCTGGAGGCGACAAGGACGAGTTCACGCTTTATGAGGATAATGGCGAGGACAAGAACTATGTTACAGAATATGCCACCACTCCCCTTTCCTACCAGCGCAATGGCGAACGTCTCACTGTCACCATCGGTGCCCGCAAAGGTCAGTACAAAGACATGCCAGCACATCGCGACTATACCCTTGCCCTGCCTTGTCAGAAGGCACCGGCTACCGTCAGGGTTAATGGTAAAGAGGAGACCTTCACCTACGACGGCCTGAATCTCGAAGCAAGCATTGCCCTGGGCAGTATCGACTGCAGCAAGAGTGCCACCATCGAGGTGACATTCCCCTCTGCCGACTATGCCGTGACAGCAGGAGAGAAAGGTCAGTTCTACCGCATACAGAATGCCGTGCAGGACTACAAGCGGCACGATGCTAACATGGTCTATACAGAGAAGTTCGGATATCTCGAGGCAACGCCCCTGCGCCTCTCCTATCATCCCGAGAACCAACAGGAGACACTCGACCGCTTCCATGAACTTTACAAGAAGCTGCCGGTTGTGCTGGTGGAACAGATGGGCAAAAACGCCAATTTCGACCGCTTTTTGCGTCAGATGGGCGAGAACGACAATATGCTCAGCGAGGTTTCTCCCGAAGCATTCAGCACAACAGAAGGCACAGGTTTCGCCCTCCAATACTTCCCCAACAAAGAACTCCAAGGTGAGGCCAAGGCCTATGGGCATGTTGAGAAAATCGATATGTTCTTCAGCGGCAGTCCTATACAAGGCATTCCTGCTGACTATTGGAGCATGAAAGCCGAGAGTACCTTCACCGCCCCCGAGACAGGCGAAGTGATGTTCATCATGTCGGGCGATGATGCCTATCGCCTCATCATCGATGGCAAGGAACTCTTCAACGACTGGGGCGATCATGCCGAGACAACCCGCAATGCCGTCATCTCTGTCGAAGCAGGCAAGAAATATAATGTCCGCATCGAGTTCTACGACAACGAATACAATGCCATCTTGCGAATGCAAACTTTGATGATTAAATAGTCCACATAAACTCCATTAGCCCTATTAGCCTTATTAGCCCCATGAAGAAAATCCTTTCCCTTGCAGCTTTGCTGCTCATCTTCACAATTCCTGCTGGTTCCGTACTCAAGGAGAAAGACCTGGCTCGCACGCTTGGCGTGCTCAAGGCTGAGCTACAAACCACCTATGAGCAACAGCAGGCCTTCATGCAAAGCTATGAACAGCAGGGCATGCAGCAGCACAAACAGTTGGTATGGTACATGCACCAGTGCGAGCAGATAGGGCTCATGCTCTATTCGCAAACCACCGACAACACCTTCGACATGGCATACGCATGCCAGCAGGCTGCGGACCTGAGGCGCGACCTGGACAACCGCAACAGCAAGATGCGGCAGTACGACAAGATTATCACCCGCCTAAAACAGGAGATCGAGCGCACCGACTACCTCATCCGCTCGCTCAAGCGCATGCCGCCGGTCATCGATGCCGACAGCATCCTCAGCAGCAGTGACAGCATCCTCCTCCAGGCCATCGACTCGTTGGCAGGCAAGAAGGACTCCCTGCTCATGGCACGCGAATCGATGGACGAGGAATCCATTGCCATCATGGAGGACGAGAACAATGATATTCCCGAAGAGGAAGAAGAGAATCTCGAGCCGCTCTACCTGACCAGGGCACAGCAGCGGGACCGCAATGCCTGTCTGCTGTATGCTGATACGATACAAGCCAACATGCAGCGCTTCCTGGAGAGTCTTGAGGCAGAGAATTCCTATTATCAGAGCGTACGCGACAAGGTTCGCGAACTCGACGAGTATGCACAGAGTCGGTACAAGCTGCTGCAGGACAACATCTTCCGCAATGGCAGCTCCAACTACTTCAGCATCCTTGCCTCATTGCCCATGCAGATTATGATGGTGAAATCGACCATCGACATGAAGTACAAGCCCTTCCGGGGACACGGACAGCTCTATTCCGAATGGCGAGGCGCCATTGTGCTTTTCATCAGCATCTTCCTCATCTTTTACCTGGCCCTCTCGCTTGGCATCAGCTACATCATACTGCGCTGGCTGTTGCCAAAGAAATGGCGCGGGCCGGATTTCAAGGTCAAGCGGACGATGCTCAACAATGTAGTTGGCATTGCACTCTTCGCCATTATTGTCATGGTGGTGAGGGCTATTTCCGAGCGTAACTTCATACAGATGGGTACTGGGCTCATCATCAACATCGCATGGCTGCTCGAAGCCATCTACCTGAGTCTCTATGTCAGACTCAATGGCGAACAAATGCGGCATGCTGCCTCCATCTACACACCGCTGATGATGCTCGCCTTCATCGTCATCCTGTTCCGCATCGTACTCATCCCCAATGCACTGGTCAACCTCATTTTCCCGCCTATTCTGCTTCTTTTCGCCATCTGGCAGTACTATGCGTCTCGACGACACAGACAATATCTGCCATTGCTCGACAAATGCTACATGCACATCACAACGTTGGCAATGTTCTTTGCCTGCCTGGCTGCATGGGCTGGCTATACGCTGCTCGCTGTGCAGATTATGATATGGTGGACCTTCCAGCTGGCAGCCATCATGACCATCACCTGCATCTATGACTTGACGAAGAAGTACGAGACACACTATCTGCTACATCGCCTCGGTTCCAGCGACGATGACGAGAATGAGCGCCAGGACCTGCTGCGCCGCATGAAGAAGGGTGAGTTCATAGATCAGACTTGGTTCTACGACTTCTGTTGCCGCACGTTGGTACCCATTATGGCCGTGCTCTCTGTGCTGGTGAGCATCTACTGGGCGGCAGAAGTTTTCGAGATGACAAGTCTCTGCCAGAAAATCTTCACACGGGATATCGTCAACCAGACGGGCATCATACGCATCTCACTTTATTGGGTTTGCATGGCAGCGGCACTCTTCTTCATATTCCGCTACGTCAACTATGCCCTGCGCAGTTTCTATCTCCACTACCGCAAGCAGCTCAGCGATAACAACGACGCCATCAACAAGACACTGGCCCGCAATGTCATTGGCATCCTCTGCTGGGGACTCTACATCATCATCGTGCTCATCATCTTCCGTGTACCGAAGGACGGCATTAGCATCGTGGGTGCCGGTCTTGCCACAGGCCTTGGCTTCGCCATGCAGAGCATCCTGGAGAACTTCTTCTACGGCATCAGCCTCATGACGGGACGCATCCATGTGGGCGACTACATCGAGTGCGACGGCATAGCAGGCCGCGTGGAGAGCATCACCTACCAGAGTACACAGATCACCACGGTCGATGGCGGCGTCATTGCCTTCCTCAACAGTGCCCTCTTCAGCAAGAACTTCAAGAACATGACGCGTAACCACCGCTACGAGCTCATCAAGATACCCGTTGGCGTGGCATACGGTACCGACGTGCAGCAGGTGCGCCGCCTTCTCATCGATGCCATCACACCGATTTGTCAGGAGGTGAACGATGCTGGACAGCCCATTACCGACACCGAGATACCCGTCAGCGTTTCCTTCAGCGACTTCGGTGACAGCAGCGTGGACCTCAAGGTAGGCGTCTGGATGCTCGTAGAGGAGAAATTCGCCCTCTCAGCCCGCATCAAGGAGGTCATCTACAACACCTTGAACAAAAACAACATCGAAATCCCCTTCCCACAGCGCGATGTTCATCTCAAAAACTCATAGGCCCCATAAAGCCCATTAGCCCCATTTCACCTCCCCCTAAAGGGAGGCGGGGGGTCCACTCCATTAGCCCCATTGGCCCCATAATTCTTAAAAAAACAAAAAAACTTTCAAAGAAAGTTGGACGTTATCGAAATAAATAGTAGTTTTGCACTAGAAAATGCCCCAAAAGGGCCCTTGAACTTTTAAACTTTAAAATTAAACCTTTAAACTTATACAATATGAAGCATTTTACTCTTCTTTTGATGGCCGCAGCCACCATTTGCACCAATGCCTTTGCACAGAACAGGGCTAAGAACATCTATACCAGTACCACAGAGCTCAACCTCGAGGTACTGCAGAACACGGCACAGCCCGTAGTACTCAACCGCACCCTCTTCGCAGGTTACAACACCATCTGCCTGCCCATGAGCCTGAGCGCAGAACAGCTCCAGGCATCTGCCAAGGACGTACAGGTAGAACGTCTGGCAGCCATCCGTCAGGAGGGCAGCACCTTGAACATGTACTTCCTGGATTGCACCAACGAGGGCATCGAGGCAGGTGTTCCCTACCTCATCTTCTCCCCCATCTTCCAGACGTTGCATGCCAACACCCAGAATGCATCGGGCATCAGCACCGAGCTCAAGAGTGTTAGCAAGACCGACGGCGCTGGTAACGCTGTTACCTTTGGCAGCTCTTGGGAGATGCTCAAGGTGGAAGGCCGCTATGGCATCCCCGCACAGCAGGACACCTACATTCTGGAGAGCATCCTCATTCGCACCGATGGCGACAAGGCATTCCTGCCCACACGTTGCGGTTTCACTTGGGACCAGCAGTCCAACTCTGCTACGGCACTCGAGATCAAGCATGTTACCAGCCTCGATGACATCGAGACAAGCATCGAGAAACTCCAGGCCGCCAATGCTGTTGTTGACGTTTACAATGCCCAGGGCACCCTGGTTCTCTCCCAGACCAACATTAACACTGCCAAGCAGACCCTCCCCCAAGGCGTATACGTAGTCAAGGGCCAAAAGTTCGCGGTTAGATAATTCTTTTACATCCTATTAAAAGCCAGGAAGCCACCTCGGATGCGAGATGGCTTCCTGCTTTTTTTTGTCCGTTTTTGTCATATTCCTGTCACCCTGTCACACTTTGGCACGGGCTTTGTATGATATAGGTGGCCTATAAGCCCCATGAGGCCCATTAACCCCATTAGCCCAATAGGCCCCCAAAAGAATTAATAACATTAAAAACAATACAATTATGGGAAAGATTATTGGAATTGACTTGGGTACCACAAACAGCTGTGTATCCGTATTCGAGGGCAACGAGCCCGTAGTAATTGCCAACAGCGAGGGCAAGCGCACAACTCCTTCCGTTGTGGCATTCGTCGATGGCGGCGAACGTAAGGTGGGCGACCCCGCCAAGCGTCAGGCCATCACAAACCCGAAGAAGACCATTTTCTCTATCAAGCGTTTCATGGGCGAGACCTATGACCAGGTGCAGAAGGAAATCTCACGCGTACCTTATAATGTAGTACGTGGCGACAACAACACACCGCGTGTCGAGATTGACAGCCGTGCCTACACGCCGCAGGAGATCAGCGCCATGATTCTGCAGAAGATGAAGAAGACTGCCGAGGACTACCTCGGACAGGAAGTGACCGAAGCCGTTATCACCGTGCCCGCTTACTTCAGCGACTCTCAGCGTCAGGCCACCAAGGAGGCCGGACAGATTGCAGGTCTCGAGGTAAAGCGTATCGTGAACGAGCCCACCGCAGCAGCCCTGGCATACGGTGTCGATAAGGCCAACAAGGACATGAAGATTGCCGTCTTCGACCTCGGTGGCGGTACCTTCGATATCTCCATCCTGGAGTTCGGTAGCGGTGTGTTCGAGGTGCTCAGCACCAATGGTGACACCCACCTGGGTGGCGATGACTTCGACCAGGTAATCATCGACTGGCTCGCCAATGAGTTCAAGGCAGAGGAAGGCATCGACCTGAAGCAAGACCCCATGGCCCTGCAGCGTCTGAAGGAAGCTGCCGAGAAGGCCAAGATAGAGCTCTCCAGCTCTACTACCACCGAGATCAACCTGCCCTACATCACTGCTGTAGGCGGTGTGCCCAAGCACCTCGTAAAGAGCCTCACCCGTGCTAAGTTCGAGCAGCTGGCCGACAGCCTCATCCAGGCTTGTAAGGCTCCTTGCCAGAAGGCTATGCAGGACGCAGGTCTGAGCAACAGCGACATCAACGAGGTCATCCTCGTGGGCGGCTCCACACGTATTCCCGCTGTGCAGAAGCTCGTGGCTGACTTCTTCGGAAAAGAACCCAGCAAGGGTGTGAACCCCGACGAAGTGGTAGCCATCGGTGCCAGCATCCAGGGCGCTGTCCTGGCCGGCGACAAGAGCGACATTGTACTGCTCGACGTAACGCCCCTCTCTATGGGTATCGAGACCATGGGTGGTGTCATGACACGCCTCATCGAGGCCAACTCCACCATCCCCTGCAAGAAGAGCGAAATCTTCTCTACCGCAGCAGATAACCAGACGGCCGTAACCATCCACGTCCTGCAGGGCGAGCGTCCTATGGCAAGCCAGAACAAGAGCGTTGGCCAGTTCAACCTCGACGGCATTGCACCCGCACGCCGCGGTGTACCTCAGATTGAGGTGACCTTCGATATCGATGCCAATGGTATCCTGAACGTCAGCGCCAAGGATAAGGCAACCGGCAAGGAGCAGCACATCACCATCACCGCCAGCAGCGGTCTTAGCAAGGAAGAGATCGAGCGCATGAAGGCAGAGGCAGAAGCCAATGCAGAGGCAGATAAGAAGGAGCGCGAGAAAGTGGATAAGCTCAACCAGGCTGACTCCATGATCTTCCAGACCGAGAACATGCTGAAGGACAGCGGCGACAAGATTCCTGCTGACATCAAGAGCGAGGTAGAGGCAGCTGTGGCTAAGCTGAAGACAGCTCACCAGGCACAGGACCTCGCAGCCATCGACACAGCCATGAACGAGTTGCAGGCTGCCGCAGGCAAGATGTACCAAGCTCAGCAGCAGGCAGGTGCCCAAGCAGGTCCCGACATGAACGGCGGCTTCACCGGCGGCAATGCCGGCGCTGGAAACAACAACGGTGGCCAACAAGGCCCCGACATCCAGGACGCAGACTTTGAGGAGGTTAAATAAGCAGCGAGCGCAGTGCCAAGCTTGCTTGAGCACTGCCGAGTCGCGTTTTTAACTCGGCGAAGCCAAGTTAAATGATCTATAAGCCCAAACAATCGGGGCGCACTCACATAGAGTTGCGCCCCGATTTTGTATGCCTCCCCTTTTTTACTCGTCTCCTATTCTGACATCGGTATCCTTCTTCACGGCACCGGCATCACCGCCACCGAAGACGTTGCCCATGATGGTGGCACCGTCCTTGATGTTCACCTGTGTCCAGATGGTGGTAGCGAAGGAGGCGAACTTATCCGGGTCGTCCTTGTCTATCATACCACGGCTACCGCCATAGACCTCACCGCCATACTTCTCGTTGTAGCCTACCTTCGGGCCTATGAAGCCTGAGACATTAACCTGGCAGCCTGACTGACGGCCAAGGTCAGTAGCATGAGCAGGATCGAAACGATTGAAAGCAACATCCGGTTGTGAGATCTGGGGAGCTCCAACCGAAGCCAGAGAACCACCGCCATAGACGTTACGGTAGATGACATTACCCGGACTGGCTTGTGTGCCTGCCACACCGTCGATAGCCTTGCCAATGGTTACGGTGGTGTTACATGTCACAGAACCAGAGGAGTTGCTGTATTGATTCTCACCGTTACTGTCTTCATACTGTCCGATACCCGAACCGGAGCCATAGATATTACCTCGGTGCAACCAGTGCAGGTTGTCGAGGTCGGAGGTACCAAGCAGGGTCACATTCTTCGTGTCATCTGTAGTCAAGTCGGCATCATAGGCGAGTCCAATCTCACCCTTGTTGATGATAACGTTGGTGCTGCGGCGCACATGTCCGTCCTGACCGCCGCCATAGACTGAGCCATAGAGACGAGGACCAGTAGCGGCATTAGCATCGCCAATGGTCACACTGGTTTGGTTGGTATAGCCTGCATAGAACTCTGGGCAGTATAAGTAACGTGGTGAAAGAGTTGGATCTACATTGCGAGCCGACTCACCACGACAGCCGCCAAAGACGTTGCCGGTGGGCAGGTCGTCCTTAGAGCATACCTTTTCTGCATAGAGCACATAGTCACCGCTTGCAGTACCCACTTGTGTTTGTGGGTCATTGCCATTATCCTGCATAACCTTTGTAGTGCTGGACAGTAAGAAGCCAACCGTTCCGCCAGTGATGCTGACATCTGTCTTACCACTGTTCAGGAAGTACCAAGCATTGTCAGGATTGGCCGCGGTAGCAGTAGTCGTCCACAAATTACCTTCAAGTTTCTCACCGTATCCGCTGGTCGAGTAGTCATCAGGTCCGCCGGCATAATTACCCTTACCAACCGAACCCATATTGCCGCCGCCATAGATGTTACGCATCACATGACCGTCACTCATGGTAATCGTGGTATTGCCAAAGACTCTTCCGGCTGTCACGCTGTAGATGTCGCTTGTATAGTAATCATTGGGCTCGGGAGATCCAGGTGTTGCTCCAATCTTAAGCAGTTTCTGTGTGTATTTACCTTTACCCTTGCCGCCGCCATAGACCGCATGACCTATATAGCCGCCCTTGATGTCAATCTTCGTGTCTCCTATGACGTGTCCGTTCTCGGCACCGCCATAGACAGAACCGGCAATACCAGACAATTCGTTTTGGAGGTTCAACGAATACTTGTCTTTGACTTTACCTTTTTCTTTGTCCCATTCCTCACTTTTTAAGATGTCTATCTTATCGTCATCAGGCGTCGTCAGGTTGATGTTGACATGGGTCTCTTTCACATTGGCGCAGGCAGCGTATTCATAGCGGTCGCCAGCAATACCCATACCACCACCAAAGACATCACCATTGTCCTCTCTTACCCTGATCTTTCTCATGACAGGAACGTTATTACTATCCAAAATTGGATTACCATTTGCGTCCTTTTCTTGTACCTGAACATATTGACCATTGTCATCTGTTTCATAAGCACCAAACCAGTCCTTACCGGTGATACCGATACGTCCGCCGGTGATGTTCACAGTAGCAATACCTGGGAAATCAGGCAGATAGGAATCTCCAGTTGTCTGATAAGGCCAACTCAGGGCAAAACTTGTGGATGTGTCGTGGTTTTTAACAATATTATTGTACTTCCATGTTTCTACCACGTTACCATCCTTGACATTGACAAACACATCGTCGGTTTCAGTAGAAGGTGTTTCGGTGACTTTCACGCCCGTGTAGTCCATGACACCCACAGATGCCATCTCACCGCCACCATAGACATTCCTCAAGATATGACCGCCGCAGATATTCACATTGGTGGTCTTGCCCACGCAGCCTGCCCATATCATCGGTGTAAAGATGTAGTGGATAGTGGTAGGAGTCGCACCGGAGTTATCCACAATCTCGACAACCTTTGTGGCTTCTGGAGTGCGGATGTCACTTCCGTAGCCGCCGCCAAAGACATTGTGGTGGATGATGGGTGTACCGGACTTAGGAGTGACCTCCTTCAATGAAGCATCCCATTTGCCGCCTATCGTCACGTATGTATGATCACGCGTGGAACCGAACTCACCACCGCCATAGACATTGCGGTAGATGGTCGGACTGCCACTGATGTTGACATAAGCAGTCTTCACCTGAGCCAGCTGAGGCCATTTATCGAGGTAGTTCACACCATCCAGTTTCAACAGACGTCCCATACTGCCGCCAAAGACGTTACCGCTATGTTCTGCGCCTGCCACATTGGTCGTAAATTCCCGACCAATGGTACCGCCGCTGATATTGATGGTGGAATAACCGTAGGTCTTATCGCCTTCATCTTCCTTTAAGTGACCATGGTGGGCAAGATCGTTGGTAGATGAGAAGTCCGCACCTACCGATGCCATACGACCGCCGCCATAGATGGAACCGAGCATAGTACCGCCAGTGATGTCAATCGTAGTATTACCGCCTATGGTACCTGCAAACATATTAACACCGTCGTAGCCACGACCACCTCCGAAGATGTTACCATCCACGTAGCTGGTGCCCCATGTACCAATCTTTGTGGCATTACCGGTGAAGATGTCTTGATAAGAAGTTTCGTCAGTTGCGGGAGTTCCATCAATTGTCACCTTTGCATTGCCTAAGACGTGACCATCCTCTGCACCACCGAAGACGGAACCGTAAACCCATCCTCCGGAAATGGTGACATTGGCATCCTGCACATTGGTACCACTATTGAGGAATGAGCGTCCTTCTCCCTTACCGCCTCCAAAGACGTAGCAAGTGACTGGGTGGGCCGCAATCTCGGCAAGCGTACGCGGCACGCCAAGCGTACCGCCAGACATCGTGACGTATGTGTCGCCCAGTACACTGGTCATCTCACAACCGCCAAAGAGGCTGGTCAGGATATGACCGCCCTTGACCTCCACCTTGGTATTGCCTTCCACCTGTCCGGCTGTATCAAGCCATTTACCAGGCTCATAGGGGAAGTAACCCGAGCCACCACCATAGACACTGCCGTTGAAGGCACGTCCATCGGAGGCAATGTAATGACCTCCTTCGGTAGAGGTGGTATTATCGGAATACTTATCCAGATCTCCTGTTTCATTGGCGAATATATCGTGTGGAGCATGATGATTGCTCGCTACAACTTTACCAGCCGAGATCGTTTTACCAAACAGCCAGCTGTCACATTCGGGCAGAGATGCATTGTATTTGGTAGAGATAGCAGTCTTTTGGGCATCTGAAAGGCCCGGGAAGTCTCCGGGTTCTACAGTCAGATGTCCAGCAGCCCACTCCTCAGCAGTATAAGGACGGTTCAATCCTCGGAGGATATACTCATTATTATTATCCTTTTGAATGATATCGTTAGCATCCGTAAG
>Ga0310690_10001182_pt1 | contig 47898 bp, 41 predicted proteins | sample AusTroGonzalo_MG_2_FD_207661 | JGI IMG/M metagenome (GOLD analysis project Ga0310690, IMG submission 207661) | Bovine rumen microbial communities from tropical cattle in Woodstock, Queensland, Australia - Gonzalo_04 (v2) (version 2) | ecosystem: Host-associated > Mammals > Digestive system >... | reverse complement strand
CGTCGGCCGGGGAAGGGGAGGGTGCAGGGAGGGGACCGGGCGGCCTTCGCAACTCTGAGCGTGGTCCCCTCCCGCATCTTCTTAAAAACGAAAAATGTAAAGTCAAATGAAAAAAAGTAAAGTCAAAAATTCCCCGCCCCAAAATCCCTTGATAAAAAAACTCTTCGTACAACTTGGAATAATGCCTTTTTGTGTATTGACATTTTTTTGCAAATAATTAAAAAACATATTTCATTTGGAATTTTTTGTGATAGATTAATTCTAGGCTTTTTTCCCATAATTCATCTGCCTAAAATGAGGTCTCCATGATCACGATTCCAAGCTATTGGTATTTCGTTCCTGTTGCGGCCATTTTGGCCTTGTGCATGGCTTACAACTTCTTCAAGAAAATGATAAAGCAACCGTCCGGCACCGACAAAATGCGATCCATTGCTCGGTATGTTCGTATGGGCGCCTACGCTTATTTGAGACGCCAGTACAAGACGGTGTCAATTGTATTTGTCGCGCTTTTCCTCATTTTTGTGGCACTAGCCTTCTTCAAAATACAGAATCCGTTCGTGCCAGTGGCCTTCCTTACGGGTGGTTTCTTTAGCGGGCTTTGCGGTTTTCTGGGCATGAAAACGGCCACCTATGCGAGCGCCCGTACTGCGCAGGGGGCGATTTCCAGCTTGAATCGGGGCCTTGTCATCGCGTTCCGTAGCGGTGCCGTGATGGGCCTTGTCGTGGTGGGGTTCGGCTTGCTCGACATTTCGGCTTGGTTCTTCGCGCTCAACTACATCTACGACAACAATGTGTTCGGTTTCGGTGCGGATATCGCCGCCAAGCTTTCGCTAGGCGGCTGGTCGGATGCGCTTATCAATAACGATGCATGGCGTCACGGCAAGATGGTCGAAATTACGACGACAATGCTCACGTTCGGCATGGGTGCGTCGCTGCAGGCGCTGTTCGCGCGTGTGGGTGGCGGCATCTACACGAAGGCGGCGGATGTCGGCGCCGACCTTGTCGGCAAGGTGGAAGCTGGTATCCCGGAAGACGACCCGCGCAACCCGGCGACGATTGCGGACAATGTGGGCGACAACGTCGGCGATGTGGCCGGCATGGGCGCCGACCTCTACGAATCCTATTGCGGTTCCATCCTCGCGACGGCGGCGTTGGGTGCCGCGCTGCCGGGTGTCGGGCTGACCTACGTGATTTCGCCGATGCTTGTTGCTGCCATCGGCATCGTTCTCTCGATTGTTGGAATTTTCATGGTGCGGACCAAGGAAGATGCCGACACCAAGTCGCTGTTGCGCTCGCTTTTGACGGGAACGCTCGGCTCGTCTATCCTGGTGCTGATTACCCTCTTTGTGCTCGTAAAGCTGGATTTCATCTCGCTCGGTATTTTTGGCTCCGTGCTCTCGGGGCTTGCCGCGGGCGTGCTGATTGGCCAGTTCACCGAATACTACACTTCCGACGCTTATAAGCCCACCCGCGGGATTGCCGGGCAGGCCAAGCTCGGAGCCGCGACGACGATTATCGACGGCATTTCCGTGGGCATGTTCTCGACGGGGCTCCCCGTGGTGACGATTGTCATCGGCATCATTGCTGCGTTCGGTTGTGCGGGCGGTTTCCAGAACATGGCCATGGGCCTTTACGGCGTCGGTTTTGCCGCGGTCGGTATGCTCAGTACGCTGGGCATCACGCTGGCCACGGATGCGTTCGGCCCGATTGCCGACAATGCTGGCGGTAACGCCGAAATGGCCGGGCTCGACGAGAAGGTGCGTGCGCGTACCGACGAACTCGACCAGCTCGGGAATACGACGGCGGCGACGGGCAAGGGCTTCGCTATCGGCTCTGCGGCCTTGACCGCGATGGCGCTGCTTGCGTCTTACGTGGAAGAAATCAAGATTTGGATTGGCCACCTCGCGTCTTCCGCCGAAGGCGTATGGCGCGTGGGGCAGGTCGCGTTCGTAAACCACGCCGCCGACCTGATGAAGGTTGTTGAGAATGTTCCCGGTGTGAAAATTTTGGACGAAGGAACCCGCGCCATTTCGGCCAACGGCGACCTGATAGGCATGGTGGCGAGCCGCGTCAACTACACGGACTTCATGCATGTGTACAACCTAAATCTCATGAACCCGATGTTGCTTGGCGGTCTCTTTATCGGCGCAATGATGGGATTCATCTTCTGCGCGCTGACGATCAAGGCCGTTGGCCGCGCCGCGAGCGCGATGGTGGAGGAAGTCCGCCGCCAGTTCCGCGAAATTCCGGGCATCATGGAAGGTACGGGTCAACCCGATTATGCCCGTTGCGTCGAAATCTCGACGGCCGGTGCGCAGCGCGAGATGGTGCTCCCGTCGTTGATTGCCGTGGTTGTCCCGGTTGTTGTCGGCTTGTTCATGGGCGTTGCTGGCGTGTTCGGCCTGCTTGTCGGCGGTCTTGCCAGCGGCTTCGCCCTTGCGACGATGCTCAACAATGCTGGCGGAGCCTGGGACAACGCGAAAAAGTTTGTCGAAAAGGGCAACTATGGCGGCAAGGGCTCCGAGACGCACAAGTCCGCCGTCGTGGGCGATACCGTGGGCGACCCGTTCAAGGATACCGCGGGCCCGTCGCTGAACATCCTTATCAAGCTCATGACCATGGTGAGCGTGGTTTTTGCCGGCGTTATCGCGCGTTTCGGCGGTTTCCTGTTCTAAATCCGGGCTAATCCCCAAAAATGAAGAAGTCGACCTAATTCTAGGTCGGCTTCTATGGGGTTGGTTTGGAGTATGTTTTTAATATAGGAAATAAATTTCAATGTTTTGTCACGTTTTTGTATAAAAGTTTACTTTTTTTTGATTTTTGTTGAAGAATTTACAACTGAAAACGCTAGTTTGTAAATTTGCGTTTACGTGTTGCTGCGGAAATTCAGCTGGAATTTGTCTGAAATTAGGCCTTGTTTTCGTTTACAAAATCCGAAAGCGTGACTTTTTTCTCGTTCAGGAGGGCTTCGGTCAGGGTGCTTCCCTTGTATGTCAGCTTGAGCGAGAAGAACGGCTCGCCGCGTTCAAGCAGGGCGAGGAAGATGAGGTCACCGTCCCAGTGGGGGAGTTCGCGGACCTTCGCCTTGTCGACCCATTCCAGGTTCCCCTCGTCGCATTCCTTGAGTTCCCCCGAGAATTCCGTAGCCGTGAACAGGTGCATGAATTCCGTCTGGTCCATACCGTCGCTGATGAAGGTGACGATGCCGCGGTACCTGGGCCGGATGAGGGTGAGGCCGGTCTCCTCGAGGCATTCCCTGCGGATGCAGTCTTCCGGGGATTCCCATTCCATGAACTTTCCGCCAATACCTATCCACTTGTCCTTGTTGATGTCGTTCTTTTTCTTGACGCGGTGCAGGAGCAGGTATTTGCCGTCTTGTTCGATATAGCAGAGGGTCGTGTTGATCATGGGTTGCCTTTTAAATCTTGAATAATCCGTCTGGGAAATTTATAGCACTTCGGTAAGCTGCCGTTGTTATCACGGTTGTCGTAATATCTTTGCCCAGTTCGGTCGAATGGGTGATGGCATTGAAAGTCTGTTTTTTGATGAGGCCGTTTTCGTATTCGCATCGGTATTCCGCATCAATGGTATCGCCGTCTTCATTCAGGTACTGTACCGTAAAAAGTTCCCAGCTTTTCTTGTTGGAATTGTAGTACAGTGTCCCGCCATCACTGCGGACTACGCTGAATATGCTGTCGTCGATCTGAACGGGTTCCTCCCATTCAAGCGAGTCGAGCGGGTTTGTGAACTGCTTGCCGAGAACGTTTCTTATGGAATCGGTATAGGACTGCTCGTTTGGTAGGATTCTGACGTCCGTCCCGTCAAAGAAAATCAGTTTTCTTTGGTCCCCATTAATGACGTTCCGTGTTTTTTTCAGATAGTCCGGATCCATGGATTGTTCGTAGTAACATTGTTCCTTGCCTTTTGAAACAAAATAGGTCGTTGTGTTGAATTTTATTACATAGGCCGTGCCGTTCGTGGTGTATTGGATTTCAAAGGTATCCGTCGCGAAAAGCGAGCCCAGCATAGCTTCCTTGGTGTTCTCTTTCACTTCGGCTAGGCTTACGGAAAATTCCGTTTGGGGTGGGCCCTGCGGGATAACGAAGTAGTAGCTGCTAGAAGATGAAATCGGTGCCACGGAGGAACTGGATTCGCTAGAAGAACTGTTTACTGCGGAACTGGAACTGGCTTCGCTTGAAGAACTGTCGGCAATGGAACTGGAGCTGGTCTTGCTTGATGAACTGTTGGCTTTGGAACTAGAGCTCGTATTGCTTGAAGAACTTGTAATGTCGGAACTTGAACACGATTTGTTTGTGGAACTGTTTTTTGCGGAACTGGAACTGGATTTACTTGATGAACTGACGGCAATGGAACTGGAGCTGGTCTTGCTTGATGAACTGGAAATAATTGAACTGGAAGAAGAATCTTCTGTGGATATTTCTTCGGTATTAGACGAAACGGAATCGTTTCCGCATGCAATCAGAAAGATTAAAAAGATGGCGAATACGACGTTTACGTGTTTTTCCATAACCTGCTCGGATTCTAAAAAAAGAAGTCGAAAACTGTAAGAAATATAAAAAAGTCTGTTGAATAAAAAAATCCCGACGGCCGGAACCGCCCTCCCTGAGTATAGCTCCGGAGCGTCAGGACGTTTATTTTATAATACAAAGTAAAAAAAATAATACAAAATAAAGAATGGTGAATTATGTCATACAACGTATGTGTAGCAATGTGCAAATGTATGGCGCTTGTCCGAAAACTGCCGTGCAGTGGAAATAATGGATAAGTTTATTTTATTTGCAATTCTGGAATTTGAATGTATATTCGTTTATAGGTTAACTTATGCAATTTGTACAACGTGAAAAAGAAAAAAAGAAACTGTTGGATGCGTATCAGGCCATGCGACAGTCCGGCCGACAGCAAGTGAGATTCGTCATAGGCGAGGCTGGAACCGGCAAAACAGTCCTGATTAACCAATTTCTCGACGAAATTTCCGCTACCACGGACCAAACGCTTATTGTTTCAAGCAGCTGCAATGTACAGTCCGACTACAATATACCCTACCAGCCGTTCAAGGAACTGCTCAAGCAGTTGTTGAAAGACGTCGACGAGGAAGACTCCAAGGATTCCGAAAAGGAAAATTTCAAGGAGGTCTTTCGTTTCTGCGCTAGGACGGTATTCGAGCATGCTCCCGACCTGCTGGGGAACTTCGTTCCCGGGGCGTCCATCATTTCTGCGATAGGCCAGAACCTTTTTCAGGAAAAAGAGAAAGAGCCTGCGCGCTCCATAGACGAGTCAAAAATTCTCGTGCAATATGTCGATGCCGTACGCTCCATTGCGGAGAAATTCCGTTTGGTATTGATAGTGGACAATCTTCAATGGATAGACCCGTCCTCCGTGAATCTGCTCTACCAGCTCGTAATCGGCCTCAAGAACAGCCCTGTGATGATAATCGGCAGCTACCGAAGTACAGACATCGACATTATCGTGGGCGGGGAAAAACACTTGTTGAACAAGCTGATTACGGAGGTGAAAATCAGCCTGGGCAATGTCTTTGTCGACCTGGACAAGGTCTCCGAAGCCGATCGTCGCGAACTGATGGAAAAGATGCTGGATTCGAATAGGAACATTCTCGATGCTCGTTTCCGCGACAAGCTTTTCGAGCGTACCAATGGCAACCCTCTTTTCATAAACGAACTCATGAACCTGTTGATTGAAAAGGGAATGGTCGTCTCCAACAATGACGGGGTATGGTCGAACAACGCGAAACTTGATTGGGATTCCTATCCTGTCCGCATAGAAGGTATCATCCAGGAACGGATTGGTCGTCTGGAGGATTCTCTCGTGGAGGTTCTTTCGTATGCAAGCGTCCAGGGCCACACATTCATAGCGCAGGTCCTTTCCAAGACCATGGATATGCCTGAACGCAGCATTCTCATGACACTTTCAAAAATCCTGCAAAAACAGCACCATCTGGTAACCGAGAGCGACTGTATCCGTTGCAGCCAGGGGATTGTCTCGAAATTCAATTTCTCGAGCTACATCTTCCAGCAGTATCTCTATCAGGAACTGAGCCAAACCCAGCGAATGATGCTCCATAGTGACATCGCGCGCATTCTTGAGGACTACTTCAAGGACAACATCGAAGAGGCCGCTGGAGACATCGCGCGTCATTACGAGATGTCCGAGGAGTACGATAAGGCGGTAAAATACATTAGGATAGCCGTCGACAGCATGATGCGCCTTTCCGCTTATGGCAAGGCCGCCACGCTGATAAAAAAAGCCCTGGGCTTTTTGAAGGACATGCCCCAAAGTAGCGAAACGCGACATGAAACCCTGTATTTCACAGTACGGCTCTGTATCTGCTACAGAGACATAAAAGGATGGGGCGACCCGGAAGTGGAATGGCTCTATGACCAGGCCTGGAATCTTTGTGTAGAAAAACAGGACTTCGAAAACATCGACATCGTCATCGTGCTTTTCGGCAAATGGACAATTTACCTCGTGAAACTTGAACTTGACCGGTGCCAGCAACAAGTGCAAAAGAACCTTGAGATTGCAGAGAAGTACGGAAACCGCAAGTTGCGCCTGAACTCGCTCATATCTGCGGCGAATACCTATTTCTGGCTGGGGGACCTCGAGAAGACTTGTGAATACGGCGAGTTGTTTTTGAGCGAAGCTGCAATGGACGGTGCAGGCGACGTCCCTTCGGATCTCGACAGCCTGTTTGCCAACATGTTCTTGATGCTGGCGGAGCAGTTGCAAGGGAAAAAGGAAAAGGCGAAATTACGCTACCTCCAGATACAGGGCGACAAGGCCAAAAACAAGGATGCATTTTACCAGGTCGTGGCGGGGCAGGCGCTTTGCTGGTACAACTGGGGCGAGGAGAATTGGGATACCCTCCTTGGGCAGGCCAGGGAACTGATGGAAACTGCTGAAAAGTACAATTTCTGCTTCTATCTCGGAATCGGCAAAATGTTCTACGGCGCTGCCCTTTACGAAAAATGCGACAACGAAGTAAATGCCGAAAATGTCATAAAGGATGGTTACCGGATATTGACTGAATCCAGCAAGTCGTCCTCGACCGTGATGCATTCGCTTTACGGCCTAATTCTCGGCGAGTTCTACCGCAAAAGCGGCAACAAGAACGAGTTCGAAACCTTTATCGACACCGTGATTCAAACCGCCGAGACGCACAACGAACGTGTTTACCTGGAAAAACTACATAAACTAAAGGAGGTCAATCATGACTGAATATGCTGTTGGAAGTTTGCCGTATGAACTGCAGAACATTGCTTTGGGGGCCTGCTTTCTTGGCAGTGGCGGGGGCGGAAAACTCAAAACCAGCCTCAAATACATTGATGATTATTTTTCCGCTAACAAGGAATTTCAAAATTTCCAAATAGCTGATTTAATAACTGATTTGGAGCAAACCCAGAAAGGAGAATCCGGGATTGTTGTGGCCTATATGGGCGCTCCACAGAAAATGGACGAAATAAAATGCCCCGATGCCGTATGTGAAGGTATCAAAAAAATCATGGATTACAAGAATGCTGACCACATAGATTATATCATACCCGTCGAAATAGGCCCTGTATCTTCGATTACGGCCTGCCTGACCGCCCTTAAAATGAAAATGACTCCTAAAATGCAAAACGTACATGTGCTGAATGTCGATGGCGCCGGCCGAGCCGTGCCCACCTTGGACCTTATCTCCTACACCACGAATGCGCATGTCTCTGTGAACCCGACCTTTCTCTGCAGCGAAAATGAAAATGAAAATAAGAAACCTCCCGAAGCCCCAGTTTACCACCAGATAAAGCTTGAAATTTTCGGTGACAAGAAGCCGGGGGCCGTCTTTTCCGATGACATGGATTCGGGGGCAGCTTCAAAAATGGAATCCCTTGCAAGGCCCGTACTCAACATGGCAGAATTCGACCAGAGAGCCGGACTAGTTATGTGGTATTTTGATAACGTGACCAAACTTAAGGAAGACTACGCATCTGTGCCGGGAACGTTGACTTTCAGCTTGGAACTGGGGCGCGTCATACGGTCGATGCAAGAGGGAAATGGGGATTTTCCCAACATTGAACATCCCATCAACGATAAATCGATTTACCCCACCATAAAAGAAATGTGCCGTGGGAAATTGATTAGCGCAACAACATCGACTGCAGGTGGTTTTGACGTAGGGGTTATCACCATAGAAGGTGATTCCTCCATAAAAGACTATTCCGGGCATCAATACACAATCATTTTCCAAAATGAAAGCCTTATCCTGTGGGATTCAAACTCTGCTCAACCCTTGGTTATGGCCCCAGATCTCATTAGCTATTTGATTGAAGATGATGAAAAAAATTATGTCTTTACCAATGGCGATATCATGGAAAACGGCGCGTTGAAAAACTGCCTTGAGAAAAAGAATATTGTCGTTTATGGTATTGCTGCACCCGAAGCATTGACGGAATCCGAGTCCAATATGATAAAACACAAGAAAAAACTGTGCAATACGATTGCAGGTGAGGAGCATAATGCGCTGCCCAAGCATTATATGAGTATCTTGAATAATATTGGTTATTACGGAAGATACAAGTCGTTGAAAGAATAAAAATAAACATCTAAAAAAAATCCCGACGGCCGGAGCCGCCGGGATTCCTCTCTCTCTAAAAGAAACTACTTTATCAATAAACTAGCCTGGGATACGGAATGGCCCTGGGTTATTTGGACGACGTATTTCCCGGCGGGCAGGCCCTTCAGCTCGACGTTGTGCGTTCCGCCGGAAAGTTGTAGGGTCTGCACCATCCGGGCGTGTCCGAGCGCGTCGAACACACTTACCCTGACCGTGCCGTTTTTGATGATGATGAAGGATACGGTTCGGTCGTGGATGGTAAATGCTGCCGGGGCAGCGGCGATGGGGTGGAGGGCATCTGCGCTGCTTTTTGGGGTGGGGGAACTGCTTGTCGGGGCGGGAGTTGAACTTGTCGGTGCGCTGCTGCTGGAGGCGGGATTCTGCTCTTCGGCGGGGGTGTCGGATGATGCGGGCGCCTTTGTCGGGCAGAGCGTATAGGTTTCCGCGTTCGTGCTCAGGTAACTCTTGAGCGTGTCGCCGGACTTGGTAAAGGTGAGGCTTGTCGGGGTGGCTGTGGCGGAGTCGAATGCGGCGGAGCCTTCGTTGATCCTCGATGCCGACCAGTTCGCCCAGGAGAGCTTGTGTTCGTTCATCCAGTTTTGCCATCCGTCGTTGTCGCCGGCGACACTGCCTTTACCGTCGGAGGTGGTGACACCCCATTCGCTCACGAACACGGAGAGGCCCGCGTTCATCGCTTCTACGGCGTTTTCGCCTTCGCAGGGCCAGCTTTGCCCGAACATGCCTTCGTGCTTTCCGGAAAAACAGTGCGTTCCGGCGTAGTAGTGGAACGTATAGGCGGTGTTCTGCTTGGGGTCGTTGATTTCGCTGCCGATGACCCGGTTAGGGTATTGGTCCCATTCCGGCGTGCCCACGAGAATCAGGTTGTCGGAATGCTTACGGATTTCGGCCACCACGGCGTCGGCGTAGGTCTTGATGACGTTCCACTCGATTTTCTGGGGCTCATTGAATACTTCGAAGATGACGTTGTCGTACTTGCCGTAGGCTTGGGCCATCTCGCCGAAGAACTTGACGGCGCTCTGGGTTTGCGTGTTCGCTGTATGCGAGTGCCAGTCGATGATGACGTAGATGTCTTGCTTGATGGCCGCCTCGACGACCCTCTTGACAAACTGGGTCTGCGAATCGGGCTGGACTGCGTAGCCGGCGTATTTGCCCTTGGTCCAGTCTTCGTTGCCGGCCGCCATGGATGCGCGCACAATCTGGATCTTCATGTCTTTCACCATGGTGGTGATGCCGTCTTCGCTCCAAAAGTCGAGGGCCTCGTCCATGAGGCTCCAGTAGAGGCTCATTCCGCGCACCTGCACCTCGGCGCCGTCCTTGACACCCTCGCAACTGCCGTAAATTTGTCCTTTGTTCTGGCTATTTTTGCCTGCGATGAGCTTGCCGTACTGGCTTACGGGACCCACGCGGGTCGGCGTAATGTCGGCAGCGACCGCACTCATACAGAATGCGACTGCGATGGCAAAAATCGTGAATTGGGTTTTGTTTATCATCTTCCACTCCATTTTCAACCTGTAACCATAATTTACCTGTTTTTTCGCTCTTTTTGCAAAAAATAGGGTGGAAAGTGTTTACCACAGGAACCAGGTGCAAACCGTTCCGGGAATTTCAAAAAAAATCCCGGGAAAATTGCTTTTCTCGGGGTGTTTTGGGCGTTTTTTTGTGCCCGGTGATGTCGGCGTTATTGCCTATTTGACGAATGCGCTCAGCAACTTTTTGGCCTCGTCACCTGCGGCGAAGCGAATTTCGCCTATGGTGTGGTACTCGAACCCGGAGAACTGCTGCAGGTGCAGTGTGGCGAACTCGTGATCCTGTGAATAGCACAGGTTCAGCCGGAAATTCCCGTTGGCGCTTGTCTCCGGGCGGCCCTCTTTTTTAAGGACGGCAAAGAGTTCGCTTGGTGTAGCTTCGAGAATCGCCTTGACTTTTTGGCCTTCGGAGGGGCTGTAATTTAATTAGGGTGAATTAAATTGCTGCTTTTGACAACACTTCAATGGCGTATTCGCTGTACTTGACGCCGCCTTTTGCTGCATTGCGCTTGAGCCCTTCGATGACCCAGGTTGGCAAACGGAAAGATGCCATTTTTGTTGCTTCGCGAGCCTTACGAGCTTTAATTTCCTTTACGGTTTCTTCCCAAGGTCCGCTGCTGACGATTGCGGTGCCGTCTTCCAAACCTTTGCGAAATTCTTCTGCAAAACTGTGCTCGTTAAAATAGCGCAGTTCTTCTTCAGTCATGTCGGGTTTTTCCATTACTTTGAATTCCATATTTTTACCTCGTCCTTGTGTGCTCGTCTTGCTGTGACGACTGTGTATAGATCTTTTTCTAGTACGACAATCCATATTTCTCCGTCTATTTCGCCTATGGCGATGTAGCGGTCTTTTTGTTGCTTTGACGGAATAAGAACTCTGTTCCCGTTAACGAGTTTTGCCGCCATCTCGGGAGTGAACATTCTCTCGTCGAATTTCTCGAATGCGTGTTTGATTATTTTCATAAGTAATATACAAATTGTATTACAAATTGTCAATAAATCAAATTTTAAAGATGCCTTTAAACAAAATATTAGGGCATTTTTTACGAAAATGGGCTTTTTTTTCCGTGATTCCGTTTTTTTTAGGAACTATGATCTAAGTTATATTTTTACGATGACAAAAAATGACATTGTAAAAGAAAGCCTTGTTATTTATGCGTAGATTCTAGAACAAATCCAGCGAGCTGTCCAGATAGATTTCCTCGCGCACCTTGAGCTGGTGTTCGGGCCTGGTCATGTAGTAAAGCAGGAATTCCAGGATGATGGCGCTGCCGAGACTGCGCCCCTCGATTTTGAAATGGCGGAATCCAGCTGGCGCGTACACGTTCTGGATGTCGTCTATCCCGATGAATCCGAGGTTTTTCATTGCGTCGGAAAAGCGGTAGCCTCTTTGGGCGGTGGGCGAGACGCATTCATGGTCTTCGCAGTCTTCGCCGAGGCTTTTTCGGCTCACGTTCTCATAGCAGTTCTTGCGGTCGTGGCAACCGAACCAGCAGCATTCATTGCACAGGAACTCGACCTTCTGTTTTTGTACGTCTGTAAGCGTGTTCAGTTTATCGAATTGCTTGTTCAGGCGGAAGTCCGGCACCACGTAGCTGAAGTCTTCGCGGTCCAGTTCTGCCTTGAACAGTTCGAAATCAGTGAGCACTTTCGTGGTTGAGGAGACAAAATAGAACCCAGGGTACTTCTCCTTGATGTAATCGAGCAGGAGATCCGAATGGGTGATGATGCCGGCACGGTCTTTGCCCGCGCCATTGTCTGCGCCGTTATCCGCGCAACATTCGAACATCTTGCACAATTCATTGCATCGCGCATCGTCAAGGTGTTCCTTGCGAATCAATGAATTGCTGAAGGTAAGCCGAGGTGAAATCCCGTATTCCTTTATGAGTGCGGCAACTTTATCCGGCTCGGCATCGCCGAAACCGACGCGTCCGCCACCCCAGAGGCAATCGCTTGGCGCTCCGTAAATAGAGCCGATTTCGCACCAGTCATAAAAATATTCCCGGTGCTCGCGCCAAAGCGGCAAGAAGGCCTTGTACAGGTCGTAGAATTCGAACAGTCCGGGAAGGTGGTAAAAGATTTTCATTGCTACTTCAGGACAATCTTGCCGCTGAAATCGACTGAATTACCGGAAGCGCGGACTACGTAGACGCCTGCATCAAGGGCGGAGAGGTCAAGAGCGGAAGTCCCCGTCACGGAACCTTTCTTGACTACCATTCCCCGGAGATTGATAATCTCGACGGAGGCGCTGGACGTAATCCCGGTGAAGGAAACCTTTCGGCCGGCAACGATCGTGTTTACGCTTGAAGCTGTTCTGAGAATCTTGAGTACGTCCTCTTCATGAGGGCATGCGTCTAATGACCCGATTTGGGATATGTAGAAGTCTCCTTCCGTACTTTCCTTAGCTTGGACCTTGAACTTGATGGCAACGAGCTTAGCGGCAGCTTCCGGGCCGGTAATTTTGTCACTCTTGCCAAAACCGGCCTGCGCGAAACTTTCCCAAGGAAATCTCTTTGTAGTGCCGTCGTAGCTATCCCAAGGATATCCCTTTGTAGTGCTGTCTTTGTACTCGGGAAGCTCGACAACTGGCGTATCGTAATTCAAAGCTTTGTCGATGTCCTCGCCGAGACTCAATTCAAGCGTGGCAGGGAGGGTGGAAGAATAACGAATGCAAATACCGCCCCAAGCAGTTGCGTTTCCTGCTGCTGGGGTACTGTCCGTTGCGCTAGTTTCGCCGACGACGTTGAAGCCGACTCCGACGAACGGGTCGTAGGTCGTGTCTGCTCTAGATAGTATGATATGGCCGCAAATGCCATGACACCAATCAATCACGGGTTGAAAGGAGTTCTCGTTCCCTTCCATACCCTTATCGACCGGCCATATGATTTTGGACTGGCCGTTGTCAAGGGAATCGTTGAACTCGAACCAATAACCTTCTGTTTTGGTTTCGTTTTCAAGTTCTGTACGGACCCTTTCTGTGTCGCCATCCCAAAGCCTGAAGGCCATTGCCGCTACGGACAATGCTGCCACGGTAGTGTATAATAGTTTAATATTCATAGCATCCCCCTGTCAAAGATAACATAAAAAGTCAAAGTGGCCTATTTGAAAATTCAAGAAAAATGCTTAATTCTGTGATTTTTGCGTCACTTTATTGTTTTTTTTAATTTTGTATCATGAAACTATTGACTGATGATACAAAATGGGTTATATTAAAAACGTTGGATGAACTGTTTCGTGTTAGGAGTCTTTATGAAACCAATAACGGAATATAATGATTATCGCTGCTGCATGCAGGACTTTTACGATGAACGTAAGAGGACGGGGTCGTTTACATGGCGTGAATTTGCGCGTCTAGCAGGCTTCACTTCGCCAACGTACTTAAAGTTAGTGTGCGAAGGGAAAAGCAGCCTCAGCGAACTTGGAATCGAAAGGGTCGCGTCGGCCATGAATTTGGGTGGTTTTGAATGTGCTTATTTCCGCTATTTGGTGCGGTATAACCAGGCGAAGGATGATGAAACGAAAAAGAACGCTTTCGCCAGCATGAAGGACATTGCGAAAGCCAACAGAATTCGAGTGGTTGACGCTGACGCTTTCACGTATTTTGAATCTTGGAAAAATCCGGTTTTGCGCGAACTTGTGGCGATGATGCCGGGGGCCACTCCCGAGGCTGTTGCAGAAATGTGCTGGCAGCCAATTACTGCAGATGAGGTTCGTAAATCCTTGGACTTTATGGTGAGCGTTGGGATTTTGAAGCGCAAATCCAAAAATGTCTATGTGCAGACGGATAAGGGCCTGGTCGGAAATTCCGATGTGATGCCTTTGGTGGTCCGCTCCATGCACCGTGAAATGGCTGGCTTCGCGCAGAAGGCCATTGACGCGTTTGATATCCAGGAACGTGATGTTTCCGGTGTGACCATGGGGATTGATCGTGATGCCTATGAACAGATTGTGCGGGAGTTGGACTCCTGCCGCAGAAAGATTGTGGCTATTGCCAACATGAGTAAGGAACCATGTCAAGTTTATCGTTTGAACTTGCAGATGTTTCCGTTATCAAAGAATACACTAAATAAATAGGAGGGATGACATGTCTAACTATATAAAAACAAATATTCTTTGCATGGGCTTTTTAAGTGCCTTTGCATTGATTGCATGTTCGCATGATACAGCGGTATCTCAAAATTTCGGTACAACCGAAGAAAAGAATGCCTTTTGGGACGAATCGTCCAACCTTAAGGCGTGGAAAGTCATGGATGGTTCCGGAATTAAGCTGGAGGCAAACAAGAATTCCTTGGCTGGCCGAGTATTCCTCGAGAAATCTGGTGCAGATGGTTTAAGTCGTGCCGGTATCGTCTACGATGCGTCCAATGTGGATGGTTCTCCTGTCGATCTTTCTGAAAGCAGTGAGGGGCTGTGCGTTACTTACCGTTCTGACTTTGATGTGGAAATCCGACTGGATGACGGTGATTTCGCTAGTTCTTCTGTAGATCAAGATTTGCCTTATGCAGGTTTTGAAATGAAGAATAACGGGAATGGATCTCGTTGCGTATCTTGGGAAGATTTCAAGAAGAAAAATGGTGATTCTTCCAAGAAAGAAGATAGTGATTCGGATGGCGAAGCCTATGCCAAAAAGGTTCGCAGTGTACAAATCGTTTTTATCGGCGATCCGGGTTCATCGGGTGAATTTGACATTCAACGATTGAGCTCCTACGCACGCTGGGCAATGTGGTGGGCCAAGAGTGATGGCGACCATGTAAATACTGGCTTTGACGAAGGCGATGAGGGAACATCCGGCGAGTGGACTCTTTTCGGGGATTCTGCTGAAGCTCACATTGAATTTAGTTATAAAAAGTTTAAACCCACGGATGGTGGTTATATTGGAAAAGTTATTTTCAATGAATCCAGCTCAAATCCCGATGTCGGCATGCAGTTCCTTGTGGCAGGGAAAACTACTGGAAATGGGGCGGATGTTATCCATTCGGCGGATGTATCGACAAAATGGAAGGGAATATGTCTAGAGTATGAATCTCAGATGGATGTTGAAATGCAACTTGTTCCCGAGAACGCCAATGAAGATGACATTCTCAAGTTGACCTTTGCCAAGAATGACGATGAGTCGGATAAGACTGTTAGCTCTTCTGACAATACAAAAAGAGCATCCCATATTGAAAATAGATGTTTCCAATTCGGGGATGTGCCCAATTCTGATCAGGTCTTGAAGAAATTGACAACGGTTCGCTTGAAATTTGTAAAGGAAAATAATTCTGGTACGAAATTTACCATTAGACGGCTTAGTTACCTGCTGCCGGAAAGACTTGCTGTAAAAGCCGTTGGCGAATACAGAGAAGTCGAACCCACGGCGTCTTCTGACTATAAGTCTGGGAAAAGTTTCTTGTGGAGTGCCGCTGTTGATGGAGCCCATTTGAATCTAGGCATTTCAAATGCTCCCTCTGGAGCAATTTGGGCTAATTCTCCCGAGCAATCCGATAAATTCCATTATAATTTCCCCGATGATGTGGTGGCTGATGAAGATGGAAATTACATTCCGTCCTTGGTTAGCAAGTATCATGGCTTCGAAGGTTATATGAAGCATGTAGGATTGGATGAGTGTCTGGATATCGATTGTTCTGGGACGATAGGTTTTAATACTGTCAGCTCAAATTTGGAACCAGCTGACATCAGCGCGTGGGGTGGCTTCTGCATACATTATAATACTTATAATACAATTAAAATTATCATTGTTACAGATGTTTCAGCAAAGAAATACTGGTATGCCGATGTTAGTTATTCACATGACTTGGTGTGGGGTAAGGTCTCTTGGGATGCCTTCCAGAATATTGACGAAGACTCGGATGAAGAAATCGAAGATGTTTTAGGAAGAGTGACTAAGATTCTGTTGCTTCCTTATGATGGGAAAAACTTCGTCGACAAGTTCGGTTCCTACGACCAGTGCGGTAATTAAACAGATTTGGGGGTTGCTTTGAGGGAATAGCCGCGAGAAATCGCGGCTATTTCTGTGTAATTCGGTGGATTAGGAACTTTTGGATTACTTGTAATACACGCAGTTCGTGGTGCTAGAGCCGAAGCATTGCTTCTGCATGCCGTCGACGCTGTTCACTGCTGCTGGCTGGCCCACGTTCGAGACCATCTTGCTGCCACTGAAACTTGGCTTGAACGCGATTTCGGAGGTTCATAACGAACCAACGGACGGAATATTCTTTTTTACGCCCAATGTGAAGAATTTCACGGATTTTTGGTTAAATTTTAAGCGAAATGGGCAAATCGCTACATTTTTTTGAAAATACTGAGGAATTTTTGGACGGTTGCCTGGGCTTTCGACTTGCCGTAAGGCGCATGGAAAAATTTGACCACGTCGATGGGGCGCTGTTTCATGACGTTCCTTTCATGGCTGAAAGTCTTGAACCCGTAAAATCCGTGATAGTTCCCGATTCCGCTGTTGCCAACCCCTCCAAAGGGAACAGAAAGGTTCTCTATTTGGATGATGCAGTTGTTGACGCATGTGGAACCGGATGTCGTTTGCGCGATGACGGAACGGATTGCCTTTGTGGATTTCCCGAAAACGTACAGGGCAAGCGGTTTGGGGTTGTCTTGGACGTAGTGTAGGGCATTTTCCAGGGAATCGTAGGCGAGGATGGGCAGTACAGGGCCGAATATCTCGCCAGACATCACCTTCATTTGGAGCGTTACGTCTTTGAGTACGGTGGGGGCCACGTAGCGTTCTCCGATGACGCACTTGCCACCGATGGATATTGCAGCCCCTTTCTCTACGGCATCGTAGATGAGCCCCTGGAGCTTTTCTGTTGAGGGTTTGTCGATGATTCTCGCGAAGTCGGCGCTGTTCTTGCGGTCTTCTTCAGTTTCGCCGTACATGGCCTTGATGCTTTGGGCGATTTCGTTTGCCAAGGATTCAACCTTGTTGCGGGCGCAAAGGACATAGTCCGGGGCGATGCAGGTCTGCCCGGCGTTGATAAACTTACCCCATGCGATTTTTTTTGCGGCATCTTGTACGTCGGCATCGTCTAGGACGATGACAGGGGATTTCCCGCCCAGTTCCAGTGTGAGGCCGGCATGGACCTTTTGGCTCATTTCGCCGACATGGGCTCCGACTTTGGAACTGCCGGTAAAGAACATGTGGTCGAAGGGAAGTTGCAGTAATGTATCGCCGATTGCTGAGCCGGACGCTTCGATGACGGCGATTTCGTCTTTTTCGAACAGGGATTCAAAAAGCGATGCGAGGAAGGCGCTGACGCATGGCGTCTTGTTGCTCGGTTTTGCGATAATCACGTTGCCTGCAGCGATTGCCGATGCTATGGGGGATACCAAAAGGAGCAACGGATAGTTCCACGGCGACATGATGAGTACACGGCCCTTGGGCTCGAATCTTGAATAGCTGCGGGTTGTCGGTAAAATGAGTGTTCGTTTGGCGGGCCGGTCCTTCATCCATTTTTTGAGGTGGCCAATCGCGTAGTCAATTTCTTCTATAGCGGGGAGGAATTCTGTCGTCCAGGCTTCGAAACGGCTCTTGCGGAAGTCTTTCCAGACGGCGTCAAAAAATTCATTTTTGCGTTTTACGAGGGCTTTGCGGAGTTTCTTGAGCTTGGCAATACGTTCCGGAGCCGTAGTCGCAGCGACAGACCAGCGTTTTCGGCCCTGGTCTTCAAAGATACGATTAATTTGTCTTGAATCGATGAACTGCATGGTTGTTGAGAGAGAGGAGGGTGGAGTAATAACTAAACTAGAATTATTTCGGCTTTTCTCCGTGTTCCGAGATGCTTATTTAATTGTTACGGCCTGTTTTTGGGGAGCGTTGTTTATCGTATGCTGTTTTTTTATGTACATTAGATGCATGGCTTCTTTAATCGAATACAAGGGAAAGGCTCCCAAGATTGGCGAGCGCGTTTTTATTGCCGAGGGTGCACGCCTTATCGGTGATGTGGAAATCGGCGACGATTCTTCCGTGTTCTATAATGCGGTTCTCAGGGCCGACCTTGCCGAAATCCGCGTCGGGCAGAGGTCCAACATTCAGGACAATGTGACGGTCCATCTCTCCACGGGAGTCGGTGTCCATATCGGCGACGACGTGATTGTCGGGCATAACGCCGTGCTGCATGCTTGCACCATCGAAAACCGCGTGCTTATTGGCATGGGTGCCATTGTGATGGACGGGGCGCACATCAAGTCCAACTGCATTGTCGGGGCAGGGGCGCTCGTTACGCAAGATAGGGAATTTCCGGAAGGATCGCTCATTGTGGGCACTCCGGCGCATGTCGTGCGGAGCCTTACCGAAGACGAAATCCGCAAGGCGCAGGAAAACGCCCAGCATTACCTCCAAATCAAGGACGAATTGTTGAAAGGGGAATGATTTTTATATCTTTTGGGTAGAAAAGGTAGATTGTGTACAAGTTCTTTTTTCTCATCAATCCGATAAGCGGTGGCGGCCAGGGCAAGGTCATCTATAAGTTCCTCCCTGAAATTATGGAGTCCATGAACCATGCGGACTCCGAATGGAAGGCCGAATTCACTGACAAGGATCGGATGGAAGAACAGACCCGTGAGGCTCTGGCCAGCACGGAAACCCTGATTGCTGTCGGCGGTGACGGAACCGTCTCGGCGGTCCTTTCCACGATGCTTTTGAGCGGCTATGCGAGCAAGGTGAAAATCGGCCTTATCCCGCTCGGGACCGGCAACGACCTTGCCCGCGTGTTGCACTTGTACAAGCCCTTTGTCGACCGCGGGCTCTTGTTCCTGGTCCGTAGGCTCCTTCTTGCGCGCCCACGCCCGTTCGACCTGTGGCAGGTGAACGGGAAACTCGCTATGGCGAATTATTTTTCGGGTGGCATCGATGCCCGTATCGCGCATGATTTCAACCAGGACCGCGCGACGGGGGTTATCGCCTCGAATTCGGTATTCTTGAATAAACTGCATTATGTGCGCCGCTTCTTTGCCGACCGCTCGTACCATCTCAAGGCAACTAAGGTGCGCTACGTAGACGAGAACGGTGCTTCAAAGGTCGCAGATATTTCTGGTAACCGCACGGTCATCATCGGCAACATTCCGAGTTACGCGAGCGGTTGCAATCCGTTCTTTGGTTCCGACATGGCCGATGGCCTGCTCGATTTGGTATTTGTGCCCAACATGTTTAATTTTCTCTCTTCTATGGCTTTAGGTACTATTCCCGTTATTGGCTACTTGTTCAAGAAATTTGTTCTGAAATCGATCAAGGTGCAGTCTGTGCAGATTGACCTTGACTCCCAGGAATTCTTGCAACTCGACGGGGAAGACGTGAGTGGAAAGCTCGGTGACCAAGTCGTCATCAAGTTTGCAAGCCAAGTGCAGATGCTTTCGTTGGGGGCATGATGCGCCCGGTTACGCTTGCAGAAGTACTTTCCTTTATTGATCATTTTGAATGTTCGGGTTATGCGCAAGTTGCGTCGGCCCAATCGCTTGATTTTACACTGACAGGCTTTGCCCCGATTGTTTCGGCCGGAGAGTACGACGTGTCGTTCTGGACGGGCGATTCCTCGGTGGAGACGGGGCTTTTCGGGAATGCCGGTGGCGTTACGGCTGCGATGTTCGAATCGGTCCGTGCCGGGCTCCTCTTTGTGCCCAAGGCGTTTGCCGCCTCGGTAGAAGGCGGCGCCACAAAGGCTTTCCCGAATGTGAAGTTTGTCTGTGGGGTGGAAAATCCCTACCATGCGATGGTCCAGTTCTTGGAACATTTTGCCACTACCGTTTCCCAGAGCAAACCCCACATTCCAGCTTCGGCAAAGGTCCACCCGAGCGCAGTCGTCGAAGGTTGCCTAGGCGAGAATGTCGTTGTTGGGCCGGGGTGCGTCGTAATGGCTGACTCCGAGGTTGGAGACGGTTGCGTGCTCGAGGCGAATGTCACGATTTATTCGAATGTCAAGGTGGGCCGGGAATGCGTTTTCCAGGCGGGTTCTGTCGTGGGAAGCCGAGGCTACGGCTTTTACATGTATGCTGGCGAACGCCGGATGGTGCCTCACCTCGCGGGAGTCGTTATCGGCGACGGATGTAGTTTTGGTGCCAACAGTGTCGTGGCGGCCGGGTTCATTACGCCGACAAAAATTGGGAACCATTGCCATTTCGATTCGTTTGTCCAGATTGCCCACAACTGCTGCTTGGGCGACAACATCATGATGGCTTCGCAGTCGGGCCTCGCGGGCTCGGTCACTGTCGGGGACAATGTGGAACTCGCGGGCGGCGCGCAGTCTGCCGGGCACCTGACTATCGGCAGCGGGGCGAAGGTGGCCGCAAAAGCGGGCATCACCAAGAACATTCCCGAAAATGCCGTGTATGCCGGTTTCCCTGCCGAAGATATCGCCGTGTGGAGGCGTTCCGTGGTCCGCTTGCGACAGATGGGGAAGAAGTGATGGGCAAGGGACGTGCTGGCAACAATACTCGCGAGGTTATTTTTACTTCGCCCTCGCTCAGCTACAGGTCTACTTCGGTAGAGGTGAAACTCCGCGACGCGAGCGTGACAAGCGCACCGGGCGTGAACTGGTCCGTGGGCGGGTATCCGTTTTATAGCACTTCCGCGCATAAACTTTATGGCGATTTGCTCCATTCCGTGAGCCGGACAACGATTTATGAACTCGACGATGGCCTAGGCAGTGCGGGTAAGCTTCGCCTTTGTTCTCCGGAGCATCTTGCCCCTGTATTTTTGATGTGGCCGGATCGCATTTTCGACGTGAATCTGGTATCGGCGGACGAACCGGAAGTGCCGATGATGGACGGCAGTGCTTTGCCGTTCTTCAGTCGCTTGCGCCGTGAGGCGGGCGTTCCACACGAACTTTCCTTTTATGATGTGCCTTTGCGTGCCGAGTGGGATTTGTGCCGCCGTCCGGGCGAAGCCCCGACCGGGTGCGTGCGTATTACACCTTCGGAGGCGTTCGAGGTGGAATACGTCCTGGATTCGGTTGGCTCGTCTGCGTCTGTCTCGATTTATTCGGCCGAGGATTTGTTCTCCGTGTTCATGGCGCGGACGTTCATCACGGAAAAAGATTACAGGGAGGCCCGCGAAGCAGGGCTCCTGGCCGGTGTCGATGAATCCTGTGGCCTTTTGCTGCCGGACGGCTCCGCAAACAAGAATTTGTACCGCGTAGACGAGGAACCCGCAAGGCACAAGGTGCTCGATTTGTTGGGCGATCTTGCGTTCGTTTGCCCGTCGTTACCGAAAGTACGCATTGAAATTTTAAACGGGGGCCATGTGTCCCATCACCAAATAGTAAGGAGGTTGTTACCTTATGTCTCTCTTAGAATCCCTTCGCAAGTCAGATAAGCCGGGAATCCTGTACGACGCCGATGTCGTCCATGAAATTTTGCCGCAGAAGTTCCCTTTCGCCTTTGTCGACGAGGTTGTTTCGCTCGAAGTCGGTAAGGAAGCCGCCGAAGGTGTGGAAGCTGTGAACCCCTCCATTGTCGCCACGTTCCACCTCACTGGTGACGAAGGCTTTTTGAAGGGCCATTTTCCCGGTAATCCGGTGATGCCCGGTGTCATCCAGATCGAGGCGATGGCCCAGGCGGCCACCATTCTCACGATGATTGTCAAAGAGACCGATGTGGCCGGCAAGCGTCCCGCATTCATGGGCGTCGAGGAATGCCGTTTCCGCGCTCCCGTCATCCCGAAGACCGACCTTGTCTTGAAGGCAACGCTTACTTTTGCGCGCCGCGGTATCTACAAGTACAACGGCGAAATCTACCAGGGCGATACGCTCATGAGCAAGGCGAGCTTCAGCGCGGCCATGGTCTAGTATGATGAATGTCCTTATCCTAGCTGCGGGGCTGGGGACGCGCCTGCGCCCCCTGACTCTTGACATGCCGAAACCGCTTGTGCCCGTGGTGGATGCCTCGGTGCTCGAACTGCAGGCGCAAAAAGCCCGGCAGCTGGGTGAGGTTGTTCTGCACGTGAACGCCCATTACCTCGCCGATCAGGTGGAAGCCGAGGCCGCACGTCTCGGCTTTGAGAAGGTCTGGCTCGAACCCGAGATTCTGGGGACGGCGGGGCCGCTCAGCCGCATTTACCGCGCCGGGTATCACGGCGGTCTCTTGGTGATGAACGGCGACGCCTATTGTCAGTTTGATTTGGCTCGGTTTGTCGAGGCGGCGGTCTCGGCCGGGTCCGACTTTGCTCTGCTCGGCGTGGATTTCCCGAAGGTGAACACGCTCCGTGTGGATTCGCGGGGGAGGCTTTCCGGGGTCCTCAAGAATTTTGGCGAGAGCGAAGGCGAGGCGGTCACGTTCTCGGGCGTGTCGTGGTACAGCGACGCTGCTCTTTCGAGGATGGATGCTGCCGAGTTCAATATCGTCAATTTCTGGAAGTCCGAAGTGGACGCCGGAAGGCCTCCCTTCGTGGACATGAGCCAGAAGGACTCTCTCTGGATAGACATGGGTTCGCCCGAAGGTCTCAAGCGCGCTTGCGACGCTCGCCGCGAGGAACTCGGCGTCGATAGCTGGGTAGGAAACGCCTCTTCTGCAGACTCGCGCTTTGTCCGTTCGGTGGTGGAGTGTATTGCTGATATCCCTGCCGATGCCGCCATTACGGACTCCATTCTTTACGAGGGAGCGACCGTGCAACCGGGCGAAAGCGTGGTCCGTGAAATCCGTGGCAGGGGCTTTTGCTGGAAACTTTAGCCGTGAGGCTTTGCCGGAAATCACAAGAAGTGCCATTTTTTGTGCTTTTTTCTGAAAAAAACTGTTTTTGGCGCTCTTGAAAACATATATTGAACGTATGAATAAAGAAGAACTTGTTTTATCTCCCAAAATAAACGAATACCTTTTTGCTCATGGCTATTCCGACGGCTTTGAAGTTGAACCCATTGCCGGTGCTGGTTCTGGCCGCCGTTATTACCGTATCAAGAATTCCGAACGGTCTTGCGTGGTGCAGGTTTCTCCCGAGGTGAACGACGATTTCAATCGCTTTGTCGAGTATTCCAAGATGTTCCTGGATTACAAGCTGCCTGTTCCCCGTGTCTATTGTGTCGATACTTCGGCTTGCCAAATTCTCCAGGAAGACCTGGGCAAGCGCAGCCTTTACGATTACGTCAATCCTAGTGACCAGTCCGGAAGCGTCCGCATCCTTTATCCCGAAGTGATCGAAGCGCTTATCCGCTGGCAGAACGCATCCCAGTCCCTGTTCAGCAACCACACCAACATCTGGCTGTACCGGTTCGATTTTGCCGCCCTCAAGTGGGAGACGGATTACTTTACCCAGAACTTCCTGATGGACTACAAGGGCATCAAGGAAATTCCGGTTGCCGTCACGAACTTCTATTCGCTCCTCGCTGTTTCTGTTGAGGCGCAGACCAAGGTGCTCATGCACCGCGATTTCCAGTCGCAAAACATCATGGTGCGTCCTAATTCCGAAATCGCATTCGTCGATTTCCAGGGTGCCCGTCGTGGTTCCATGTTCTACGACATCGCATCGCTGCTTTGGGATCCTTACGTTTGCCTCCCGCTCGACATGATTAAGGATTTCTTCGAATACTGGCACACCTACTATGCCGGTGCCCGCATTTATTCCAAGGAAGATGCCTGGATGTGCTTCATCCATGCAAGTCTCCAGCGCGTGATGCAGGCCTTGGGAGCGTATTGCTTCCTTTCTAGGCAAAAGAAAATTCAAAAGTTCGAACAGTACATTGAGCCGGGCAAGAAACAACTCTTGGCGTTGTTCTCGGAATTCAAGCTCATTGCCAATGCGACTGACAAGGAGCTCTTCCCGTTCATGGAAGAAGCCCTTTCGTAGGCCACATGAAACCGATATCTTGCAAATTCTATAAAGAAACCGTGGATTTTGGGCGGGCTTTGGGCCTTGCCTACGAATCCCTTGTCAATTCGCCCCATGAATTCGATTCCATTGCCGCGTGGACCAAGCTTTCGGAACGCGTGTCGCAAGGAGTCTACATGGGAGATGGCTTGCTTTTGCCGCATACGCGCATTCCGGGTTTGCCCGCTCCGCTAATGGCTTTTGTCGTTGCTCCGGAAGGTTTTTCGGGAGTGACCATCCCCGGCAGGGAAACGGCCAGGTTCATGTGCCTGCTGCTCTCTCCGGCCGAGTCGGCGACTGTGCATACCCAGGCCATTGCGGAGATGGCTCGCCTCATTCTGGATAAGGAATGGAAGGAAAGAGCACTCGCGTGCCAGTCGGACTCCGAAGTGTCCAACCTTTTTTAGCTTATTTGAAAATTTAGCTTAGAACTGTATCGAGCCGGACAGCGATGCCCGGTAGCCTTCGTAGTCGCCAAAATAGCGCGTGTACGATGTCTTGAGCGTTGCCCAATACCACGGGGTGATGGCCAATGCACCGCCGAGTTCGTTGTATCGGAGGGTGGAATTGTCGTTGAGGAATTTCTTGTCAGTACGGTCTTCGGGCCCGTGGATGTCTGTGATGTTCCCGCCGAAAGCGGTGTCCTTGGCGACCGCGCCTGCGATGAGTGTTCCCTTGACAAATTTCCATGTGGCGCTCAGTTCGCTATGGATTTCTTGGGCGTTGGGGCCGAGGTCGCTGCCCAGGCTTTGCGCGTAGTTTGCATACGTGTAACCGCCGCCCTTGTGGTGCGTGTACACCCAAGGCTCGATTCGGGTATATTCGGCGAACCAGTCAAGCGTTACGGGGCCGAATTTCAGGTTGTCGCGGGCGAGGCCGAGGGTTGCCGCCCACTTGTTGCCCCACCAGGAATCGTCGAACATGGATGTCGGGGATTTCATGTCGTCCCAGAGGAGTTCCGCGTAGAATTCCCAGTTGGGGATTGTCTTTACGCTCAAGTCAAAGGCGAGCGAGATGTTGTCCTGGTCGCCCAGGAGATGTTCCTCGAAAACGTAGGGAATAAAGGGAATGACGTACGCCCATTCCATTTCTCGCGTGGCGTATTCGGCGTCTTCGTTCGGGTTTATGCCCGGATCTTCTGTCGTGGTCCCGTATAGGGCGGTTTCAGAGAGGCCGAACTGGATATTGAACGGCAAGTTCATCGCAAGCCTGTGGTTGTGGAAATACTTGCCGCTACCTTTCTTTTCGAATAGTTTTGCTGCGTGTTGCGAGTAGGTGAGGGGGCCAATGGTGAATTCATAGCCGAAATATGGAGTCGGAGCTGCATCGTATATGCGGCTGCTGGAATCTTGCCAGGGCCTGTAGAAACTGCGTTCCCCGCGCAAGATGACATGGTGGCGGCGTGCAGGACCGACTTCCAGGTAGTCAAAACCGGCGAGCAGGCCGAGGGGTGCGATATCGTACCTGGCATTTGCCGCGAAAATGTCCCATGTGCGTTTGTTTTCGCTCTGTTTGTTGTAGGGAATACCTTCGTTCGGGTTGTAGAAATGGTCTGCGATATCCCTGTTGGTGTGGTCCGTGCTTACCTTGACGCGAGCCTCATAGTGGAACGATTCGGTGAATTTGCCGTCGAGGAACAAGCGTACCGATGCCGAGTTGTCGTAGTGCGTCGGTGCGTTTGTGAGGTTCGTGATGGAGGCTGAATCCAGCAGTTGCGCATGGAGGTTCACTAGGGCGCCCCGCGAACTGTCTGCAAGCGTGAACGCCGTAGAATCGTCAAAACCTTGGAAGGCAAGCGCCTGTGATGCTAGCGAAAGAGCCAAGGAGGCCGAGAAAATCGTAAACGAAGTGCGTTTTAGTGTGCGCATAGAGCTTCCTTCAGCAAAGTCAGGTGATTCTTGGCGTATTCCGCGAATTTCTTGTTGAACAGGGCGAATACGCATACGGGGAGCAGGCGTGCAGAACTGCGGCAGACGCGGAAACTCCTGGAAAGGATAACCCCTTTTTTGCCCATGTGCTTGCCGAACACGTATTGTTGGGAGCGGTCGTGCTGGAGAGCCCGGCTGAGACTGCTCCTGGCCGATCCACCGCCTAGGTGGATGATGCTGCACTTGCTCTGGATGTAGAAATGGTAACCGATTTTGATAGCGCGATGGGCGAGGTCCCAGTCTTCGTAATACATGAAGATGTTCTCGTCAAAACCGCCCAGCATGCCGTAAAGGTTCGCGGGCATCATCCAGCAAACAGCGCTTGCCCAGTAGGTTTTGTAGAACGTTGTGTCGGGGCAGAGCTTTGGATTGCCTTCGAGGTGCCGCGCGGCTGCGGATTCCGTCCGGAATGCGTTCAAGAAAAACTGTAGCGGGTTGATTTTGGCGAAATAGTTGTGCTGCGGGGTTCCGTCGCTGTTTCGCACGGTCGGGACGACGATTGCATCGCCAAAACGAGTTTGCGCTTCGGTCAGGGATTTGCGCAGTTCGATGATTGTCGCTGGGTCGAGGCGTGTGTCGTTGTTCAGGAGGCAGATGGCGTCGAACTTGGTTCCGTCATCCTTGAGCCCTTGGACTGCGGCGTTATTTGCTCGGCCAAACCCGAGATTTTCTGTTTGCGGGTAGACTTTCACGTAAGGGAACTGTTCGCGGATGTTTTCTACAGTTCCGTCGGTGCTTGCGTTGTCGGCCACGGCGATGACAAAGTCGTCTTGCGGGAGGGTTGAAAGGTCCGAAAGGCAATTTTGCGTTATGGGCCAGCCGTTGTATGTGACCATGATGATGGCGGTTTTCATGATTGCCTCCTCGTGGTCAGCGATTCAAACAGTTCCAATAAGGAGCGTGCCGAATTTTCCCAGCTATAGTGTTCCAGGAGCTTGTTCAGCCCAGCATCTTCGTGTAGCTTTTTTTCTACAGCCGTTCTGTTGTTGTAGAAGGACTTTATGGCGCTAGCAATGGATTCCGGGTCTTTGGCGTCGAAATAGGTGGCGAAGTCTCCGGCAATTTCTTCCATGGCGCTGTCTTTGGTCGTAAGGACTGGAGTCCTTTGGGCTAAAGCTTCAAGGACGGGGAGCCCGAACCCTTCGTACAGGGACGGAAATATTACGGCGGCACTGGTGCGGTAAAGTTCGCTCAGTTCGTTGTCGCTTACAAAGCCCAGGTGCGTTATGTTATTTGCGACAGGCGTTTTTGAAAGAATGTCGCAGATGGATTTGTTTCTCCAGCCTTTGGGGCCCGTAATTGTCAGTGGGATATCTTGGCCGTTGTCGTGCAAAATTTCCAGTGCACGAATCAATGCGGGCAAGTTCTTGCGGGGTTCCAGGCTGCCGACAAAAAGCAGGTTGTTGTTTCTGGGGGTTGTGGCCGGCTGTGTTGTCGGGGCCTTAGCGCCGTTATAGACAACATGCAACTTGGTTGTGTCTATTTTCGGGAAAAAGTGGAATAGCTCGTCTTTCGTGAATTCGGAAACGGGGCAGATGGCGTCTGCAATTTCTATTGACTTGTTGCCGAAAAGCCTGTTGATCCAAAGGACGCTTTTGACCATGGTTTCCGGGAAGCGCTTGTACACGAGGTCGTGGACGGTCAGTACGCGGATGGCCCTTCCTGTGTTCCCGACGGGGAGCGTTTGTTCTGGCCCCCAGAAAATATCAATATCGTTTTCGCGGATAAAACCAGGCAATGTGCTTTGCTGCCACAAAATGCCAGGAAGGCGTATTTCGCTTTTGCAGACTTGGACTTTGAAGTTTGCCGCTGTGGGGACAAATGGCGTTTTTGTCGGGGCGAACAGCACGTATTCATTTTGGCTGTCGATTTTTTGCAAGGCTTCGAGAATGCAGCGCAGATAACGCCCGATTCCGGCGTTATTGTAACGGAGGCACTTTATGTCGATCCCGATGCGCATCAGTCCTTACCGAAAAACCTTTGGGCGAGGGGGAGGCCTACGGCCATGAAAAGTACCCGTTGTAAAGTCTTGAATGTGCCTGCCTGTAAAAAGAGGTCGTGGCGGTTGGCGAATGCCCACGGAATGGCCGAGGGGCTGAATGCGGACTGCTGGCGGAGCAGCGAAAATTCCAGGAGTTTTTCAGCAAAGCGGGTTTCGCCATTTGAAAGCTTGAGTTCGTGCTTATGGCAGAGAATTTCTTCAATCCATTTTTGCTGTGTTGCAAGTGTTTCGCTCATGGAGGGCTGGCGCGCACCTCCGACGGCGTTGTTGCCGTGAATCCTGTATTTGGCGACTGCTTGCGGGATAGGCTTTATTCCTCCGTTTTTCAGTGCATGCATGGCCACCCACCTGTCGTGGACCGAGACATTTTCCGAAATAGGGAGGATTGTGGGCAAAAGGCTTGCCCTGAAAAGGGATAGGCAGCCGGTGACGTTATTAATTCCGGCGATTTGGCGTCTCATGCTGTTGTGCGTGTCGATTTTCGAGAATTCGCGCCACGAGGGAGCTGTCCTCTGGCCTTTTCCGTCGATGACTTCGGCATCGCCGTATACGAGTGCGGCATCTCCGATTTCGTTTTCGAGGGTCTCGAGTTTGTCGGCGAGCCAGATATCGTCCTGGTCGGCAAGCGCGATATAATCATCGTTGCTCAGTTGGAGCATTGCTTCTTCCAACCCCTTTGCAAAGGCTGCCCGGTGTCCCTGGTTTTTGGGGGAGCGGAGAATTTGCATGGGGAGGCGGGTGCAGTTCATCTCCAAAATTTTTGCGGTGGAATCGGAGGAACCGTCGTCGATGGCGATAATCTTGTCGGCAGGTCGGGTTTGCGCCACCAGGGAATCAAGCATCTCCGGAAGATACTTTTCTCCGTTGTAGGTTGCAAGAACGATGCAGATTTTCGCCATGTTTTGAATATAGCTAATAATGGCCTGGTTTGTTGTGATTGCGGACACCCGTTTCTGTTCTATATTTGTATTTTGTTTTGCGTTTGATGAACTGGAATGTGGATGAGGCCGATGATGAACAGTCGAAAGAAGGTTTTGCTTGTTTGTGACAAGAATGAATGTACCAGCTTCGGTCGGCTGGCGCTTTCTATCATGCAGGCTCTCGGTCCTGATTTCGATGTCGACACACTTTGGCTCAAGACTCCAAAGTTCTTCGGTGATAAATCCGCCCGCGCGAGGCTTGAAATCTGGGCTCCGTCCTTGCATGTAGGATTCTTTACGTTCCGCCGCCCGTTCAAGAAAATTCTCAAGCAAGAATGCCCCGATGTCGTCTTCTTTATCCGTCCGGAACTGGGATTCCTTGTCCCTATTGCAAAATCGGCGTGTCCCAAGGCCAGGGCGGTCATGTTCGTTCACGACACCTTTGCAGAAACTCTTTACCCGGATAGTCTCAAGTTCAAGGTGTTGAACCGTTTCTTTATTCGCGATACGGTCAAGTCGGATTACTACGTGTACAATTCCCAGTGGACGCGCCACGAGGCCGAAGCGCATTTCGGCACGGCGGGGACCAAAGGGACGGTTATCGGGTGCCCTATTGATTCTAAACTTTTTAGTGCCCCCACGCAACCGATTGATGCTGCTGCCCGCGAAGAGTTCCGTGAAAAATTCAATATTCGCGGGTTCAAGGCAATGTGCCTGAACGTGAGTCTGGATGAACCACGAAAGAATATCGAGACTTATTTCGAGATGGCTCGCCTGCGCCCCGACGTGGCTTTTGTACGAGTGGGGAAGGTCTCCGAGCGGTTGGAACAGATTATTGATCGCGACCATTTGACCAATGTTTTCCATTTCCCGGAATTCCATGCGCATGAACTGCGCGATTTTTACCGCTATGCGGATTTGCTGGTTTATCCCTCGCTGCTGGAAGGTTTCGGCATGCCTCCCATCGAGGCGCTATCGTGCGGAACGCCCTCGATTGCCGCGGCGACATCGGCTATGAAGGAAAATTTGGAGGGCGTTGTTCCGTTGGTGGACCCGCCAACGAATGTCGCCGCCTATGTGGATATTTTGGACCGTGTGCTTGCGGGGGGCGATATCGTGAATGTGGAGAACAAGGCCAAGCTTTTGGAATATTGTTCCAATGAGGCCTTTGCCCGTCGTGTTGGCGGTGCAATTCTTAAGTCTCTTGAAGGCTAGTTTATTCCCGAATTTCGTGCAACATTTCTGCGGTCATCTTGCTGAGCGAGATGGCTGCTTTTCTCTTGACGTTCAGCGCCTTGATTCCGCTGAAAAGAGAAATCCATGATTGCGGGTGCCTCAGCGCAAACTTGCTGGCAGCTGAAATACCGAAACTCTTGTAGAGTGTCTTGATGCAACCTGCGTTGTATTCTTTTGTGTTTTGGCTCTTGTTGTCGGGTGAACCCTCGATGACGAGGTAGGGAATGTTCAGCATCCGGCCCCCGGCGTGGAGCATCCGGAGCGAATAGTCCGCGAGTTGAAATTCCTCCGGGAGGGAATTGTCTACTCGGCCTGTGCGCTGGACGATGCGGCGGCTAAATGCTGCGATGTCCGGCTGTGGTGCCGCGACATAGCGGATGCTTGCATTTTCGTCAATTTGCACGAAATCGCCATTTTTCCCGATGACCTTGGCGCCAACAAAGCCGTTTGTTGTGCGGATTCGCGGGGCGAGGGCGTCGACCATGGGGAACGATGCATTACATTCCGCAAGGTTGTTCAAGAATTCGCGGGTCACTTTTACCTGTTCGCTTGCCACGATAATCCATTCGGCCTCGCTGGCTTCTAGGCCCTTGTTGATATCGTCGACAAAGAACCAGCCGAGGGAAGGGTCGGTAAATGGTGGGGTCGGTGTTGTTGTTGAACCGTTTGCGAAGCGTTCGCTCACGACGATGACGTCGAACTGGCGGAGCATGCCGGAATCCCTAGAACCCCAGTCGGAGGCCTATGCGGTGCTCCATTCCGAGCCCTTCGGCCAAGTAGGAGAATGCGTAGTCCAGCGCAAACAGGTTGGATGTGTATCCCAAGCCCAGGCTGAACAACCTTGCCGTGTTGGCTTCGTCGGGGCGGCTGTTGGAAGCTGCCAGTTCCTTGATGTCGCGTACTAGGTCGAGCCAACTGCGGGTCCAACCTCCGCGGACAGTAAAACTTGTGCCCAGAGCGTATTCGGCACCGATGTCAAAAATTGGAGGCGTAAAGCGCGGGAATTCCGTTGCTGTGTACATGGTGAGACGGCGGATGCTCTTGGGCTTGAAAAATCCGGACGCAGTGAATGTTTGGCTCATTGCGTAAAAGTCGTCTTGCCCGTCGTCGGTATAGTCGCGCAGCATGGAACCGAAATCCTTGCCCGCGAGTGCAAGGCCTACGCTGTTGCTGTTGTTTTGCCAAGCAATGCCCCAGTCGAATGCGGCACCGAGGGCGGTTCTGTCGGTATTCCGTTCGCCGGCGAGTTTTTCGGCAACCACCTTGAGCCCGGCACCGAACTGGATATGCTTCATCGGGAAGGCGACTCCTGCCGTGAACAGGTGCCCGAAGGGGTTGTATTTTTCGCTGGTGTATTCGCCAAATTCATCGACACCCTGGATTTCGCCGACATCGTACCAGTTGTACGAAATCTGGATGGCGTAATTCTTGTATTGTGTCGTGTAGAACAGGGAACCTTGGTTTTCGGCGAAGTCGCCGGTCTGCCAGTGGGCCTCTACGACGTGTTTTTTCCCTTCTTGCATGCGGAGTGCAGCCAGGTTCATTTGCGAAACCGTGGGATCCGTGCTGGGCATGGCGCCTGCGGAATGTTCCAAGGCGGCATTGCGGGGGCTGTCGAAAGTGCTTACGAAAGAGAATGCTTCTTCGCCGGAATTGTCTTGTGAAAAATAGGCATGGCTCAAGGCCGGTGCTACAGACACGAGCGCGGCGCAAAACGAAACTCTTTTCAACAGGTTCATGCTTCAAATCTAGAAAAATCCGTAAAAGCGAATGACCTTAAAATGCATTTTTTTGCCTTCTGCCTTTACAAAATGGCCTTTTTTTAGTATATTTGGTTCGCTCGGGCTATTAGCTCAGTTGGTAGAGCAACGCCCTTTTAAGGCGTGGGTCGAAGGTTCGAGCCCTTCATAGCTCAGAAAACCGGCTCCGAAGTCTCGGGGCCGGTTTTTATTTTGGTCTTTTATGGAAACTTTATCGGAATTTCTTCAGGAGTCGGCTAGCGGGTCCATTGCGCTTTTTGATGGCGTGGATTCCGGTTCGCTGCATGTGTGTGGGGCGAGCGTCCCCATGCTTGCCATGGCGGTCGCGAGCCGTTTTCTGAAGCGTCCGGAGCCCGTGCTCGTTGTTGCGAAGGACTACCGGAGCGCTGAGGTCTGGGTTGAGAACCTCGAAAGCCTCGTGGGCGAGGAATTTGTCCGATTTTTCCCTTCACTCGGGCTCAAACCTTATGAGTCCAAGGTTCCGTTCGAAGGCGTGCTCGAAGAACGCCTCAAGTTTTTCCGCGATATCGGCCGTAACGACCGCCCGTTTGTCGTCGTTTGCCCCCTGGATGCCCTGCTTGCGAAACTCCCGAAGCCGGGAACCGTGCTGGAAAACATTTTCCGCATAAAGGTAGGGGATGTTTTTGAACCTTCCAAGCTCAGGCCTTGGTTCCTGGATCATGGTTTCATCGAACAGCCCGTGGTGAGCGGGGTGGGTGAGTTCTCCATCCGCGGTTGCATTGTCGACGTGAACTGCCTTTTGTATCCGCACCCCATCCGCATCGAGTTCTTTGGCGACGAGGTGGAATCCATCCGTTCCTTCGACATTTTCAGCCAGCGTTCTGTAGAAGAGAAAAAGTTTGTCGACCTGTTCCCGATGGGCGAATTCACGATTCCGGAACGCGAAGCGGCCATGATGGGCGACGCCCTGCACGACATCTGGTGGCGCAGGGACCGTTACCAGCCCCTCACGTCGAGCCTTTTGGATTATTTGCCTCGCGCAGCACTTGTGTTCGAAGAACTTTCCGTGCTTTCGGAGACGGCGAGCAAGATGCACCTTGCTTACGAGGCCGCCTACGAGGGCGCACGCGGCCTCGTATCTGAGATTTCTCCCCCGAATGTATTTTGGTTCAAGATGGGCGAACTTTCGGCAAATTTCGCCCTGCGCCCGTGCCTCGATATGACTAACGTCGAGGCGGATGCGTCGAACTGGTTCAAGGTGAACCTCAAAAAACAGGATTTTTCTTCGACCGGGACGGACGCCGTTGCAAAAGAAATCGAAGATTTTTACGCCCGTGGTGGGCGAGTCTACGTGGTCGCACCGACGCAGGGTGGCCTGACTCGCCTGGAACACTATTTCGAGGACTTGCCGATAGAGGGTTACTTTGTCGGCAACATCACCGAGGGCTTCTGGCTCGAAGACGACAAGGTCGCCTTCCTCACCGAGACCCGCATCTTCAACCGCCATCCCAACAAGGCCCGCAAGCGCAAGATTGCAAGTTCCGTTTCCGGAGCCTTGATGGTGGAATCGCTGAATCGTGGCGATTTTGTCGCCCACGAGGATCACGGCATCGGCCGCTACCTGGGACTTGTCCGCGTCGAGGTAAACGGCGGCATGGTGGACTGTGCCCTGCTCGAATACGAGGGCGGCGACCGCCTCAAGTTCCCCGTGGCCGACCTCCAGAAGATAGAGAAGGTCGACTCCCCGCAGGACAACCCGCTCAAGCTAGACCGCCTCGGTTCCAAGAATTGGGAAAACAAGAAAAAGCGCATGAAGCAGAAGGTCGTGCAGATTGCGCGCGAACTTGTGGACCTTTATGCCCGCCGTGAACTCGTGGAAGGTTTCGGTTTCCCGCCCGATGGCAAGTTCCAGAAGGAATTCGAGGACGCTTTCGAGTACGAGCCCACTCCAGACCAGGTCAAAGCTACGGCCGACATCAAGCGCGACATGGAAGCCCGCAAGCCCATGGACCGCCTCATCTGTGGCGACGTCGGGTTCGGCAAGACAGAAGTCGCCATGCGCGCCGCCTTCAAGTGCATCCTCGCCAAAAAGCAGGTGGCCGTCCTCGTACCGACGACTATCCTTGCCGCCCAGCACTACGAGAATTTCTGTGATCGCTTTGCCGCGTTCCCGGCCGTGAATATTGCTTTGGTCAACCGCTACAAGAGTCCTAAAGAGAAAAAGGAAATCATGAAGCGCGTGAGCGAGGGCAAAGTCGACATCGTCATCGGTACGCATGCGCTGCTTTCGGCCAAGAACGAGTTCAAGGATTTGGGCCTCCTCATCATCGACGAAGAACAGAAGTTCGGCGTGAAGCAGAAGGAAAAGCTCCGCGAGCTGCGTCTCGCCGTCGACACGCTCAGCATGAGCGCCACCCCGATTCCGCGCTCGCTTCACCTGAGCATGACCGGCGTTCGCGATATCTCGCTCATCAACACGCCGCCTGTAAACCGCTTGCCTGTCGAGACCGTCCTTTTAAAGCGCGACGATGAAGTTATCAAAAATGCCATCCTCGATGAGCTGGCCCGCGGCGGACAAGTGTTCATTGTGAACGACCGCGTGCAGACGATTTATACTTTGGCCGAAGAAATCGAAGCCTTGGTGCCGCAGGCCCGCATCGCCGTCGCGCACGGCCAGATGGACGACCACGATTTGGAACGTGTGATGGATGCCTTCCTCAGTCGCAAGTTCGATGTCCTCGTGAGTACGAGCATCATCGAGTCCGGCCTCGACGTGCCCAACGCGAATACGATTATCATTGTCAATGCGCACCATTTCGGCATTAGCCAGCTCTACCAGATGCGCGGCCGCGTCGGGCGCAGCAGCGTGCTCGCGAAAGCGCTGCTTGTTATCCCCGCCCGCGGCGAGATTTCTCAGGAATCTATGACCCGCCTAAAGGCCCTCGAGCAGTTCACCGACCTCGGCAGCGGTTACCAGCTCGCCATGCGCGACCTCGAAATCCGCGGAGCCGGCAACCTTCTGGGCCAGGAACAGCACGGCTTCATCGCCGAAGTCGGTTTTGAAACGTATGTACGATTGGTCAAGGAGGCCGTCGAGGCCCTTCGCGGCGGTAGCCCGCTCGACAAGCCTATCCAGCCTCGCGTGGAATTGGGCGTGGATGCCTTCCTTCCCGAAGACTACATCCAGGACGGCCTCACGCGCATCTCGCTGTACCAGCGCATCTCGCGCACCCGCTCCACTGCCGAAGTCGACAGCATCTCGCAAGAACTTGTGGACCGCTTCGGCCCGCTGCCTGCTGCAACGAAAATGCTTTTGGCTGTCACCGAAATTGGGCTTTTGGCCGGACGTCTGCGCATTCAGGGCTTGGTGCAGCGTAAGGGTATGCTCGCCGCGACATTCGCCGAGTTCCCGCCTCCCGACTTGCGCGTTGTTTCGGAGATGACTTCGCTTTGCCCGTTCCCCATTCGCATTCTGGGCAGTACACCTATGCAGGCCGTCATTGAACTGGGCAACGGAACTCCCAATATTTACGCTGAAAAAGCGCTTGAAGCATTCCGCGCTTTTGCAGCAATCGAGATTACTCCCGCTAAACTTTAAGATTTTCCCAAAGGATCTTCACAGCAAGCCAGCGCTCCTTGAGCGACTGGACGACTTCCTCCACGCTGTATTCTGGAACATCGCCATTCGAGGCGCTTCGGCCGTTGCCTGCGAACGTCGTTTCATCGGCATCGGTCTCAAACTGCACGTTCTCCGCCGGGATGAGGGGGATGGCTGCACGCGTCGACTTTTTCTTGAAACTGTCCGCGTGCAGGCTGAAAATCGCCCCCATCGGGAGGGCCGCCCGCACGATGCCCGCATCGCCACCGAACCGGTGGAAAACAGGCCTTGGCACCGGATTTGCCGGTTGCAAAAGTGGCGGGTAATGTGCAGTCTTGAGCAATGTGACAACTCTGCTGTAGTCGCCCACGCAGTGGATTTGCAGGTCGCGGCCTAACTCCTTTGCAAGTTCAATTTGCTTTTTGAATACCGCCTCCTGCACGCCGTTTTCCCCGTATCCCGGGTAGCGCTTGTCCAACCCGCACTCACCGACGGATGCTGATCTATCTGCTTGCAGGTATTCCTTGAGCCGTTCAAAATCGGCATCGGACACCTGGGTCGCTATCATGGGGTGGATCCCGTAAGACGTTTTGAACGGCTTATTTTTTGTGGAAATTTCCTTTTTCAGGTTAGCGGTACTTTCCCATTCCCACGGCTCGCAGGCGATGGCGATAAAGCCGTAATCACCACTATAAAGCAGTTGCGTTAGCTGCTTTGGGTGGGGGAGCCGTGCTAAATGAAGGTGAAAATCGAACATGATAGCTTAAAATACATAGAAATCATGGATAATTAAAAATAATTGCTTGTTTTTTGAATCAAAAAAGCCTAGTTTAAACTTGTTGGTTCGCCAACCTAGGTTTATTCCGACCACATCATTAAAGGAGTCGCTATGCGCGATTTGCTAGAAAAAGCTTTGAATAAAGGTTTGTCCGTCTGTTTTACATCTGAAAACGGTTTTGATGTAATACGAATCTCTTCCGGTAACGACGTTGTCGCAAGTTGTAGCCTCGGCTCTACCAGTTTCCGAGCCTCTGTCGAGGAATCGCTTCAGGCTCTGCTACTGGATTTGGAACGCAAGGGTTTCTAGCCAAGGTTGCCGATAAGGCTCTAAACACGTTGTTTGCAAAATATAAAGAAGGCCCCCGATTGCTCGGGAGCCTTCCTTGTTTATACTCAAACGATTAGTTGATTCGGCCAATCAGGTTGCCGGACAGCGTGAAGTCCTTGGTGCAACCGAAGCTGTGGAAACCAGCAGACAGGCTGAAGCGGTCGGTGAAGGCCTTTTCGAGGTAGAGAGCTCCGAGCACGTCCTTGATGTGCTTCGGGTCCTTGATGCCCCAGTATGCCGCATGTTCCTGACGGTCGCCAATGTATTCGGCTTCGAGGATGATGCGGTCAACAACCTTGGTCTGGAAGAGGAAACCGCCCGTTACCGGGATCACCATGTCGTCGTCGCTGGAGATGTCGAGCAGAGCTGCTTCGGCAAAGACGCTGACGGCATTCTTGATGAGGGGGAGGTTGGCCTTCAGAGAGGTGTTGTGCTTGACCTTGGAATCCGTATCGTAGACCTTGTCGAAGAGGTTGCTGCGGTAGGCAAGCTGGATCTTCAGGTCGTTCAGACCTTCGAGGCCGTGGAAGTTGAATGCAGCACGGAGGTCGCCGTTATCCAGGTTCACAGCCTTGCTGATGAAGGCAAGGGTGAAGTCCAGGTTGTCTGTCGGGGAAAGGCCGAACTGCAACTGGTTCTCGGGCTTCTGGGTGGAAAGGAATCCAGCCAGGTAACCATCGACGTAGCCACCGAAGTAGTCACCATTCTTGTCGGTGTTGTCCCAGCGACCGACCTTGAAGCTGAACATGTCGGTGTTCTGGTAGGCCCATGCTTCGTCAAGGGAGTAGTAGTCGTCCAGGGTGCCGTTTTCGTTGTTGCGGAGGGCTTCCTGCTTGGCATCCTTGCCACCGAAATTTTCGTCCCTGAGGTCACCCGGGTAGAAGGCCAAGGCCAACTTGCCCTTGAAGTTTTCACCTTCGGCGAGGATAGCGAAGTTGGCTTCGCCCTGCCAGGTTTCAAGGTTGTCGTTGTTGTTGTCTTCTTCGCTTGTCCAGAACACCTTCTCGGCGCTCAATTCGAAGTCAGCGAGAATGCCGAATTCGGCCTTGTCCGTCGAGATGACGGCGTTTTCAACCAATTTTTTCTTTTTGCGGCGTTTTTTCTTCTTGGGCTGGTCCTGCGGTTCCGGAGCGGAGATGAATCCCTGTTCGTCGGTGTTTGCTGCAATTTCGGCTTCGGTCGGAGCGGCCTTGGCAGTATCGGTTGCAGCGACTTCGGCAGCAGGTTCGGCCTTTGCGGAGTCTGCCGGTGCGGCTACGGGAGCTGCGGCAGCTTCTGCCGGCTTAGCTTCATCGGCGGGAGCGGCCTTTGTTGTGTCAGCGGGTGCTGCTGCAGGAGCGGCGGCCTGTGCGGCAGGCTTGGCCGGTTCTGCCTTCGCGTCCTTGGCTGGTGCGGTAGCCGGTGCAGCGGCGGGAGCGGCTGCGGGCTTGGCCGGTTCAGCCTTTGCGTCCTTGGCCGGTGCGGCAGGAGCGGCAGCAGGTGCTGCAGCGGGCTTGGCGGCTTCGGCAGCCGGGGCAGCCTTCGCGTCCTTTGCAGGTGCAGCAGCCGGAGCGGGCTTGGCCGGTGCAGCGGCGGGAGCGGCAGCAGCCGGAGCTGCTGCAGGTGCAGCATTAGCATTAGCAGCAGCCTGCGGAGCGGCAAACACGGATGCTGCCAGCATGCAGGATGCTAGGAAAATTTTCTTCATGACACAATCTCCTTTTGTGGATGGCATTTTACGAATGTTCCAATTGTAAAATTCAATTAGAATTATAAAAATATTGTTACCAAGTAGGTTTAAAATATTACCTTTTTTTTGAAAATGGTGTGTTTTTTTGTTCGAAGAGGCAAAAATTTGAAAATTTTACTTGCAATTCTGGTCACATTGGGTTGTGCATATTGTTTTGGACAAGAAACTTTGAATGTCTATAAGAAGAACGGCAGGGAAGTCGACGAAAGTAAACCTGTCGGAACTCTTTCCATGTCCGACTGGATTACAGAACTTCCGATTCCAAAAGATTCTGTCAAGCGTGTCCGTATAGAAAAAGAACGTCGTGAAGTTATTGGTAAAAATGGAAAGAAGAAAATCCAGAATGTGACTAAGCGCTATATATCTTGGCGTCCCCGCGATCCCAAGAACCCGCCTCCCTTTGTCCCTATTGATTGTAAACATGGTAAAGTGTACGTGAAACGTGCTGAATTGGCCCGTTTCCAGCAGGAGGCAAAGGACCTTAGTGGCGAATATGCGTCTGCCACTGGCAGTGTGACCTTGAGGAAGTCCCCGAACAATCCAAAGCGGTTCGACGTAATTATCCAGAACGGCCCTGTGACGGAACGTTCGGAAATCGAGATGGGCAATCTCGAAATCCAAGAAAGTAACGGTCATGCACGGTTGTCCTACCATGAGGAAGGCTGCAATATCGACATTGCTGTCAATAACCGCAAGGTGAAAGTTGCACAGCGCGGTTGTTATGAATACAATGTAGGCAAGTACAAACTCGAAGGCGAGTACCCCACATACAAAGGCAATGCCCGCAAAGTCGAAGTATTTGAAATGCCCGAACAGAAATTCAAGTTCAAAAAATATTTCTGGTGCGGTAGCGGCTTTGACAGCTGCGAGAAGGTGAAGGACGACAACGGCGTTATCACTATCACCTGGAGCAAGGACGGCAACGGTTTTGTCGAACGCCAGGCGGGCGAGGAAGTCCATACCTATCGTCCGTTTGAGCACATGATTCCGCACAAGCGCGATTATTACAAGGGCGAAAAGCCCATTGCCATCAAGACCAAGCGCACCGACATGAGCGGTGAGTGGATGATTTGGTATTTCTACCCGAAGGCCGAACGTTTGAAGATGGTCCGCGCCGGTATGCGTGAAGATATCGCCTACATGGAAATTTACGAATGATAAATTCCATCGAGCAAAGCCGGATCCTGTTCCTTGATTCTGGGCCGCTGGTCCGGCTGTTGCAGATGCACCCGGACTTTTATCCGGCAGTGTCGGGCGTGCTTGACATGGTGTACGAGAAGAACATGCAAGTTCTGGTATCGTCCGTTACCTTGTTCGAGATTAGCCAGAAGGCGTTCGCTGCGAACGAGGGCGTGCTTGCCCGCCAGTACCGCGAGTTCTTCGAACATTCTGCGAACGTGAAGGTGTGCCCGGTAGATGCCGAAGTTTCTGTAAAGGCCGCCGAACTTTTTGCTGCGGCCTCCCGCACGAACCACAAGATTACCGAGGCGGAGTCCCTGCGCCTTGCGACCGCGTTCGTGAACGGCGCCGACTGCATTCTCACCGAATGCGCAAACTTCCGTGACGCAACCGATGCCCTCGTTGTGACACTCGACGAAGTCTAGCATATTCCTAACCACTATTTACTTGCTTTTCTAAGCTGAAAACTATAATATCAAAGTTATAGAATTCTATTTTATATAAAAATGATTGGGGGTAACTTGATGAACAGGATTATGCGCATTATTCTTTTTTGTGTGGCTTTATTTGCCATGCTGTCCGTTGGCTGTTCCGATGACAAAAAAGAAACGCAGAATTTAGCGCAGAAAGAAGAACCTGCACCCCCAAAGGGGAAGTTTGTAATGTCGGAAGAGTCGAAAAATCGCTTGCGAGAACGTGCGCTAAAACAAATCGAGGAGCGTGAACGAATAAAGAAACTAAACCCGCAAACTGAGGTGATGGAAAATACGAAAGAACCGCCTCGCATTCAAACATTGCATTCTGTCGACGAATGCTATCGCGCATGCTACGCTGCGAAGATCCTTGATCAAGAAGGCGATTCTCTAGATGACCAAAATGTGCGCGTGCATATGAAAGTGCGCATTCTTGCAGACGAATGTGAAAAATCCTGCCGTCCCTTTGAAAATATCATTCCCGTCAATGCGTGTGGCAGGGCCTGCCTTGCAGCGGGTGATGAATTTATTCTACGCTCGAACTACATTATGGACAGTACGACTTTCGCTAGATTTGTTCTTGAAATTTGCGATGAAACTTGTCCGTGTGCAAACCATTTTGATTCTTTATCGTATAAGAAAGAGATTCGACGTATTTTAGACAGCCTTATGCGTAGAGAGGATATGGATAGCGTTGTCTATGCTAAATTCAATAAGGCCATAAAAAGAGTCAAGTGTAGAAGAGGTTTTAACCGTAACAAACATTGCCCAGAAACGTTGATTGAATACGATGAGATGCGCGCTAAGGCTCTAGAAAGTTGCAGCCAACAATAAACAAAATTCAAAATCACGAAATAAACGAGCATTCTCTCGTCTTTCGTCTTTCGTCTCTCGTCTAAAAAACTATCTTTTCCCCGTAAAATTACGGAGTTTATATGTCCAACTACTGTCCTGTTATCGGTCTTGAAATCCATTGCCAGCTCGCGACGAAGACGAAGATGTTCTGCGGCTGCGAAATCGAAGTGAATACGACCCCGAACAAGCACGTTTGCCCTGTTTGCCTCGGTATGCCCGGTGCCATGCCCGTGCCGAACAAGAAGGCCGTGGAATACGCCATTCGCCTGGGCCTCGCCCTGAACTGCGAAATCGACCTGAACGCGATGTGGACCCGCAAGAACTACTTCTACCCGGACCTGCCGAAGGGCTACCAGATTACCCAGACGGGCGGACTTCCGGTGTACGACCACCCGATTTGCAAGAACGGCTGGCTCGAAATCGTCAAGGAAGACGGCACCAAGAAGCGCGTGGGCATTACCCGAATCCACATGGAAGAAGACGCCGGTAAGCTCATCCACGACATGAGCCCGACCGATTCTCATTTTGACGCGAACCGCTGCGGCACCCCTCTTTGCGAAATCGTGACTGAACCGGATATCCGTAGCCCCGAAGAAGCTGTGCTCGTGCTCAAGAAGATCAAGCAGACTCTCGAATACACGCGCGTTTCCAACGCCAACATGGAAAACGGCAACATGCGCTGCGACGGCAACATCTCTCTGCGTGCCAGCGAAGACGCTCCGTTCGGTATCCGCGCCGAAATCAAGAACCTGAACAGCTTTACGAACCTCGAGAAAGCTCTCTACTGCGAAATGAACCTGCAGGCCTCGACGCTCGACGCCGGCAAGGAAGTGGAACAGTGCACCAAGCGTTACGACCCCAACGCGGACAAGACCATCGTCATCCGCAGCAAGGAAGACGCCCACGACTATAAGTACTTCCCGGAACCGGACATGGTTCGCCTCGTGACCGACCCGGCATTCGTCGAAGAAATCCGCCGCACGCTTCCGGAACTGCCGGATGCCCGCCGTGAACGCTTCATGAAGGACTTCGGCGTTTCCGAATACGACGCCATGGTGCTGACCGAAGACCGCGACGTGAGCGAATGGTACGACACCGCCGCCAAGAACTGCAAGAACGGCAAGGTATTGGCCAACTGGGTGATTACCGAACTCCTCGCCAAGGTGAAGGAACTCGAAGGCGGCCTCTCCGCCCTCAAGATTAAGCCCGAAGACCTCTGCAAGCTTGTGAACCTCATCGCCGACAACACCATCAACGGCAAGATTGCCAAGACGGTCTTCGCCGAGATGTTCGAAACCGGTAAGGATCCCGAAGCTATCGTGAAGGAAAAGGGCCTCGTGCAGGTGACCGACACTGGAGCCATCAAAGAGGTTGTCCGTGCCGTCTGTGCCGAAAACGCTGCCCAGTTCGCCGAATTCAAGGCCGGCAAGGTGGCGCTGAAGGGCTTCTTGGTTGGTATGACCATGCGCAAGTCCGGTGGCAAGGCTAACCCGGGCCTCGTGAACCAGATCCTCGATGAGCTCGCGAAGGAATAGCTTTAGACGAGAGAACGCCGCTTCGCGGCTACAGACGAGAGACGAGAGGAATGATTAAGGATAAGGCTTCAGGTTTCAGGTCTCGAGTGCCGGGCGTGCCTCGTGTCTCGTGCCTTATTCTCGCCTTGTTTCTTGCTTTCCCTGCTTTCGCGGCCGACAAACTAGACCGGTATGACAGCGCCTACGTGAACACGCTGAACATGACCGACCAAGAAATCGCTGAAATGTATGGCGTGGATTCGACAAAGTTGAACAAGGGCCCGACTCTCCAGGAACTCAACGAAGAAGACCCCAAGTACATCAAGCGCGATTACGACCACCGCCAGCAGGTCATTGTCGGCAGCGTCGTGATGCTTTGCATCGCCGTCGCCATGGTCTTGATGAACAACTACAACCCGAAACGGTAAAACGCAGCCATCCCCTAAGAGATTAGTGGCTAGTATTCTGTGGTTAGGGGCGCATTGCGCCTTTGAGGTGATTGATAATTGATAATGGATGATTGATGATGTGGGATGAGGCTCGCTCCTCCTTGACCACTAACCACCAACCACAGTCTGCTTCCTACTATCGACGCTAGAGAACGTTTTTTTGTATTATACATAATGTATAGTATTTTCAATTTATCACCATAAAATTACTAGAATTTTATGATTTTTGCATAAAAAACTTGATTTTGTATAGTATTTTTCATTTGCTTTTTTGAAAAATATAACGTATATTATATAGTATGAAGCCGATTCTCGAATATAAGGACTACCGCCTGTATATACAGGACTACTACGACGAGCGCAAGCGCTTGGGTGCGTTCTCGTGGCGTGAGTTCTGCAAGAGTGCCGGTTTTTCTTCGCCGAATTTCTTGAAACTCGTTTGCCTGGGCGAAAGCAGGCTGGGTACACCGAAAATCGAGAATGTCGCAAATGCCATGGGGCTTGTCGGTTACGAAAAGGATTACTTCCGTGAAATGGTCACGTTCTGCAACGCCAAGAAGGATTCCGTCAAGAAGGCCGCTCTTCTCGAAATGGAAAAAATTGCACGGGAACACAAAATGCGCGTTGTCGACGGCGAAGCGTTCCAGTATTACGAATCCTGGAAGTATCCGGTCTTAAGGGAACTAGTCCCGATGATGCCGGGAGCCAACCCGCGCGATATTGCCGAGGAGTGCAAGGAACATGTGTCTGCCGAAGAAGTGCGTGACATCTTGAATTTTCTTGTCAAGGCCGGGTTCCTGAAGAAGGACGGGGACAAGGCCTATTCGCAGACGGAACAGAACGTCATCGGCTCTAACGAGGCTTTGCCCATCGCTATCCGCGCTATGCACAAGGAGATGGCGAACATGGCGGCCCGCGCTGTTGACCGTTATTCTCCGAACGAACGTTATTTCACCGGGTTGACGATCGGTGTGAACGAGGAGACTAGCAACAGGATAATCAACGAGATTGACTCCTGCTGCAAGAAAGTGCTCTCCATTGCCAACGAATGTGATGATTCCAACCAAGTTTGCCGAATTAATTTTCAATTTTTCCCCTTCACGGACAAGATAAAGGAGGCTTCCCATGCTTAAGATTCTTGCTCCTGCTGCATGGCTACTTTCCTTGATACTCATGATTGCGTGTTCTAGCGATGAAGATGTCGCTGGGGGAGGTTCCATCGATCCGAATGCCAGTAGAGATGTCGGTACTGTAAACGAGCCTGGGACGAGTAGTTCGTTGTACAGCTCATCTGTTGAAAAGGACAATGGTTTGAATGTTGCGGAAAGTAGTTCCGAAACAGAAAGCAGTTCTTCTGAAATTGAAAGTAGCTCTTCAGAAGGTGAAGGAGCAAATGTAGGAGATACTATTTATCACCTTGATACGATTGCTACTGAGGAGCCAGATCTTGGTTGGGCACGAAATTTCTCCGCCCAGTGCATCATCGACTATGTCAAAGTGGATCCGGACGAACTTGTTCCCGTTGCGGACGAACCGGTTGCCGCTGCGGACGTTCTGGGCCCCTCAGCGTATAAGTCCGTCGAGGGGGATTCCATAAACATCTACTTAGATGCTGCTTATCTTAATTTTCCCTGCGATTCGGTGGAAGAGGCCCAATTCTTCAAAGACATTAATTCACACATCAGAGTCCGTGCTGACCTGGTGGGCGACACCTTGCAGATGACCATTTCCCGGAATAAATCTTGCGCCTGCGCTGCGACGGTTTCCTTTACGCTGGACAAGTCTAGCAAGGATTTTAACTACATCGTTTTTGACTTATGGAGGCCTATTCCGTTCCAGGAAAGGTAAAGGGGGTTGACATGAAGAAAATACTTGCTCACATTGCCGTCTCGGCACTCATTCCGTTGTCCCTAGCTCTTGTGGCCTGCGGTGACGAAAAGACTTCAAACGCGATTGACCTGGGAGTGCCTGTCACGTCCGTGGTTGATACGACCAAGAGCGCGGTTAATCAAGAATCTGACAACATCGATAGCGATTTGGACACGAACACGGTCAGCCAGGAACCGGATTCGGTATCACAAAAAACTGTGCTTGCCAATTCGGGCCCTTGTAGCCTTAATCGTACTAATGGAGGAGGCCTAGCCTACCTGACCAATAACGAAAAAGTCGGTTACCAGATTATTATTCCGGATATGGGAGCCTTTGGATATTACACAAATAAAGAACTTTATGCCGAACGCGTGGGGGATACCCTGCATGTCTGGGAAAACGAAACAATTGTCATATTAGATTGGATATGTTATGTGTACTACACGTTTAACATTCCGGCAGAAGACGCTGATGTCAAATATCTAAAATACATTAATAATGTATTCAAGGTCGTTCCTGGTCCCGCTCCCGAAAAAGCGCCTGATACGTCATGTCATCGTATTCCGCCTTTGGATAAACCTTTTGAAGAAGGTGTTTACGATTCAACCTTCTGTATAATAGCTACATTCACCCCGTCTGCCGAAGGTGTTTATGATTCGACCTGGACCGTCTTTCCGTACGACATTTATCAATCATCTTCGTCAACTGCAGAAGCTACCTCGTCTTCGTCGGTGATCAACGCTAGTACGCACCAGATAATCACGGATGCCCAGAACCAATGCACAGCGCAAGATACGACGGCGCGCGAAAGTTATGCTTACAGGTATGTTAGCACCGAGCGCACGGGTTTTACCTTGGAAACCCTTAGGCTTACCTACGGCATTGTCGCCGATACGCTGGATGTCGATGTGTCGGGGGACACTGTTTACGTGAAGGCGGTGTTCGATTTCACGAATGCGGAGAGAATGTATTGCCAATCCCAAATACATTTTTCCGTAGAGAACAATCCGGCCTTTTCGCATGCAAAGTTTGTCGCATTCTTTGACAGTCGTGATGACGCCGAGCCGGTCATATTGGAAATCTACGATATGGATGTGATTACGGTTGAAGAAGCGACACGCCGGCATGCAAAAGACATTTCGGTGGAATGCAAGAACGACAGGCAGACGCTTAACAGGCCGGCGCTGCAGGCTGTAACCTTGCTCCCGGATTTCGACACCACCTCGAAGCAACCTCTCGCAGGGAGAATCGTTGGCGATGACGGATTTGACAAGATTGTCATCAACGAACTTGACGTAGGCTGCAGCGTGAATAACGTAGAACTTGTGGTTTCCGCATCGGAAGATACGCTGTACGTGAAGTCCTCCAACGAAATGTATGCCACGAATTGCGTTTGCCCGTCACGTATCGACTTCAAGATACCGCAGAATTTTAACTTCTCGAATACCAGCGTTCTCGTATTTGACCATTTTGAACCGATGCCGCTAGTGACCAGCACGCCAATTAACAATTAAGGCGAATGCTTAAAAAAGGGGAGGAAATATGAAAAAGCTTCTTGCATCTATTTCGACTATTGCGCTTGTTTCCTTGTCGCTATCGTTCATGGCCTGCGCGGATGACTCCTCGGCGAGTGCCGGGAATTCCACGCACGAAGTGAGCATGGGCTTCAAGGGCTGTTACGAACGCGGGAGCACGAAAGTGGCTCTGCTTAAAGAGGGGTCGGAAGATTCGCCAAAAGCGTATCTGTATCACGAAAACGATAAATACCAGGTGATGATTCCGAAAATAAGTGATTATTGCTCTTTTGGAGATGTGGTATTAGACGTAAACCGCTTCGGTGATACGCTTTCAGTCGAGGTCAAAGCAATGATTCTTCCGTCGAAATGCGTGTGCGTGAGCGACCATTGGTTCGATATCGATGCGAGTGATGCCGATATCCAGTTCTTTGCACTCAAGCTTTATTATAACAAAGGGCTGCAGGTGTACGAAGTGGTTCCCGGTCCCGCGCCTGACGAACCGTATTCGTCTGCTGTTCTGCCGGGAGAATCCTCTTCTAGCGTGACTCCTCCAGGAGAATCTTCGTCTAGTGTGACGCCGCCGGCATCTTCGTCCGGCGTGACTCCGCCGAGTTCATCTTCGCGCCAGATCTACAACGGTCCCGTACCGCTGAAAAGTATCACGGCGACTTGTCAAGATAATGACGTGACGGATATTCCTGTTGTTCCCCCGTCGCCTGCGGCATATCTCAGCATCTCCAACAGCTTTGCGCAAATCGACTTGTTCAATGTCAATCTGACATATGCTTGCGATTCCGCATCGCAGATGGCTTTCTGGGATAGCCTGAAAGCGGACAATACCGTGGCATCGGTTATCGGGGATACGCTTTTCGTGAACTTCAAGCGCTTCGATGAGAAGGGCGTGGAGTACAAGTGCGGTTGCACGGCTAAAGTGGAATTTAGGTTTGACGAACAATATGCAGGCTTTGGGTACACGGCGTTCGAGAACAATAGGCCGCCGCTTGAGCTGGGACATAGGCTGATCAACCAGCCGGATCCGGGCTACCAGAAGATAACCAAGGCAGATGCTCAGTGTATGGGGAACGATTCCCCCGACGATCCGATGGTAGATGCCGCCCTCCCGCCTGTGGCGCACATGTATGTGAATGGTGATTCTGCGCAGGTTGTCATTGAACAAGTCATGGTTACTTGTGCGTCGATAATCGAGAGTGTCGAAGCTCAGGTAAAGGACAGTGTACTTTACGTGACTCCGCATTACGATACCTCGGCCCCGCAGGCGGATTGCATCTGCAAGACGAAGGTCAGCTTCAACGTGGCGGCGAGAAGCCCGTTTACCGAGGCGACTTTGCTGGTGTATGACAATGATCCCGGCAACAAGATGCGCTTGATTGTGGAATAGGTGGAACTATGAAAAAGGAACTTGCTTTTGTTGCGCTATTGGCGCTCTTGCTTATGGCCTGCGGGGACGATTCGTCTTCGGGTCCTGCTAATGTATCGGCTTCTAATCCGGGGGAATCTTCCAGTTCCATCCTCGATTCCTTGCGGAATGTGAGCATGAAATTCACGGGCTGCTACGAAAACCTTTCCAAGAAGGTATCCTTGCTGAAAGAGGGCTCGGAAGATTTGCCGTTGGCATATCTGTATAACGAAAACGGCCAATACCGGTTGATGATCCCGAAAATGGATGACTATTGCGGATTTGACAAGGTGATGATGGACGTGGAACGTTCTGGCGATACGCTGCGAATCGATGTCACGGCGATGATTCCGACAGCGTGCAAGTGCGTGAGCGACCATTGGTTCGATATAGAGGCAAGGGATGC
>Ga0310690_10001179_pt1 | contig 48083 bp, 40 predicted proteins | sample AusTroGonzalo_MG_2_FD_207661 | JGI IMG/M metagenome (GOLD analysis project Ga0310690, IMG submission 207661) | Bovine rumen microbial communities from tropical cattle in Woodstock, Queensland, Australia - Gonzalo_04 (v2) (version 2) | ecosystem: Host-associated > Mammals > Digestive system >... | reverse complement strand
GCCTCGGCGATGGACACCAACACGACCCTGAGCCTCGGCAAGAGCGCGAACGAGAGCGGCGACGCACTCGAGGTGTTCGCCTACGGCATCGTCCTGATGCCCAAGACCAGCGAGGGCTTCAACAACATCGGGCAGACGGGCGCCAACCAGACGGGCTACGTCATCGACCTGAACAAGGTGAGCGCCACCAACTACGACTTCTCGCCTTGCGTCAGCGCAGCCCTCAACGTAGAGGGCAACGGCACGACCTCGGGCGGCAACGGAAGCGCCAGCGGCGGCTCCTCGAGCGGCAACAATGGCGGCAACTCCGGCAACGGTTCCTCTTCAGGCTCCGACACCGTAGCAGCTCCCACCATCAGCGGCACCACGCCCTTCGCCGAGACGACCCAGGTGAGCATCAGCGCCTCTGACGACGCCCGCGTCTACTACACCACCGACGGCAGCACGCCCACCAGCGCCAGCACGCTCTACACCCAGCCCTTCACCCTGAGCGCGACCACCACCGTGAAGGCTATCGCCGTCAAGGACGAGGTGAGCAGCTCAGTCAGCACCAAGCTCTTCACCAAGAGCTCCGGCAGCGGCAACGAGGGACCTGAAGGCGAGTAAACTTCTGCAAACCGTCACTGCGAGGAACGAAGCAGTCTAGTCTCTGGATCGCTTCGTCCCCTCGCGATGACGCGAAGCGGCAGAAAATCTTGAATCCCATGAAACACTTCACTATCAGCGAACTGCTGAAAAGCGACACCGCCGTCAAACACGGGTTGTGGAACGGTGCACCCAAAGAGGCGGAAGAGAACCTTCGCTCCCTCGTGGAGCAGGTTCTCGACCCGCTGAGGGAACAATACGGCAAGCCCATCCGCGTCACCAGCGGCTACCGCTGCCCCAAGCTCAACAACCTCGTGGGCGGCGCACCCAACAGCCAGCACATGCGCGGCGAGGCGGCGGATATCGTGGCCTACTCCCAAAGCACGAGGGATTGCGGGGCTAAGCCCGCAATGAGGATTCTGGGTGAAGAAAACCTGAAGCTCGGCAGGCTCATCGAAGCCCTCGGCAAGTTCGACCAGCTCATCTACGAGCAGTGCGACCGAAAGGGCAACCCCCGCTGGATTCACGTCAGCTACAAGCCCAACGGCTGGAACAGAAAACAAGTATTAACAACCTAAAAAACCCTAAAACCATGGACGAGAAAAAGAAAAGAATCCTTGAAATCGCAGTGAAAGTCATCGTGGCCGCCCTGACGGCCTTCATCACCGCCATCACCACCACGAGCTGCATGGGCAGAGGACCGATATTCCTCTAATCAAAAAGGGCTGGCGGCATTGCCGCTAGCCCTTACAAATTATTGTTTTTTTCAAATGATGACCGCCAATTACAACAGAAATCGTATCTTTGCGGTTTCATTAAAAAACGAAAAAATCATAAAATATTAGTAATCAAATGGAAAAGATTAAAGTAGGTATCAATGGTTTCGGCCGCATTGGCCGCAACGTGTTCCGCATCATTTGCGAACGTCCGAACTTAGAAATCGTGGGCGTCAACGACCTGACAAGCACCAAGGTGCTGGCCCACCTGTTGAAATACGACTCCACCCAGGGCAAGTTCCCCGGCACCGTGGAATACGACGAAACCGCACTCATCGTCAACGGCCAGCGCATCCCCGTCACCGCCGAGCGCTCGCCGCTGAACATCAAGTGGGGCAAGACCCCCGACGTGGTGGTTGAATCAACTGGCGTGTTCCGCTCGAAGGAAAGCAGCAAGGGCGGCTATGGCGACCACCTGAAGGCCGGTGCCAAGAAGGTCATCCTCTCAGCCCCCTCGAAGGACGCCATCGACGCCACCGTCGTGGTTGGCGTGAACAACAACGACCTGACCGATGAGGTGGCATGCGTGAGCAACGCTTCCTGCACCACCAACTGCCTGGCTCCCGTCGCCAAGGTGTTGAACGACCGCTTCGGCATCGAGCAGGGCTACATCACCACCATCCACAGCTACACCAACGACCAAGTGATTTTGGACGGTCCGCACAGCGACCTGCGCCGCGCCCGCTCAGCTGCGATGTCGCAAATCCCCACCACTACAGGTGCCGCCAAGGCTGTGGGTATCGTCATCCCTGAACTGAATGGCAAGCTCGATGGTATCGCTGTCCGCGTTCCTACGCCCACCGGTTCATTGGTCGACCTCGTCTGCACGCTGAAGACCGAAGCCACAAAGGAAGAAATCAACGCCGCCATGAAGGAAGCCGCCGAAGGCCCGATGAAGGGTGTGCTTGAATACACTGAGGACCCGATTGTGAGCTGCGACGTCATCCACAACCCCCACAGCAGCATCTTCGATGCCCAAAGCACCATGGTGATGGGCAAGATGGTGAAGATTATGTCGTGGTACGACAACGAATGGGGCTACTCCAACCGCATGGTCGACCTCATCGAGATGATGAAATATTGATTTACATTGTTTTTTTGAGAGGAAAACGGGCGGCAACTGCTGCCCGTTTTTCATTTAACGATGGTAATTGACCCCTGCAAACGCAGGTGCTCCTCCCCTGACTCCCCTAGATAATCGATTTCGGTGACGTAGAAATACGTTCCCTGCGGGCAGTCCCGACCGGTCTGCTTGCTCTTGCCGTCCCAATGGATGAGCGGGTCGTCGCCGTCCCAGAGGACGTTGCCCCAGCGGTTGAAGATGACCGTCTTGGCACTCAACAGCAGAGAAAGGCCTGTTACCTTAGGCTCAAACACATCGTTGAAGCCGTCGCCATTGGGCGTGAAGACGTTGGGCAGCACGTAGGAGAACTCCTCAATCGGCTCCTCGTGACCAATCCTGATGGACTTGATGGCCGAGTAGTTCACCAAGGGCCGCAGGATGCCCTCGATGGTATAATGACCGAAGGTGCGGACGTAATAACGGTAGATTTGGTCGGTTTCCACGTCGGCGTCGGTATATTCAAAGCCCGTCACCGAGGCTATCCTGACGAAACGATTGTCCACCTCCTTGAAGACTTGGGTGCTGTCCACCATCCACGGGACGGATTCCGTCCACGTGAGGCGGGCTTCGTCGAAGGTGCTGCTGCCCGTCAGCATCACGGCTGAGGCTGTCGCGCTCTCCCCCATGGTTTGCTGCTGGGCGTCGCGCATCTGCACCTTATAATATAATGTGGTGGCTTCGGCCAGATGAAGGCTGATGTCGAGGAACGAGGTGTCAGCACCTTCGTAGACGATGGACGACTCGCCGTCGAGGATGCGGGTCAAGGTATAACGATAGGGGGCCACGTATTGCTCATCAATCTCCTTCGGCTGCGTCCAGCAGGCGACCACATGACCTGAGACGAGGTCGATGCTGTCGTTCGTGACGTGGGTCATCAGCGGGCTGTCGTTCTTCAGCTCCACACAGGCCGCCTCGCTGACGATGCTCAAAGCCCCGTCAAGGAACTGGGCCAGGATGCGGTATTCGTAGGACACGCCCTGCGAGAGGTTGGAATCGGTATAAAAGGTTGCTGAGACATCGTTCAAGGTGGCAAGCAGTTGATAGCCCTCGCGGATGCCCGTCTCACACGCGTCGGGCTCATAGCCAGAGCAGCCAATCCTTCTGTAGACCAGCAGCGCCACCGCATTGGGGCAGGGATAAGGCGACCACGACAGCTGGGCATCGCTGCCCACCATACCGGCAGCGAAGTTCTGCACCTTGGGCGCCATCACATGAATCGTTATCGTCTTGATATTGGTCAGGCTGACCGGCGAGCCGCTGTCCTTGGCATGCACCACCACCTGATAAGGCGTGTTGCGGATATGGGCGTAGGTGGTGTTCCAGAGGAATTCCATCTGAGGCTGCAAACCTGAAGCGGTCTCGGGGTTCAGTATCGCCGGACTGACCGCCACCTCGAAGGGCGCACCCGAGGCGGTCAGAGTCACATTATCGCCGTTGGGGTCAGTGGCTGAGATGATGAAACCGAGTTGTTCGCCAGCGATGAGGCAATATTGGTCGTCGCAAGAGATTTGCGGCAAGTCGTTGTCGCAATAGGAGATGATAATCTGCATATCGCGCACCACCGAGCCAATCTTCACCCCGTGGCGCCACTCCTCCACCATGATGGCCACGTTGTACTCGCCCTGCATGACAGGGTTCTCCCAACGCAGCTCACCCGTAAAGGGGTCAATCTCAAAAGTCTCAGAGGCCTGCGGCAGCGTGTAGCCTGCAATCTCGATGCCGTCCTGTCCTTTGCAGGTCACCAGTCTGTAGCTCAGGCTGTCGCCATCGGGATCGTAGGCCGAAGGGTTGTGCAGGTAGAGCTTACCCACGCAGCCCCTGTCCAAAGGCGGGTTGAGCAGCTGCGGAGAGTTGTTGTAGCCCAAGAAGGGGTTGATAATCAGCTCCGTATCGATATGCATCGGCACCATCACCGAGTTAGGCACATTGACGACGCCATAGTTGCGATTGGCGTCCTCCATACTGATGATGTAGGTGCCCGTGGAGGCGTAATTGTGAATAGTTCGATAGGTATTCAAGACGCATTCATCGCCCAGATTGTGCCAAGTGACTCGGGGCACATATTCCTCGGAGCCGTCGCCCCAGTTGATCAACAGCGAATCGCGCTGCTGCCAAGCGGCATTGGGCACATTATACGTCGTCAGCGTAAACTCGTAGGCGTTGCCCCCCATCCAAGTGTAGGTAATCTCAGCTGCACGCTGATGCGTCGCCTTAGCACTAAAGGCGAAACAGAAGAGAAATCCTATGAGGAGCAAGAGTTTACGCTTCATCGCACAACCGTTTTGAGGTTGCAAATGTAGTAATTTTTCAAAAAAGAAAAAGCATCCGCAGCAATACGGATGCTTTTTCATGCCTTGCGAACAAAAGATTACTTGTTCTTCAGCAAGTCGCGAATCTCAGCGAGGAGTTCCTCTTGGGTTGGGCCGGCAGGAGCGGCAGGGGCTTCCGGCTTCGGCTCTTCTTTACGCTTCAGCTGGTTGATGCCCTTGATGACCAGGAAGATGGACATTGCGATGATGAGGAAGTCGAAGACCACCTGCAGGAAGTTACCCCAGTTGAGGGTGAGAGCAGGCTTCACTACAGTCTCGCCTTCCATAACGGCTTCGCGGATGACCCACTTCCATTCAGTGAAGTTGAGACCGCCCGTGATGGCACCGATGAGCGGCATGATGATGTCGGCCACCAGTGAAGAAACGATTTTTCCGAATGCACCGCCGATGACCACACCGACAGCCATGTCCATGACGTTGCCCTTCATGGCAAACTCCTTGAATTCTTGAACAAATTTACCCATAATGTTGATGTTTAATTGATTATTGAACTGATGAACTAATTTTCAGCGCAAAGTTAGAAAGAAAATAAGTCGGTGCATCAAAAATGTTCATTTTTCCGCTACCTTTGCACCCCCTATGGACGACAAGCGTTATCTTCTCAGCCTCATCAGCGAGGGCGAACATCAGCAGCAGGACTTCAAATACCGTGTTGATGACCCCTGCAAGCTGGCCAAATCGGTCTCGGCCTTCGCTAATACCGACGGCGGACGGCTACTCATCGGTGTGCGCGACGACGGACATCTCTCAGGCGTGCGCAAAGAGGGCGAAATTTACGTGATGCATCAGGCGGCCTACAAGTATTGCAAGCCCGAGGCGAGCGTCCGATTCGACACTTATCACGCTGAGGGACGCACTATTGTGGTCGCCACAGTGCCCCCTGCCGAAAAGAAGCCCATCTGTGCCCAAGACGAGGACGGACAAATGCGTGCCTATATCCGCATCCACGACGAGAACATCGTGGCCTCTCCCGTCCTGTTTGCCCTTTGGCGCGAGTCGCAGCAAGCCCAAGGAGCCACCATCACCTACAATGACGATATCCGAAAACTTTTAGACGTGATGCAGGGACAGCAAACGCTCAACCAAATCGTCCGACGTTCCAAACTCCCTCGCCACAAAGTGATTACCCTTTTGGCTCATCTGATTCGTTTCGGCACAGTTCGGTGGGAATATGTTGAGAAACAGTTTGTTTTCAGTTTAGGATAGGACAGTTTTCGAGTTGTAGCAACTCCCGTTTGATTTCCAGTCCAGAGGCATAGCCCGTGAGGGAGCCGTCAGCGCCAATCACACGATGGCACGGAATGATGATGGCGATGGGGTTGCGGTGGATGGCTTGGCCTACCGCTTGCGCTGAGCGACAGTTGATGCGTTTGGCAATAGCCCTGTATGTCGTAGTTTGTCCGTATGGAATGGTCAACAATTCGCGCCAGACTTTTTGCTGAAAAGGAGTGCCTTGCGGATGGAGTGACGGAGTGAAATCAGGCATTGTCCCATTGAAATAAAGGTCAAGCCAACGGCGAGTATCCTCAAAGACCTGAAGTTCACAATGATTAGAAAGGTACTCTGGCCCCATTTCCCCTTGACGCTTCGTAAAACGCAGTTCCGTCAGCGAGTGCCCGTCGCTAACCAGAATAAGGTCCCCAATGGGTGAATGGTATAGTGCTGTTTTCATCCTTCCCAATCCATTTCTTCCGCTGCCATCGGGAGCGGGGTTTCTTCTTCAATATTATAGGTAACAGGCTTATGGGGACGATACAACGCGAGGAGGTTGTCATTCAGCATCAGCTCTACCTCCAGCATCGTGCGCTCCAATCGCTTGGGCGTCAGTTGGCACTCCCACACCACAATCACCTGCCAGCCGTTCTCCTGCAACACGCGATAGTTCTCCCGGTCCCGTTCCTGATTGCGACGAATCTTCTTCACCCAAAACTCACGATTGGATTGGGGAATCTTGCAACACGAAGCATGTCCGTGCCAGAAGCACCCATTGACGAAGATCGCCGTCCGATATTTCCGCATCACGATGTCTGGCTTCCCTGGGACGCTCTTCACATTCAACCGATAGCGATACCCATGCGCCCACAGCCAGCGCCGCACCTTCTGCTCAGGCTTGGTGCCTTTGCTGTGAATGTGCGACATACAGCGGTGCCGTTGTTCAGGGGTCATCTTGTCAGTCATATGTCAACAAATAAACCCGTGAGACACTTCTCTTAAAACTCCGAAGTAAAATGGAACTCGATGTCGGGATATTTCTCCATCGCCATTTGTAGGGCATAGGGCGACTCGGCTAAGAAGACGTCGCGGCCTTCCTTGTCCTCTGCGAGGTTCAGGGCTTTGCGCATCTTGAAATCAGCCAGTTGCGCTTCATTGTCGCTGGTAATCCATGCGGTCTTGTAGAGTGAGATGGGTTCATAACGGCAGGAGGCGTTGTATTCGTGCAGCAGACGATATTGGATAACCTCAAACTGCAGCTCACCCACCGTGCCGATAATCTTGCGGCCTGTCATCTTACCCGTAAAGAGCTGGGCCACACCCTCGTCGGTGAGCTGCTCCAAACCTTTAGCCAGCTGCTTCGACTTCATCGGGTCGGCATTCTCCACATAGCGGAACTGCTCTGGCGAGAAGCTCGGGATGCCCTTGTAGTTCAGGATTTCGCCCTCGGTCAAGGTGTCGCCAATCTTGAAGTTGCCAGCATCATACAGACCTACGATGTCGCCTGGATAGGCTTCATCCAACACGGACTTCTTCTGGGCCATAAAAGCGGTGGGGTTGGAGAACTTCAGCTCGCGGCGTTGACGCACATGGAAATAGTTCTTGTTGCGCTCGAAACGACCCGACACCACACGAACGAAAGCGATACGGTCGCGGTGGTTGGGATCCATGTTGGCGTGGATCTTGAAGACGAAACCTGTGAATTTCTCTTCCGTCGGCTCGATGCGGCGTTCTACCGTATCACGACCTATGGGCGTAGGAGCAATTTGGATAAAGCAATCCAGCAATTCCTTCACACCAAAGTTATTCAAAGCCGAGCCAAAAAACACAGGGCAGATGTCGCCCTTCAGATAGGCTTCGCGCGAGAACGCATCATACACACCTTGCACCAACTCGGTCTCGTTGCGCAAGGTCTCGGCATCCTCGCCTATCATCTTGTCCAACTCGGGATTGTTCAGGTCATCAAAGGCGATACCCTCAGTGATATGCTGCTTGTCGGAATTGAAAAGATAGAGGCTCTTGTCGTAGATGCTATACACACCCTTGAACTTCGGACCCATATTGATGGGCCAGCTCAACGGCGTGAGTTTCAGTGCGAGTTTATCCTCTATTTCATCCAACAACTCGAAGGCATCCTTACCAGGACGGTCCATCTTGTTGATAAAGACGATGATGGGCGTATTCCTCATGCGGCACACCTCAACCAACTTCTCGGTCTGCGACTCTACACCTTTTGCCGCATCAATCACGACAATCACGCTGTCGACGGCGGTCAAGGTGCGGAAGGTGTCTTCTGCAAAGTCCTTGTGACCTGGAGTATCCAATATATTGATTTTGATATCCTTGTAATCGAAGCCCATCACGGAGGTCGCCACCGAGATACCGCGTTGACGCTCAATCTCCATCCAGTCGGAGGTAGCGGTCTTGCGAATCTTGTTTGACTTCACGGCACCTGCCACCTGAATGGCACCGCCGTAAAGCAACAACTTCTCGGTCAGAGTGGTCTTACCCGCATCGGGGTGACTGACAATGGCAAAGGTCCTGCGCCTGTTGATTTCATCTATGAATGACATCACTTACAGTTTTTCAGAAAGGGTATAAAAAAAGCAACCCTTATTGGATTGCTCTCTGTTGAGCGGTCCGGACGAGACTCGAACTCGCGACCTCCTGCGTGACAGGCAGGCATTCTAACCAAGCTGAACTACCGGACCAACCAGAAAAAGAACGCTAATGCTTTGCTTTGCGGGTGCAAAAGTACAACCTTTTTCCATACCGACAAGCATTTTTTTCAATTTTTTGAATCTTTTTTTGATTGATTGATATAATCATCTGCAATCCAAATGATTATAATAACACCTCAAAACCCTATCCCAAGCGCGCCATCACCTATATTCATATATGGAAGGCCCAATTCAGCAGCATGACCCATCCATCGCTCAGCCAAATAACCTGGCACCGAGCCATCAATAAGCAGCGTCTTGACATCATATCCGTAAACTATCGAACGCACATCGGGCTTTTGTTTCCCAACCACCATGAGATAATCCACCGGCAAACGGTATGTCAGGCTATCGCTGAGCCGCTGCCCGTCCCAAAGTGCCAACAACTTTTCATCAAAAGAGATTAGATTCTGCCGCTTCCGCAGCCTCGTATTCTCATAATCCTCCTCGAGACCAATGACATACGGATGTTGGGAGAGCTGTCGCTGAGCCCAAGCTCCTTTCAGGCTATAGTCCATGGTGGATGCATCTGCCATCAAGGTACTGTCGGCCAATAGCACATGCTGATGTCCTGCAATGAAATCCACTGCAGTATGCTTTCGCAGGCTGTAGAACATCATGCCGCTCTGCCGGTCAGCCGAATACGTTCTCACCGTCACGGAAACCATGCAAAGCAACAAGACGGAAAGCATCCCTATCAGCACACGTCTCTTACGTGCGGCAACAGCCACCAACAACAAAGTGAACGCCAAAAGCAGCATGGCAAACTCAAACCCGTTGACGTACACCCCTTTAATGATGGACATGGGCAGGCTTTCAATCTTCGCCACCACCCAGTTCATTGCATACACCGCAGCCCAAACCATACGTCCAAGCAAGACACCAAGGTAGGGAACCCAAGCCAGCAACAACAGCACCATGCCACTGATTACCACAGCAAACGACAGCGGGGTAACAAACAGGTTGCTCAGCCAAAAATAGGTGGAGAACTGGCCGAAATAGAACAAGGTAAAGGGGATGGTGCCCAACTGAGCTGCCACTGATAACGCCGTAATGGACCACACCTTATCCAGCAGCTTGTTTTTCACGTAAAGCAAGTTGTAAATCGGGCGATGCAACACCACGATGCCCACCACAGCGGCATACGACAATTGGAAACCCACCTCAAACAGGTTGTATGGGTTGATGCAAAGCAGCACAAAAGCAGAAGCCGCAATCGAGTTGAGGATAAAGCCCTTGCGGTGGATCAACTCCCCAATGATGACAAAACTAATCATCATGGAAGCCCTGAGAATGGAGGGAGAGAGCCCAGCAATAAGAGCATAGAACCAAATCAATGCAAGGAGAAGGATTTGCTTCAGCACCTTCAAACTTCTCTTGCGGTCAAGGAAGCCCAGCAGAAACGAGGCCAACAGATAGATGATGCCCACATGCAGACCTGAGACACATAGGATATGCATTGCCCCTGCAGCCACATAATTGCTCCGCACCTCGTCAGCCAGTTTGTCATCGTAACCTAACAAGACCGCTGCCGCCACACCAAACTCATCATCGTTCAGCCAGCTGCGCTGCAACAAAGTCAACAACTTATCACGAAAGCGATAAGAGAAGGCATACAAAGCACTTCCTTCGTTGGCATTCAAATCCATCCAACCGCCTTCCTTTATATATCCCTGTCCTGTGATTCCCCTTCTGAAGAGATAGCTGCGATAATCGAACTCGCCTGGGTTTTTAGGTCCTGGCACCTCCCCTATCGGTGCTTCTATGGCTATCAAGTCGCCATAGTGCAAGGCAAAAGCAGAGTCAGGCTTAGAGAAATACGCCATCACTTTACCCGAAACAGGACGCAATGGCAGGCTGTCGCCCAGCTGATACTCCAGCTCTAAGACAGCTCTGATGGAGTTGGGGCGTTCCGTAGGGCAATCATAAATACGCGCCACGTAATGCGTGGCTTCCGATTCACTTGCCCTGTAATGATGCTTGTTCATCTGAGCCTCACGTGAACACAGCAAGGCATAACCACCCATAAAAAGGTAACAGCTCATTATGACTCCGAAAAGCCAGCTAAAGCGAAGGGTCTTCACCATAGCACTTGCAACAACAGCTCCACCCAAAAAGACCAGCATCATGCACACAAGGACAGGCAGCGGCAAATGGGACGATGGAATCAAGTAGGCGCACAGCATACCCAATGCCAAAGGAATCAGCATCCTGAAAAAAGGGTATTTGCTCCAATCCGCCATGAATTAGGTTATCTTTTGGGTCTGCGGGGCTTCTGATTGAAATCGCAGGCATCCGCAGCGGGCTTCTGCAATGGCACCAACAGAGTCAAACGGGCTTCCAAGTTCTGCTGAAAACGCTTGCCTATGGTTACACCATCCATATTGCCCCATCCTTGAAATGACACATCCCCATCAACTTCGGCCTGAGAGAAAGTATTCAGCAGGCTGTGACCATACCCAAGGTCGAATTTGACAAAGAACTGTATCTGACGCATTTTCAAATGACCACAAAGGCCTGCGCCTGCAACGGCACTCAAATCATAAGGACGTATCATAGCTTGGGTTACCTCACCTTCATATACCAAAGGCTCAGCGCTGCCGTCTTCATAGGTTCGCTCCCAATGATAATTGCCACCCGTCCAAAGACAAAAGCGAGGCGCGACAAATATGTATGGCCGCAGGCGTGACTTTTCGCCAAAATAAAATGTAAAGGGCACACGAATTTCCACCCCTTTCAATGAAAGATGATACTTCTCCCTCACGAAAGTCGAGGTAGAGTAGCTGGTCAGGCACTCAATGTTGAATACCTCGTTGCCCCCTCGTGTCGCGTAAGAGACATCCGTCCCAACCGAGAAGTGGCTCGATGCATTCCACTCTACAGCAAGTCCATATGAAGGAGCCAACATAGGTGACAGCAACGACTTCTTCACCTCACTATATATCATGTCATTAGCCGCAAAACACCCTGTAACACCAATGCTGAAAACCCTATCTTGAACCTCATTTTTCTTCAGCGGCTTGGCAAACTGGGCCTGAACCATCACGACAGACATCAAACCCATAAGCAACAAAAGCAATCGTTTTCTCATGGCTCCTCCAGTTTTTGATGATTCAACAAGTTATCGTCAAACCAGGAATACTTTTCTGCCATCCCGTCCCAATCCCTGAAGATGAAGATGGTGTTGACAGGAGTTGCCGTGTTGGGCACATCTGTGCCTTTGTATCCCATAATCTTATAGCCATACGTGAAATCCTTGATGCCTCGCTCGGTGAGCGTGCCCGACATCAGAACCGCGTGTTCGGGAGAGCCTTCCGTCTTCAAGACCTCATAATAGTACACCGTGAAGTCATTGCCGTTTCCCATCAGATAGACTGGCGACACCAAATGGCAACGGGTCTCCTCGGAAGTCATACCAGCATAGTCAGCTTCTTGAAAATACTGATGACTCAGTTTATGGAAGTACGTAATCGGAGAGTGTTCACCAGGCTGCGGTCCATAAGGTTGCTCCAGATTGGTAGCTACAAACTCATGCTGCGACTTGAACTCCATGTCTACCACAGGAGGACGATAGCCGAAATGCACGTTCTCCTCTCCAAACAGCAGCAACAAATCCTCTGGAAGATAGTCGGTGATCAGTGGAATCATTTGCGGGTCTTGGACCAGCACGGTCGTGTCGCCTTCCTTCAGGCAGGAAGGAAGCAACAGCATCACCACTATTGTCATAACAAACCGTTTCAGTATTCTCTGTCTCATCTCTGCCTCCTTTCTATCGTTGTAACATCACTTTTCGGGAAGTACCCTTCCCCTCTCCTACCAAAACAAAATAATACAACCCCTCCGCCAGCGTCGGCATTCGATAAGACATCTCTTTCATTGTGCCTGCATCCACAGGGAAAGCATCCACCTTCCGTCCCAAAGCATCATAGACCTTCACCTCGAAACAGCCTTCCAAGCCGTTGAAACGCAATGTCAGCAGTCCCGTTGTGGGATTGGGGAAAGCCTCAAACCCTCTCATTTCAGGGTTGTCGCTCACATCATGATAGGAGGTTTGGACAAAAAACGTCTCATGTATCGAGTCACAGCTGTTGATAACCGTGGCGTGAAGTTGAACAGGTTCCAAGAGGAAGTTGTAAATCACCAAAGTACAGGTCTCACCTTTGCCGTGAGGAATCACCCTCCAGTTAGGACAGTCGACCTGCCATATCACCGTATCCACTGTCGACTCGGGATTGTCAAGTTGGATGGCATACTCGCTCTCGGTAGCATAAAATTCGCTGCCTCCAATAGGCCAATGATTACCCTTAATCTCAAAATGAGGAGTAATCCCAGAAACATTGACTCGCAGATAAACAGAGCTGTCGCAACCATAGATGCTGGTGCCATGAAACTCATGATACGTGGATTGATGATATATCTGGCCAAAGAAATCCACAGAATCACAGTCGGAAGCAACCGTGTCAAAAAGATACGGCTCCCCCACATGAACCATTATGCTCATCGTGTCGTCAACAGGCTCCAATGTCACCGTGTTGAATCCAGTGATATGCGCCTGGGCAAGGTAGTCACCCACTTGAGGATAATACTGTTCAACTCCAATGCCTTGCGCTGTCTGCCCGTTTTCGAAAACCCAATCCACTTGCTCTACCTCATAATTGGCCACCACCCTCATCCGCACCGATTCACCATTGCAGATATACAACCCATCATGATAGGCTCCGCTCCAAATGCCATTCACATACAGTTTCCCTTTCAGCGTCAGCACATTGGAGCCCACACAATAAGCATAGCCTCTTGCTGCGCCAAAGCCATACACATGGGCTATCAATCCCGACTCGCAATAAAGATGATGCATCCCGTTGTTAATCCCTTTAGTGACAAAGCAGAAGTCGTCCGAACCTGCTACAGGACGAAACTCATTTGCCCCAATCAGCTCTCCATCCAGGAAGACCTCCGACACGTTCAAACGATGGACGACAATGTTGACATAATGGTTGGGGATAGACGCATGGGGACTATTGCTATTGAAAGTACAAAACGTTACCTCTTCTATCTGCTGTTCGACCGGGGGAATCCACACCATTGAAGGGTCGCCAATTTGTGAGCCTGATGGCGAAAACGGGTCTTCCCAGCTGGTATGATAGAGGAAGATGATGCTCGGCTCAGTGGTCTCGATATAGCATGAGCCCTCGGTGCCAAGAAGGTCAAACTCATAGGAATCGCCATAACCGATGATAGCAAATTCCTCACCATTCCGATAGATGATGTTGTCGTCAGCCGAAGAGGTGATTTTCACAATGTCGCGTGGTCGCCCTGCGGAAGACGTCAACACAAAACGACGTCCCCATGAGTCAACTGGAGTGGTTTGTTCGAAGATATGGTCGCGACCGTTTCGAGCGTCTCCAGGAATGCGAGTAATAGTGTTGCCGGTAAATACAGCTATCTTCTTGCCATCGCGGGAAAAGATCGTAGTGCCTGAAAAGTCGCGAAACTCTGTGTTGTTGTTCGACCTGACGAAGTAGGTATCGCCAGCTGACATCGACACCATAAAAGGGACACCGGCCGCATGCCCTCTCAGTGTGGTCACCGAAGGGGTGATTTCCACCTCCGTGTCGTCCTCAACTGCCACAATCAAGAATGCGCTGGTCTCCTTCAACTTGCTGTTGATGTTATCCGTCTTCGACTGCACATCGCTCTGGATGAAATACTCAGCACCGAGACTCTCCACCGGCAGCACGAAGGAAGCATCGAAAGAATAAATGGCCACGTTGCTGATGAAGACGGAGACGGTGTCGGTAGCTCTCAGCACAACAGCCTTCCTGTCAACAGTCTCTTCATTGCCCTCGTTATAGGCCCATGCTTCAGGAATGCTGACAAAAGTGACGTCATTGGCTCCCACCGAGAAATTCACATACTGACTCGGATTACCCGTACAGCGGATAACACCCGTGCAGGCCCGCTTGGCGCTAATCATCACCGTGTTCTCAACCCAGTCAGCCTGATTGTTGTCATAGTGCCTATACCCATTATGCATGAAGGAGATCCAGAACTCCTTACCTTGTGAAGAGTTCTGTGCTCTCACCCCAATCATAAAGGGAAGCAGAAACAGAGACAAAATTAGAATCCTTTTCATTGTATATTGGTTTCATTTTATTTTCGGGTTTTCTTGAGTCTTTGATCAAAGGAGCAAGCGTCCTTCAGGTGTTTCTTTATTGGGACTAGTATCGTCAAACGGGCTTCAGCATTTTGCATATGGCGTCGCCCCAACTCCTCGTGCAAAATGTCGCCCCAACCATGAAAGACAAACGGGGCGGTGCCTCCGTTTGCCGCTGTCACCTCCTCGTCCGAGAAGGTGTTGAGAACGCTGATGCCATAGTTCAAGTCAAGTTTCACATACAGCGGCATCTGACCCAGCATCAAACGTCCACAGAGGCCAAAACCTGCCACCACACTGACATCGTAAGGACGCATGGTGCTTTTGTCGACAGCCTGTTTGTATACCAAGGGGGCATAGCTTTCATCATCATAGGTGCGCTTCCAGCGGATGCTGTCGCCCAACCAGAGACTCACACGCGGGGCGAGGTAGACATAGGGCTTCACACTCTCGCCATCACCGAGATAAAGCGTCATAGGCAAACGCATCTCGACACCACTCAGCGACATCTCGTAATTGACACGGGCAGAAGTCGTCGTGCTGAAATTGGTGAGGAAAGTCGTCGAAGTGGATTCCCGAGTACCTCTCATGACGTATGAGGCTTCGAGGCCTACAGCAAAGTCCTGCATGATGTTATACTCAGCTGCGACCCCGAAAGTAGGCGAGAGAAAAACGTGAAACTCATCGGCTTTCATCGCGGTGTATATCATGTCGTTGGCGGCATAGCTTCCTGTGAGGCCTATGCAGAAACGGCTTCCATTCTGATGGGCATAGCCCATCGACTTCAGCGGCTTGGCAAACTGAGCCTGAAGCGGCAACACAGCCAGCAAACACATAACCAATATGATGCTAAATTTCTTCATAAGGCTCTTGTATTAAGGTTCCAATAGCGATTCGTTAAACCAAGTCACCTTCTCCGCCAGCCCGTCGTGGTCCTTGAAGACAAAGATAGACTCGGAAGGATATACCGTGGGCGGCACAATGCTGTCGTTGTAGCGCACAATCTTATAGCCATACCTGAAATCGCGCACACCAGACGCGGTGAGACGACCCGAAAACAGGGCTGCGTGGACAGGTTTGCCGTCGGTGTCGGGCTCCTCAAAATAGTATACCGTGAAGCAATCATCGTGACCCGTGAGGTAAACAGGAGAGAGAAGATGGCATAATGTCTCCTCTGAACTCATGTGGTAATAGTCGGCAATCTGCAGATAATGCTGACTGATTTTGTGGTAATGCCTGATGGGAGTAATGGTACCCACTGGAGGCGCAAACGGTGGCTCAAGGCTGGTGGCCACATACTCATGATTCGAGACAAACTCCAAATCCACAACAGGGGGCTGGTCACCGAAATGGATATTCCCCTCGCCAAACATCTCCAGCAAATCTTCAGGCAGATACTCGGTAATCCAAGGGATGTCCTGCGGGTCGTTAAGCAGAATCGACTCGTGTTGGCCTTCTTTCAAGCAGGAAGTCAAAAGCAGTATGGCCAGAAACGCCAGAGCCATCTGTCCTCCCCTATTTCGTATTTTCCTAAAAGCTTTCATGTTTCCCTCTTTTTCTGATTATCGTACCACCGAAACCTTTCTGACGACAGTTCCTTCATTGTTCCTCAACACAAGGAAATAAAGTCCGTTACCCAGGTCAGGCATGATGTAGTTATATTCTTTTGTCGTATCCGTATTCACAGCGAAGGTGTCCACCCATTGTCCCGTGCTCTTGTACACGTTGATTTCAGCCAAACCCGAAAGTAAGTCAAAATGCAGGGTCAGGTGTCCATCGGAAGGATTCGGGCTTACCGTAAACCTCTCGTCCGTCTCCGTTTCTTCAAGATTGAAATAAGTGGTCTTGATGGCAAAGTCTTGGGTAACGGTGTCACATCGGTTCACTGCTGTGGCGTGAAGCATCACCGGTTCCTCAAGGTAGGAGAAGATATAGAGTGTACAGGTCTTTCCTATGCCGTGCGAAACAAGACGCCAATTCTCGCAGTCAATCTGCCACATCACCGTGTCAACAGAAGCCCTTGCGTCCTCAAGTTGGACGGCATACTCATTGACGCTGATATAGGTCTCGCTGCCGCCAACAGGCCAATGGTCACCCTCAATGGAGAATCGCGGCGTGAAATCCATATAAAGCGTAAGGCGATAGATGCTGTCGCAACCTTGGGCGTTTTGCCCGACGCGCTCATAGTACCCCGACTCGGTGTAGGTCACCCCGTAATACTCAAAGCTATCCATGTCGCAAACCTCGTGCGTCTCATCAGCAAACTCGGCAAGGCTCACATGCACAGCCACCGTCATCGTGTCGACAACAGGTTGGTTCGTGAAGTTATTTATGCCTTCGACGATAGCCTTTGTGATGAAATCACCTGTCTGATGGTAGGCGTGGGAAGCCGTAACGCCTCCCGGAACCAATGTGCCGTCGAAATCCCATACCACACGCTGCACGGGATAACTTGTCCTGACCTCAAAATCTACCGTCTCGCCAGCGCAAAGGTGCAGGCCATCCTGGTAAGAGGTGTTCAACTGTCCATTCACGAAAAGCGTCGCCGTCAGATTCGCTACATTGGCGCCAACACAATAGGCGTAGCCCTTGACGTAACCAAAACCGTAGACGTGGGCTATCAATCCCCATGCGCAGGAAAGATGATGCGTCCCATGGCTGATTTCCCACTTGGCATAGGAATAATTATCGTTGCCCTCCAATGGAACAAAGTCGCTTGCATTCAACAAGACACCATCAAGATATACCTCTCCCACACTCTGGTTGTCCACCACAATATTCACATAGTGGTTGTCGATAGTAGCGTGGGAATGGGAAAAGGTACAGAAGGTGATTTCATTTATTTTCTGCTCAACGGGTGGAATCCAAACCATTGAGGGGTCGCCTGGTTCTTGCCAATAGGCTTCTGGGTCACGGCAGGTTGCGTTGTAAAGATACACCATGCTGGGTTGGGATGTTTCTACATAACAGGAGCCCCCAGCATAAGGGTGGTTACTCGAATAGGAGGAATAAAGCCAAAAGGAAAAAGACTCACCCTTGCTGAGTGTGGCGCGATGGACGCCGTTACACCAAATCGAGTCGTTGTCGAAACCTGCCGTGACTTTCACCCGGTCGCGTGTCCTGGTTAAAGAACCCGTAATGGCAAACTGTCTACCCCATGTCTCCAAAGGAAGAGCCTGCTCAAAAACATGGTCGTGTCCTGTGTCTGAAGTATTGGGGATATTGGTGAGCGTATTGCCGTTGAATACCGCAATTTTCTTGTCGTCACGCGCATTGATGAGGCTACCCGACAAGTCGCGAAGGCTGGTGTTGTTGTTTGAACGCATGGAATAGGTCTGTCCTCTATCCAAGGTGACAGAATAGCTGATTCCGGCTTCATGCCCATCGATGGTGGTTACCGAAGGGACAATGTCAATCACGGTGTTATCCTCGGTAGCGATAATCAAGAAGGCACCCGTCTCCTGATCTGTGAAACTGGGATTTGACTTCGACTGGTTATCGCTTTGTACAATGTAATCCGAACCAAGACTCTCGATTGGCAGCACAAAAGAAGCATCAAATGAGTTGGTGGCGCAATTGGCGATGAAGACCGACACCGTATCGGTGGCCGACAACAGCAACCCGAAATTGGAAGGCCTTCCTTCGTTGTCCTCATTGTAGCCTTGTGCCTCAGGGATGGAAAGCACCGTGACACTTTCGTCACCGACATTAAACGACTTTGACCAAGAGGTGCGGGGGTTGATTACCGTACCACTGCAAGCCCGTTTTGCGCTAATCATCACCTGGGTCTCCACCCATGTGCCGCTGTTCTCCTTATATCCGTTCTGCATAAAAGAGAACCAAAACGTTTTCCCTTGCGTGGAGTTTTGTGCCGAGGATGCCAACCCAATAATGAGCAACAGGGCGACAAGCAGCATTCGTTTGATATCGGTATAACGTTCCATAACTATCTTTTTCCTTTCATTGAATCCAAAATGGCGTCAGCGGCCTTTTCCGAAGCACCCGAATTGCCAAGCCGTTCACGCAGTTCGTCATAGTCCTCAAGCACCTGCTTCTGACGCTTTCCATTGCGCAGTATTCCCGCCAAGGTTTTCGAGATGTTTTCCTTATTCATATCGCCTTGTATCAGTTCTTTCACCACTTCCTTGTCCATCACCAAGTTGACCAACGAGATATACTTCACTTTGACAAGTCTGCGGGCGATGAGGTAGCTAAGTTGATTGGCCTTGTAACACACAATCTCAGGCACCGTGAAGAGTGCTGTCTCCAAAGTGGCTGTCCCCGAAGTGACCACAGCAGCGCTGGTGTTCTGCAGCAGCTCATAGGTCTGGTCGACGACGAGCAGCGCATCGGCATTCCCAATGATATCCTTGTAGAACTCTTTCTCAATGGACGAGACCCCTGCAACGACAAATTGATAGTCAGGATAATCAGGAACCACCTTGAGCATCTCTGGCAACATACGCTTCACCTCCTGCCTACGACTGCCAGGTAACAAGGCGATGATTTCACGCTTCTCGCCTAGATTATTGCGGCGCAGGAAAGCCGAACGGTTCACGGGATTGAACTTGGCCAGCTCATCAAGCAAGGGATTGCCTACGAAGGTGGCATCCACACCATAGCGTTTGTAAAACTCCACTTCGAAAGGCAAGATAACCATCATCTTGTCGACCGACCTCTTGATCCTGAATACGCGGTTGCGTTTCCAAGCCCACACCTGAGGCGAGATATAATAGATTACCTTGAACCCTTTTCTGTGTGCGAAATCCGCGATGCGGAGGTTGAAGCCGGGATAATCCACCAAAATGACCACATCAGGACGATAGTTGACGATGTCCTTCTTGCATTGGGCGATGTTCCTCAGCACCTTGCGAAGGTTGACTGCCACCTCCACAAAGCCCATATAGGCCATTGTGCGGTAGTGTTTCAGCAAGTCTACGCCCTGCGCCTTCATCAGGTCGCCTCCGCAGCCCCGAAACTCAGCCTTCGCATCCTTCCTCTTGATTTCGGCTACAAGATTAGAAGCATGCAAATCGCCCGAGGCCTCACCTGCTATGATATAGTATTTCATCGGTCTACAGTTTTAAACAAGAAAGAACACCAACAACATACCCACAATAGTTACGGCAAGCACACCGCGACCCATCTTGTCAAGGTTCCATTTCACCAGCATCATCCTAAACAGGATGACACCAGGGATGAACGCCAGAAGATATGGTGCACGGACAGAGAATCGTCCGAGACTCTCCCAGTCAATCAGACTCAACAAAAAGTAGAACAAGCCAAAGCTGGCCGCGCCAGCCAACAACCCAAGCCAAAAGTTATCCTTGATCTTCATAATGATATGCTTAGTTTTTCAAATTCTCTCATTGGTTCAATATAACGGTGTGCCGTCCAGTCGAAGCAGGTGGGCACTACCGTGGCATAGTTGTGCTGCAAGGCCCAAAGATCGGTATCAGGCATGATGTCGTCACTCTCAAAGGTGCCTTCCAAGTCATAGTACTTCTCGCCGTTCTCATCATATTTGTCCTCAAACAGCTCCACCCATCGACAAGCCGCCTGGCGGCACACCTTGATACCCCTAAGGGGTTCCTCGCCGCGTTTAGGGAAATTCACATTCAGGCAAACACCTTTGGGCAGCCCCTCTTTCAGCACTTTCTTCGTGATTTCAAGGACGGCTGTGTCAACATGGTCGAAATCAGCATCAGGATTGAGGCTAAAGAGACTGAATCCTATTGCCGTCAAGCCATTCATACAAGCCTCGATGACGGCTCCTATCGTGCCGGAATAGACCACCGTGGTGGCGGCATTCATACCATGGTTGATACCTGAGACGAGCAAATCGGGCGGCTCCGGCATCAGTTTCTGATACCCCAATTTCACACAGTCGACAGGAGTGCCGTTGCAGCGGTATTCCTTGAAGCCTTCCTCCTCGTGTACAAGACGCACATACAGTCTTTCGCGAATGGTGCAGGAATGACTCTTTGCCGACATCACCTCATCGGTAGAGACTAAGGTCACATCACCAAGGGTGCGCATCAGGGTGACCAATTTGCGCAGACCTTTGGCGGCATAGCCATCATCGTTGGTAATCAGTATTTTTGGACGTTTTTTGTTCATGTTGCAGCAATATGCTGCAAAAATAGCAAAAAACTCAAAAAGATTTCAAACATTGATACAATTTTCGCGTGGGCAGCCCCATCACGTTATAAAACGAGCCCTCCAATCCACTGATGCCCACGTAGCCAATCCATTCCTGAATGCCGTAGGCACCTGCCTTATCGAAAGGCTTGCAATGCTCAATGTAATAGTCGATTTCCTCTTCATCGAGCTGGGCGAAGGTGACGTTGGATCGTACTGCAAACGACATCGTCTTTTCAGCAGAGCGCACTGTGACACCTGTCACCACATGGTGCGTCTTGTCTGAAAGCAGTTGCAACATCCGCATAGCGTCTTCCCTATCCTTGGGCTTGCCCAAAATTTCGCCTTCGCAAATCACTACCGTATCCGAGGTGATTAGCAGATAATCCCCAGGAAGATCCTTATCACCGAAGGCCTGCGACTTTTGCAGGCTGAGATATTTCGGCACCTCATCCAAAGGCAAGTCAGCGGGATAGTTTTCTGGAGTTTCCTTGGTCAGAATCTCGAAATCCACTCCCATACCCCGCAACAACTCTTGTCGTCGCGGGGATTTGGAAGCCAGGATGATATGGTATTTCTTCAGGTTAGTGAGCATAGGTCAAACGTTCCCTTATTTCAGGTCGATAAAAGGAACCGCGTTGCCGAGCATATACTCAGGCAACTTGCCATCCCATTTCTGAACAGCCTCATAGTTCACCAACTTGGGGTTGCTTTCCAAAGCAGCGGCTTTGATGCTCATGGCCTCAGCCTCGGCTTGTGCCTTAATCTTGGTCTGCTTGGCTTGTTCCTCCACTTGGATGGTGACATTCTTGGCTTTCAAGGCATTCTGCTCAGCCACCTGCTTCTCCTTGATGGCTTTCTCGAAATCGTCGTCAAAGTCGATGTCCACCAGCTGGAACTGGATATTCATGAAGTAGTTGCTGTCCAAGGTCTGGCGCAGGGTCTGTTCAATCTCGCGGCGCACGGCATCGCGGTTTTCCACAATCTCGGTGGCGGCAAAGTTACCAAACGACTCCTTCATGGCCGAACGGATAAAAGGCACCACGATACGGTTGTGGTAGTCGTCACCTACATTCTTCATCAGCTTGCTGACGTTTTCACGCACCAAGTCATAGTTGATGGTATACTCCACTTCCGAGGTCTGCACGTCGCGGGTATAGCTGTTTTCCCTGCCATCGAATTTCTTCTGCTGCACATTGACACGCTTAACGGTCTGGATGAAAGGTATCTTCATGTGCAAGCCGTCCTCAATGACTTCGTCACTCATCTTGCCGAAGGTAGACAGCACACCGCGTTCCGTCGAACGAATTGTGTAGAACGAGGAAAAGAGGACCATGATGGCCACCACCGCCAAAATACTCCACAGGGTGTATTGGCCCATTCGTTTGTTGTTGTTTGGTTGATTCACATTCATAGTGCTAATGGTTTTGTATTGTTTCCGCAAAAATACATGTTTTTCGGAAAACCGTATATAAAAACGAATAGCGGAGGTTAAAAATCTCCGCTATTCGATATTCAGTAAAGTGCTGCTAAATTACAGCAGTTTCTTCTTCAGAGTCTCTATCATGTCGAACGTCATCTTGTCGAGGTCGTACTTCGGGTTCCAGCCCCATTCCTTGCGGGCGCAGCTGTCATCCATCTTGTTCGGCCAGCTGTCGGCAATAGCTTGACGAATCGGGTCGAATTTGTACTCCATCTCGAAGTTCGGATAGTACTTCTTGATGGCGTTGTAGATAATCTCCGGGTCAAAGCTCATGGCCGTCACGTTGAACGAGTTACGGTGTACTAGCTTGGTTGGGTCGGCTTCCATGATGTCCACCATAGCATCCAAAGCATCAGGCATATACATCATGTCCATATAGGTACCTTTGCTGATGGGGCAGTAGAACTTCTCGCCCTTCACTGCGGCGTAGTAAATCTCCACAGCATAGTCGGTGGTGCCACCGCCAGGCAAAGTCAGGTTGCTAATGAGGCCTGGGAAACGGACGCTGCGGGTATCCACACCAAAGCGGGTGAAGTAATAGTCGCTCAGCAGCTCACCCGTCACTTTGGTCACACCGTAGATGGTGTTGGGGCGCTGGATGGTATCCTGAGGCGTATTGTCGTGAGGTGTAGAAGCACCGAAAGCACCGATGGATGAAGGCGTGAAGACAGCGCAGTTGAAGATACGGGCTGTCTCAAGGCAGTTCACCAACGAGCCGATGCCAACGTTCCAGCCCAGCATGGGGTTCTTCTCGGCTGTAGCCGAAAGGATAGCGGCAAGGTTATAAATGGTGTCGATGTTGTAGCGTTTCACCACGTCAACAATCTGCATGATTTGCGTGGAATCGATTCTTTCAAAAGGACCGCTCTCAGCGATCTCACCGGTCAAAGGGCGAAGATCCGAGGCCACCACGTTTTCGTTTCCGTAGGTAGCACGGAGCTTCTTCACCAATTCTGTTCCGATTTGTCCACCGGAACCAACAATCAATATCTTTTTCATTTGAGTTTCCAGTTTTCAGTTGGCAATTGGCAGTTAACTGAAAACTACCAACTACCAACTGGTAATTATTATTTCAAAATTCCAAGTTCTTTACCAATCTTCACGAAGGCGGCGATGCACTTGTCAAGGTGCTCACGCTCGTGGGCAGCGCTAACCTGTACGCGGATACGGGCCTGTCCTTTCGGCACCACAGGATAGTAGAATCCCGTGACGAAGATACCCTCTTCCTGCAGCTTGGCGGCAAACGTCTGTGACAACGGGGCGTCGTAGAGCATCACGGCGCAGATGGCGGATTGCGAAGGCTTGCAGTCGAAGCCAGCCTCGGTCATCTTCTTGATGAAGTAGGCGGTATTTTCATGCAGCTTGTCCTGCAGCGTATTGGTCTCGCTCATCATCTCGAACATACGGATGCCAGCGGCCACGAGGCCCGGAGCCATTGAGTTGGAGAACAGATACGGACGGCTACGTTGACGCAGCATATCGATGATTTCCTTACGACCCGTGGTGAAGCCACCCATAGCGCCACCGAAGGCCTTGCCGAGGGTACCGGTCAGGATTTCAATCTTACCACGCAGGTTGTAGTGCTCTGTCACACCGCGTCCGGTTCTACCCACCACGCCAGCGGAGTGGCTCTCGTCAACCATCACCATTGCGTTGTATTTCTGGGCCAGTTCATAAATCTTGTCAAGCGGGCACACATTACCGTCCATCGAGAACACACCGTCGGTGACGATGAGGCGGAAGCGGCAACCCTGAGCGTCTTGCAGTTGCTTCTCGAGGTCTGCCATATCGGCATTGGCATAGCGGAAGCGCTTGGCCTTGCAGAGGCGCACGCCGTCGATGATGGAAGCATGGTTCAAAGCATCGGAGATGATAGCATCATCCTCACCAAGCAGCGGCTCAAACACGCCACCGTTGGCATCGAAGCAGGCAGCGTAGAGGATGGTGTCCTCAGTACCAAAGAACTCAGCAATCTTGGCTTCCAACTTCTTGTGGAGGTCCTGGCAACCGCAGATGAAACGCACAGAGGCCATACCATAACCACGGGCATCCATACCGTCCTTGGCGGCTTGAATCAGCTCCGGATTGTCAGCTAAACCGAGGTAGTTGTTAGCGCAGAAGTTGAGGCACACCTTGCCACCAACCATGATTTCAGCGCCCTGGGCGCTCTCGATGATACGTTCACGTTTATAAAGGCCATCGGCTTCAATCTGAGCCAGTTCCTTCTTCAGATACTCTTGAAAATTAGCGTACATGTTTATTAAGTTTAAAGTTGTTCGATTATGATTTTGGTGCAAAAGTACAAAAACCATTGATAGATTGTTCCAATTTTTTTATTGGATTTATCTAACCATGGCGTTTTCGGAGGCAAACGCATCAAACATCTACAGGCAATTCCTCAAGCCTTAATGCCAGCAACGCCGGGTTCATATACAATTTCTTCAAGTAATTCAAGGCGTTGACATAATAGAATCCGTCGCAGAACCTTTCGTCCAGCACAAAGTCCGCAGGCATTACCTTGCCAGCCTCAATCTGTCCGTTACGCACCACTGGCGTAAGGCTCTCCTTACCCATCGAAAGGAATATTCCCGTGGTACCGAATTCATAGAGATGATGGAAGATGGAGGGGCCTTTGATGGACTTCAGGTTGGTGACGAAACACGAGGCGTGGAAAGGACTCAGATCAATGATAGCCTTGGGGAGCAAACCATGTTTGTCAAACAGCTTTATCAAGCCCACCAACAATTTGATGAGGAAGTTGGGCGTGAGGGTCAGCAATCGTGCCAGTTTCTCCGTGCCGTTGTTGGCTTCCATCTTGCCATTCTCAACAATCGCCTTGTCGACCTTCTCCTTGACTTCATAAAGCGATTCATGACCTGTGAACTTCAATTTCACCAACGACTCGGTTGCTTCCGTATTCAGCCCTTTCTTGACTACGAAAGAGATACAGATTTCGTTCCGCTTGAAAATGCGTCCATTCATGACAAAACGGTTCAATTGCGGAAAGGCAGCGATGATGCGTACCATTCCCGCCATCATGATGTCCATATATTTGATGCTGTTTCCTTTTTCCCGTTCCGCCTTGATAAAGTCGTCCAAAGGTTCGCAAGGACAATCAAGATGGGTCATATTTTGAGCGTCATAGCGCTCTTTCATGATGTGGGGGATAATCTTTTGGATGGGGTCGATATTCTTTACTCGTTTACCATCCACTCTTAAGCCAAACATACTCTGTGATATTAACGATGACTATATTCGGCACAAAACTATAAAAAAAAGCCTTGCCGTCCGACAAATTTCAAAAACTATCGCAATATTTTGTATTTTTGCAGCAATTAAACAAACTCCTAAAAAGATGAACGGTACCTTATATATTTACAACAGCCTTTCGCGCTGCAAACAGCCTTTCAAGCCCTTGAACGCCCCGCATGTGGGCATGTACGTATGCGGCCCCACCGTCTACGGCGACGCGCATCTGGGTCATGCCAGACCGGCCATCACCTTCGACTTGGTGTTCCGTTATCTGAAACACCTCGGTTACAAAGTGCGCTATGTGCGCAACATCACCGACGTGGGTCACTTGGAGCACGATGCCGACGCAGGCGAGGACAAAATTGCCAAGAAAGCCCGTCTCGAGAACCTTGAGCCTATGGAGGTGGCCCAATACTACACCAACCGCTATCACGCGGCGATGGACAAGCTGAACGTGCTCCGTCCCTCGATTGAGCCCCATGCCTCAGGCCATATCATCGAACAGATTGCAATGGTACAGAAGATTCTCGACAACGGGTATGCCTACGTGGAAAACGGCAGCGTCTACTTCGACATCGAGAAATATAATAAGGAGCACCCCTACGGCATCCTCTCGGGCCGCAACTTCGAGGAGATGCTCAACACCACACGTGAGCTGAGTGGTCAGAAGGAGAAGCACAACCCGGTGGACTTCGCCCTTTGGAAGAAGGCTGAACCTGCGCACATCATGCGTTGGCCTTCACCCTGGAGCGACGGCTTCCCGGGATGGCACATGGAATGCTCAGCGATGGGTTGCAAATATCTGGGCGAGACCTTTGACATTCATGGTGGCGGCATGGACCTCCTCTTCCCCCACCACGAGTCGGAGATTGCACAGAGCGTTGCCGCCAACGGCAAACAGCCTGTGACCTTCTGGATGCACAACAACATGATTACCATCGGTGGACAGAAAATGGGCAAGTCATTGGGCAACTTCATCACTCTGGATGAGTTCTTCAACGGCACCAGCCACAAAGACAAGAACGGAAAAGAAATGATTGAGCAGGCCTACAGCCCGATGACCATCCGCTTCTTCATCCTCCAGGCCCATTACCGCAGCACACTGGACTTCAGCAACGAAGCCCTGCAAGCTGCCGAAAAGGGCTACAACCGCCTGATGGAAGCCGTGAAAGCTACCAAGGGACTGAAAGCTACCGAAGGGGCTGCCAACCTCGACATCCAGAAGATAGTGGATGCCTGCTATGAGGCTATGAACGACGACTTCAACAGTCCCATCGTCATCGCCAATCTGTTTGAGGCCGTACGTATCGTGAACACCATCAAGGACGGCAAGGCTCAAATCAATGCCGAAGAGCTGGCACTGCTCAACAAGCTGTTCCAGGAATTCGTCTTCGACATCCTCGGATTGGTGGAAAGCGGTGCATCCGAAGGCAACGGTGATTTGGTGGACGGCCTGATGCAGACCATCATCGACATCCGCAAGGCAGCCCGCGCCAACAAGGACTGGGCCACCAGCGACAAGATACGCGACGAGCTGGCCAAACTGCACATCACCCTGAAGGATGGCAAAGAGGGCACCAGCTGGATAAAGGAATAAAAACAATCAAAATCAATATGCCATGTGTGCCAAGGTCAAAGTAATCAAGATACAAAAGGTAGACAAGAATGCCAGCACTCCAAGCAAGTATCCCTTCAAGAACCTCGTCTTTGAAGGGGGCGGCGTGAAAGGCATTGCCTACGTGGGAGCCCTCAACCGATTCAGCGAAGAAGGTATCCTCCAAAACATCAAGCGTGTGGCCGGCACCTCAGCGGGAGCCATGGTAGCCACCCTCGTCGGATTGGGTTACACCGCAGCAGAGATTAGCGACATCCTCTGGAAAATCAATTTCAAGAACTTCCTTGACAACTCATGGGGCCTCATCCGCAACACCAACCGCCTGCTGACGGATTACGGATGGTATAAAGGCGACTTTTTCCGCAACCTCATGGCCGACTTTATCCAACAGAAGACAGGCGATGGCGAGATTACTTTCGGAGAACTGGAAAAAAGAAGGAAGAATGGCGAACCGTTCAGGGACATTCATCTCATTGGTGCCGACCTTACCACGGGTCTCTCTGTCGTATACAACTCAGAAAAGACCCCTGAGATGAAGCTTGCCGATGCAGCCCGTATCTCCATGTCGATACCGCTGTTTTTTGCCGTAGTGAGAAGAGACGACCACATTCTTGTGGACGGAGGCCTCTTGGACAACTACAGCATCAAAATCTTCGACCAGTCGAATCTCGTCGAGGACAAGAACAACATCAGAAAGACCGAATACTACAACAAAATCAACGAACTGGTTAGAAGCAAGAAGACCAAAGTAAATCAAAGCAGCATGGAATATGTCTACAACAAGGAGACTTTAGGCTTTCGCCTGGATGCCAGAGACGACATCGACCTCTTCCTCAACCAAGGAGATGCGCCCAAGAAGGAAATCAAAAGCCTCTATTCCTACACCAAGGCTTTGGTCACCACACTCATCGATTTTCAGACCAATACACACCTGCACAGCGACGACTGGCAGCGAACCGTGTATATCGACACACTTGGCGTCAACTCACTCAGTTTCGACATATCCGACACCATGAAAAAGGCCCTTGTCGAGTCAGGCTACGACTACACCTCCGCTTACCTCGAATGGTACAACAACGACGAGGAGAAGGCGAACAAATAAGTCAGCTTAACCTTTAATCTGAATCACGAAACCCTCGTTGAGCAATGGCTTGACGAGGGTTTGCATTTCCTCGACGGTGAATTTCTGCAAGCCTTCCTCCGGGGTGGGTCTGTCAATAGTGTAGACCATCACCTCGCGAGGCTTCAGCAAACGCACAATATCCATCCAGCCTTCCAGCACTTCAGGACTTGACGAGTCGAAATCCTTGCTCTTCAAGAACATCGTCTGCAAGATGAAATCCCCATTGAACTGCTTCAATGCCTCGATGACCCGATGGATGTCGTAACCCGGAGCCGGATGGTTGATTTTTTCAATCAGCCCGTTGGTAGGGGCATCAATCTTCATCGTAGGATTGTCTACCTTACGCAAAGCGGCAAACACCTCCGGCTTATGTACCATCGTTGCATTCGACAGCACAGTTATCTTTGAGTTGGGATAGTACTGGTTGCGAAGCCGGATAGTGTCGTCAATAATCTGCGGGAACTCAGGGTTGATTGTCGGCTCACCGTCACCGCTGAAGGTGATGGAATCAATAGGTATACCGTCAGCCTTGCATTGCAGGAGTTTTGCTTCGAGGGCTTTACGCACCCTTTCGGCAGTAGGCAGTTTGGTATCGTCACGTCCATCCTTGTTCCAACCGCATTCGCAGTAGATGCAGTCAAACGTGCAAATCTTCCCCTTTTCAGGCAGCAGATTAATGCCTAAGGAGCTGCCTAAGCGGCGGCTCCTTATGGGCCCGAAGACAACTTCTTCTCTTATCATTGTCTTATTTTGCGTATTGTACGGCGCGGGTTTCGCGGATGACCGTAATCTTGATTTGTCCGGGATAAGTCATCTCGGTCTGAATCTTCTTCGAGAGGTCGTAGGCGATACGGTCGGCGTCTTGGTCGGTCACCTTATCGGCACCTACGATAACGCGCAGCTCACGACCTGCCTGGATGGCGTAGGTCTTCACCACACCCGGATAGCTCATGGCCATCTCCTCCAGTTTGTTGAGACGCTGGATATAAGCCTCAACCACCTCGCGTCTGGCACCAGGACGGGCTCCCGAGATAGCGTCGCACACTTGAACAATGGGCGAAATGAGGTTGTCCATTTCAATCTCCTCGTGGTGGGCTCCGATAGCGTTGCAGATGTCAGGTTTCTCTTTCAGGCGTTCAGCCACCTTCATACCCAGAATGGCATGCGGCAGTTCCTCTTCATTGTCTGCCACCTTACCGATATCGTGCAGCAAGCCAGCACGTTTGGCCGACTTCGGGTTGATGCCCAATTCGGCAGCCATCGTGGCGCAGAGCTTGGCCGTCTCGATGGAGTGCTGCAGCAGGTTCTGTCCGTAGCTGGTACGGTATTTCATGCGACCCACCATCTTGATAAGTTCAGGATGCAGGTTGTGGATACCCAAGTCGATCGAGGTGCGCTTACCGATTTCGATAATCTCCTGGTCCACCTGTTTCTCCACTTTATGGACCACCTCTTCGATACGGGCCGGGTGGATACGGCCGTCGACAACAAGCTTCTGCAACGAGAGGCGTGCAATCTCGCGGCGAATCGGGTCAAAGCCTGAGATAAGGATGGCGTCTGGACTGTCGTCGATGATGATTTCCACACCGGTCAGCGACTCAAGAGCACGGATGTTGCGGCCCTCGCGACCAATGATGCGTCCCTTTATCTCGTCGTTCTCGATATTGAACACGCTGACGGTGTTTTCGATAGCCGTCTCGGAAGCAGTGCGTTGGATGGTCTCCAAAACAATCTTCTTGGCAGTAGTGGCGGCACTCATCTTGGCGTCTTCCGTAATCTCTTTTACGTAGACCATAGCCTCGGCTTGAGCGTCCTCCTTCACCAACTCGATGAGCTGCTCCTTAGCTTCCTTGGCTGAGAGTCCGCTGATGGTCTCCAGCTTCTCCGACTCCTCTTTATAGATACGGTCAAGGTCGGCTTTCTTCTTGTTGAAGCTGTCCTGCTGGGCGTCAAGTTTCTGCTGGGCAGCCTGCACTTCTTTAGCCTTGCGGTTGACCTCTTCCATTTTCTTGTTGGCCTGCTGCTGCAGTTGGTTGGCGCGGTTCTCCACGTTTTGCGCCTCGCGTTTGCGTTCGTTGCATTCTTTCTCGTGTTCATCCTTCATCTGGAGGAACTTCTCCTTGGCTTGAAGGATACGTTCCTTCTTGATGACTTCGGCCTTTTCTTTAGCCTCTTCCAGCAAAGCAGTCTCTTCTTTGATAACAGCTTTTTTCAGCAGGGTGGACGTGATGAAATAACCTACCGCAAGACCCACGACCAAGGTTCCTGCAGCAATAGCAATGATTAATGATGTTGAGATGGTGAGTAATAACATTTTAAACTCAGTTTTTACCCGAGTGGCGAGGAAAGGAAAAAAGAAACTGCCTGCCTATGGGAAATGTGTAAACCCCAAAGAATACGCTTATGGCCGCCGCGTTGCGCAAACGTCCACCGGCACCGATGGTGCTTCCCAAAAGGGAATGAGGCCTGTTTTTGCAGGGCGCGAGTCGACCGGATTGATGTGTTGATAATGTTGAGTTTACCAGTTGCGATGAACAGGCAGTTTCAAATCTTCAAAGAACCCATGTCCGCACTTGGTGCGGCTTATGCGAGTTGGTCACTCAGCAAGGCGTTCATCTCGTTCAGTTTACGTTCCAGATGCCGATCCTTGAAGGTGGTTTCGTCCTCATGCTTGACGACGGTGGCAGCCAGCTGCAGAGCCGTCATCGCCAAAAGGTCCTGGTCATTCTTGTAGGCGTAATGCTTGGCATAATATCTCACCCTCTCGTTGATGAGGGCTGCTGCCTTGCGCACCTTCTCTTCATCAGCGCGAGCCACCGAAAGGCGGTAGGGTTTATCCATGATGTTGATATTGATGTTGATTTCATCCATTGCGCTGTGTGTCCAGGTATGTGGGTTATTCCTTGCTGTTCAGTATCGAAACGCACCTGTCTATCTCTCTCACCAGATCCTTGATAAGTTTCCTTCCTTCTTCTATCTCTCCCTCGTTGTCGAGTGCGTTAACTATTGTATTTTTATTTATTTTGTCCTGCAACTCCTCAGCCGATTGGCGCAACGCCCGGTTTTCCTGCTCCAGTGCCGCGTTTTCCTCGACCAGCCGTCTGTTCTCAACAGCTAACTCGTTCCTTGCATCAACCAGTTTCCGCAATTTCAACTCGATTTCGGATAGTAAGACGCTCAAGTCGGCCATTTCTTCAGGCGGTTTGGAATTGTGGCACAAAAGTACGATTTTATCTCATGCAAAACCCTTTTTTCACCAAAAAAAATCTTTTTTTGCGCCTAATTGTCTCACCCAAGCGAAAAAAGCCCTACTTTTACGCACTTAAATCAATTCGGTATGAAAACCAAATTTATCCTTATGATGATTTTGACAGCGATGCTCGCTTCATGCTCAACAAAAGAAACTACTTTCACCATCATCGAGACCACCGACACGCATGGACGTTACGATGAGTTTGCCAACGACGCCTTCATTATCAAGCAGATGAAAGCCGAACTGGGCGACCGTCTCATTCTTTTGGACAACGGCGACAATATGCAAGGCACACCGTTCCAATACTGCTCGAACCAAAATGCTGACTACCCCAACCTGGTCTCTTCGGTGATCAACTACCTCCCCTACGATGCCGTCTGCGTAGGCAACCACGACATCGAGGCCGGCCGACGCGTGTTTGATCGCGTATATGACGAAATCAAAGCTCCCGTTCTGGCTGCCAACGTCATCGACGAGGCTACAGGCGAGCCCTACTTCACACCTTATATTATTTTGAACCGCGAGGGCTACAAGATTGCCGTGCTGGGTCTACTGACCCCTTACGTCGTCACTTGGGTACCCGACCGCCTGCGTCCAGGTCTTCGTTTCGAGCAGTTGGAAGCTGCTGCCGCCAAATGGGTCAACATCATTCGGGAGAAAGATCACCCCGATTTGGTGATCGGACTGTTTCATTCCGGCTGGGAGCCTCAGATGCAGAGCCTGCCTGTAGGGCATCCATTAGGACTTGAAAACGCTACGAAATGGGTAGCTGAAAACGTGCCAGGCTTCGACCTTATTCTATACGGACACGACCACCGTGCCCGTGCCGAGAAGGTGATGAACTCCGATGGTGAGCCCGTCTACGTCCTCAATTCAGGCCATCGCGCCAAGGGTCTGGCCAAAGCCGAAGTGACGCTGAAGAAAGGTGAAAAGCCTCATATCAGCGTCGAGCTGATGCCCACCGATGGCGAAGAACAGGACACCGAATTCCTCGCCATGGTCCAACCTTACATCGACAGGGCAAAGGCCTATCAGGAAGAGACGGTAGCTGAGCTACCTCTCAACATTGGCTCCGACGATACCTTCACGGGCTCTTGCCTCTGGGTGGATGAGATACACCGTTGTCAGTTTGAGACGGTGGAAGCCGAAGGCATTCATGCCGACATCTCGATGGCAGCTCCTCTTGGAGCGGGCAAGACCATCGAAGGGGGAACGCTGAAAGTGAGTGATTTCTTCACCTGGTATCCCTTCGAGAACTCTTTATCTGTGATGGCTATGACGGGCAAAGAGGTGAAGGATTTCCTCGAATACGCCTACGAGATGAAGAGCCCCATCTATAACTTCGACTCAGGCGCAGGCATCATCTATGAGGTAACCGAAAGCAATCCAAAAGGCAATCGCATCCAAATTCTCAGTATGGCCGACGGCACACCCTTCGATATGGAGAAGACCTACAATGTGGTGATGAACTCTTACCGCTCGATGGGTGGCGGCAACCACCTCATCAACGGCGTAGGCTGGGCTCAGGAAGACATCAAGAACCACGTCGTCTGGCAAAGCGACCGTGATTTGCGTTCCCTCTTTATTGATTGGGCCAAGAAGAAAGGCGTACTTGACTCAAAACCGCTGAATTGCTGGAAGATAAAATGAAAGAAGAGTTTCTATACTATCTTTGGGAGAATAGGCTGACAGACAAAAACCTTCAGACTACTGAAGGGGAAGTCGTCGCAATAACGACAACCGGTTACCGCAACACCGACTCGGGTCCCGATTTCTTGGAGGCGAGAATCCGAATAGGCGACAAGCTGTGGGCTGGCCATGTGGAGCTCCACGTGAAATCGTCAGACTGGAACCGTCATCGGCACCAGACCGACAAAGCCTATCAGAACGTTATCCTACATGTAGTATATGAAAACGACACCAAGGTGAACGAGATTCCCACCCTTGAGCTAAAAGGTCGCTTCGACGAAAGCCTCTTTGAGCAATACGAGGCACTCGTCTCTTCCAAGAGTTGGATACCCTGCGCGAAAAGCATCAGCCAAGTGCCCGTGTTCACCCGTCTCTCGTGGTTAGACAGAATGGCTGTGGAACGCTTGGAGAGCAAATCGGGAACCGTCACGAAACTGTTGGAAGCCAACCAATACGACTGGGAGGACGCGCTCTACCGACTGCTGATGCGTTATTTCGGGCTGAAGGTCAACAACGAAGCCTTTGAGTATCTGGCCAACATCCTGCCTTTCAAGACCCTGCTAAAGCATGCCGACAACCTCGTGCAAGTGGAAGCCATGCTCTTTGGCTGTGCCGGATTCCTTGAGAAGGACTTCTCTGACGCATACCCCTTGCTGCTCAAGCGCGAGTTCAATGTGATGCGGGCCAAATTCAACCTATTGGTAATGCCCGAGGAACGCTGGAAGTTCATGCGGATGCGACCCAGCAACTTCCCCACCATTCGGCTGGCTCAGATGGCACAACTCATCCATAAAAACGGAGGTCTGTTCTCGAAAATCCGCGAGGCGAAAAACGTCGCTGAGGCAAAAGGTTTGTTCGATGTAAAGGCATCGCAGTATTGGGACACGCATTACCGGTTTGAATCAGCCTCCGAACCCAAGCCTAAGCATTTAGGTGGCGCCACAGCGGACATTTTAATCATCAACGCCGTTGTCCCCTTGCTGTTTTGTTACGGCAAGTTGCACAAGGACGAATCCGTGTGCGAGACAGCTCTGCGCTTTTTGGAAGCCACCCCTGCCGAAGACAACGCCATCATCCGCCACTATGCCCAATACGGCATCACGGCTGACAACGCCATGCAGACACAAGCCCTGTTACACCTTTATAATATGTATTGCAAATGCAAGCGTTGCCTGGAATGTCGCATTGGAAACGTACTGCTCAAGCAACCCACCCAATAAGCACACCGAGAGATGAAAAGTTTTTGGAGCATCGATATCGACCGCAATCGCGTCTTCGGACTGGACTTTCTGAGGGCTTTCGCCATCTTCTGTGTCGTACAGGGTCACGCTGAGCGCATCCTCTTCGACACCCCCATGGACCGTTTCACCGATATGCCCGTGCCACATGGTGTCGACATCTTCTTTGTCATCACGGGCTTTCTTATCGGCAAGTCCTTCATCAACCACCTCGAAAGGAACGACAACCGCATCAGCCGTTCCAAGACCCTCACCTTCTATGCCCGTACGGCTCTGCGCATCCTGCCCAACTACCTCTTCATCCTGCTGGTCAACTATGCTCTGGTGCAGTTGAAGGTCATCGAAGGCGACACCCACACCTTCCCGCTTTGGCGCTTCGCCACCTTCACCCAAAACCTCTTCACGCCCTTTTGGGGCTTCTATTGGGAATCCTATTCCCTGCCCGTGCAATGGTGGTTCTACATCTTCTTCCCCTTGCTGCTGATACTGCTGAGCCGCTTTGCGAAGCCGAAGCGATATATCCCCTGGCTCTGTCTGTTTTTCATCCTGGCCTCCATCGCCTTCCGTCTCTCCGTTGCCGACCAGGTACACGACCGCTTCGGGTGGGACATCTGGATTCGCAAGACGGTAGCCTCGCGCACCGACAATATATACATAGGTGTGATGGCCGCCTGGGTAATGTGCTATTTCCCCAAGCAATGGGAGCGTCACGCAATAGCCTGCTTTGTAATCGGCTTGGCGCTGTTTGTCGCCACACGCATCATCCCCCGAACTCCCGGCACCTTCTATTACGATGCCCTATACCTAACCATTTCGGCCATCGCCATCGCCTTGTGGTTCCCGCTCTTGACCAAATGGAAGTCCTGCAACAACCGTTTTGGCGGCTTCATCGCGTGCCTCAGTTTGCTTTCCTACGCCATGTTTCTCACCAACTTGCTGCTGCTTCAGGTCCTTGAGCACAGCTTCCCTGAGTTCGTCAGTCGCTATTCCATCGCCTATCCCGTCTTCTGGCTGCTGGTCTTCGCGGCGGCGTATCTCCTGTACATCTTCGTGGAGAAGCCTTTCATCCGACTGCGGGAGCGGATTACTCTCTGACTTCATAAAGCGTAATTTGGAAGAATAGTTTTACCGCTCAAAAACTCTCAAAATCTTCAATTTCATCTCCTCCATCTTTCCTCCATAAGGATGCTCCCTCAGCGGCAGATTGAATCTCGTCTTGCCTTTGAGGACAGTTTGGGGATGGGTAAACTCCCTAAAGCCCCATTCGCCGTGATAGGCTCCCATGCCGGAATGACCTGTGCCGTTGAAAGGGACACCCTTCACCATCATGTGGATGCAGACCTCGTTGATGCAGCCGCCACCATATTGCTGGGTACGCATCACTCGGTTAGCCCACTTCATATCTTTGGTGAAGAGATACATCGCCAAGGGGTGCTCTCTGTCTGCAATCGTTTCCATCAATGTATCAACCTCAGCATCTTTGAAGGGAACGATGGGCAACAAGGGGCAGAACAACTCATGCTGCACAATATGCTCGTTGATATCCACGGGATAAATCATCGTGGGGGCAAAACGGCGTGAAGATCTATCCCCTACTCCACCAAACACGATACGGTCGCGATACTCATCTGCCAGTTTGGCGCATTTGTCGTAAGCCCCATCCGTGATGAGTTTCGGATATTCAGGATTGTCCACAGGTTGTTCGCCAATCTGTTTGATGAAAGCTTGCTTGAGTTCCTGCAAGAAAGGTTCCGCAACCTCTTCCGCTACAGCTATCTGGTTGATATTGATGCAAATCTGTCCTGCATTGCAAAGCTTGAAGAAGGCAATCTTGCGAGCGGTGTCCTTCAGGTCGGCATCCTTGCGGACGACACACCAATTGCCTGTTTCGCCACCCAGTTCCAACGCCACAGGAGTAAGGTTTTTGGCCGCTTCAGCCAACACGTGTTTACCCACAGAGGGAGAACCCGTGTAGAAAATCTTGTCAAATCGTTGGGCGAGACACATATCCGCCACATCATGCCCTCCGTCAACGAGGGTGACATATTCGGGAGGGAACACCTCTGCAAAGAAGCGTTTCAATGCCGAAGTGCAGGCAGCGGACTTACTGCTCGACTTCACCACCACCGTGTTACCACCCGCCATTGCTGCCGCCACCACTCCGATGGTGAGCAGCACGGGGAAGTTGAACGGGCTAATCACCAGCGAAACGCCGTAGGGCATCTTGTACACCTTAGTCATCATGCTGGGGAAGCACATCATACCGCTATAATGCCGCTCAGGTCGCGACCAGCGACGCAAGCCGCGAAGCATCTCATTGATTTCAACAACGATAGGACCAATATCGCAGAGATATGCTTCCACCTTGCTTCTACCCAGATCTTCGGCTAATGCCTCCTCAAACTCTTTCTCATGGGCGATGACAGCAGTTTTCAGTTTTTTGAGTTGCTTGATGCGCCATTTTACCGGAAGCGTCGTTCCTGTGCGGAAGAACTTTCTTTGTGCAGCCACAATCTCACGAATCTCATTTTCGGTAAAACCAGAAGTCTCTAATGATTCATAGTCTGTAACGCTTTCGAGTATCTGTTTGATTTCATCGTTGCTCAGCGTGATGGGCGAGGAGTAATTGATGGAATCGGCTGCAATCATGGGGATAAGCTCCTCGTGGTCGCAGAGACGCACAGGCGACTTCATCTGGTCCATGTCGCATTGGGCCATAAGTTGCCTGACGGCATTTAGGAATAGGTCGGCAGCCTCATTATCGGAGGTTGGGGTGGTTTCTTGCAGGCGGGACGCCTGCGTACCGGGGAGGTTGCAGTATCTGGCTAACTGGGCATATCGCTCAAGACAAACGTCCTTCTGGAACTCCAAAACGGGCATAAGCATCAGCGAGATAGCCTGTCCGTGAGGAAGATGATACTTGGCTCCGATGCTATGGGCAAAAGCGTGGACATAACCCGCCAGTTGGGTGTTGATAGCGTTGCCTCCGTACATAGCTGCACGGCACAGGCTCAAACGGGCCTCGATGTTCTCAGGCTTCCGCATCACGATGGGGAGATTCTGGAGAATCAGCTTCACGCCTTCCATCGAGAGTTGCATATCCTCTTCGTCTACCTCCGTATCGCTTACCGCCCCTTCGATGCAATGGCTAAGGGCATCCATACCGCAGGCGGCAGTCACCTTCTGAGGCGCATGAACAGTCAATTCGCTGTCGAGCACCACATGGGGCACGTTGAGACCTATCAGTACTGTGGAGTTCTTCACTCCGTGTTCGTTCAGCACCACAGCACCCACAGTAACTTCAGCACCCGTTCCCGCAGTGGAAGGCACATTGATAAGCGGTAGCGAGCCACCAGCCCTTATGGGCAAGAACTTCAGCAGCAAGGCCTTAACAGGCAGATGCGGCATCTTCACGCTGGCGGCAATCATTTTGCAGGAGTCCATCACCGAGCCTCCACCGAGGGCGATGATACATTCAGCACCACATTCCATTGCTGCCTTGCGACCCGCCTCGATGACGGCAATAGTGGGTTCAGAGTTAATCTCATTAAATAAGGTATAGCCCACCTGAGCCGCTTCCAATGACTCGATGATAGCCTTATCATAGCCCAAAGCGCTGAGGGTCTTGTCGGTAACCAAAAGCACCTGCTTATAGCCGCACTTGCTGCAAATCTCGCCAATCTGCCTGCGAGCTCCGTGACCTTCCGTCACCTCCGGCTCTGGCAGCGGAATGGCGTGAATCACCTTGCCAGGCAGCTTGTGTATCTGTTTCCTGAAACGATAGGTATCCATGACGATTCCGTTTATTGCAGAGCTTTCACAAACTCCTTCGGCAGGATGATGTTTTCAATATTGAGGGCCGCTTGAAACAGCGGGGCAATCTCCTCGTCAGCGAATCCTGCTATGCCGCAGCCGATGCGGGTCACGAGGAACTTGTACTCGGGATGTTGCTCTGCAAAGGCGATAAACTCATCCACATAGGGCTTGATGGTCTCCACACCACCTTGCATGGTGGGGATAGCATAGCACTGTCCTTGCAGCCCCACGCCTTGTCCCCAAACTGCGCCAAACTTGTCCATCGCTATCCTTGCGGCCCCACCGCCATGATAGCCGCCCAAGTTGCTGCCAAACACGAATATCTCATTCGGTTTCAGCGTCATGATTCTCTCTGAAGTGAATTCTCTGGTGTACATATTAGCTCAACTTTAAACTATAACGCTGTAAAAATACGAATAATAGTTTAAATTGAAGCTGTTTTATGAAAGTTTTCTAATCACACAGGTTCAACTATCTGTAGCTGCTCGAACTAATATGTTGTAAGAAATCGTTTTGCTATGAGAGAAACGTCGTTTCTCTTGCAGCAATACGTCGTTTCTCTTGTAGAGAGAGGTTGTTTCTCTACAAGCAGAAGTTTGCTCCGTTAATCTTCCCCTATTTAGCGATATGCCTTTTCTCTGCCAGAGATAAGGCTTATCGCTTCGAGAGAAAAGGCATGTTACTATGAGAGAAAAGGCATATCTCTCAAATCACCTTTCATTACCCCCATTTTCTGCATCAAAATCGCTCAAATCGGAGAAAAACCCATCGAAACGAGGTCTGAGACCGATTTTTCAGAACGCATGTTTTTCCAAAAAAGAGAGGTAAAACTATCAAAACAAGAGGTTTTTACCCGCATTTTGAGGCTTTTTAGAGGAAAAAAACAGCTCTTTTTGTCACATTTTCGGGGTTTGCGACAGCAATCTGTTGATTCTTCATTATCGTAACTTATTGTAATTATGATTCTTATATGATACCAAAACAATCAAGCGTTACAGTTTCAGTTGTTTCAGTTATATTTTAAAGGGGTATCAATTCTTGATATATTTATATAACTTACTAATTATTAATTAGTTATATAGTATTATGAAGGAGAAATGAAACATGACTGTACCTCTGAAACACAATTGAAACTGAAACAACTGTAACAAATGGAACTATTTGTGACTTGAAAGAGGCTGTCTATATCATTGCTTGATAGAGCATTACCTTGGAGTTAGGTTGGCGTTGGTTAAAAGATGATTAAAAGGGCAGTAAAAGGGGATTAAAATCTATAGAATGCATATAGTTTACAATCAATGCGTTAGAATTATCACAAATATAACTCTACTCCAAAGCAATAATCAAGACTCGGCGGAGCTTTTTGCCCCGCCGATTGTTTTTCGATTTGAATTAAATACTAATGCGTAGCCACTTGGCCAGAGCCATTACACCAGTGGCATGCACCATTAGGTTTGCAGTTGGGGCATTCCAAATAATTGCCAGTAGACACATTAAGGAACCTGTGTGTACCATTACAAGTATTGCATTTGCCCGAGCCATGACAATGCGGACAGTCTTTTGTCTTGGTTACCGAAGAAGAATTGTTTGAAGGTGAAGTTGTAGTTGAAGTTGTAGAAGAACTATTGCCTATCTGATATCCATTAGCAGCCGCACGGGCATTGGCTCTCTTGAAATCTTCAAAGCTGATGGTGGAAGCACCAGGAAGTCCACTGTTTCTGTAATTCATCCAGGCTTGGTAGTCTGGATCGGTATTTAGATTTTCAGTAGAACCCAACACAGCTTCAGGCACAACTAATGCAGCTGCGATAGGCATAACTAATGCAGTAGCTACCATATTTCTTTTGTCTTCCTTTTCATTTTGCAGATGTCGACTTTTCTTTATCATGCTTCTTACTTCGTCTTTATCCGATTGTAACTGCGCATAATTTCTGCTTATTTTGAAGTATTTTATGGCCTCTTCATATTTGCCCCTGTTGTAAAGTGAAGCACCAATATTGTAATAGACTTCATAAGTACTCTTATATTCCGATGCTTTTTTATATGTTTTTTCTGCTTTTCGCCATTTATGATTGCTAAAACAGTTGTTGGCTTCATTAAAAAGTTCATCGTATTTTTCTGACTGAGAAATGCTATCAATCATAGGTCTATTGGATACTTTCTGTGAAGTTGAGCAGCTTGAAAATAGGATCAAAATCATCAATACAATAATAATCCATGATGGTTTTTTCATCAAATTGTTCCTTTCTTTTTTTCAGCATCGACACCCAAAACGCCATATTCATTTCAAATTTGATTGGTTATCCTCGAAACACACCGAAAAAAGAAGCGCGGGTATCTGAACTATTGCTCATCCCGCACATAAAGGCTCTAGCATTGCCCATCTTCCGAGGATAAGCAACGCCGAAGCCCACGCTTTTTATATATACCATAGAAAGTATATACCAAACATGAGCGTTGGCCTTGCTTTACCTTGCGGAAGATTTGGAATTTGCTAGATTCTTATGTGCCGCAGATAAAGCGTTAGTACAACGCCTTTCTTTCAATATGTCTGCCAAATCCCGAAGGAAATGACGAGGCAAAAATATGAAAAAAGAGACAGATAACGATAATTTCTGTTTTTTTTTTCCAGTTTTCTCACAAAGTGAAAGAGGCAACGATTAGCCGTGGAACCAGGCAACACGAAATTGTGTAATTCGAATGAATTCAATTTATTTCTCTTTTCCCTTCGTTATCTCAAAAAAGATTACGACCTTTGCAGCCTCAAATTTTGAAGGGCATTATTTAAACAACGTACTATTAATCAAATTATTATGAGCAAAGTTAACGACATAATGAAGGAAATCGGCCAGGCTTTGGCGAGCAAAAAGTTCTGGGTCGAGCTGTTGATCATGACCTTCGGCATGTTTATGACGGGTGTCTGCGTCTATTATTTCCTGGTTCCCAGCAAGCTGATTGTGGGTTCCATATCGGGTCTCTCCATCGTGCTGACTAACATCTTCCAAGGGATGGGCATCAACATCAGCCTGTCGTGGATGATCTCCATCATCAACGCCATTCTGCTGATTCTGGCTTATCTGCTCATCGGCAAGGAGTTCGGCCTGAAGACCGTGTATTGCGCCATGATTCTCGGTCCTATGACCAAGTTCTGCGAATGGCTGTATCCCTGGCAAAACTTCGCCACACCCAACGATTACTTGGTGAATATGGGTGTTGACGCGAGTCAGGCCTACTCCGTGATGGGCAACCCATGGTTCGACCTGCTGTGCTGCGTGATTATCCTCAGTGCGGCCCAAACGCTGATGTTCTCCATCAATGCCTCTACGGGTGGACTGGACATCCTGGCCAAGATTGTCAACAAATACCTGCATTTCGACATGGGTAAGTCGGTGAGCGTTGCGGGAGCCATCATCTGCCTCACGGCTTTCGCCATCAACCCCTTCCAGATGGTGGTCATCGGCCTTATCGCCACTTGGATCAACGGCCTGGTGGTGAACATGTTCACGGCCAACCTCAACCAACGCAAGCGTGTCTGCATCGTCTCGAAGGACTACGACCGCATCCGTCATTACATCATCGACGAGCTGCATCGTGGCTGCACCCTTTATGAGGTCATCGGTGGCTACACTAACGAGAAGTCAATTGAGCTGGAGTCGCTGCTCACCAACGATGAGTTCTCGAAGCTGATGGAATACCTCGGCAAGAACGAAATCAACGCTTTCACTACGGCTGGTAACGTGAGCGAGGTGTACGGCTTGTGGGCCAAAGACCGCCACAGAGCCAGAAAACATGCTGAGAATCGGTAATTCCAAAAAATTTCCTATTTTTGTGCCAAATTAAAAAAGCACAATCATGGAAAAACTCTTAGACAAATTCTTGAGATACGTCTCTGTGGAGACCACCTCCGACGAAAGCTCTGAATCACAACCCAGCACCGACAGACAGCTCAACCTGCTGCGGATGCTTCGCGACGAACTGCAAGCCCTTGGCATTCAGGCCGAGCTGGACGAATACGGCTACGTGATGGCCACCATCCCTTCCAACGTGGACAAGGAGATTCCTGCCATCGGCTTCATCGCCCATGTGGATACTGCCCCTGATGCCTCGGGCAAGGACATCAAGCCGCAAATCATCCCCAACTACGACGGCAACGACATCATCCTGAACAAGGAGAAGAACATCGTCCTGCGCGTGTCGGAATTCCCTGAAATGGCACAATACAAAGGCCAGACGATGATTACCACCGACGGTACTACCCTTTTGGGTGCCGACGATAAGGCAGGTGTGGCCGAAATCATGTATGCCGCTCAATATATGATGGAACACCCTGACTTCAAGCACGGTGAAATCAAGATTGGCTTCACACCTGATGAAGAGATTGGAAGAGGTGTGGTGAAGTTCGACGTGAAGAAATTCGGTGCCAAGTATGCCTACACGATGGACGGGGGCGAGATTGGCGAGCTGGAGTATGAGAATTTCAACGCCGCTGGTGCCAAAATCCACATCCAGGGTAGCAACATCCACCCCGGCTACGGCAAGGACAAGATGGTGAACTCCATGCTCATCGCTATGGAACTCAACGCGATGCTGCCCGTCGAACAACGTCCGCGCTACACACAGGGCTACGAGGGCTTCTTCCACCTGACCGAAATCAACGGTACGGTAGAAGAGACCAACATGAGCTACATCATCCGCGACCACGACAGAGCGAAGTTTGAGGAAAAGAAAGCCCTCATCACTGCCGTTGCCGAGTTCCTCAACAAGAAATACGGCAACGTGGTGACTTTGGAGCTGAAGCACCAGTACTACAACATGCGCCAAGAGGTGGAGCCGCATTTCTTCATTGTGGAGCGTGCCCTCAAGGCAATGGAGATAGCCAACATCAAGCCGAAGGTACAACCCATCCGTGGCGGTACCGATGGCGCCAACCTCTCCTTCATGGGTCTCCCCTGCCCCAACATCTTCGCTGGCGGACACAACTTCCACGGAAAACTGGAATATGTACCACTCGAAAGCATGCAGAAGGCCTCGGAGGTGATTCTGAACATCATCACCCTGTTCCAAGCGGAAGGCTGATTCCTAAAACCCCGAAATGAAGGCGTTGACCCTCAGCACGCGACAAAAGCACATCACTCTCGCAACGGTATTCACCGTCGCGGGAGTGGTGTATGCGCTTATCTCCTTGGTCAACCACTACCTCTTCAAGACCTACGCACTCGACTTGGGTCTTTACACCCACGCCCTATACGACTACGCCCATTTCCGCGCAGCGGATTGCAGCATGTTCAAGCCCCTACCGCAGAACCTGCTCAGCGACCACTTCGACCTGTATCTGATGATACTGTCGCCCTTGGTATATATCTTCGGCTCCTATACCTTACTTATCGTGCAGATCGCAGCCACCTTGTTAGGTGGTTGGGGGATATACAAACTTATCAGCCTCTATACCGACGACGACTGGCTACCCATTTTGGCCTCAGTCACTTTCTTTTTCTCTTTCGGCATCATCCACGCTATCGCCTTCGACTATCACTCCAACGTGCTGACCGCCATGAAGTTCCCCTGGCTGCTGTATTTCCTCAGACAGAGGAAGTTCGGCCTGACCACGCTGTTTGTAGTATTGTTTGTCATCGGCAAAGAGAATATGTCGCTTTGGTTGTTCTTCATCGTCCTCGGGTTGATGTGGGACTATCGCAAGGACAAGCAGTCCCTATGGCATTTGGCAGCATACGCGGTCTTTTCCATCGCCTATTTCTTTGTCATCAATATGGTGGTAATGCCGCGATTGGGTGGTTCGGGAGGCGGTTTTGCACGTTACGCCCACTTGGGCGACAACTATGCTGAGATAGCAATCGGATTGCTCGCCCATCCGTTGGAAGCCATTAAACTGATGTTCACCAACACTATAGGTATGCCGAGATACGACGGGATAAAGGAAGAGTTTTACTTATGCGCCCTAACTTCGGGGATGCTGATTACTTTCCTGAAACCCAATTACCTGCTGATGCTCGTTCCGCTATTGGCACAGAAGATGCTGGCGTCCGACCCCAACTTCTGGGGCATCTCGTTCCAGTATTCGATTGAGTTCGTTCCGGTTCTTGTCGTCTCCTCATTCTTGGTCATTGTCAAGTTGAAAAAGAGTCAATGGAGGGTAGCCTTGGGATTGGCCTTGTTGCTTTCCACCGTGCTGACCACCTTTTATACTATAGGTGTGCCCAAATCCACCATCATGGTCGATCAACTCTGTGTGTATCAAAGTCGTCACTACCAGCAGAAAGATTTCGACGCAGACTATGCCCGCGAGTTGATGGAAATGATTCCTAAGGATGCCTATGTTTGTGCAGCCCCCATGTTTGTGCCCCACATGGCGTTCCGCAGACAGATTGAGGACTTTAGCTCCACTAAGAACACCCAGGCCGAATACGTCCTCATCACCGAACATTATTTCCTCTTTCAAAGAAACAAGGTAATTCTGTTTGGCAACCGCAACGACTACGAGACTGTGGCTACTGACGGCAACCTGTATCTGCTTCGTCGGAAACAGCCATAAACTGCTGCAAGGTAGGCGGCTGGTCGCATAAGTCCTTGCATGTATAGACAAAGAAATTCTTCGCAGGCTTCCCACAGCGTTCTATCTCAATCACACCCACCTGTTCTATCTCCTTGAAGAACCATTGGTAGGTCGTTTTCGGGTCTTTCGGATAACGGCTGTCGGAGAGGAACCAATAACTCTCTCCAAGATGGAAGCCTCCTCTTTCATCGTTAATCCACAAATACTTGTGCAACTGTTCGGGCCAGCCCAATCCCATCACACGCAGTCCTAAAGGTCGGGCCACGTAATAGTCGAGGTTGGCCAAAGGGAACCATTGGTTGGCCACGATGCCGTCTTCTTCTTTCATCACGCCTTCATCAATCTTCTGTTCACGGAAGTCGGCAAACTTCTCGCCCAACTGTCGCCAGCCGTACATATCTACGGTGAAATCATCACGCCCCACTTGCTCTGGTTCGTTATGTTTGTCCAATGGGAGGAAGCCTGTCTTGATTTCGATGCTGCCCACGACCACCACAAACAGCATCACACTTAAGGCGGCCACGATGCCTTTTGGCAACTTGAAACGTCCCTCGTATGCAAGATGATTTTCGCTCAACATACAGGCCACCAGCAGGATGAGCAGCACATAAGCAGGTGCATTCCAATGCGGCAAGGTGGGACGGGTAAGCGAGAAAAACCAAAATACTGCAATCATCGGAAGGGCGACGCAGAGGATAAGACGCTGAACCGATTTTTCAATATGGATCCTCCCCTTGAACGCCTTGATGACAGCAATAACTGCCAAGATGAAAACCACAGGGTTATTGTAAAGGAACTCGCCCGCCAGCTCTGTACCAAAGGTACTGAAATTGAGGTTTCCACCCCCTACCCTCTCACCGTGAAAACTGAAGCTGATAAAGTTGTATTTGAAATTCCAATAAAGTATTGGAATACAGAAAACGGCAGAAAGCAACAGAGAGAGGTACAGGTATAGGTTTTTCAGTTGCTTGCGGTTGAACAGCAAGATATACAGCCCCATACCGACCCAAAGGAAGACACCTGAGTATTTGGAGAGCATCGCGAGACCTGCAAATAGTCCGAAAAAAAGCCAAGGTCCCTGAGCCTGTCGAAGGCCCGGCCCTTTGATGCATTTCACCCCCATCCAAAACGCCAACAGCCAAAACAGCATCAGCGGCGTATCGGGCATAATGAAGATGCCCGTTATAACAAAGGCATAGATGGAAGCGGTGTACAGCAGAGCGGCATACAGTCCCGTTTGCATATCCTTCAGCTCCTTCCCAATGCGATATATAATATAGGTATCAATAGTCATAAAGACCACCGAAGCCAAACGGAGGAAAAACTCGCTGTCAAACAGCAGGTTGAGGCTAAACAACTGTATCACCCAACCCACCATGGGTGGATGGTCGAAATGGCTCCAATCGGGATAGAGGGCGTAGGTCCAGTAGTACACCTCATCGTTGCCCAGTTCCAGCCAGCCCGCCAACACAGCACGCACCAAGGCGCTGACAGCCAACAGTCCGATCAGCACCTTATTGATATGTTGTTCCTTGATGCTCACTTGCCTGCCTCCTTACCCTCTTTGGCTTTTTTGATGAGATACCAAACCATTGCGACAAAGGCGACAATGTAAACAAAACCATATAGATAGGTCTGTGCCTTGTTGACCACATCGAGTCGTCTGTCGATGGGGGTTGAAGTAGTGTGTCGCGTGACGGGATTGAGGTAGAAATGCTGCAATCCGTTGACGTTGATGTGCGTCCTCACGTAGGTGTCGTTCGGCTGAATGACATAAAAGGCCTTTGCCACCATTTCCTCCGTCTTCAGCACCTTGCCGTTCTGCCCGATAAACTCCACCTGTTGCATCGTTGCATCCGAAGTGCTGACCCACAGGGTGTCGCCCAACAGTTGGGCTTGTGTCAAGTAAGGCAGCTGTCGTGCCTGTTTGGCTTTTTCCTCCAAGGTCATCGGAAAATGGTAGTAGTTGTCGAACTCCACCGCGTAGCACAGACCCTTCTCCAAGGCCTCATACACATGCACCGCATCGAGGTCAGGGGTGTTCACCATCGTCAGGTTGTGACACACTTCCGAGGCTTTTGTGATATCGTGCGTATCATCGTCGCCCAGTGCATACACACGGTGTCCGTTCGAGAGGGCCATATCCCAATGCTCGAAGGCATTGCCGTAAGGATTCAACACCTCCAGCAGGCGGTAGTTGCTCAGCCATCTCATATCGCCCACCTTATAGCCTTTGGTGAATGAAGCGTGAGCAGGCATCACGAAGCGGCTATGCTCGCCCAACTTGTTCAGCATGTGTTGCTTCATATTGAGGTTCTGCATAAAGAGGAAATCGGGACGATACACCTTCTCCGCACCAATGCAAATCTGGTGGGTCTTGCGGATAAGACCGTATCCATGCTCGTAGGCAGGAATATATCCCTCTTTTTCAGCCCCATGCGGGTTGATACCCATATAGTCGGAGATGCCGTAATGGTCGTAGCCCAAAGCCTGATAGACGCTGTCGATAGCCGTTTCCGTGCTCTTGCGTCCGTTGGTGAGGCCAAAAAACTTGCGCGAGTGGCAATGGAAGTGGTATTTCTTCCACTGGTCGGGGTTCATGTCCTGATAAGGGTTGTATAGGTACTCGCCGCTAAAGGGCTTCGGCTCCTTAAAACTATAAGTCGGGACAGAAAGATACACATACAACACCAACAGCAGCAACGCAATACCGATGCCGGCCATCACCCTGCCGAAGTAAAACCAAAAACCGTGTTTTTTCGCTTTTTGCATAGTTTTTGTTGTTATCGGGGTGCAAATCTATGAAAAAAAACTGCAACAACTGCAACAACTGCAACAGAGAGTTGTCTTTTCCTGATTTTGGTTGACAGTTTTTTACCCTTTTCCTGACATGGTTGTCAGCCGGATTTCTGTCCAGGTTGACATTTTCCTGACACCGTTGACAGTGTTCCTGATAGGGTTGACGTTTTCCTGAACGGGTTGACAACGGTGGAACCATCGGC
>Ga0310690_10001178_pt1 | contig 48103 bp, 64 predicted proteins | sample AusTroGonzalo_MG_2_FD_207661 | JGI IMG/M metagenome (GOLD analysis project Ga0310690, IMG submission 207661) | Bovine rumen microbial communities from tropical cattle in Woodstock, Queensland, Australia - Gonzalo_04 (v2) (version 2) | ecosystem: Host-associated > Mammals > Digestive system >... | reverse complement strand
ACGCCGGTCAGCGTGACGCCTTGCACCACCATATAGCTGCTTTCGTCCTTGCCGCCGAACAGGTAGTACGTGTTTGTGGCCGTGCCGGATGAGATGATCAGCTTGTTCTCACTCCGGCGCTCCACGATCGTGAAAAGTCCTTCCAGCCACTGTGGCATCAGGGTGACCACGTTCCGGCGCAGGCTCTCAATGGTCTTGCCGCAGATCGCGAAATTCTGACTGTTGAACTGACTCATGCTCCACAGAATGAAACCGTCCGTCATTGAGACCGTCTTTCCGGAACGAATAGATCCGTCGCAGATGATGCCGTCGTAGTTCTTAAATCGGGGCCGGGCCCACCACGTCAGCGTCAGATTCTGCCGTTTGCTGAAGTTCTGGTATTTCATCTGCGCTGATATCCTCCTTCACCTGCTGCATGATCGCGTCTAGCAGGTTGTTTTGCTTCGGCGTGTCGGTGGGCTGATCCTCCCCTCGCAGTTTGAGGTAGATCTCGATCATGCGCGGATCTCCCTTCTTCGCGCCTTTCATGATCGCATCCGTGATCTCAAGTGCACGGTTAAGCTCGTCGTCCGTGAAGCCCATTTTCTCGAACTTCTTGACTGTCCGCTTGTCAACGAGCGGCGCCCCGGCATACTTGCCGATGAGGTACGCTTGCTCGGTCACTCTCTTGCGCTTCGCCTGCATCGCCTTCCCGCCAGCGGAGCGAATGGCAAAGGCTTCTTCCTCGCTGCGCTGCGTCAAAGGGATCAGGTGCTTGTCCTGCGGTCTGCTCAATACTCTCACCTCCTTAAGGGGGCGGATCCTCTTCCTCTGCCCGGAGTATCCAGCTCCAGCGGGAAAGAGATCTCCGACCAATCCTTGATTCGGTCTTCCAACGTGCGGCCCTCTACTTCATAGGCGAGCGCCTCTTCCATGCTCCCGAACTGCGCGATCACACGGTTCGAAGCCAAGCTATACAATTCCAAAGGGCTGCGGAACAAAACCAGCTTGTCCGTCGCGTACACGCCGCCAGCCCGTATGAATTCTTTTTTGAACTGGTCTATGCGCATCGCATTCACCTCTCAGGCATAAAAATACCGCCGGCGGTCAGACCGCTGACGGTTAAAGAAAAAGAGCGCTGCTGCGCGCTCTTTACAGGACTCAAGCAGTTAAGTCTATCTAACTGCTTCGATTTTAGCTTATCTGGGCCGCCCCCTCTTTTCCGCCCAAAGAAACAGGATTTCCAGGCGTAAAAGACTCGAAACCGTTCACTGGGCCAGGAGGCAGACCCAAAATCCCCCGTATCTGGAAATCCACGGTACCATCATAGCACAAATAAAGCGTTCAAAGTGTTACAAGTTTAATCGATTTCTGATTTTTCGAGTTTCAGATACCTGTACACCCGCAATCTGACCGCTGTATCCGTATTCCCTCCCCCGATCTGCGCAGCCACCTTCGCCCAGGACAGGCACTCAATAAACCGCAGCGTGAAGATCTGGCGCGTCAGGCTGTCCGGAACTGCGGCGATATATTCTTCGAGTCTCAGCTGCTCTTTGAAGCAGCGCAGCTTCTTGGCCATGATCAGCGCCTTCAGGTCGAGGATCTCTTCCACCGTGTTGACCATCACGGCGTCATGATCCAGTGACGGTGCGTGCGGCATCCCGTCGTAGTTGGGTGTCTTCGGCGACAAGGCCAGCTCCTCCAACTCAAGCAGGCGCTTTTCGTCCATAGCCACCTCCCGCTTCAGCCAGTACAACTGCGAAAGCTCTTTAACCGTCAACGTGAGCCCTCCTTTGCTTTGCGTATTCTCACCTTAAGCGCCTCCAAGAGACTGTCCTGCGCGTTCGCCTTCCCCTTAAGCGACGCCATGACGTCCTCATCCACACCGCCCCGAACGAGCAAATGGTGAACGATGACCGGATACAGCTGCCCTTGACGGTGCAGGCGCTTATTCGTCTGCTGGTACAGCTCCAGGCTGTCCGTCAGACCAAACCAAATTATGTGATGCCCTCCTTCCTGGAGATTGAGCCCGTAGCCGCAGGAAGCCGGCTGCACGAGCAGCAGATCTATCTCGCCCACGTTCCAGGCTTCTTCCTGCGCCTTTCCCTCATAGACTTCCACTCGCAGCTGCGTGGCCGCGAGCGCTTCCAGCAGACGGTCCTTGTCATGCCGGAAGTTATAGCATATAATAGCGTGCTGGCCGTTCAGCTGCTCGACCGTTTCCAGTAGCGCCTCCAGCTTGCAGTCGTGGATCCGGACCACGGCCCCGGTCTCATCGTACACGGCCCCGTTGCCCAGCTGCAGAAGCTTCCCGCGCAGAACAGCGGCCGTGCCGGCTGTGATGACGTTCTCATCCTCCACCGGCAGCAGTGCGTCTTTCTCAAGCCGGTCGTGCGCCTTCTGCGCTGCCGGATCCAGCTTGACCGGGATATCGTCGTAGATCAGATCCGGAAGCTCCAGATAATCCTCCGCCTTCATGCTGACGCAGATATCCGCCAGGTGATGGTAAATATCCTCCTTCGCGCCTGGGCGCGGCTCGTAGGTGTAAATGATCGCGCGGTTGCGCTTGCCCGGTACGAACCAGGCATCCCGGTAAGCCGTTATGGTCCGCCCCAGGCGCTTGCCGCCATCCAGCAGATAGATCTGCGCCCACAGGTCCATGAGGCTGCGCGGATTCGGCGTGCCGGTCAACTCGACCAGCCTCCGGATCTGAGGGCGCACGGACTTAAGCGCCCGGAAGCGTTTCGCGCGGTGGTTCTTGAAAGAGCTGCTCTCGTCGATCACTACCATGTCAAACGGCCAGGGACGGCCGGAGAAATGCTCTACGAGCCACTGGGTGTTCTCCCGGTTGATCAGATAAACGTCTGCTTCCTGGTTCAAAGCGGCCTCTCTTTGAGCCGCGTTTCCGAGCACCAGAGACAGTCTCAGCGGGATCAAATGATACCACTTTGCGGCTTCTTTCGTCCACGTGGACTCCGCAACCTTCTTAGGCGCGATGACCAAAGCCCTCCGCACACACCACATTTCGTACTTAAGGCGCTTGATGGCGGACAGCGTGATCACCGTTTTTCCGAGCCCCATATCCAGAAACAGCCCGACAGCCGGATCCTTTACGATCCGGTCGATACAGTAGCTCTGATAGTTATGGGGCACGAAATCCTTCATGCTCAAGCACCTCCCTGCACCGTGATACGATGCTGTCGATCTGTTCCTGTGTGCGGACCGAAGACCACACCTCGAAGCCCAGCGCCCGCAGCTGCTCCTGCACGTACGCCTGACGCGCGCGCTCCTTTTTGCCCGGAGCCTTAAGCTCCGCGAAGATCACTCTTCCGCCCGGAAGCAGGATCATCCGGTCCGGCACTCCTGTGAAACCAGGGCTCTCCAGCTTAAGGCAGCGCACACCCGGGGCCAGGGCTTCGACCCGTTTTTTCAGTTTTTTCTCGATCTCGCTCTCAGGCATGTCTTCCCGCTCCGGCGGCCTTAAAATCGCCCAAAATCGGCTTTGTAACATTTTCGCGCACGCGCGTATATATACCCCTACATGTAAGGCGCGTTTTACGCGTGTCTCCTTGCGCGCCTCTTTAGTTTTACATAATTCTTTAGATTATGTTACAATGTTACAAAGATATGTATCCCCGAACATTTCCGGCAGTTTAGGCGTAACAACGGTATGTTACATTCGTGTTACAATGTTACAAACGCTCTTGAAATTTTGTAACATTGTAACATTTTTTTTGGCCAATGTTACAGGAAATGTTACAGGAAATGTTACAAACTTTTCGGCTCCTTTTTATCCCTTTTTCGGCTGGTTTCTGACGAATCCGCGCTGCACGCTGTACGGTCCGAAACGCATCGATTTGTCAGCGCGTTTCCACCCTGTCAGACGCTCCAGGATCATGTTGATCTCGCGGGTGTCAGAGGGCTTCATGTCGCGCATACTGGCGTTGAAGACCTCGCACCAGACTTCTAATGCGCATATCCGATCCCGCTCCACAAGCCTCGGTTCTGCCATTCCCTCGACGCCTCTGACGCCGCCTGCCCAGAAATCTCTGCGGCGATCCAGCGTCCATTTCTGCCAGTCTTCCGGCACTTCCTTGTTCGCGAACGCGGCGATCAGCCCTTCCCGCGGAGAGGCTTCCCGGTGCTCTTCCTGCATCTCCCGGGCCTGTTCTTCCGCCTCGCCGGTGAGATATAACGGCTCTCCGGCCTGCCAGCGGGCTTTCGCCTCGGCCCAGATCTGCCGGATCACGTCGGTCGTCAGATCCTTGAAGACGCTCTTTTCATGGTCGTTACGGCCTACGTCCACCGGCCAGAAACGCCGGTTTCCGGTCATGTCTGAGAGGAACGCGGTAGAGTTCGTGGTCCCGAAGAAGACGCAGCTGCGCGGCATTTCCTTGACGTGCCGGCCGTATGCGGCGCGGTAACGGTCCACCCGGAGGCTGAGGAACTGCTTGATCCGCGAGACGTCCGTCTTCCGGAAAGCCTCCAGCTCGGAGACTTCTACCAGCCAGACGCCCTGGAGAAGCTCCGACGCGTCCTTGCCCTCAAAGGTCCTCAGGCTGTCGTTGAACCATCCCATGGACATCTTGTCCAGGACCGTGCTCTTGCCTATGCCCTGAGGCCCAGCGAGGATCAGCATGTTGTCGAATTTGCACCCGGGCCGCATCGCTCTGGCCACGGCTGCCGTAAAACTTTTACGGCAAACAGCGCGGTTATAGATCGTATCATCGGCACCCAGGTAGTCGATGAACAGCGTGTCCAGGCGCGGCGTGCCGTCCCAGACCAGGCGTTCAAGGAAGTCCTGGATCTCGTTGAAGGCGTGCTCCGAGGCGTGTATATCCAGCGCACTGTCAATGTTGCCCTTGTTCGAGATACCCCAATAGCGCTCCAGATACCAGTACAGGCCGTTGCTGTCCGTATCGCTCCACAGCCGCCGGTCTTTGGATTTCTCCCAGGGAAGGGAGCCCAGGACCTCGCCGCGGCCGGCGAATTTGTTGAGTGCAAACTTGCCTGTGAGCAGCGGGTCTCCGTCCAGTATGATCAGTATGTTGTCGATCGTGTTCTTGACTGATCCGTTCTGGTTCCGCTGCAGGGCCTCCGCCCATCTGCTGGTCTCTTCGCTATAATCGTCTTCGCCGCTTCCGTCGCCTCCGGTGCTGCCGCTGCCGCTGCCATCTTCGCCACCGTCACCGCTCTTCGGTGCCTTCGCACCGGCCTTGTCTTTATTCTCCAGCTCCGCAAATTCCTTCTTCGTCCGCTCGTGCTGCTCACGGTTCAGAGCCGCGATAACGGCCTTGTCCTGCAGCGCCAGGCGGCACATGTCCTTGTACGAAGGGAGCTTGGAGATCGGTGTGTCCGGCGCGGCTCCGTCGTCCTCATCACCGTACTTATGCAGCCGTACCAGATCAAAGGCGTTCACGAGCCTGCCACTGCACGGATCTGTCGCGTGATGGGAATAAAGGTATTTGCCGTTGTCGTAGACTACCGCTCCGCCGGTCGTGGATCCGCCAAGGTAAGTATACCGGCTGTCGTCCGTATCCACCGGCGCGTAGATACCGGGCAGGAAGGTCTCCATCGCCTCCCGGATATCATACGTGCGGCAGAACGTCCCGACAAGTCCCTGCTTGAGCGTGGGATCCCCCTGCTTCATGGCAAGGCGCTGATAACTCACGGCGCCGGGTACCTGTGGCCAACTCTGAAGGTCGTGCCAGTTCAGGTAAGTGCCCAGAAGGAAATCCACCGAGAGCAGCTGAGCGTCGCGCTGCCTGAAGAAGAACTCGCTGTCCGCGCAGCAGGAGGGCCAGTACATCAGCCGGCAGACCTCGAAAGTCGTCGGATCCGCCATACCGATGCCGATGTGCGCTGCTACTCTCCGCGCGCAGGGCTCGTATTCGTCCGGGCTCATGGTGCGGTCCGTCGGGACCACGATCCGCAGCCGCGGCGCTGCCGGCGTGTGCTTGCGGGTGGAGTAGATCGCGTAGCTGCATGTCAGCGCGTCCATCTTCTCCGCTACGAATTCCGCCTGCCAGCCGGGTACGTTGTCAAAGTCCAGCGTGATCAGATCTCTGCCGGTTACAGCCGTGGCCTTGCGCCGCGGACCGCTTAAAATACCTCCTACAAAGCCGCCAATGTCCTTTAAATCGTCCTGCTGGGACTTTTTCATGTGAATGTACTCCTGAAGCGTTTCTGTGCCTCTGACGGGCGTAGAGAGCCTCTTGTACAGCTCGGATACGGTCATTCTGGTCTGCTTCCATACCAGATCGCGGCGTGTGTTGCCGGTAGAGATGATGATCTGTCTGTCGTTCTTCATGGCTTTTTACTCGATTCGTTGTGCTTCTTTTTCTTTCATAAAGGCCTGCAGCCGCGCTTCCCAGCGGCGTGATTTGGCCTGCTCTGTCTCAGTTGTATCCAGCTTGCCGTAATACTCTTCGAGCGCCCGCGTACAAAGGCGAACGTCTCCGAGCTCTTCGACAAACTGCGCTGCTGCGTCCAGGTAGCTGACCGGCGTCGGATTCTCGCCGCGCAGCACCCGGGCCAGCTTGAGCGCCGCGTGCGCCAGTTCCACAGCCTCCTCAGCCAGCAGTTCCAGCGCAGCGGGCTCTCCGATGATCCTCACAGCGTTCATCGGAACACCCTCCCGGTCTTCTTGTCTTTCAGTGCGATGCGGTCCATCAGCTCGAAGCCGCTCCGGTCAATGATGTACCGGATGACGCGGATCAGGAGATTTACTTCCTGCTGTCGTTCGTCTTCGTCCCTGGATGCGGAGCGCATCGCCATATAAGCCGTAGGGTCGTAGTATCCTTCCTTGTTTCTTCTCGGGTCCTTCGTATTCATTGTCGTACTCTCTCATAGTGGCCGTCAGCCGGCCGCTTTCTTTCTTCCTCCGTGCGCCACTATCGGAGTGTTCTTCCTAATCTCTTCCTTCTCACGGTCAAACGCTCGCATGCAGTTCCAACCGCAGAAGTAATCGATCCCGTGCCTTCCGGAGCGCTTGTATACGTGCTCCGGCGTCCGAAGGAAAGCTTTCTTGCACTGGCGGCAGCGGCACCGGATGACACCGTAGAACCGTCCGCCGATCTTCACATTGTCGTTCTCCTGAAACATCTTCGGGTTAATCATTCCGGGCCTCCTTCCTCTCGCGCTTCCAGATCCATTTCAGGATCCACCACAGCGCGCGGCAAAAGGCCGCTGCGTCCCGCCAGGTGAACATGTGCAGCGTCTCTATGCTGCAGGCACGGTTCTCCATGTCATCCAGCAAAGCTTCAAGTTCTGTCATGGCGGGTCCTCCTTTCTCTTTTCCATACTGTCTCTGCATAATCTTTCGCCCGATCAAGGGCAAAGCATTCCATCAACCTGTCAGAGCCTTTGTAAATGACGTGACTGATTTCATCGTGGAAGGCCCTTCCTTTGCCCTGGATTCGGATCCTTCGGACCTCGATCATGAGATCCGTCCCTTCCGCCTGGTAGTAAAGGATCTCGCCCTCTCCGGTGATGGCTTTGCCGATCTTCTTCCACTTAAGAAGCCACCGCTTCTTCATCCTTCATCCCACCCCTCTCTTTGCCGGGGCTGACGTACAGCGCACGCAGCTGCGCTGCCAGGCGGAGCAGGATGAAATCCTTTCCCCTGTCGATCCGGAATGAACTGAATCGTTTTCTGGTCTTCATTCTGTGCCTCCTACGGCTCTTAAAACCGCGTCTTCGATGCCGTCCGCCAGCTCGGGGCCTACGCCCTTTACGCCGCGGATCACACTCATGATCCAATCCCAGTCCCGCTGGTCTGTTCCTTCATCCCGGTCTGCTTCGGCCTGTTCGGCCTGCCTGGCTTCTTCCGCTGCGTCTTCAGCTTCTTTTCTGGCCTGCTCTCTTTCGAGCGCTTTTTCACAGGCTTCGGCCCCGTCCAGGAAGGCTTGTTTGTAGAATCCGACAAGATACTCATCCAGCTCCTTATGCGTCATGCTCTTGATCCGTTTGTACGTTAGCCGGGTAGACACGAAGGTCCCGGGCTGCAGGCCCACCGCTTCCACGTTGATCATATGATCTCCACCCATGTTTTGAAATCGATTGGGACGCTCCTGAGGCATCCTGCGCGGGTGAGGCCGGTGATGATCACCGGTCCGTAGAAATCGCGCCCTACGAACCTCAGGTTGAAGGGGTGCTTTCCCTTCTGCTCGCCGTCCGCGTTGTAGATCAGCAGGACGTCTCGGGCGATCTTCATGCCCTTATCGTCTCCGCCTATCCACTCGGTTATGTTCTCCGGCGTGGGGACGATGCTGGTCGCGAACCACTCGCCGCCCGGATTCTTCGCGTAAATGGTGATCGGATCCATGTTTTCTCCTTTCCGCTTGACACCTGCCGAAACATCGAGTATAATAGTTATATCCTGCTTCGGCAGGTGTTGTGCCTCGCCGGCTGCTTTCCCGCAGCCGGTTTTTTCTTATGCCTCTTTGCTGCTGATCTCTTTGCAGTTGGTTCCTTCCGGAGTCTCATTGCAAAGGCCCAGATCATTCAGAATGCGGATGTAATCGATTGTAGACTTGACGCCCTGCGTATAGTCTTCTTTTCCGCCCGCTCTGACAAGTGCCAGAAAATCGTCCAGCTGCTTGAACAGTTTTTTGGTATCCATGTTGTGCCTCCTTTTTAATCTTTCTTGAAGAATTGTCCCACCCATCCGTCGGCGTTAAGGGGAAGTCCCGGAGCCCACGGAAAAGGCTCTGTCATAATGGTGATCACTTTTTTCAGCATCTCTTCATTCGTCCCAAACGGCTTGGTGTCGATCACCACTTCGTCGTGTACGTGGAACACCACGGGAAGCCCCGCAGCTTCCAGGCGGCTGATCGCTCCGGCCAGGCAATCCCGTGCGATCGCCTGCACACAGTTTTCAACCAGTTTTCCACCGTACGTCTCGATGCGGTTCCACTTCTTCGTCGTCTGATCCACGCCGAAATAACTGATGGATCGGTTGCCCCAGCGGTTCTGGGAGATCTGCGGGTTGATGTAGTAGAGCTTTCTTCCCGAAGGCAGCTGCATCGTCAGGATCGGCATGTTCTGTGCCAGGCTGAATTCCCGGGCCAGAACGAGCTGCACGCCGCTGTTAAAGTAACTGCTGAAGCTTCCGGGCTCTGCTTTGGTGAGCGCTTCGTTCCGGCGCGCTCTCTCCGGATCGTAGGTCTTGATCGGGATCTCCACCCGGCCGCCGTCTGTAATGACCTTGATAGCCGCGTCTTCCATCTGAGACCACAGACTCTTGATCCGGCTGCTGGCTTTTCTCCAGTCGTCCACGATGTGCTGCACTTCTTCGTCGCTCATGTCATCCAGGGCGTGGGATACGTCCATGCGCCGCATCGCTCCCACTCCGCCCTGATAACCCAGAGCCAGCTCCGCGACCTTGCCGCGCTGCCGGAGCGCGTAGTTCTCGTGGCCTTTGACGATCGTCTCTACCGGCACGCCGTAGATCATGGCCGCGGAGGCCTCGTAGATCTTCCCTGTGGTCCGGAACACGTCCAGACGCCACTCTTCGCATGCCAGCCAGGCGATCACCCGCGCCTCGATGGCGGAGAAGTCCGCGTCGATCAGCACGTTTCCCGGCGCGGCCACGAAGGCGGTGCGGATGAGCTGGGAAAGCGTGTCATTCGGCGATCCGTAGATCATGCGCAGCGCGTCCAGCTTCCGGTCCTTCACCAGCTCTCTGGCAAGCTCCAGCGGCTCGGTGTACGTACGGGGAAGGTTCTGCACCTGCACCAGCCTCCCCGCCCACCGGCCGGTGCGGTTGGCGCCGTAAAACTGCAGCAGCCCCCGCACCCGGCCATCTTCACACACCGCATCCTCGATAGCGTCGTACTTCTTCGTGGACGTCTTCCCGAGCTCCTGACGGATCTCCAGCATCCGACGCACCGTGTCGCTGTGGTCATCCCGCCCCAGCAGCTGAGTCACGTCTTCTTTCCGCAGCGTCGATACTTCTTCGCCGGTCTCCTCGGAAAGCCAGGTGGTCAGCTGCCGGATGCTGTTGGGGTTGCTCAGCCCTGACAGATCTATCGCCTCCTGTGTGAGGGCTGCGCGGACCTCCTCTCCCATCGCCAGCGCGCCTTCCACGAAATCCATGTCCACGGCCACCCCGCGGGCGTTGATCAGCAGATCTGTCTCCCACTGCTTCTGCACCTCAACCGGGACCGGGAAAGCGGACAGGTAGCGCTCGATCTCCATCTCCGCTTCCACGTCCTGGGCGTTGTATTCCTTGAACAACTCCCATTTCTCCGGGTCGTGCTTCGGGTAGTTGCGCACCCGGCCGCCGTTTGCCTTTGTGGGCTTGCAGGGGACGCAGAAATAGCGGATCAGAGCCTTGCCGGTGGAAAGCTTCTGTTTATCCTCCGGGATGCCCAGAGCGCGCCCTGTGGCCTCCAGACCGGCCGTATAGCCGCAGTAGAGGCCGTGCAGCATCGTATCCCGCCATTGTTCGGGCGGCAGCGTCTCTCCCAGGAATCTGCACAGGCAGTTCCATTCGAACGGTGCGTTGTAGGCTCTCTTGATGTAGCTGGGATCCGAGAGAGCGCTGCGCAGCCATCCGGGCAGTTCTTCGCCCTGCGCCAGATCTATCACCCGCGCCGGCGCGCCGTCCAGAGAATAACCGAAGAGCAGGATCTCGAAGTCATCGCTGCGAATGTAGGCGTGCGCTCCGGCTTTTTTGATCGGGATACTGGAATACGTCTCCAGGTCGATCGAGAGGTGGTGTGTCATAGTTGTGCCTCCTTAAAGGGCGGTCTGCTGGGATAGGCCGCCCCCTGTTAACGCCATCTTCCTAGTAGGGCAGGCCGGTGATCGGGTTGATCACGGGAGCGGCGACGGTGTTGCCGACGCCGGCAAATTCAGACGCGGTCACGACAGAGCCGCTCAGGGGCTCGCCTTCCTTCGTCTTCATCACACCGCGCAGACCGCAGCCGACGCCGCGCTTGCCGGCAGAAAAATAGCCGTAAAAGTTGATGCTGGCCCGGCCGTACATGCCGCTGTAGATGTCCTGCGGGGCCAGCTCGCAGGCAGTGTTATCGATGCCGCACACGTACGGTTTGTTGCGGCTGGAGGCGGTCACCACCCAGCAGCCTTTGCATTCCGGCCCGAAGGCCTCTCCGGAGGGGCGCACACCGTCTCCGTCGTGCACCACGGATTCGATACGCGGCGGACGGACTCCGCCCCACTTCGAATTTACGGCTTCCTGGGCCGCGGCTTCCATCGCCGCGTCCAGTTCCGTCTTCACGCCGGAGCTCTTCGGGATCAGCAGCGTCACGCTGTACTTCGGCTCTGCGCCCGGATTGTTCACCGGGGCCTTGGGCGTCACCAGGTTCGCGTACGACAGGCGGCACTCGGGGGTCAATACTCTCTTAGGGTCATTCTGATACATGATTCATTCTCTCCTTTTCACATTCCGTATCGGTCTCTAAGTTCATCGAAATAATGTTGGATCTTCACGGCTCTCTCATGGCTGTGCTTGCAGGCTTTCATGACCATGACAAGATGCTCATTCTCTTTCTTGATGCTTTTCTTCAGCTCTCCGCAGTAGTTTCGGGGATCCCTGAACTCTTTCTGGAAAGCTCTTGAGGCGTCCGCCCAGGCCTTTTCCGTCTCAGCCGTGTACAGTTTCAGGGCCTCTACCGTGTCCTGCACGGCCCGCAGGCTCTCTATGCCTCTCTCCGCGTACACCCAGACTTTCGCGCCTTTGACCATCTTCTCCAACAGCTTGCGGAGGTTGTTCAGGTCGCAGAGGGCGAAGGCGGAAGGATAGTTCAGGCTGAAATGCGCGTTGCCTTCCCAGTACGTTACACAGATATCATCCATTCCCCACTCCTTCAAACTCCGCGGCTCCGGGGTTATACGCCTCTCGCCTGTCGCTCTCCGGCACCAGCGTGGGCTTGCCCTTCGGCTTCGTGATGAAACCGCTTAAGGTCTCCGCGAAGGCCTTCTTGCCCAGGAGCTTTTCCAGCTCGGTGAGCGTCTTCGGTTTGCGGTCGTACAAGAGAGCCTCATCCCAGCCGGCATTCGTAAGCGCCTTCATGGCGTCGTCCGTACTGGTGAACGCCCTTACGCTGCGACCTTCCACGAGCTTGTAGCCGGGGATCCGGCCGCCGCTCAGCAGGGTCGTCTGCGCGTAATCCTGGAGATCCTTATACCAGGCTGCCAGGCCCTCCGCCGCTGCGAGCAGCTGCCCGATCTCGTCATCGGTGAGGCACGGACCGTTCTCAGGGCGCCACGGCTCACCGGGCTTCGGCGTGCGGTTCTTGAAGACTTCAAAGCTCTTGTAGTAGTCGGACCGGGCCCGGCACTGCGCACGGCCTCTGCAGAAGCGGCAGTGCTCTCCGGGATGGAACTGTCCGGGCCCGTCGAAGGCTGCTTTGGCGATGGGCTTGATCTTTTCGCCCCACGCCAGAAGTTCTTCCGTCGTCATCAGATCCTCGCTGGCGTTATCCGAAAGCCGCGGCTGACAGATCCCCATCGAGATCTTCCGGATCAGATCTCCGTAGATCGGCTGGTAGAGCTTCAGCGCGCCGAGCGCGTAGAGCCGCATCTGCGGGTTGCCGGCGGCGGATACCATGACGCCCTTGCCGTGCTTGTAGTCGGTGATGTGCAGTGTGTCTCCGCCGATCATGATGCAGTCGCAGGTCCCGAAGCCGTCGGGGATGTAGTCGGTCAGATCCACCTTTACTTCCATCGCCACGTGCGGCGGCGCCGGATAAGCGGCAGCCTTCGTAGAAAGATACTCCACATACTCTTCCGCGGTACGCAGCATCTCTTCCTGGTAGAGCGGCGCGGCCTGCAGCTTCTTCAGCTCTGCATTGAACTTGCGGGTGGGCAGTTCCTGAAACTTCCTGCGCGCGTACAGCTCGCAGATACTGTGCGCCAGCGTGCCCTCTTCCGCGTAGCTTGAGCGCTCATCCGGAAAGTTCTCCTCGAAGTGCGGCGCGGCTGTGCATTCCAGCCACCTGTGTGCGCTGGAGGCGCTTAAGAGCGCGTGTTTCGTTGCTGTTGGCATGGCGGCCTCCTTACAGCTTCGCGCCCAGGGCGATCAGCTTCCGGGCAAATTCCGGATAGACCGCGGCCTCCAGCTGCGTGACAGCCTGAACACCGAACGCGCCCAGCAGCTCCCGCAGCTGCGCCATCTTGCCCTGGTCGATCAGAGCGGCGCCGGCACGGCTGATGTCGTCCAGCGTGTACTTCTTCTCCGGTTCCTCTGTCTGCGGTGCGGACGCGGGCATAGGCGTCGGCGTCGGCATCAGAATCGGAGCGGCGGATGCTGTTTCCGGCTCAGTCGCTGCCTGGATCTTTTCCGGCGCGGCCGCTGAGGTCAGGACGATATTCGGTCCCCCCGCGTATTCCTGTACCACAGGCGCCTCGATCTCCTGCCGGCATTCAAAGAACGGCTTCATGGCCTCGGCCAGTGCGTGCAGGACCTCCGGCGCTTTCGGTCCGGTCAGATCCAGCGTGATCTTCATAGTCATCAGTTTTACCTCCTGTGATGATATTACATGTGAATACCCGTGCTGCAGCAGTCCATGTCGTAGCTGTCCCATTTGAAATAGTCCTTCATGGTCCGCAGCTCGCTTTCCCGGAAGTCTCCGGGGTTGTTCATCCGGCGCCGGAGAGCGTTGTCGCTGATCCCCAGCAGCCGCGCCAGCTGCTCATGCGTGGTTCCGGTGTAGCGCAGCGAAGCCACTATGAACCTGGGCAGCCGGCGTCTGTATTGCTTTGCCACCGCGTTCACCCCCTCTGAGGCTTGATGCCGTTGAGCTTGAGCCACTCCTTGATCGGCAGGACGAAATCCGAGAATTCGTCGCCGTCTACGCCGCAAACGAACACGTTTCCGTAGAAGCGTATGCCGTCGATCGTGCAATTATACGGCAGGTTCAGCAGCCGTCCTTCTTCGTTACAAACGAGCACGGTGTTCGGTGTGAGCGTCACCGTCTCGATATATCCGTCTACAAAGTTCTGCAGGTTGTGCAGGTTATTGCTTAAATAGGTCACGTACCAATTGCTGTCGGGCCTCTTTGCCAGTACCTTGATCTTCGGATTCTTCATGTGCTGTGCCTCCTTTGGCCGCCCCTTACGGGGCGGGATTGATGGGATGGATCACCCGATGACGCAAGCGGCCGCCGCTGCGCTTAACGGGTCGCACGCCCAACCGCCGCTATACGGGTATCCGTACGTGTTCACGCTACGCGCGTACTCCGGGCAGTCCGGGTGGCACGAGCGCAGCCACCACCAGGCTTTGTCTCCCGTGCCGATCTCTTTCTTCTGTAGGTGCTTGACCAGATCTCCGTACAGCATCCCTTCGAACGCCGTCCACTGCTCGCCTTCCATGCCGAGCTTGCCGTTCGGCTCGCCGGTCAGCTCGGTGTAACTGGGCAGGAAGAACAGCCCCAGCTCCGTCTCGGAGATGCGCTCCAGATCCTCTTTGGCAAAGCCGGCCAGAAAGCCCGGTGCGTCCCAGTAGCGCGGCAGCTTGCCCTTGCCGGCGGGATCCGTCCACCACTTACCCGCCGGAGCGTCGGAGTTCAGCCACTGCTTGATGTCGCTCTTCGCGTAGTCGTTGCAGCTTGCTTCGCTGAACGCCCGGAAAGGGATCGCGTCGCGCATCAGATATACGGTCTTCCCGTCCTCGCGCACGTGCACAGCCTCCAGCACGATGTCGCCGTAAATGGCGTGTTTCATAGTGATTGTCTTGACTGCCATAATTGCCTCCTCAAATATGATTCTCTTTATGTCTTATCTCCGGCTGCTGATCGGTACGTAGATCAGTACCAGCCCGCCGAAGAGCCCGACCAATGCCAGGATGAACAGCACGACGGCCGTCAGGCCGCTCGCAGCGCGGTAGAACCCGAAGGCCAGCGCGCCCAGGAAAATAAGTGTGAGCCCGGCCAGCATGACGGCTGCCGCTCTGGCAAGCTTCAAGGCTGCCTTCTTGATATGCTTAATCATGCGACGACGTCCTCCAGAAATCCTCCGCGTACTGCTTTGCGTCGCCCAACGTGTTCTTCTCCGCGATCTTCACGCCCTTGAACAGGACCGCATACGTGGTGTGCATCCAGAAGCCCGGTCTGCCGGCGTGGTCTATCGCGCGCTTCCGGCTCTGAACGACGAGCCCGCCCTTGGTGCCTTCCGCGGCGTAGGTAATCGTCGTGCCTTCTTTGTTCTCAGATCTGTCGATCTTTACCCAATCCATTCTGTTCCTCCTTAAAATACGAAGTCGATGTAGACGTTGCTGCTGCCCTTCATCTGGCAGGTGCGGTTCATGTCCCCGAAGTTGGTGCATTCGTAGGTCTTCGTGCTGCGGTCGTAGTCGCCGCGGATCCAGACCTGCGCCTCTTTCGGGTGGTCGGTCTTCGGCGTCTTCATGAAGAACTCTCCCTTCTTCAGATCCTTCAGCTTCATGGTGTTGTGTCCTCCTCTGTAAGTTCTTTGGCTACTTCGTTCATGCCGTACAGCAGATCTGCCACATGGCTCTCCGCCTGGACCTGCGGGAACAGAAACGGGATGAAGGCGACCACTTCGTCGTAAAGATCGCTGTATTCGAACATGTAAATGGGGCCGTCCTCATCACCGTGCTGCCGTATGAAAAGCCCGCGCTCTCCTGTCCAGATGTCGATCGTGGCGCTCAGCTGCCGGAAATGTGTTTCGTTATCGCTCATGGTGTTGCCTCCTGTCTCATTTTTCTCTCCACTTATAGAAATCTCCTGCCCGGTAAAGCGTGACAAAATCGCCGTCGACGTCATCCGTCTCGTAGTACTGGCTCAGGTCTTCGTCTATGGCCTTGATCATGAGCATGTAGAAGTCCTGCTCATACTCCATAGCAGCTTGCCGGATCTCCTCCAACGAGAGCGTTCCGCGCTTCTTGTGAATGTGCAGGCACCACTCACCCGCTGCGTCATAGCTCTGCTCAACGGTAATACCGCTTTTCATGGTGTTGTTGCCTCCTGATTCAATGCGTCATTGTTCGCATTTGTGAACTTTCGGGGTAAAAAAATAATCTTTAATATCCTCCAAGCCCCCCAACAAGTTTGCTGCCGCAAATATAAGTTCGTTGGTCCATTCTGCTTTATTGTTCAGCAGTCGGCTCAAACGCTGGTATGGAACTCCCAGAGCGTTCGCAAAGCGTCCATACGTGCCAAACACGTCTTTAATCTTCTGTTTTAGTAGTCCATAGTTGAATTCCATGTTCCGCTCTCCTTCGTTCTCATTTGTGAACACCTTGACTATAGCACACCTTTGTGAACGCGTCAAGCGCTTTTTTTCACATTTCGAAACTTTTTTTCTTGCATTTCGGAAAGTTTGTGGTATTATAGAAGCACCAAACAAAGGAGGCTGAGCTGATGACAGTCACAACGATAGAATCGACGCGTGTGCGTTTACGAAAAGCGATGGATCTTCGAGGAATTAAACAAACAGATTTGGTTCAGAAGACCGGACTTCCCAAATCATCTATTAGTCAATATTTATCCGGAAGCCGTGAGCCCAAGCAAAGAGCGATATATTTGCTTTCTGAGGCACTTTCTGTTAATCCGGCCTGGCTCATGGGCTATGATGTGCCCATGGAGCCGGACAACTCTGAGAAGGTCAAAGCAGAAATCACCTCCCTGTTTGACCGCATGACACCTGAGCAGCAGCGCTCCGTCCTCCAGTTTTTACATACGATGCTGGGTGATGAGAAGGGGTGAACGCAGCTTTTTTCCAAAAAATGTAAAATAAATGTTGACAAACCTATTGACTTGGGGTATCTTATTAACAGGCATTCGTTTGTGCCTATTTTTACTAAGCCCCAGGTGGTAGACCCCTCAACATACGAGGAGTGCCGACGCCTGGGGCTTGTGATTTATAACAGGAGAAACAATGAAAACTGCAATTCTGATTGACGGCGGATTCTATCGCCAAAGGGCCAAAACTGTTCTCGGGTATAAAAGTCCAAAGGAAAGGGCCGATGAATTGGAGCGCTACTGTAAGGCGCACCTGCGTCTGCGAGACGAGAACAACCAGCTGTATCGTATTTTCTACTACGACTGCCTTCCGTCCGAAAAGATAGTGTACCATCCTCTTATGAAAGCCCAGGTTGATCTTTCCAAGAGCGATCTTTATGCGTGGATGGTTGAATTTGTCGAGCAGCTAAAGCGGCGGCGTAAATTTGCTATGCGCCTCGGCACGATTTCTGACGCAAACGCTGCGTATACTTTGACCGCAAAAACCGTGAAGAAGCTATGCAATCGATCGATTACCGTTGATGACCTAACGGAAAGCGATTTCTATATTGATGAACTGAACCAGAAAGGCGTCGATATGAAGATAGGTATCGACATAGCTTCCCTGGCATACAAGAAGCAGGTAGACCAAATAATCCTGATCTCCGGCGACAGCGATTTTGTTCCTGCTGCCAAACTAGCACGGCGTGAAGGTATTGATTTTATCCTTGATGCGATGGGCTCCCACATACGACCTGATCTGTTTGAGCATATTGACGGACTGCGTTCGGCCAACCACCTGTACACGGACCCCACAAGAGCGAAAGAGCCCCCTTCAGAAGGCATCTGATTACGCAAATCTGACTAGGGAGAGCTCCACGGGTGATGAGAAGGGGTGAACGCAGCTTTTTGGTGAAGTGAAATAGTAAATTCCACTTCACCCTATAATGCGGATGCAAGGCGCTGCCGGAGAGAATGGCATTTTTTCCGAAAACGTAAACTTTTTTTCCTGAAAAGAACAATTTTATAGTATTTTACTCTTGACGCGCATAAAGTCGGCATAGTAAAATGCCCATGGGTGAAAACCTTGGGAGAGTCCATACCTTAGTTGGAGCCTTAAATTTGGGATGCTCCTGCCTTAGTGGAGAATTGCGGCGCGAGAGAATATCTCGCGCTGTATTATTTTGGAGGACTAATGAAGTTCTATAGCGTAACAGATGGATATATTGATTTCATACGCAGAGAGCACGCCCATGTGTATTCGAACAAGGAATTGGAACGTTCGAACACGAGAAAGTATATCGGCGTAGTTCTTGTGATCGGGGAATATAACTATTTCGTTCCTCTGTCATCCCCAAAGCCAAGAGACTGCAAGAAGGACGAGCATGGAAAGATTGTAATTCAAAAAGACACGTTTACGACGTTTAGAATTATTGTGAACGGAGATCTTCACGGAACAATTCAGTTCGCAAACATGATTCCTGTACCTCCGGGAGAAGTGTTGGAGTACGACCCCAACGCAGAGAAAGACGCAAAGTACAAAGATCTTGTGCTTAAAGAGATGGAATATGTCCGAAAAAATGAAGAGCGCATACAGAAACGCGCAGCTGCTGTATACAGGCAGAAAATCTATAACCCTGACGCACAGGTAATGCGCTACTGCCTGGATTTCCAGGCCCTGGAGGATTTGTATGACGAATGGTGCAAATGGGTTTCCGAATAAGGGGGACAAAAAAAAGCACCCGCTATAATGCGGATGCAAGGCGCTGCCGGAGATCTGTTATTTCCCCGGTGGACAGACTGACGCGGATCCAGTGGCAGCCTGTTGCGCGCTTTCTTCGGTAAGCTCCCGAAGGTAAGACAGAAGGCTGATCAACTGGTCTTGGGTCATTCTGCTCATCAATCGTTGTAATTCTTCGTTCACGATGACCACCTCCTTGACGGATAATATAACAAACGTTTGTTTGTATGTCAAGAGGGAATTTTATCAGGCGAAGCGGGTAATAAGAAAGATACGCTTAATTAAGGAGGCCAAATAATATGTCTGAGAATACAACTGAAAGGTTAATTGAGAAAGCAAAAGAAGCTTTTATAATGGCAATTGAGATCTACAATAAGCCTTCTATACGGTATCGGCTTGAAGGGTTCAGCTTTTTCATTTGCAATGCCTGGGAATTGATGCTCAAAGCCCACTTGATCAAGATCCACGGAGCTGAGTCGATTTATTACAAAGACAAACCGTTTCGCACCATTTCTTTGGAAAACTGCATACAGAAAGTTTTCACGAATGAAAAAACGCCGCTGCGAGTTAATCTTGAAAAGATCATCGAGCTCCGAAACACGAGCACGCATTTCATCACTGAAGAATATGAGATGGTTTATGTGCCGCTGCTGCAGGCGTGCGTTTTTAATTTTGTCGATAAGATGCAGACGTTTCACCAGGTCGATATGGCTGAGATTATTCCGGAAAACTTTATCAACCTCTCCGTGCGTTTTAACGCTCTTGAAGAAACTGTCATTCGCGCCAAATATACGCATCAGGTTGCGGAGCGATTGGTCAATCTTAATCATAATATAGGGGAGATGATTGAAAGCAGTAATAGCGGTTTTGCTGTCAGAATCGAGCACCAATACTATCTGACCAAAAATAAAGAGACCGCTACCGAGGTGTACCGGATAGCGGACGGTGCTGACGAGCCTGTTCGTATCATCCGCGATCTAAAAGACCCGAATACTACGCATAAATACACTGAAAAGAGCTGCATCGAGGAGATAAATAAACGACTGGCCAGAGAGGCTGTAGAGCTCACTTATGCAGGCGAGGTTATAAAGGAGATCAATGCGTATCATTTCCGGTTGTTTGTATCGTACTACAAGTTAAAGGACAATGACAGGTATTGCTACGCTCATCGGCTGGACCAACAGGCGAGATATACTTACTCCATACAAGCTATTGATTTCGTCGTGGCAGAATTGAAAAAAGCGCCAAGTTCTATTCTTGACGACCTTAAGCAAAAAGTAAAAACTCAAAAAGAAAATGCTAACCCCGGGAGCAAGGGATTCTAAGCGCTACGCCTACTCCCATTCGGGAACCCAGCTTTTTTCCTTCTCAAGTTAGCATCCGATAGTATTTTACCATGGTCCTGCCATGGCGTCAACAAGATTTTACACATAAATGAAAACTCATGGAGGCACAACATGAACATCAGGAAACTGAAAGACGGGCGGTTCTCAGCCCGGGTGTACATCGGCCGGGACGCCGGCGGGAAGATGATCCGGAAGACAGTCACCGGATCCAGCAAGAAGGATGTCGAGAAAAAAGCAGCACTCCTGGACATCACGATATCCAATCAGACAGTGGGATTCGCAGTGAAAGAGTATCTGGCCATCAAGCAGCCGGTCCTCTCTCCTGCCACCTACCGCAGCTACAGCTGCATGTACCGGAATCACATCGCGCCGGCGCCCATCAGCGCGGTGTCCATCGACGCGCTCACACCGTCCATCGTGCAGCGCTGGATCAGCACCATGGCGGCGCAGACGTCCGCCAAAACGACGAAGAACGTGTACGGGCTGTTTACCGCTGCCGTGAACCTTCAGGCGCCGGACCTGCACTTCCACACGAAGCTGCCGCAGCGAAAAGCCGCTGCGCTGCACACGCCGACCACGGAAGAGGTCTCCAAGGTCCTGGAGTACGCCAGGGAACATGATTTTGAAGCGTATAAAGGCATCCTGCTGGCTGCCGTCGGAATGATGCGCTGCGGAGAGATCTGCGCCCTCACCGCGGAGGATATCGACCGGAAGCGTAACACCGTGCGGATCAACAAGTCTCAGTGCCGGACCGCCGGCGGCGAGCATGTGATCAAACCGCCGAAGACAGAATCGTCCAACCGGATCGTTGTCCTGCCGGAATTCGTGATCGAGCAGCTGCCCAGAAAAGGGAAGGTAGTGGAGTACACGTCGTCCCTCCTGAGTAACCGTTTTATTAAAATTTCTTCTCGCTGCGACGTTCCGCACTTCCGTTTTCACGACCTCCGGCACTACGCAGCATCGATCGCGGCGAGCTCTTCCGTAAATATTTCTTTGGAATCTATCAAGGCGAGAGGCGGCTGGTCGACGGATTCGATGATGAAAAGAGTTTATATCAATCAGATCGGCGACGTGGTGGATAAAGACACCGAGACGATCAACGCCTTTTATACCTCTGTTTTTGGCACAGAAAATGGCACAAACGGTGGCACAAAAGTGGCACAAAGGGGTCAAATTGGCACAAAAGTGGCACAGAAAAAGGCACCAAAAACGGAGTAAAAACCTCCATTTTTGGAGGTTTTGGGGCCTCTGAAAGCGTGGAAATATCCACAGATAGCAAAAAACCCGTGGTACTTTCCACGGGTTTTCTGTATGTGCCGGTGGTGGGACTCGAAAAAACCTCGCCCCCTCGTACCACACGGAAGTTTCCACATTTAACGATCATAAGTGGCACAAAAATTGGCACAGCCCACAGCGATGGTGGGTTTTATTCCCTGTTTCAAGTGAATTATACGGCCCGTTTTGCGCCGCGTCAAGCCCTTTTTCGCGGCGAAAAGCATAGTTGCCCAAGTATTCCTCTAAACTGCGAATTTGCCCCGTTTCCGTGCGTCTGGCGGCCTTTTGTGAACGGGCGTCAAGAAAAGACACATCAAAAAAAAGCCCCATAAAGACTCCTGTGTTTCCGGAGATCTTTACGAGGCTGTTCGGGTCGTAACCGATGCTATACTTGTTTTACCATCTTGCCGGATATCCAGCCAACGACATCGTAGTACGCCACGTAGTACCATGGTGTCCCTTCGATGTCCTCTTCCTGACCGAGCCCGATGAGCTCTTCACCATTCTTGGGCCACGCAAGAGTCGGATTGCTGTTATATGCTCCCGGGTATTCGCGGATCCGTGCAGATTTGGCTGCCGTTACTACGTATACCACGTCGTCCTCACCGTCGCCATCCGGATCCTGCTCCTTGACCAGATACTGCATCGATGCGTATCCTGTAAGGCCTTTATACTCACCCTGCGCCCACGAAGCGCCCTCGGAATCCTCAGCAAAGCTGAACACGTTGAACGTGTCGCCCATCGTCATATACGCCAGCACTGGCGTATACTCCGTGCCAGGTCCAGGTCTGAGACGCAGGTTGTTGCCCGTGACCAGGTACGGTTCTGTCGGCAGATCCCGTGCGTCATCCAGCACGATGCAGGTGTGGCCTTCCCCGTTGGCTCTGTGCAGCGGGACGTCACCGCGCTTAAGGTTTTTATCGGTCTTCGTATACGCGTCATCCGTTAATGCGAGGAAAGCTCCGGTGTTCATGAGCGCCCGCCATTCATTACCCGTATACATCTGCGGGTTAACTTTGAGGCCCGCGGCGTTGCACAGGGCGGCGATCAGGCCGGCGCAGTGAGTGTCGCATTTTTCGTTGATCTTGCTACCGTCCCATCCTGCGGCTTTGAATGCGTTAAAGAATGACATCAACCGGTACCAGGAATATCCCACGTTGACATTCTTGCAGATCTTCTCCGCTTCGCGGGCCATGGTTTCGGCCACTTCGGGAGAAATCGGCCTGAACACAACGTTCCAGTCCATGTCGTACCAGGGGACGATGTTCAGCTCTCCCTCCTGCGTGCCATCCGGCATGACGGCACCTTGCCGCTGATCTCCCGGAATCTCTCCCTTAATTCCATACACTTCATCCGAAGCGGCTTGAGCGAGTCGAACCATTATTCATCCTCCGCTTTATCTTTGCGCACGTCATAGATCTTTTTGGCGATTACGACGATGGCGCCGAAGAGCGTGTCCAAAGCCGTGAAAGTCAGTCCGACCTGACTAGCCAGCGGAACCTCCCAGATTTCCAAGAGCTGCCCAATAAAGGACGCGATCGGGGCGATCAACAATGCGATCAGTTTCAAGGTATCGTAAGTTTTGTTGCTCATTTTCTTTCTCCTCCCTGTGTGTAGCTTCTTGCTGAATCAGTGTAGCTTTAATGGCAATTCGTTTACTGCCTGCATGAGCTTATCCAGGTCCCCGTTCCCTCCGAGGCCTGAATGATAACTTGCGTGCATTTCGTTAAGAATCCGCCTGTCATCAATATCTATCGATCCGGTTTGGATATATTTCGCGCCCAGGTATCGGATGCGATCGTACAGCAAATAGCGAAGCGCTGTTTTTACCGCCCGCATATTTTCCGTCTCGGTGTCTTCTTTTTTGAATCTCTGGGCCTGTCGATTTTCTAAAAGCTTAAACAGACCTGTTACTATGGCAGCTCCGATCCCGCCGCCTATAATGGCCACCAGGTAGTCCATATCTCGCTCTTTTCCGGGGCAAGCCCCATTTATTTGTCTTTTACATACGGGTCTTTGCCGTACAGTTGCTTATAGTACAGCCGCATTCGTTCCACAGCCCGCCCGGACGGACCTTCTCGAACGACGCCGCCTTTCAGGCGCTTCTTTCGATTACGTTTGCTTCTCCGGCGCTCCATTCCGGCTGCCCAGCTCTGAAAGCTGTCGATTGCGGCGCTTTGCGGAACCTTACCAGCATCGATTAAGCGCTTCAGGTTCTTCAGCTTTTTCCGCTCCCGGCGAAGAGACGTTGGCTCCGGGTGACGAATCACTTTACCTGTCGGTGTAAGTTCAAAGCGCCATTTTAACCACTTGACACCGTTCTTCAGCGGGTAAATGCACGTCTTCTTGTTGAGTTCGAGTCCTAGCAAGCCTAATTGAACGCTTATATCTTCCAGGCAATCCTGCAGATACGCTTTGTCTGGGTGCACCAGAATAAAGTCATCCATATAGCGCAAGTAGTGCCTGATGTGCAGCTGCTCCTTGATTCGGTGATCCAGATCGTCAAGGACAGCCAGTTCTATCAGCTGACTCACCTGACTGCCGAGGCCTATGCCGGCGTCACCCGGAAAGCTGTCGATAATCTGGCACACAGCCTGGTAGACTCCATCATCCTCAACACGTTTCCGTACCGCCGCTTTCGCCACTTCATGAGACGTTGAAGCAAAATAATGGTGGACGTCGCATTTCAGCACCCAGCCTTCTGACCCGTATTTACGGTAATACCTTCGGAGGTGTTCCTCCATACGGTCGAGAGAAAAGTCTACACCTTTACCGCGCTGGCACGCGGCGTTGTCGTAGATGAAGTGCCTTGTTAGATCCTGATACAGCCCCTCATCACAGAGGGCGCGTTGAAACTGCCGGTCGCGGATCTGCGTAGCCATGACCTCTCTGCGCTTTGGATCTGTTACGACAAAGCACTGGTACGGTCGAATCTGATATGTCCCAGCCAACAGTTCTTTTCGAAGGGCGTATGTGTTCTTGAGCCCATTCGCCAAGTACCCTGCGGTGCTGTCTTTCCACATGACGCCGCAACGGCATTTTCGCATGCCGCTGTATAACGCTCTAAAGCTGATTGAATTATTATACGACATAGTTCTTTCACCGATGTGGCAGCGGCAAAGCCCGAAGGCCTCGCCGCATCACCGGTCTTAGGGGTTCCCCTACAAGAGGGTGAGTATATTGTTCCTTGCGCGAGGTCGCACAGATTTCGGCATTTCGCTTACTTTAAGCGGGCTATACTCGCAATCGGCCGCCGCTGCGTTTAACGGGTTGCACGCCCAATTGTTGTTATTCGGGTTTCCGTTCGTGTTCACGTTACGCGCGTTCTTCGGGTTGTTCGGGTTGCACGAGCGATCTAGACGGCTACAACAGTATACTCAGCGTTCTTCTTTCAGAAGTGATCCGTAGCGTTCACGGTCACTCTTACGCCATTTTGAAATGAAATTCTCAAGATCCACTATTAAACCGGTCCAGTACTCTACACGACGGGTCTCAAGGCCGAGATTACGATAAGCGACATCGATCAGACTCAGTAAGGCTTCCAGATTTGCAAAAGCGTCCACCTGCAGCTGCCGGCGATAAACAAGATCCTCCGCCAGTACCACATGGACACTGTTCGCCTTTCGAACATCTGTCAGGGTATCTAAGGCGAGATTGACGATCTTCTGCGTCAGGATCCAGCGCTCACGCTTTGGAAAATTTGCCTCGTTTTTGCAGATAGTGATCGTATAATCCGCTAAATCAATCGCCTTCGTGATAACTCCCAGTTTCTGTTGTCCGCGTCGTCCGACTGGTACGCTCATACTCTTTGCCTCCGTTATAGTGGATGCCGCCCCTTACGGGGCGGGATTGTCAGATTGCACCGATTACGCAAGCGGCCGCCGCTGCGTCTAACGGGTCGCACGCCCAACTGTTGCTATTCGGGTCTCCGTTCGTGTACACGACACGCGCGATCTTCGGGTCGTCCGGGATGCACGAGCGCTGCCACCACCACTGAGGCGATTGGCGCATACCCAGATCATACTTCACGCGATCCGGGCTGTCGCTGTTTCCGCTGTCCTTAAAGGCGTCCCACAAAGTGCCTTCATCGACCTGATGTCCCCACTGTGATCCGCCCAACTGCGTCCAACTGGCACAGAACATTTTGTCCGTGGTGGTGTAAGTCACCGGATTCGCGCTTGTGCTTATCTGCATGTCGATCTCGTACACTTCATTAGTGTTCGTAACCTGCTCGGTCTCGATCAGCGCGCTCAGGAAGTCATCCGGGAATCCAGATAAGAACCCCATCTTATTCATGTACGCCGGCGGTCGATCGAACTTGTGCGTCGGCGACCACCACCCGGTACCTGTCGCGTTCAAATACTGCCGCAGACCGCTCTGATACCAGTTGCCGTTGCCAAAGCAAGCCCGGTCAAAGTAGTTGATATCGCCCGCGGAAATCACGCTGGTAAGATCCGTTCCACTCATGTAATCGTAGGTGACCGCTGCGGTCTCTATGGGAGTGGTACTGCTCAGAGACGCATAGCTGCTGATGCTGTCAACGGCCTCATAAATCTGATCGTAAAGCCAATTGTTGTTGAACACCAACACGCCGCCGGCTGGAACCGCCTGCGTAAGCGTGAACGACCACGAAGCTTCGAGATCTGAATACGTGGTCATGCTGCTGTCCACCGTCAGGTAGTAGGTCCCTGCGGCCAGCCCGGAGGCGCAAACGCACAGAGCCTCCGTCGCGTCGAAAGGCATTCCGGGCAGTGCATCGCGCATAAGCAGCGTCATGGTCTTTCGGGAGCTGTTGTCCGGATCTGGGTCGGCGTTATGCGCTACGACGTCAAAGACGATCGTGCCGTACTCTTTGTGCGGTACAGAAAGCTGGAACCACGGCGGACAGATTGCGCTCCATACGTCGCTACGCATAGCGCGTTGGATCGCCGTGAAGTCTGCGAAGCCGATCATCGGAATGACCGCCCCAGGTTTCCAGGCACCGCCGATCACCTGAATGGCTTTTCCTTCATCCGGTATGCCCGGTGTGGGCAGCAGATTCCCCGCATAGTCCGGGTTGACTACGACTGTTGTAGGCAGCGTCATCTCTGTAACTGCCGACGCGATATAGGTGCCGGCTGTCAAGCTGATGCCGTACTGCGCAAAGGTCCAGTCCGCATCGAGCGTGATGACAACGAAATCATAGTTGCTCCAATCGCCCGAGATGGACACTACAATGCAATGCTCGCCTGTGAAGCCGAGAGCGGATACCGAGCTTGCCAGATCAAAGGTGTTACCGGTAGTCATGGTCAGATCCGAGCTCACGCCGTACTCCACTGCGCCTCCAACCATCTTTGCCAAAGTAAGCGAATCGGTGTCCACCTTCGTGAAGGTGACGCCCATAAACAGGCCGGAACCGATACTGTCCTGCTGGGTATAGGCTTTCCGGTTGAGATAGATTGGCGTGTTCTCTAACTCATCGTAATCAGACGTTCCGCCAGGCGCCTCTCTTAGTGTCCACGCGCCAGACTCAACCATGGGCACCTTACCGTCATCCTGCCCGGAAACAGCAGGCAGCAAAGCGCTCTGGACCGCAGACGCGAGATCTGTAGAAGGAATCCCGTCAGCCGGCTTAGAGTACGTGCCGGTTGTAATGTCTCCACTTCCGAGAAGCGAGTTCCCGTTGACTGTTTTAAGGAGGCTCTTCGCCCACGCACCCGCCACTACCGCAAGTACACCGCCGTTGTCGGAAGACGTAACGGCAGGCAGCTCTGTGGCACCGAATTCCTGCCACGCAGATCCGTTCCAGACGAATTCGCTATTTGCATATCCCGCAATATTGCCGACTTCGGCAGTAACGCTCTCGTTGTTGATGGTGATCGGATTGGTAGCGCAGCCGTCCGTCAAGGTCGTCGTGGTAACGCCGATCCATTTGGTCGCGGAAGCGAGGGCGTCCACCGCGTCCTGCAATGAGCGGATCTTTCCGTTCAAAACACCGTAAGTGATGATATCAAATACGAATTCCTTTACTGCTTCTTCCCTCATTACAGCTCCCTCCATCGCGTGTTCGCTGCGTCGAAGACACACACTTTCGAGGTGTCCATCTCCAGAAGCGCCGAGCCGTTATACATGTTCTGGGTCGGCTTGGTATCCGTAGACAGACAGTGTCCTACGCCGTAATAGAGCTCTACGCCGTTCTGGTCTGTCCCCATGTACTTCCAAACCACCCAAGTCACACCACCGTTACTCATGCTCTGATCTCCTTTCCGTGTTTTCAGATATTTACGTCGACAGCGCCAAACCCGTTGCGCAGGATGAGATCGAGCCGTCGTTTTCGGAGATCAGCTCGAAGCACCCACGGCGGAAAACGAACACGTCATGCGTATCGATGTCCACGTGCGTGGGAACCTGCTGGCCATTGCTCATGCTGACCAGAGCACCGCAGAACAAGAAGCTGTCCGCAGGGCTGGTCTCCTGGGAGTAGATCGCGAACCCATAAATGGATCCCCAGTCCGCTCCAGTGGACAGGTCCATATTTTGTGGGTTGTAGGCCTGGTTGAACGTGATGTCACGCACGTTTCCGACACGACGCGCGTAGGAGCTTGATGGCACCTGCACATCTCCCAGCGAATGCGACTGATATTTATCGCTCATGATGTTGTCCGAAGTCGAGGTGCTCGAAGACAACTGTACGCGCTGGTAGTTTACGGCGTTATTCGATCCGATGTTAGTCGTGTTCGGAGTGGCCACCTCGGACGCGCCGGAGAAGTTATCTCCACTTGGAGTCTCGCCGGTTCCCGGAACAGCGTCGCCGGGTAACTTGGTCAAAAGGCCCAGCCACCTTTGCGCCGTATTGGTAATGGAAAACGAGCTTACGAGTCCCACCGCGTTCTTCAGGAACTGCTTTGTTATAGTGGTGTTCAATAACATTGGTTATTCCCTCCCCAACATAGTTTTAATCTTATTTATCCAATCCTCAAAAGTTACATGCTCCATCAGCAGACCCTCGCCGAACATCCGGTTTTTTATGCCGACCACACACCGGGCCTTGACTTCCTGCGGAGTCTCATCGAAGAGCGTATGAAATTCTTCGTAATATTTCGCGAACCGCTTTTCTACCGCCGCACGATAGTCCTGGTTTTCCTGGTTGATCCACTCATCTTTGTTCAGCGTGAAATACGCGTCGTAGATCATGTTGGTCGCGTATGTCCGCGCGTGATCCGGCATGCTGCGGCGCTGGAACTGCTTTACGAGTGCGGTATTGGATTCCAGCATATTGTTGTACGTCTTCAGAATGTACTTGTCATCGTGCCGGCATACGCTGTCGTTTCGCCACCGCCACAGATAAAAGGCGGATTGGCAGTATTTCGCATTCTTCGCGAGCTGCTGACAGAGGATATTGAAATAGCTGTCCTCGTGGATCGTCAGCGCATCATTCCAGCGAATGTTGTTATCGATCAGGTACTGCCGCCGATGAACCTTGCCGTGCACGAATGTACAGTCCATCTGTCTGATGATGTACTGAATCTCTTTCCGGTCCGGACCGCGCGTTTCCTCCACGAAGCAGGAATTGAGCGTGTCGAAGCCTGTCTGGATCTCCCGGAAGATGATCCACAGGCCGCACACATTCATGAACATATCATCCGCGTCGCAGAACATAACATATTCTGCTGTAGCGCGGTCCAAACACGCATTCCTCGTCGCGCTCACTCCTGCGTGATCACAGAGGTAATAATCGATCTGGAACGGATAGCTTTTCAGCAGATCATCCGAAAGATGGACGTCGCTGCCGTCGTTGCAAATAATAACGCCGACCTCATTTTTAAGGTCGACGTTTTGCTGTACCGCTATGCTATCGAGCAGTGGTTTTATGACGTTGTCGGGTTCCTTATACTGCGGAACCAATATCTGTAGTTTCATGTTGCCTCCTATATGTGCGCTCAAAGCGCTGCAATTTGATCATCTGTCAGTCCAACAAGTCGCGCCGAAATATAAGACCATCCGGTTCTTGTTTTGTATGAAGCCAGCATGGATTCCCTCACGAATACGGATCCGTAGCGGCCTGCTACGGTCGTGTATCCTTTAATAGGCGTGCTGCTGAAAGCGTTAGAATTTGCTAAAGTAACATATGCTGTACTGAGCAAATACAAGCTTATGAGCCGATGGCACGATAAAAACGCTGAGTTCGCAATATACGTGGCCTTGGGAAACGAACCCGTAGAAAGAGATGTGCACTGCATAAACATATTCCCGGGCACGGACAACAACTTCGGAAAGCTGATATCTGAAAGCAGGGAGCAGTACGCAAAAGCGTAAGCCCCTAGATAGTTTCCCGAAAAACTGCTCAGCGCAGCAAAGTCCGCCTTTTTTAACAGAGAACAGCTTTCGAACGCAAAATTCCCAAGCGATATGCATGATGGGAAAACCGCGTTCTCTATTTTAGCTTCGACAAAGGCATTTGCGCCGATGCGTTGTGCCTTTGGAAAGCTGACGGATGTTAACCCCGTGCAAGCAGCGAAAGCAGATGCCCCGATTCCAGTGCATTCCGGAAAAGCAACATCGCTCAACTTGTAGCACAAGAAGAACGCGGATTCCCCTACGTATGTAGCCATTGGAAAAGATACGGTGGCAAGACTAGACACATAAGCGAAGGCATTACTCCCAATATAGGTGGCCGAGGGAAAATCTGCTGTCGATATACTGAAGCACCAAAAAAACGCATAGTGCCCAATGGATTGGCAAGATGGTGCATAAACCAAAGACATGCTATTACAGCTGTAAAACGCAAAGCTGCCTATGCTGAGCGCCTTGGGGACGCTTACCCCTTTCATTTTGGAGCCGTAAAAAGCGAAGGCGTACGGGCGCACCTGCGTTATAGTCGAATCGCTGAATGTTCCTGTCCAAGTTCCTGCAACAAACCCGGGCATTCTGTCTGTTCCCGCGTATGTGCCGGTGATGCCTAATATACTTACCCCGCTTTTGATATTGCTTGCTTTTAAGTTATTGTCTACCACCTGCGCTTCGGCAAACGCAGCCACGTCATTAAGCGCCGTGTCCGTGATAATTTTTGTCCCGGATGGCGTAATGCCGCTATACGTTCCGGTCACACCCAGAATAGAAACTCCGCTCACGATATTCCCCGGTGCAAGATTGGCGTCTACGACCTGCGCGTTCGCAAAGGCCGCGACATCTGTAAGCGCGGTATCTGATATGATCTTCGTTCCGGTCGGAGTGATTCCGCTGTAGGATCCCACGACTCCAAGAATGCTTACTCCGCTCTTGATATTCTCGGCCGTCAGATTTGCGTCTACCACCTGCGCAGTAGCGAAAGCGGCTACGTTCGTCTGCTGAGTATCTGAGATGTTGATATTCCCGGACGGAATGAATCCTGAATAGTTGCCGCTTATACCCAGGATAGACACACCACTGACGATATTGGCACTGATCAGATTTGGATCTACGACTTGTGCCATCGAAAAGGCAGCCACGTCTGTCGGGTTCGTGTCAACGATACTGGCAGTCCCACTGGGTATAATGAAGCCCTGCCAGGCATTCGTATCGTCGATCAGCATGACCGTGTCCGCATCGCTGTACCAGGTCGTCTGTCCATATTCATCTCTGATCTTCACGTTAGCCATATCAGTATACTCCTATCTTGCTGCCGGATTGTACGGCAGACCAGGCTTTACGGATGTAGATCACAGAGCCCACCTGCCAATGCCAGTTTCCGGCGCAAATGCCCACGGCACTTGTGGCCATCGGCAGCTGAGTATCCGATGCCCCCGGAGCGCCTTTTGCGCTTAAGCCCGCCATAAACTCTTCGACCGACAGGCCTCCTGCCGCGTTTTCGTTTTTGCCAACGGCAGCATGCCCGGCAGTCAGTTCCTGAGCAGCAAACCCGGCTTGCTCATCCGCCGGAACGCCTTTCGCTGCCACGCCACCGGTATCGGATTCGAGAGCGAACGGCGCCAACGCGTCTCCCGACTCCGCTTTTCCTGCGGCTCCGCTGATCGCCGAGTCAAATGAGAGGCTAGAAGCCAGATCAGCATTTTCCGCAGACGTGCTTATACCGGAAGCGCCATCGACCAAAGCGAGCTCTGACGCAACGGTTCCATGTTCGCCTTTCCCGCCATCGGCCGCCGCTTCAGAGTTCATTATCAGTGAAGACGCCGTGTCTGATGTGTGGCCTTCTGCCGCCATCGCCACTGAGACGTCGGCAAGAATCAGATCCGAATCAGCCGGAGAGCTCTTCCCTTCAGCTGACATGCCGACGGATTCATCGATCATGGCAACCTCAGCAACATGCGGGGCGCCTTTCCCTTCTGCCGCCATCGCTATAGAGACATCATCCGTTGCCAGTTCTGCGGCGTGCGGGGCGCCTTTCCCTTCTGCCGCCATCGCTACCGAGACATCGTCAAGAATCAAATCTGATGTAGCCGGAGAGCTCTTACCTTCGGCTGACATACCGACGGATTCATCGTGGAGGGCCAGTTCGTCGTTCTGAAGTCCGTTCTTACCCCCGGCGGCCTGGCCAAAAGCAGGCCCGTCGACAGGGATCACTGCCGGTGAGTTTCCGGCTTTCCCCTCAGCTTGAATGGCTTCGGAGGTATCGTGCAGACCAATCTCCGGGCTGTCAAAACCCGCCTTGCCTTCCGCGGAAACTCCATCCGATCGGCTTTCGCTGCCAAACTCCGTGTCGTATATTCCGGCATGTCCGGCAGCCGCATGGCCGGCAGTGACATCATGCATGGCGAAATCAGTGTCGTATACTCCCGCTTTGCCCGGTGCAATAGCGCCTCCCGTTTCGCCGCTCAACCCAAATTCATTCTGAGTGGATCCGGCTTCACCAATTGCGCTGTGCCCGTGGGTCTCGCTGCCCATCCCGATCTCCGCTGCAACTTCTCCAGCCAGACCGGGGGCCACGTTGCCCGCGGATTCCTGCTCAACTGCAAACTCCGTGGCCGTGTACGCCTTAAAATAATGCTGCAGCCGCTCAATGACGTAGTTCAGTTTCGACACCAGTTCCAGGATGTAAGATCCGTAAACAATGTCGGCTTCATCTGCCAGACCCGCGGCGGCATCCGCCAGACCGATCATGGCCTCACGACCAAGAAAGCCCTCGAAAGACACATCATCCACCCAGCCGAACTGAAACCGGTCCAACGGCGTCAGCAAGTCATAGTGCTTGATGTTCTCTGCTACGGCGTTGAAGATCGTCGCGGTAAGCACATATCTTGAGCCAGTCATCCGGCAATCCGCATACGACGCATAGCTACTCTCCCAACCATCGCCGATCGTGGTCTGTAAGCTGTACGTAAGATCCACCAGGTCGTTCCAGACTTTACGCAGAAAGTTGGTCGTTATGCCTTTATTGGAAACCGCTACGAATCCAGCCTGCGTTTCTGCCGCTGTCGCGGATCCGTTCGAAGCCTCCCAATCCCACTCCGGAAAGCCGACCGGTACTATCGGATCCTGTGCCATGCTCAGCCTCCTTATCCAAATCGGCAGGCGATCTTGCCACTCAGTTCGTCAATAAGTACGTCCTCAATCATCTGCGCCAGCAGCTCACTGGATAGCCCCATCTGCTGCTGTTCCTGGTAATCTTTGCTGTAAACCGCCTCCGGTGTGTCCCGGCTCGCACTGCCGGTGCTTTCCAACATTTCAACGCCAGACAGCGACTGATCCATAACTATAGTCGTAAAGCTATGCCCGTTCGCGTCCGTAACATCAACGATGTGCCCGGCCAGAATACCGCTGCGCCTCCACACGGACACCTTGCAAGGCGTGTATGTGAAAGTGTGCAGCCGGTTGTACATATTCTCCAGAATCAGCGCCTTATGCTCTGCGCTTATCGCGTCCAGCACCACGTTATTCTGGATCGTGTACGTATTCAGCTCCGAAGGATCTCCGGTGTAGGAACGGTCGTAGTAGTCCGTAACGGTGCCGTCAGTATTGAGCAGAGCCACTCTGTCGATACCAGGCACAGCATAATCCGCATAGAATAAACTGTTCGATCGATACGCAACCGTACCGGCACCGTCTTGTGGTCCAATCGCCACGCCGGCAGACGAATACCAATCCAGGCGGACCGCGCTTCCGGACTGACTCACCAGATACCCCGCATAGATCTCTGCAAGATACTGCATCAGCTGTCTGCCCGTAATTGCCTGGGCGGAAAACTTTTTGATGCTTACTGTAGCTGCAAGGGTCGAAGAGATATTGGCATAAAGGGTGAGCCCGCATTTGGCACACACCATGCCAGTGAAATTTGCCAGAGAATACGGCCAGCCTGTCTGCGCATTCAGCCAGGAGGCGAGATCCACATCAAGCTTCGATACACTGTCGTAGCCGGATATGCGGTACGTGTTGCTCGATGTCCTCTCCGGTTTCGTAAGGTAGAAGAACCCTTCAGTCGTTGGATTCAGCGCGGTATCATCGAATGACATGACCCGCACCAGATTGTTTTCACTCAGCGGAATGCTCAGCGTCCCGCCGGGTGTTATGATCTTTGCGGAGAATGACGCCGCGCAGGCCGACCCCAGCTTGATATCATCCCCCGCGTTCACGGTTCGCTTGACTTCCAGGCTCTGTACAAACGCCTGATCCGAAACGCTCTGCCACGGAGTATTGGCTGAACCGATCGCGCGCGCGTTTCCTCCGGCATCCATGTAGATTATGAGATGGTACAACATGCTCTTCCCGCCTTAACACTCGATGATATCGAATTTGTAGTTCTTCCACAGCCCCGTGATGGCGTTCCGCCAGCTCAAACTGTATTTAGATCTGTAACACCTCGTGGCCTCCGGGACGGAAGAATCAGTCCGGGACGGGTGCGTAAAAGTGAAGTCTCCACTGTCCGGGAAGATCGATTCCATGTATTGGATCTCCTCCTCCGTAATGGAGCTGTACTCAAAGGACCACTTCCCCACTTTGTACCGCACCACGATCCGATGCATGACCCCCGATTCGTCACGCCCACTGTCCGGAGCGTCCAGGTCCTCGAAGCTGAAGCCGACGTCAGCATCCGGAGCGAACATACTCGAACCGTTTACCTGGAACAAGCTGCTCAAAGGCTTTGTATAGCTCATTTATACCGCGCCTCCCATCATGATCGTTCTGCGCTGCACATACCGCGCATTCGCACGGCCTATAACCTCATCGCCAACCTCGATGCTTTGCACGTCGCCTCTGAGGGCTCTCACCTCGCTTCGAAGCACCTCAAAGCCGTTGACCGTTGCTCCAAGCTGGTCAGCCATGCTCACGAGTATCGATTCAAGCCCCGCAGGATCCAGAATAGGCGGCATGCTCTGAGACGCCCCAGTTGCCTGTGCTGCAATCGCATAAGGGACGGCGTAGCCGGCTGCAGTAGGAACGGCGAACGAAAAGCTTCCCGCCAGGTTCTGTAGCCTGTCTACAAGCGCCGCAAAGCTGTTGGCAACACGGTCAGAAAAGTTCGACAACGAAGCTTCCAGCCTGAGCGCAAATTGGCCGGATCCGATTGATTCAGCCAGAGCCTGGGCGATACCGGCAGCGGCTTTAATGATCTGAGCCTTGCCGTCGTTGATGCCCTGGACCATCAACTTGACCATATCCGGCATGTACGTAGAGAAGTCGGACAGCGGCCCTTTCTCAGGCTCGGAAAAGCCCAACAGAGATTTGATACTGTTCGCCACGCCGCTGACAGCGCTGCTTACCGTACTGATGCCGTTTCGAATCCCGTTCGCCATGTTGGAGCAAAGGTCACGCCCCCAGGTACCCGCAGCGTTCTTTAAGGACGCAAAGGTGTCCACCATCTGATCCTGCATCCCGTCCGTAACGGAAGCCATCACATCCGCGATGCCAGTCATCGCTACCACGATCTGAGCCTTGCCGTCGTTGATGCCCTGAATCATCAGTTTGATCATGTCGGGCATGTACGTCGAGAAATCAGACAGCGGACCTTTTTCCGGCTCAGAGAAGCCCAGGAGGGACTTGATCCCGTTGGCAACATCCGTCGCCGCGTTGCTGACCCACTTTACGCCGTCCTGGATACCGTTCGAAATGCCGCTGCATACGTCGGCGCCCCAGGTGGACGCGGACTCCTTCATACCTTCCCACTTTTCGGAGACGGTACTCTTGATGTTGTCCCAGGCTGTAGACGCCTTCTCTTTGATGCTGTTCCAGGTGTTACTGATGCTTTCCTTAAGAGCCCCCAACTTCTCAGAGAAGAACGACGTGATCTGCCCCCAGCTTTCTGAAATGCCGCCAAACAGACCGCCGATCAAATTATCGCCAATGTCGGAGAAGACCGTGGAGGGCGAATGGATGCCGAACAGATCTTTGACCCAACCAACCACCGGATCGACCAGGTTCTTTTTAAGCCAGGCACCGACATCCCGCATGGCGTCACCGATACCTTTGAAGAATCCGGCGATGCCGTCCAACCCCAGGCCTTCGAAGATCGCGGCCAAAAGGTCACAAATACCACCGATCGCTCCGGCGATGATTCCCGGGATCTGAACGATGATTCCCACCAACACTTCTGAAAGAGCGCCCAGGATGCCGATCCAGTCTATGTCTTTGACCATCTCGACCAGGAAGGTTCCCAGGTTTCCGATCAGATCCTGCAGCAGCTGTCCCCAGTCGCACTCTGTGACCAGCCGGCCGAGGAAAGTAAAGATGCCTTTGATCGTGTTGCTCAGGAAAGTCCCGATCGATGACCCCAGGCTCTCCCAATCAATGTCGTTAACCAGGCTATCGAGCAGCGCAAAGATGTCGTCTGCCAGTTTTGCCCAATCTATTTCGCCGAGGAAACCACCCAGAAGGTCAAACGCGCCGACAAGCAGGTGACCCAGCAGCGTCGCGCACTGTCGGAAGATCTCTGCCCAGTCAATACTGTTCAGAAAATCGGCGATGTCTTCTCCGATGCTCTTCCAGTCAAAATCGTCCAGTGCCTCGTTAATCGTCCCCAGAAGACCGATCGTCGCGTCAGACAGGCCCTTCCCGGCGGCTTTCCAGTCAATTGTCTTAAACAGCCCACCGATGAGATCCAGCAGGATCTTAAGCTTCGCCCCGAGGATCACTCCCAGATTTTTCCAGTTCACGCCTGTCAGAATCTTGGTAATTGCAGCGCCCAGTTTCTTTCCTAGATTGTTCCAGTCGACCGTAGTCACGAACGTTGCCAGGAATGAAAGACCCCCGTCAATGAAACTCGCGATCTTCGATGCGCCGCCTTCCCAGTCAATACCATTGATAAAGCCGTTGAAAGCGGAAGTGATCCCCTTTGCAGCGTCTATCAGCTGACCGTTTTTCAGCATTTCGCCGATATCGCTCAGCCAGTCAGGAAGTTCTACGTCAGGAAGCTTTCCGGTACCACCGTCACCGCCCTCATCCTTGCTGCCTAGAATGTTCAGCTCATCGAATCCAGCTGTCGCCTTCTGCAGCTTTTTCGCGGATCCAGCGGCCTTGTTCATGTTGGTGTTGGCCGTTTTACCGAAGAGGTTGAGCGACCCAAAGAATTTCGTGACGTATGCCACCGCGGTGGATACCAGGTTGATCAGTCTGGTGATAAGCGGGCCCAAAAGATTCCCGATCCCAGACCACACGGCGTTCAGCTGCTTCGACAGGTCCTGATTCTCGGACATGTAAGCGCTGACCGCTTTCCGCAGGAGGGCGTATACGCCTCGCGCACCCATGAGACTTAAAGAAAACTTCTTTACGCTGGAAATCAAACCGCTGAACTGGCTCTTGGCATCTTTGCCTCCGAAGATAAGCTTTCCCATGCCCTTGACAGCGCCTTTGATACCGTTTACCAATCCACCGGCAATCTTCTTCACGATGTTTCCGAAGGTCGAGTGCGTTTTTCCGGCGCTGCTTCGCATCTCAGCGAGGCTTTGCTTTGCCCGCTCAAGAGTAGCTGCCATCTGATCGTATTGCGCCGTGTTTGCACCGAGCGTGAAGGCGCGGCCGTTTGCTTCCATCGCCTCCTGTGTAGCTTTCAGGTGCTCCAGCTTTTCTTCCGCGGCAGCGATGTCATACTGCAAAGTCTGCCACTGCCGGGAGTTTTCGCTCACGCCCGTCTCGCTCAGCTTATCCTGCTTATCAAACATTCGCAGAAGGGCGGCATCCGTCTTCTCAATCTCCCTCGTCAGATCTGAGTATTCCTGCGTAGGGAACTGGGTCCGTCCCATCGCATCGAGCTGCGCCTGCAGCTTGGTGATCTTTTCCTCCAGAACGTCCGCGCGGTTGCCAAATGAAGCCATCGCGCTCTCGCTGCCGCCCGCCGCCTTTTGTGCAGCCGGTTCCAGACGTTTGATACTGGTTTCCACAGACTCGATCTGGCGCTGCAGCCCGGACGGGTTTATGCTGCGCGTGCCGTCTACTGTACCTTCCAGGCTCTTGACCTTCGTCTCCAGGTTGTCGATCTGCTTGTCCGCCTCACTCGTATCTACTTTTGGGGCGATAGTCGTATTGAAAACGTCTTTCAGCAGAGCCCCAAGGTTCTTTACTTCCTGAGACAATGCCTTGATCGCTCCCAGCAGTTCTTTGCTTCCGGCCTCAAACCCCTCGGAGCTCATTTCAGTATCAATGATAATGGAGCCGTCAGCCTGTCCTGCCATATGTCTACCACCCCTTTCTTCTATCCGAGTAATGCGTTCAGTCTTTCCTTCGCGGCTTTTTCTTCTTCTGTGAGCTTCTCATGCAGCATGCACAGATCTTTATTCGCCGCCCAGAATTCTCTCTCCCACTTCTCCAGTTTCTTGCCCTTCGCCTTCTTCATCCGGAGGCTCAGCACGGTCGAGAATATTCCTTCAGACACCTCCATGTAGTACCCCAGAAAGGTCCACCAATGGATATATTTCACGGATCGTGTCTCGAAGCCCGCCACCTTATTCACCGCCGGGAAGATCAGGTTCTCATCCTGCTCCCAGTCCATGACTCTCGGTGAGCGCTTAGCGCTTTTCTTGCTCTCTCCTGCGCCTTGATCAATGAAACTTAAAGCCGCCTTAAAGGCGGCTTCGTAGTCCTGAACGGGGATACGCTGGAAGTCCTCGTAAAGGATAAACAAGCAGATATACACCCGCTCGCTGTCCTCCAGCTCCGGATCGTTAAAGGCGACCAATATCTTTAATATGTCCCGGAAATCTGTGCGGATTGCATATTGCTTGCCCGCCACTTCTAATTCCCGGGGCAGATAACCGACCATTATTGTTTCCCGTTTTTATGCTTTCCCGTGCGCGGCAAATAGCCTTGCATGTACTTTTTGGCGCGCGCGCTGATCTGCTTTGCTTCGCTGGCGAACTGCGCGTTGATATACTGCCGCACCGCCTCCAGCACGCGTTCGCAGTAGAACTGACCGCCTACCGGGCTGAACGGGTGCATAGCGCCAAAGAACGCGTCCGCCATGCCTTCGCTGTCAAACAGCCTGTTACAGGCGCCATACAACCGCTCTGTTGCCTCGCGCAACGCTTCCTCCTGTTCTTCACCGCCGGCCGCAGTGCCGTCCGGATTGATAGTCAGATTCTCCAGCGGCTCCGTGATCTTGTCAAACTCGCTGGCCATCTGGTTATATCGGTCGACAATGCCGATATCAGTAGGCTTGAACCAAAAACGGCCAATAACTTCTCCGCGTTTAGACAGGATCGGGACCTCTACGCTGCCGTCGTCTACGACGATCGCGTTAATATTCGTATTCTGCTGCACTGCAGTTTTGTTGTCTTCCATTATTTTGCCTCCTTCGATTGGTAAAGCCGGGGCGGCCAAACAGACCGCCCCGTAAATAGTTTACGTACCGCTTCCCGTACGGGTAACGGTGACCGTATACGTTTTTGTCGTCTCGCCCACAGTACACGCCACAGTCAGAGTGTTGGATCCAACCTCCCATGCGGCATAGCCTCCGTTGGCGACATTCGTCGTCCCGCCAACCTTGATCACCAGATTGGCGTTGGCGCTCTCCGGAACGGCCTGGACTTTATCCTGGGCGTTCGCGGTAGTGGCTGTGTACGCGATCGTTGTACCCGTCTGGTCAAACGTCGGCGTAAGAGTCAGCGAACCAAGTGCCAGCCTCAAGAGGTTCGCGCTCAGGGGTTTGACGGGGTGAACGTCTTGGTGCTGTTGTTCCAAGTACCGGCCGTTCGATTACCGGCGTTATAAACGGTGAACGGGATCTGTACACCCGAAGTATCGCCGCCGAGGCTATTCGGGATGACCTTGACGTCCTCGCGATATGCCCAGACCACAGTGCCGTCGGCCTGCATGAGCACATCGACCTTCGTGGTCTTGCAGTCGTCACCCGTCTTGCGCTCGTTGGCAATTGCCGCCAGAGCCTCGAACAGGTCGTCTCCCTCTTCGGCGTAGTACGGATCTACGTCGGACTGGACTTCATAACCGTTGTGGTTGACGGTCTGCTCGCCGAGGATGTTCTTCTTCACCTCGACGTCAGGATTCAGCTCCTCGTTATACTCTTCGAGGTCGCTGCCCAGGCGCACATACTCGGTGGTGCCGCCAAACGACGCGTCGATGTAGTGGGCCAGATACTTGCGTTCAATCTTTCCCATAAGATTTTTCTCCTTATCTGTCAAATTCGTTGTCGTATGTTAATTGCAGAGCGATAAGCCAATCCTCTACGCCGTTTTGATACGCGCTGTTAAGATACGCGGGCGAGGAGCGGGCGATCGTTTTGATCACACGGTTTCCGGAGGAAAGCGCAGGATAGGCACTCAGCTGGTACGTCGTGTTGTTTATGGTGACCGGTTGTTCTTCCAGCCACCGTCCCAGCGTATCCAACAGCTCTTTGATCCGCATGCGCTGCGCCTCCGTCTTTGGAGCCGCACGGTAGATCACCATGAAAGGGTACAGGCACACCTGCCTGACGTGCCCCGTAATGCTTTCCACATTCCGCTGCAAAGCCGCACCGGAAGATGGGAAGAAGCCAATGCCAGACGCCTCATCCAGGGTAGAAAATAAAACTTTCTGCCCTTCAGCCAGACCGGGAAACTGATTCAGCAGCGTCAAAAGGACCTTGCTGACCGCCTCTGAGCCGTCTATATCGATCACTGTTCGTGCTGGCATTTACTTACCTCCCATGATTTCGGCAGCACCCTGGATCCAGAACTGCTTGTGTAGGCGCTTCGCGTGTTCAAACCACTCCGGGACCGCTTGAGGATTGGAATATTTGAGCGGCCGGTCTGTGGGAACCAGCTTTGCGCCGAGCCTGAAGCGCAGAATAAACTCACCGGGGCCTGTCGGGATCTTCCGCGGACCTTTGCCGGTCTCGCTGTCCACCATGGCTTTGCCACCGTACTGATACCCTGCGTACGGTCCTGGAAAGATCACGCGCTTGCCGTCGTCTTCCGTGTGCGAGCGTTGCTGCAGGCTGCCGGTAAGCAGGGGCATGCAGGCCCTTGAGTCTTCCAGCACGCGGTCACCCAGCCATTGCTGAGCACGCTTCATACGGTCGTTCAGAGCCGACAGATCTACGGTAGCGTGTACCGCTCCGCCATCATACTGGATGCCTGAAAGCGCCATCTTTACCGCCCTCCAATCTCGAAATGCGGCAGGAGACCGAACCAGCTCGCTCCGGTGATCATATATACCTCATCCATCGCCGCGTTCTTGACGTGATACAGCCCCTCGTCATAGGCGTTATCGTCTATAGGCTCAGAAGCGTGATCTCCCACGATGAAGAAATCCGTCTCAGGCTTGAAGGTGTAATATCCCGCCGGCGCAGACAACGCTGCGTATCCGCGCGGGCCAATGTACTGAAGCTCTCCGGACTTTCCCTGCGCCGCTTTTGACGCCGTCGTATGAAGGATCACTTCAGCCGTGCTGCCGTCAGTCGTTCCGTTCATCGGTGTCGCGTTGCTCGCCTTCGTGTCCAGAAAATTCACTCCGGAGAAGACGCTGGTGTACCACTTTTCCGTGTTCGCGTGAAAATTGAACAGCGTAATAGTCGCATCGTACATACCCGCGTCACCTCATTCCTCGCGCGGAATCCGCCAAGGCACGCCTGCGAAGAGCAAGTTGATCCCGTTTGCGTCCGGAACGTTCGCCAGATACCGCGCCGCCAGATCCTTCAGCAGGTTCGTTTCCGCGTCCTTGCTGGCCGCTGCAGCCGCATACACAGACGCAGCTGCAGCACTCGCCGCAGAGGCAAAGGATATAGACTCTCTGCCGGAACTGATAGAGGCTACGGCCCCGTGATAGTTGCCGTCCCCGCCCAGCTGCAGGGAGGCGGCCTTCCGCTGTTCATCAATGCAGCAGAGGGCCTCAGCAAGGGCACACGCGGCCTTCTTCACCCGTATAACATGCGCCTCGACCGTTGGGAAGGCGAAGGTGAGACGCCCAAAGGTCAGCGTATCCAGCTCATCGCTCGCCCGATCCAGCCATTTGGCCGCGTTGGTCGCGGTCAACACGTCACCGTAATAGGTGGTCGTATAAAACGAGTAGTCTGCGTATGCCATCAGCTTTCTCTCCTTACTGTGCGGCTTTCTTTCCGGATCGGCGCTTTGCCGGCGTTTTTACGCTGACAGCCGGCTCCGGCAAGACAGGGGCGGCTTTCTTCACCGCTTCGTACATATCAGACCTGGACAACAGCGAAATCGTCGAAGGCTCTTGGGCCTCTATCAGGTTGCCGGTCTTCAGGTTACGAAACAACATAGCCGATACCTCCGTTCCGCTTTTAGCCCATCAGGTAGTAGTCGGTGTGCTCCGCGAACTCCGAGATGTCCGCCACGGTATACAGGTACGGGCTGACAGCGGTGCCGCTGCCGCTGCGGGTGTAGTACGTCTTCGTCGCGTCGTACGCAGCAGTATTCAGCGTGAAGACACCGGGACGGAAGATCAGATCCGGAGTGACCGCTTCGGTGCCGTAATGGTAGAACAGCTCCACACCGTAGGCGTTGGAAAGCGGAATCTTTTCGGCGACGTACTGATCCGCCATAACGGGCTGAGCCACCGCGCCATCCACCATCAGGATGTAATCGCAGCCAGCCGGCAGATGTACGCAGCTGTAGGTGCGCACGCCATGCCAAGTGTAGAACTCCTCAGCAGCGGTGTCCACGTTAGCGTTGTTGGTCTGCTTGTCCAGATCGTTGCGGACCTTGCCATAATACTTCGGAGACAGCACCAGGTGCATCAGAGCACGCGGCACGCCATCCACAAAGTCATTCTTGGTGGTCTCGCATTCCTGGATGATGGCTTCCAGTTCATCCGCCACATCAACAAAACCGCTCTGGTTGATGATGGTAGCCGCCGTCTTCGCCTCCGTGAAGAAAGCGCCATCCAGCTCAGCAGCCATGCGCAGCACGTGATTGGCCGCGCGGCGATCCAGGACGCCATCCACGCCGTACAGGCGGACGTCCTTCTCTTCGAGCTCTTCCACGATCTCCTTGTCGACGTCGATCGCGACGGTGACCGGGCGGGCCGTAACCGAATCGCCCTTGCCGGCGGTGCGGGCGGTGCCGTAGCTCTTGGAGGTGGCATTGGCAAAGCGCTTCGCCTCGACGGTACCGGAGACCGGATCACCGGACAGGTCCTGATTCTTCATGTTGGAGGAGATCAGAGCCTTCTGGACGTTCTCAATGACCTGGCCGTACAGTTCGGCCAGATAGTCTTTGCCGGAATCTTCCAGCAGGATATTCAAAGACTGAATACGGGACATAATTGTTTCTCCTTTTCTGAGTTTTTAAAAGATCTTGGGCGGAACAAATTTCTTTGCAGAACCTTTCCCGTCGCCCCCCACAGGGCCGGTAAATTGCGGGGCTTTCTGCTGAAGCCCTGCCTGCTTTGCCGCGGCATCCTTTTCCTCCGCGGTCTGATAGAGGGACGGATCTTCTGCTTTGGCGGCCTTCATGTAATCGTCAAAGCCAAAGAACATTCCCGGTTTATCTCCCTCGCCGGATTTCCACTGCGGACCGGCCTGTCCGCCCATGAGTTCGGCCGTGATCTGCTTGCGGGCCAGCGGGGATTTGACGCCATATTCATCCAGTTTTGCGGTGATCCAGTCTTTCTGGTCGCGCTGCGCGATCTGAGCGCGGAAGTTCTTTTCCGCGTCCAGCGCCTGCTGCTTATAGCTCTGAATCTCGCCCTGAATCTTCTCCGGATCGATGCCTTCGAATTTCTTCAAAGTGGCGTCAGCGGTATCCAGTCGGGTCTTAAGACCGTCGCGCTCCGCAGTGAGGGCAGAGATCTCTTTGTCCTTCGCCGCGGTAATCGTGGTCTTTGCGTTCTCGATATCCTTGCCATTCAAAGCCAGGATCTGCGTCGCGACCGCTTCCGAGATACCAAGTGCAGTAAGTTCTGCAGTTTTCATGTGCTACCTCCATTCAACGGTTAGGCTTTTTAGGTCGTTGCCGTGACCACCGTTCCCGCTTTATTAGGACCGCGGATAGTCCAATAAGAGCCCTAAAAGGGCATAGAAAAAAGCAATCAGCCGCAAACTGCAGCCAACTGCTTTTATAAACGTTATTTTGCTTTTTACCTGTCAGACTGCTTGATCAGCCCGACCAAAGAGCCTCCAATTACACCCCGGGGATAACATCCACGACGCCCTTTGCGGCTCTATAGATTCTCCGCATTATGGCGTTCTCCTCAAGATATTCAAGCCCTTTCAGCGTGATCCGAATGTTGTTGCCTTCTACACACGTGTCGCCAATAACATTCCTGAAGACTTTCACGCCTTTTATGTATCCGACATCCAGCATCATCTCGATATACCGCGCCCAGCGTTCTTTAGAAACACCGATCGCCTCAGCGCTGATTTCTTCCAACCCTACTTCAGGTAGGTCCATGGCCTTCTCCAGCGTGGAGAGAATCTTGTAAACAGCTTTGAAGTTATCCATATATCGCTCTCTTCAGGGTTTGTCTTTCATCGTCTTCAACGATTTCGAACACGCCTCCTTTATACTTGCCGCAGATCGCCTGTGGCTTTTTAGGGTGATATAAATAGTCTTCTCCACTCTCATCAACGACTCGAAGATAGCCGCAAATAGGATCAACGCACATTACTTCGTAAATTCCGCCATCAAACAGCCCATCGACACCTATATTCGGCCCTCGATATCTCACTTTCATTTGTTTTTCTTCATCCCTTTTAGCTTTATTTCTTCGTCAGGCACTGTCCCCTGGTTCTCATACCAATGCACTTGATAGTGATAGCTGTTGCCATATACAGTTCCCGTCTTTTTCTGCCAAAACTCTGGAGGGTAAGGGTATTGAGCCTCAAGCCGTGGTAAATCTCTAATCGGGGTCGAGGAGCCTTCACCGGCCATAATTGCGACTTCAGTTAAAGTTGTCCCCTTAGGAATCACACCATGATACCCGTTCGGGACCTCTTGCGACTTATCAAGGTCCGCATCAAGAGTGTACGGCAATATCTGATCGGGAAGGTTCTTTAAAACCTTGGGCGCGCCAGAGTTCGCCTTTATTGTAGCATCATTCGCCACAATTGCAAGCCTTGCTTCGCTTGTTTTTGCCCCGACAATTGACTTTCTCGCCTCTTCCTGGTCCCAACGCGCAAGTTGCAAGCGCTCGCCCTGCCGCTTAAGGTCGTTGTCCTTGCAAAACTGGTTATAATCCTCGTTCTGCCTCTTGAGCGTCAAGGCGGTTTTATCGTACTGCTGCTGCAGTTCCGCCTTTGTCTGCGGATCCTTCGTTTCCTGGATGGCTGTCTGATAGCCGAGCATCTCCTGCTTCGTGCGTCGGATAGCACTTTCCTTGCGTCGCTGTTTCTGACTCAGGTCATAGGCTTTCTTGTTTTCCTCCGCGTCATACTGCTTGTAGGGATTGTGCCTGAGATCCCCGGGGCCGAAGCTGTGCCGGCAGTTCCAACCGCACAGCCCCTCTCCGGTGCCATAGCCGGTTGTCTCTACAAAAGGCGGCAGATCTGGCGTCCGTCCGGTGCGGGTGTAAAACTTTCCCTGCCACCAGAAATGGTTGCCCGGATTCTCTCCCCCGTCTCCATAGCGCGCCCCAAGATGGGCGGATACCAGGATGATATCCCAGCCGCGTTCTTCCATGCCTAGGATCGCCATGTTTCCGGAAGCCTGCCCGACGCCGGTGCGCACCGCGCGCAGCACAGCCGTTTCTATGGTGTCTGTATGCCCCGAAGGATATCGGATCGTCGTCTGTTCGGTCGCAAGCTCCTGGACCGCTTCCTGCACCGCCTTCGAGTAGGACTCCGCCCCGGACGCCACTTTGAAATGCGCGTCATCCAGCACCTTCATAAAGCGCTGCTGGCTGGTCTCAACCGTGCTGCGGGTGAAGTTGCGGACCGTTCCAACCGTACGCCGGTATGCGTCCTCCAACAGGCGGATCATACCTTCCGACTGCCCCAGATTCAAAGAATCCAGGCCGTGTTCCACGTAGAAGCTGCTGTCGTACGCTAAAGCCTTAACACCGGCAGCCTCAAACACTCTGCGGATCTCATCATCCGTTTTCTTCGTCCACCGCGCCAGCTCCTTCTGTAAGGCCTCCAGATGGCCGCCAGCGGCCTGGAAAACCTGCAATTGCCAATCATCCGTTGCCGTAAGGAAAAGCTCGCCATTTCGCCCTAAACGCGCCATAAGGCGCTTGATCAGATCCTTCGTGATCCAGACGTTCAGCTCATCAATGGTCGGGTAAAGTGTCTCTACCAGCAGGACGATCTGTTCAGGTGTCAGCATGCCGGCACCTCCTATTCAGCGCCAAAGAGTACCGCTTTCTCCGTTTGTGCCGCATCTGCTTCTGCCACGAAGGCCTTCGCCTCTTCTTCGCTCATGCCTTCGAACTTGACAAAATACAGCCATTTCGGCATCCAGCCCTGCATGACGTACCGCTGCCACGACGTCTTGTCCTCTTCATACGAGTACGTGATATCCCCGAAGTTGAACGCCACTTCATACTCACCGAGCGGTGCCAGTTGGTAAAGCGTGACCATGGCGTTTGCGCCGTAGATGGCCTGCCGTAGCGCGTCTTTGAGCGCGTCCCGGTCGGCCTTTATCGTCTGCACGGTGTCGCGATCATCCGCCTCCACCTGCGTGGCCGTGATCATACCGCTCTGCCCGTCCATCACGAACACCCCTTCGCTGAAGCCGCACTTGACGCCCGCCAACGACAGATTGAAGTTGATGTCTTTGATCCGCTGATCTGTCAGCATGGTCGGTACATGCTCGTGCACCGCACTGGTCTCGGTATCGTTCAAACCCATGCCCAGGCCCTTCACGAACCGCGGCAGCTCAATGCCTCTGTTCCGTGCGCTCTGAATCAGAGTCTGTCCGACAAAGGTTATGTGCTTGCTGTCCTCCACCTCGGTGTTCTTCCGGGAAACAGCTACGTCCACTGCCTTGAGCTCTGTTAGCGCGTTGGCGAAGACTGAACACCCCAGCGGCGAGGTCGGATCCACGGTATTGGCTCCCGGTATGCGATAATACGCAAACAACGGGGCTTCCAGACCGTCTATCGTCACCTCCGGAGCGATATGCGCCCAGGCATCCACCTTCGTTAGAGGCACCTCTGCACCGAGAGTCACATCCCCTTTTGTGCTGAGCTCATTCTTGAAAGCCTTGTTGGTGATACAGTACTGGCGCGCTCCGTTTTTCATCTTGTCCTCGAAGCGGTGATACTCCAGACGGGTGTACTGCGCCCCGCCCTGTGTCACGTGCGCGGAGAAGATCGCCCCGGCGATCTCGCCGTTACTGTCCTTCTCCGTCACGCCGAAGAAGCCCGGCAGGATAAAATCCCAGGCCTCTCCGTTCCATTTGATCATCATGCCGCCCACCCGATCTGCTTCCGCCACACGGTCCGGCAGACGCTTCAGGAGATCGTCCACGATGCCCTGAAGGTAGTCCGCCCTTGCCGATCCGGAAACCGCGATGCCGATGTCCTGCGTCGTCAGCTTCGCCCGGGTGTCGCTGATGTGCTTGGCCATATTGATCGTTTCTATTTCGTCGTCTGCGTTTAGCCACGGAGGCTTGCCGGCTGAGATGCGGTCCCACTTCTGGATGGCGTTCGTCATCTCCGCAGAGGTGATGAGCTGCACGCCAAAGGCTTTTTCGATTGAGGTACCGCTGTTAAAAAATAGCATTTTGATCCTCCCTAGCAGGCGTGTAAAAAAATTCATTTTTGTCACCGCCTTATACTATCCACTTCAGCTCATTCCGCAGCGCTGTGCGGCAGAAGTATCTGAGCTGGTCCATACTGTGGTCGTTCTCTTTTATGACCGCATCCTGTACGCTGTCTTCGTCCCACGAATAGGACTCAAACTCTTCAAACGTCGCTTTGCAGCTGCGGTGGAAATACAGACATCCGGCGTTCAGAAATTTGGTCACGTCCTGGATGCCGTCGATCACATCGTTGTCCGCTTTGACGACCATATACTTGCCGTATTTCTGGATCGTCTCGATCATGGATGAAGCTGACGGGTCAATGATGATGTACTGGATCGGATATTCACCGATCAGCTTCTCCAGCATCTTGTAATATGCCTCATTGTCCACCCGGTTTTCGCTTCCGCCCCTGTAGTACAGTTCCCGAACCATTATGGCCTTCTGCTCTCCGGGATTATAGTCGTACAGCCCCGCAGCAAACGGATTGACTGTGCCGTAGTCCACAGCCACGTAATACCTGTGCCGCGGATTCAGCGGAGGTACGTTGTGGACGATGTGCGCCTCCCGGCTGAACATGGGATACACCAGGCCTTCCGCTTTCACCCACAGGCCCAGAATGTAGCGCCTGTAGAAGACGCCGGAGTACATGCTCTCGTAACGGGCTTTGATCTCCGGCACCAGGCTCAGATTATCGTCCATCGTGAAATGCAGATACAGGATATTGCGCTGCCGCGCCTTCCGGATCCACTCCACGTAGAACCAGTGCCCGGGGTTCTCTGGGTTGCAGTTGAACCAGAACTTGGACCCGGCCACGCTGCAGCGGGCCAGAGCCTGTTCTACAAAGGATCTGGGCATCAGCGCCACCTCATCGAACAGCACGCCGGCCAGCGTGACGCCTTGCACCACCATATAGCTGCTTTCGTCCTTGCCGCCGAACAGGTAGTACGTGTTTGTGGCCGTGCCGGATGAGATGATCAGCTTGTTCTCACTCCGGCGCTCCACGATCGTGAA